>Ga0193742_1000685_pt1 | contig 21824 bp, 19 predicted proteins | sample L2c1metaG_FD_165511 | JGI IMG/M metagenome (GOLD analysis project Ga0193742, IMG submission 165511) | Soil microbial communities from a riparian zone of the East river system, Colorado, United States - L2c1 | ecosystem: Environmental > Terrestrial > Soil > Riparian zone | place: USA: East River... | reverse complement strand
GGACGGCGGGCGCCACGCACCTCGAAGAGGTCGGCGAAATCATTGTCGAACAGGAAGGTCAGGTCGATCTGCGCTGCGCGGTCGCCATGGTTCTGCACCGCGATCCGCTGATAGGCGGTGCCGCGCCACAGAAAGAGGGTGCGCACGATGTGGATCAAATCCTTCTGCAGGACGATCCGGTCGCCGTCGTAAATGTCGGGATTGGTGAGGTCGATGGTCAGCGCGGAATTGTCGTCGCGCAGGTTGGAGCCCAGCAGCAGGGGCTGAGCCTGGTTCAGCACCAGTTCGAGCCGCGCCAGATAGCGCGTGTCGGCATTGAACAGACCGTCGGGGCCGCCGGCCGAGGCACCGATATCGCCATGGCTGTCGAGGACAATAAAAGTATCGTCATGCTTGAGGATGCGGCGCGGCCGTGCGGCCTGGCCGGTCATCGGGATGTAGAACGGCGATTCCGTGATCTCTTCGGTGACGGGTGGATGTGCCAATTGGACGTTGGCTCTGATGACCATTACGGGATCCCTGTCTTGTACCCTTGCGGATAACGCTCCGCACGTCGCGACGCGGGTCTAACTGTGATCTCAACTTTGCGATTCAGGCGGCGTGGGTCGCGAGACGATTCATTTCCTGCGTCACCAGCTCCCGGTAAGGGCCGGTTCCGCGCATCAGGCGGTCCGGCGGACCATCCTCAATGACCTTACCGTCCTTGAGCATCACGACGCGGTCAAAATTGCGCAGCGTCGCCAGACGATGCGCAATTGCGATCACGGTGCGGCCGCGCATCAGGCGGCCGAGCGCCTCGCGGATGGCCTCTTCGGATTCGCCGTCAAGCGCGGCCGTTGCTTCGTCGAGCAGCAGGATCGGCGCGTCCTTCAGGAACGCGCGCGCAATCGCGATGCGTTGCCGCTGTCCGCCGGAGAGTTTGACGCCGCGATCGCCGACCATGGTAGCGAGTCCGTCAGGCAGATTTTCGACGAAGTCGCAGCGCGCCGCGATCGCCGCGCGCAGCACCTCGTTGTCGGTCGCCGTCGGACGGCCGTAGCGGATGTTTTCCATGATGGTGCGGTGGAACATCGAGATGTCTTGCGGCACCACCGAGATCGCCTCGCGCAGGCTTTGCTGAGTAACGCGCGAAATATCCTGGCCATCAATGCTGATGCTGCCATCGTCGACGTCATAGAAGCGCTGCAACAACACGAACAGGCTGGATTTTCCGCCGCCGGACTGGCCGACCAACCCGACGCGTTGCCCCGGTCGAAGGTTCAGATTGAATTTGTCGAACACCTGGACGCCGCCGGGATATCCGAACGAGATGTTCTTGAAGGCGATGGCGGCGCCGCTCTTGATCAGCGGTTCGGCCTTCGGATGGTCGCGGAGCTCGTGCGGCTGCAACAGCGTCGCGGTCGCCTCCGAGAGCCGGGCCGTGTGCTGGGTGACGTCGACCAGGGCCACCGCAAGATCGCGCGTCGCGTGCAGGATGGAAAGCCCGAGCGTGCAGACCAGCACCACGTCGCCGGTCGTCGCATTGCCGTTCTTCCACAGCGTGACCGCCCAGTACAACAGTGCCACCGTCAGTGCCAGCGTGATCACGGCATGGGTGAGCCGAAGCTTTTCCAGATAGCGCAGGCTGCGGCCCCGCGCGGTCAGTTCGCGGTCGACGGTGTTGTCGAAGCGGTTGTGCTCATGGTCGAGGCCGCAAAACGCCCGCACCAGCGGCATGTTGTTGATGACGTCGACCATTTCGCCGTCGACCGCGGCCGCCTTGTCGGCGTAATCGTCATGCAGCGGCTTGCCCGCGGCGGCGATCCGGAACATGGCGATGAGGACGAGGCTTGCGATCACGATCATGCCCGCAGCCATCGGCAGGCTGACGGTTCCAATCAGCCCGATGGCCACAATTGTGGCAATGCACGGCGGCAACACGTTCCATACGAACATGTTCTCCACCGTGAAAACGGCGTTCGAAGTGGCCGTGATTCGGCTTGTCAGCATGCCCGGGAGCCGATCGGTGAAATAATTCGGGGCGTGCCCGGTCAAATGGCGGAACATGTCGCGGCGCAGATCGCCGGTGACGCCGACAAACGTAAAGCTCGCCGTCCAGCTGGCGACGCGCCACAGCAAAACGTCGGAACCGATCAGCGCTATGAGAAAAATGAATGCCAGCCATACACCGCCGCTATTTGCAGGCCCGGCAGCGAGCGCGTCGACGAGGTACTTGACGCCGTATTGGGTGCCGACCGAGCAGGCAACGGCTGCAACAACTGCGACCAATATCACCAGATGCGACGCGCGCCGCTGACGCAGATAGCGCATTACAAAGTGGAAAGGGCGGTTCGCGTATCCCGAAAGATTGTCCATGTGCCTGCTAAACCTGTTGGAGATTAACGGGAATTCCTGGTGGAACCGCGGAGGCTGTCATTCGAATGGCGCATCAACGCCTCAACTGCACAACATTTTCGCAGCAAAGGTCGTTCAAGAAAGTCTGATCACGGGTGATGGCATCAGCAAGACGGCAGTGTGAGAGAAGTAGCGCACCCATATGGAACTTCGCACATGCGTAAACGTTCCCGATCTGGCGATGCCGCGCCACGAGGGGCTGAGGGCTTTCAAAGCAGAATCAGATCAGGAGGTTGTTAGGATGCGCATCGCGCAAGTTGCTCCGTTGACGGAGGCTGTTCCGCCCAGGCTGTATGGCGGTACCGAACGCGTCGTCTATTGGTTGACCGAGGAACTGGTTGCTCTGGGCCATGACGTGACGCTATTCGCCAGCGGCGATTCCCGGACCTCCGGCAAGCTGGATGCGACGTGGCCAAAGGCATTAAGGCTGGACGGGTCGGTCCGGGATCCGAACGCACTTCACATGCTGATGCTCGAGCGCGTACGGCAAAAATGTGACGATGAAGAGTTCGACTTCCTTCACTTCCATCTCGATTATTATCCGTGGTCTCTCTTTGCACGGCAGCCGACGCCGTTCCTGACCACCCTTCACGGCCGGTTGGACCTTCCCGAACATCAACCGTTGTTCAAGACGTTCTCGAAGATTCCGCTGGTCTCGATCTCGAACGCGCAGCGGCGCCCGGTACCGCAGGCGAATTTCATCAACACGATCCATCATGGCTTGCCGGAAAATCTGCTGACGCCCCAAACCGTGAAGCCGAGCTATCTGGCGGTGCTCGGGCGCATCGCGCCGGAGAAGGGCGTCGATCGGGCGATCCGGATCGCGATACGGTGCGGCATCCCGCTCAAGATAGCAGCGAAGGTCGATCGCGCGGACCAGGAATATTACGACACGCTGATCAAGCCGATGATGGATCATCCGCTCATCGAATATATCGGTGAAATCGGGGATGACCAGAAAGCCGATTTTCTGAGCGGGGCGATCGGGCTGCTGCTGCCGATTGACTGGCCCGAGCCGTTCGGTCTCGTCATGATCGAGGCGATGGCCTGCGGTACGCCCGTGATCGCCTATAACCGTGGCTCGGTTCCCGAAATTATCGATGACGGCAAGACCGGCTTCATCGTCGAGGATGAAATCAGCGCCGTTGCAGATGTCGGCCGGTTGGCTGAACTCGACCGGGCCGCGATCCGCGAGCATTTCGAAGCGCGCTTTACGGCGCGCCGCATGGCGCTCGACTATGTCAACACCTATCAAGGCATGATCGAGGCCGTGAAGCCGCGCATGAAACTGGTCAGCAGCGCGGAGTAAAAGAAGCGGCTATGCGCTCGATAAATCAACCCCGTCGACGGCGTGTGTCGCCGACGGGGTGAGGGCGTCACAACCCGGTCTTCGATTGATCGCTCGATATGGGGTCGTTGCTGACAGCATGCAGCACGAACGGTTTGGGCGCACGCCCCGGTTCGGCAGCCGGAACCAGTGCCTTGCGATTGGCGCGCTTTGGCCGTGGCGCAGTCTGGTTTTCGGTGGAGCGAAACAGCGCGTAGTCGCGGCTGAATAGCCAGCACGACACCCGAAACACGCCATGGGTGATGAACAATGCGGCGAGCACGTCGATCGAATAGTGATAATGGCCGAGCAACACGACCGTGCCGAAGAACGCGGTCAGCGCGAGATAGAACATCCGCCATGGCACGATGTGCCAGAAGGCCAGCGCGGCAAGAAACGGCAGACCGGTGTGACCGGAAAAGAACAGATCGCTGCCGTAAAAAATCGAGTTGAAGAACGGTGCCGGCTTCTGCGGATCGATCGGCGAGGGCGCCATGTGGGTGAGCGCCACGAACACGGCGCGGACCAGCAGGAACAGCGCCATGGCCTTTAGCGCGAACGGCAACCGGTTAGGTCGCCAGGCCAGCAGGCCCGCCGTAATAACGAAGGCAGTGAACGTTCCGTAGATGAAGAGGAAGCGCAGGTTGTAAGGACCAACGCGGCTCAGCACAAAATCGGTGACGTGGTTGCTGGCGTGGACGGTCGCGTAGGTGACGGCGGCGAAGATGGCGATGCTGCTGGCAGAGAGGAAAGCGGCGCCCTCGCAGATCGAGCGGCGATAGGCGCGCGTACCAAACAACGTGCGGTAAAGCCGCATCGTGTCTTGCATGGTCCCTGCTCTCCGTTCGCAGTAGTCGGCGACCACAGATGCGGCGGCCTTCGCCGCTCAGGTTGCTGCGATACCCAAAAGTTCAGCGCAACCGTAATGCCAGGCGAAGCGTCCAGATGTGAAGTATGCCACACCTTGTCGACTTTTCCCATTCCCCGCTAGGGCGCGTATCCATAAGTTCTCATGATGTCCGCTTCGCTCCGATAACAGGCGCTTTTGTGCAGCAGCAAATGACGCGAGGGGCCAGAAGGCGACATCGTTGACGCGCCACAATTGTCGCCAACGACTTCTTCGAATGAGCTGCCTAGAGCATTATCGGTTCTGATTGAATCAGAACCGAAGCTCTAGACTCTTGTTTTGACGCGTTTTCTTCACGCGAACCGGTATCCACTTCGCTCGAAAACGCTCTAGCTGTGAAGTTGCGAGTTGAGGCCGTCCCAATTTGGCGTCCGTCTGGTTGCCTCAAGAGCGCCGCTCTGGGAATTACGACGAAAAAGCAGGCCCTTCTGGCCGGAGAGTTCTTTGGCTTTCAGTACCCGGCCGTCTTCCAAAAGGATGCGCGCGCCTGCCGTGACATAACAGCCCGCTTCGACGATACAATCGTCACCCAATGAAATGCCGATACCGGCGTTCGCTCCGATCAGGCAGCGCTCACCAACTGTAATCCTCTCTTTCCCTCCTCCGGACAGAGTGCCCATGATCGACGCTCCGCCACCAACGTCGCTGCCACTTCCCACAACCACACCGGCGCTTATCCGGCCTTCGACCATGCAGGGACCGAGCGTGCCTGCATTAAAATTGCAAAAGCCTTCATGCATGACGGTCGTGCCCGGAGCCAAGTAGGCTCCGAGCCTTACGCGATCCGCATCTGCAATTCTCACGTCCGCGGGCGTCACATAGTCAGTCATGCGCGGAAACTTATCCACGCCGGTCACCTCAAACGCCTGGGTACGCTTTCGTGCCAAGATTCGCGCTTCCGGTACACGAGAGCATTCACAGGGACCGAGGGTCGTCCAGGCAACGTTAGGTAACAGACTGAAAATTCCGTCAAGGTTCAGGCAATTTGGCTGGACGAGCCGGTGGCTCAGCAGATGGAGGCGAAGATATGCGTCGTGCACATCGGTCGGCGCAGATGCAAGCGAGTCAATTTCTGTACGGATTGGAACGATGTCGACATTGCGGACGTCGTCGTGTCGCGCATATCCGTCTGCCGACTCACCCAACGATCTGGTGATCTCGTTCTCCGTCAGCCGTATTGTTGCCGCCTTGTCGGCCTCCACAACCAGGCGCAGCTGAAGGAACCAGGAATCCAGCACGCGACCGTCAGCGGTAATCGTCGCAAATCCCTCGCCGCTCGCGCCCCTCAGCTCCATCGCCATTTGAATTGCTCACACTACGACCCTGCACATAGTGCATACGCGAGTTCTCCTGGAATTAGCAACTTCTGCATTCTCAAACACGTCCGCTTTGGGTACATTTTCGACGGATTCAGCGGGTGAGTCGACGGGTGATGTCCGCGTCCTAGCTCATCACCCCCACAATCGCGCCCATCAGGCAGGTGGCCAGCGTGCCGGAGACGATCGACTTGAGGCCGAGCGCATTGATTTCCTCGCGGCGCTCGGGCGCCATGGTGCCGAGACCGCCGATCATGATGCCGAGGCTGGCAAAATTGGCAAAGCCGCACATTGCGTAGAGCATGATCAACCGCGAGCGCGGATCGAGCGCATCGGGACCGAGCTTCGACAAATCGACATAGGCGATCAGTTCGTTGAGCACGGTCTTGGTGCCCATCAGGCTTCCGGCCGTGATCGCCTGCGACCAGGGCAGGCCCATCAGCCAGCACACCGGCGCCATCAGGTAGCCCAGCAGCCGCTGCAGCGAAATTCTGGCGCCGCCGATTTCGGGCAGCAAGCCCAGGATGGCGTTGGCGAGATAGACCAGCGCCACCAGCACCAGCAGCATCGCGATGATGTTGAGCAACAGCTCCAGTCCTGAAGCGGTGCCCTTGACGATGGCGTCCATCGTGCTCTTCACCTCGATGTCCGGGTTCGCCAACATTCCGCCCGTGCGTTTGTCAGATGTTTCCGGCACCATGATCAGGCTGATCAGGATCGCGGCGGGCGCGCCGAGCACCGAGGCGATGACAAAATGCGCCGCGGCATCCGGGATCAAGGGCGCCAGAAACGTGGCGTAGAGCACCAGCACGGTGCCGGCGATCCCGGCCATGCCGCCGGTCATCACCATGAACAATTCGCTGCGGGTGAGCTGCGCCAGATAGGGACGGATGAACAACGGCGCCTCGACCATGCCGAGGAAGATGTTGGCGGCGGCGGAAAGGCCGACCGCGCCGCCGACGCCGAGCGTGCGTTCCAGCAACCACGCCATGCCGCGCACGATCGGCGGCAGCACCCGCCAGTAAAACAACAGCGTCGTCAAAACGCTCATCACCAGGATGATCGGCAGCGCCTGAAACGCCAGGATGAAATCGGCCCCGGGCGCCTTGAGGTCGAAGGGGAGTGCGCCACCGCCGAGATAGCCGAATACAAAAGAAGTGCCGGCACGCGAAGCCGCCGCGATGGTATTGACAGCGTCATTGATGGCGCCGAACGCTCTTGCCACCAGCGGCACCTTGAGCAGCACCAGCGCGGTGGCAACCGTGACGGCAAGCCCAACCGCCATTTGCCGCCATGACACCGCGCGGCGGTTTTCGGCGAGCGCCCAGGCGATCGCCAGCAACGCCAGCACGCCGAACGCCGATTGCAGCTGCAGCATGATCTCAAAGCTCCCCGTTACGATTATGGCAGTGGGAGACTTGCAAGCGCAATGCCGGGCAGGGCGTCGCTACCGGGCACTGGCAGCCCGTGGGCATTGACAGCCCGTGGCCATTGACAGGGGGATCAAGGTCGTTCACGGCGTAATCAACAACAATCCGGCCGAAGCCGACCAAGGCTCACGCGTCGAAAAGCAGGATACCGGCCCGCCCATGTCTTCCCTGATGCCTGTCGGCGCCGGCGATCTGCTCAGGCATCCTTCGTTCCTGTCGTTTCTGCTGTCGCGCAGCCTGTCGCGGTTTGCCAGCCAGATCGGGGCCGTCGCCATCGGCTGGCAGGTCTACGACATGACCGGCAGCGCCTTCGATCTCGGCATGATCGGGCTGGTTCAATTCCTCCCCACCGCTTTGTTGCTGTTCGTGGCCGGCCATGCCGCCGACCGCTACGAGCGCAAGCGCGTCGTGCAGCTCTGCCAGATTGCCGAGGGACTGACGGCGCTGTTTCTCGCCTGGGGCGCCTATGCCGGTTTTCTCACGGTAACGCAGATTTTCATCGCGAGCTTTGTGTTGGGGATCGCCGGTGCGTTTGAAAGCCCGGCGCTGGCAGCGATGCTGCCTTTGATCGCGCCGCAAGGCTCGCTGCAGCGCGCCACCGCGATATCCAGCGGTGCAGCGCAGATCGCCACCATCGCCGGACCCGCGCTGGGTGGGCTGGCCTATGCCCTCGCGCCAAGTGCGGCCTATGGGGTGATGACCGCGTTTTTCCTGTTCGGCGCCGCCTGCATGGGCGCGATCCGGCTGGTCCAGCCGGCCGTGGTGCGGGATGCCGCGACACCCGATGACATCTTTGCCGGAGTCAAATTCGTCCGCAACAATCCGTCGATCCTCGGCACCATCTCGCTCGATCTGTTCGCGGTGCTGCTCGGCGGCGCCACCGCGCTGCTGCCGATCTACGCGCGCGACATTCTTCAGACCGGTCCGCTCGGCCTCGGCATCCTGCGCGCCGCGCCCGCGGTCGGCGCGCTGTTGATGACGGCATTTTTGGCCCACCACACCATCAACCGCCGCGTCGGCATGCGGATGTTTCAGGCCGTGATCGTATTCGGTTTGGCGACGGTGGTGTTTGCGCTGTCGCACTGGATGTGGCTGTCGGTGCTGGCGCTGATCGTGCTGGGGGCCGCCGACGTCGTCAGCGTGGTGATCCGATTCTCGCTGGTGCAGCTCCAGACGCCCGACGAGATGCGCGGCCGGGTCGGCGCCGTGAACTTCCTGTTCATCAACGCCTCCAATCAACTCGGCCAGTTCGAAAGCGGCGTTACTGCAGCCTTGTTCGGCGCGATGCCAGCCGCCGTGCTCGGCGGCGTCGGCACCATTGCGATCGCGCTGCTGTGGATGAAGCTGTTTCCGACACTGCGGGATGTGGAGAAGCTGGAGTAGGGGGTCCGCCTGCGGCGAGATCGTTTCCGGATTGCTAACGCCGCTACCTGCTTTCTCTGCTGTCATTGACCGCGCGTTAAACGCGCGTCGCTAGCGTACCGGCATGATCCGCATCGGGCCGCGTCAGTTCGAAGTGCCGCTTTGGCTGTGGGTGGCCGTGCCGCTCGCATCGGTGATCTACGCGGTTTACGGCACTGACGTCTTTCTGCCCCGCTTCGGCGCCCCGGACGGGACTTTTTTCCTGACCGTACGGCGCTGCGCGACGGCAGCACTGACGGGCTTTCTCATCGCCGATCTTGCACGCCGGGCGCGCCTTCCGTGGTACGACCTGATCGTACTAGGGTTGGCAAGCTTTGCAGCGTCGTCGCTGTCGATCGACTTGTTGACGGCAGCGGTGCGAGAAACGCCGAGGAGCATCACCGGGCTCGTGATCAGCATTGCTGGTTCGGTAGAGCCGGGAAGTGGCGGGGCGCTGCTGCTCATGGTGGTCCGCATCGTCGTGCCGCTCTGCTGCGGCCTGATCCTGGCGCTACTGCTCACCATCGCGAGCCGTTATCTGCTCGGTTTGCCCCTGCGGGCCGCGGATACCCGGCGTGAGTTCCGGGCAAATCTGGGTGGCGCGTATGTCTGGCTGGCGATCGGGATCGTCGGCTATGGCGCAATTCGGTCAGTTTGGGCCTCGTCGGGTCCTGTGCCGCGCTGGCTGCCGTTCACCGCGGCAAGCCTTGGTGTGTTGGCGGCTCTCGCCGTGCAGCTATGGCTCGCTCATCGAGCGCGGCGCGATGAACTCAATCCCCGCCATAGTCTGAAAGTTGGGGCGCTGGCGGCGGCCTGTGCTTTCGCGTGGTTCTACAGCCCCGGCGTATTCGGACAGGCGGGCTTCCGGCTCATGAACAACCAGGTTCGTCCTGCGCTTCGCGCGCTGCACGTCCTGCCGACTCCGGACATTGCGGTTGCCGGATATCGCGTCGACGTTCCCTACCACGACGTCAAAGTCTTCAAAGGTCCCGCCATGCCCGACGGTGCGACGTCGTTTGTCGCGGTGCCCTTGCCTGACGAGTACGGGCTGACTTCGACGAGCCGCAATCCGCAGGTCCACATCGCGCGGCGCGATATCACGTTGCGGGAGATGACCAGGTTCTTCTGGTTCGACTCTCGAAAGGAACTCGGGGAAATGCAGGCTGCACGAGCCGGCAAGGACGCTGTCGTTCGTGTTCCGCTCGGCGTAATTGCCGGCCTCGCGTTTCGCAGCGACGAGTATCCTCTGGTGGATGTCCGGCTCGTTGGATTTGATGCCGCCGTTGCGACGGAAACGGCGGAGCAGGCGTTGCGCCAGTTCCTGCGCGAACGCCTGCAGCGCGTGAGCGGCTAGCCGCGTCCGACGAACGGCATCTTGCTCGCCATCACCGTCATGAACAGCACGTTGGCATCGAGCGGCAGGCCGGCCATGTAGGCGACCGCGTCGCCGACGGCTTTCGCGTCCATGCGCGGCTCCTGCTTCATCGTGCCGTCGGGCTGCATCACGCCGGGGCCGGCGACCATGCGGTCGGTCATTGGCGTTGCGGCATTGCCGATGTCAACCTGGCCGACCGCGATGTCGTACATGCGGCCGTCGAGGTTAGTCGCCTTGGTAAGACCGGTGATGGCGTGCTTGGTCGAGGTGTAGGCCGACGAGAACGGCCGCGGCGCATGCGCCGAGATCGAGCCGTTGTTGATGATGCGGCCGCCGCGCGGGTTCTGGTCCTTCATGATGCGGAAGGCGTGCTGGGTGCAAAGAAATGGTCCGGTCAGATTGGTGTTCACCACCGCCTGCCACTGCTCAAGCGTAAGATCCTCGAAGTTCACCGGCGGCGCGCCCATGCCGGCATTGTTGAAGAGCACGTCGAGCCGGCCGTAGGTTTCCATCACCTTGGCGAACAGGGCGGCGATCGAGCCGGGGTTGGTCATGTCGGCGGAAACGCACAGGCTCTTGCCGATATTGTCGCCGAGCTTTCTGGTCTCTTCCAGCATCTCCATGCGGCGCCCGGCGAGCACCACGGTGAAGCCGGCATTCATCAGCGCCAGGGATGCCGCGCGTCCGACGCCGGTGCCTGCACCGGTGACGACTGCGATCTTGTTTGCTGCTTCGGCCATGATTTCCTCGCCTTTACTTTTTTGCTTCTGTTTCTGACTTGTAGGGTGGTCTTGGAATATTCTGATGCGCCGCGCGCAACGCCGCCGACCAGCGCGAACGCAGATCGTGGAAATAGGGCTCGCCGGCCTCGATGCGGTGGTTGAGATCGGCCTCGCAGGCGTCGGAACGCACCACCAGCACGTCGATCGGCAGGCCGACGCCGAGGTTGGAGCGCATCGTCGAATCCATCGAGATCAGGCTGGTCTTCAGCGCCTCGTACAATTCGACGTCGTAATGCATCGCGCGGTCGAGCACCGGCTTGCCGTATTTATGCTCGCCGATCTGCAAGTAAGGTGTGTCCGTGGTGCATTCGATGAAGTTGCCGGCGGTGTAGACCATGAACAGCCGCATCCGCGAGCCCTTGATCTGGCCGCCGAACAGGAACGAGACGTCGAAGGAGACATCTTCCGATCGCAGCGCGTCGCCTTCGGTGGCGTGGACGTTGCGGATGGCGCGGCCGATGCGCTGGGCGGCCTGGAACATGGTCGGCGCATTCATCAGGGTTTCGACCTCGCCGGTGTGTGGGTCTTCGAGGCCCTCGGTCAGGGTCGACAGCACCGACTGGCTGATCGCCAGATTGCCGGCGCTGGCGATCGCCATGATGCGGTCGCCCGGATTGGAGAAAATGTGGAGTTTTCGGAAGGTCGAGACGTTGTCGAGGCCGGCATTGGTGCGGGTATCCGCGATCATGACCAGACCGTCCCGTACCAGCACTCCGCAACAATAGGTCATTCCGCGTCCCCAAACCGTCCGAATTACCGGCGGGCAACTAGTAGCGAATTTCAGGGGGGCATCCAACCCCAATTACCCCAAGCGAGGCATGCGCCGGGTGGGTAAAAAGACGCATTGATCCGGCCGCAAGGCTAGAGCCACTTCCGTTCCGATTGCATCGGAACGGGGTTCTAGATTCGTGATTTGACGCGTTTACTTGACGCGAACCGATAGCCACCCACGGATCAAGTCCGAGGGCATGCTTCGCTGGAAAACGCTTTAGACCCGGGCGAGGACGACATGGGCCTGGATTTTGGCCGATATCTTGCCGCGGCCGTGCCGGCTGGCGATCACCGAAGCCGCATGGTCGGTCGCAGCCTCCAGCTGGCCCTCGCCCCGCGCTTCGATCTCGTTGCGCAGCGGCGTTCCCTGGCAATAAGCCAGCGCGACGTCGCGGGCAGAGGGGGCCCGGCTTTGCGCCGCCACTGTCTCGATCGTCGCATACGTAAACCCCGCCTTCGCCAGATCGCTACGGATCTGTGCGATGTCGTGATAGCCGTGCGGCGTGCGCGCCATGAAGCGAGGAGGGTCGTTCGGAAAGAACGCGGCGAGCGCGTCGGTGACGTCGCTGGCGAACACATTCTCCTCGATGCGGTCCCAGGCATTGAACAGGAAATGGCCGCCGGGTCTCAGAACCCGCCGGGCTTCGCGGTAGCCGGACGGGCGATCGGGAAAGAACATGACGCCGAACTGGCAGCACACCAGATCGAACGTGGCGTCCTCGAACGGCAGCGCCTGTGCGTCGGCCTTTTGCCAAACAATGCGGCTGTCGGCGCCCTGTCTTGATGTCGCATAATCCAGCATCGGCTGATTAAGGTCGGTGACGACATAGGAGGCGTCGGCGCTGAGGATTGCCGCCAGCGCACGCGTGACCGCGCCGCTGCCGGCCGCGGTTTCCAGCACGGCTTTCGGCGCCAGTGCGGCGACGCGTTGTGACATGTCCCGCGCGTAAGCCTCGAAGATCAACGGAACCATATGGCGATCATAGTTTTCCGGGATCGAGCCGGCGAACAGCTTGTCGGTTTCCGACATCGCGTATCTCCTGCATTGCATCAGGTGGTTTTGCTTGGCAGTACTGGTTCGCGGTCTTATAGATTTTGGCAGCTCTAAAGAAAAAAGAAAACATTCTGGGAGGCGGAATTGCGCGCCATTTGTTCCGGCAGGTTGAAATTCGCCTCACTGATGCTGTTGTGCATCGCGCTCGGCGCGGCAAGCCCGGCCGCCGCGCAGAAGAAGGGCGGCACGCTCCGGCTTTATCACAACGACAATCCGCCCTCGACGTCGCTGCTGGAGGAAGCCACCATCGCCTCGGTGATGCCGTTTGCCGCCGTGTTCAACAATCTCGTGGTGTTCGATCCGGCCAAGCCGCATGAGAGCATGGAGACCGTGATCCCGGATCTCGCCGAAAGCTGGTCCTGGGACGCGACCAACACCAGGCTGACGTTCAAGTTGCGGCAGGGCGTGAAATGGCATGACGGCCAGCCCTTCACGGCGAAAGACGTGCAATGCACCTGGCGGATGCTGATCGGCAAGAGCGAGACGCAGGATTTCCGGCGTAACCCGCGCAAGGTCTGGTACACCAAGCTGCAAGATGTCAGCGTCAACGGCGATTATGAGGCGACGTTCGAACTGAGCGAGCCGCAGCCGAGCCTGCCGGTACTGCTGGCAAGCGCGTTTTCCGTCGTTTATCCCTGCCACGTGCCGCAAGCCGTGATGCGGACCAAGCCGGTCGGCACCGGGCCGTTCAAATTCGTCGAATTCAAGCGCGGCGAATCCATGCACCTCGTGCGCAACCCGGATTACTTCAAAAAGGATCGTCCCTATCTCGACGAGATCACGGTGCGCACGATCGATAATCGCGCCACGCGGATGCTGGCTTTTGCGACCGGCGATTACGACATCACCTTTCCTTCCGACGTCAGCGTTCCCCTGCTGAAGGACATCAAGGCGCGCTCGCCAAATGCGATCTGCGAGATGACCGGCACCGGCACGCAGATCAACCTGATGGTCAACCGCGTCAACCCGCCGTTCGATAGCCCCGATATTCGCAAGGCGATGTCGCTGGCGCTCGACCGCAAGGCGTTCAATACCATCCTGATGGAAGGCACCGCGCGGCTGGGCGGGGCGATGCTCGCAAAACCCGAGGGCGAATGGGGCATGCCGCTGGATATGGTGCCCACATTGATGGGCTATGGCCCCGACACGGCCAAGAACATCGCCGAAGCGCAGGCGATCATGCAGAAGCTTGGCTACAGCGACGCCAAACCGCTGCCGATCAAGATCCAGACCCGCAACCTGCCGACCTATCGCGATCCCGCCGTGATCGTCGCCGACCAGCTCAAGAAGATCTACATCGTCGGCGAGCTGGATATTCTCGATACACCGCGATGGTATGCGCGGCTGGCCAAGAAGGATTTTACCATCGGGCTGAACGTCACCGGCGTCAGCGTCGACGATCCCGACGGCAATATCGTCGAGAACTATTCGTGCAAGTCGGAGCGCAACTACACCCAGTATTGCAACGCCGAGGTCGACAAATTGCTGGCGGCGCAATCGCGCGAACTCGACAAGGAGAAGCGCAGGAAGATCGTCTGGGACATCGAGCGCATCCTGGTCGACGACGCCGCGCGTCCGATCATCCTGCACTCATCGGCCGGCAATTGCTGGCAGCCGCACGTGAAGAACTTCAAGCCGCACGACAACAGCCAGTATAACAATCTGCGGTTCGAGGATGTCTGGCTGGACAAGTGACGGTGGTTACCGAAGCGGACACTATCCTCGTCATTGCGAGCCAACGGGTCGCGCGAATGCGCGCCCGATGACAGGCTCCGCGAAGCAATCCATGGCGCGGCAGCGAAGGTGGATTGCTTCGTCGCTGCGCTCCTCGCAATGACGGTGGTTAGGGCTGTGACCAAATCTTACGACTGGCTCTGCCACTGCCCCGACCGCCCGCCGGCCTGGTCGACCTTGACCGCGACCGTCAGCGTCTCGTTGCCGCCGCCATAGCGCGTGCCGCGGACCGGGGCGGCGCCGAGATAATCCAGCCCGATCGCGATGCGGGCGTGGGCGTCTGTGGTGCAAATGCAATTGGCCGGATCGAACCCGATCCAGCCCAAATCCGGCACGAACGCTTCTGCCCAGGCGTGACCGGCCTGTTGATTGACCGTGCCGTCCGAGCGCAGGAAGTGCCCGGAGACGAAACGCGCCGGCACGCCGCCGCTTCTCGCGCAGGCGATGAAGATGTGGGCGTAATCCTGGCACACGCCGCGCTTGAGTGCGAAGGCCTCGGCCGCCGAGGTGCCGCTGTTGGTCGGGTCCTCGTCGAATGTCATGTGCTCGTTGATCTGCACCATCAGCGCATGCAGGAAGCCGAGAATGTCGTCGCCGGATTCCGAACGCATCTCGCGGGCAAAATTCGCCATCGCCGGATTGACTTCGGTCAGCGCGGTCGAGCGCAGGAACAGGCCCGGCGGGAAACGCTCGTCGGTGCCGCGCAGCACGCCGCCGGTGTCATGGGTCTCGATCAGGCCCTCGACATTGATGGTGAGTTCGGCGATCGGCCCGAACGTCAGCACATGCGTGACATTGCCGAACGCGTCCTGATGCATGTCGAGCCGCGAATCCGTGGAGACGTCGATCTGCCATTCCGCGACATATTGCCCGTCATGGCTGCCCGGCGTCATCCGCAGGATCTGGATCACGCCGGAGGCGGGGGGCTCATAACGATAGCTGGTGGTATGGGCAATTTTCAGGCGCATGGCGTTACCAAGAAGTTGAGATCGTCATGCCCGGACAAAAGCGCGAAGCGCGTCTTCGCGCAAGATGTGCCGGGCATCCACGTCTTTCTTATCGGATCGGCATAGCAAGACGTGGATGGCCGGGCAACGGCGAGCGGAAGCGACGCCGTCCTTCAGACGGCTATGCCCGGCCATGACGCAGAATGTGCTAAATCAGATACTGCTTTGTGATGATCTCACCGAGCCGTGAGTTATCCGCAAGGAACTCCTGGATGAACTCGTGGACGCCATGCTGGAAGATATCGTCCATATGGCTGTGTTCAAGCCGGTTGCGGACGCCGCGGGCGTGGCGCTGGGAGGCGCCCTGGCGGCCATAGGCAACCCCGATCTGGTCGAGATTGCGCACCAGATTGCTGTAGCAGCTCGCCAGCGAGCGCGGCAGCGTGTCGTTGAGGATCAGCAAATCTGCGATCAGCCAGGGTTTTAATGTCTCGCGGTAGACCCAGTGGTAGGCTGTCAGTGCCGACACCGAGCGCAGGATCGAGGTCCACTGATAATAATCCAGTGGGCCGCCGACATGTTCCTCCTCGGGCAGCAGCACGTGATATTTCACGTCGAGAATGCGGGCGGTGTTGTCGGCGCGCTCCAGGTGCAGCCCGAGCCGCGAGAACCAGTAGGCGTCGTTGCGCAGCATGGTCCGATAGGCCGAGCCGTCAAACCGCAGCGAGGTCTCCTGCACGAAGCGCAGGAATTTCGCGAGTTCCTCGCGGCTTCCGGTGCCCTTGTTCCAGACTTCCTGCAGTTCGATCCAGGAGCCATTGATAGTGTCCCACATCTCGCTCGTCAGCGCCGTGCGCACCGAGCGGGAATTGAGCCGGGCGGCCTCGATGCAGTTCTTGATCGAGGAGGGGTTGGACGGCGAGAACGCCAGATATTCGACGACGTTCTGCTCGTTGGCTTCCGGATAAGCCTCGTAGAAACTGGCGCTGACACCGGCGGTCAATAGCGCCGAATCCCATTCATTGGTCTTGCCGATGTAAGCGGCGGGAAGGGCGGTGACGCGCAAGGTGGCGTCGATGGTGCGCGCGAGATATTCCGCCCGCTCGACATAGCGGGCCAGCCAGTACAGGTTTTCGGCGGTACGCGACAGCATCTCTATTCGTCCAGAATCCAGGTGTCTTTGGTGCCGCCGCCCTGGCTCGAATTGACCACGAGCGAACCTTCCTTCAGCGCCACGCGGGTGAGTCCACCCGGCACGATGGTGACGTGATCGCGCCCGGTCAGCACGAACGGCCGCAAATCGACGTGGCGCGGCGCGAGGCCCGATGCGGTGCAGGTCGGGCAGGTCGACAGCGCCAGCGTCGGCTGCGCGATGAATCCCTCGGGCTCGCGCTTGAGCTTGTCGCGGAACGCCTCGATCGTCGCCTTGGTGGCGGCGGGGCCGATCAGCATGCCGTAGCCGCCGGAGCCGTGCACTTCCTTGACCACGAGATCGCCGAGATTGTCGAGCACGTAGGCGAGGTCCTTAGGCTCCCGGCAGCGCCAGGTCGGCACGTTCTTGAGGATCGGCTCTTCCGAGAGATAGAATTTCACGATGTCCGGCATGTAGGAATAAACCGCCTTGTCGTCGGCGATGCCGGTGCCGACCGCGTTGGCCAGCGTGATATTGCCGGCTGCATAGGCCGACATCAGCCCGGGCACGCCGAGCGCCGAATCCGGGCGGAAGGTCAGGGGATCGAGGAAGTCGTCGTCGACGCGGCGGTAGATCACGTCGACACGTTTCAGCCCCTCGGTGGTGCGCATGAACACCTCATCGTTCTTGACGACGAGGTCGCGGCCCTCGACCAGTTCGATGCCGAGCTTGTCGGCTAGAAACGAATGCTCGTAATAGGCCGAATTGTAGACGCCAGGCGTCATCAGCGCCACCGTCGGCTCGGCGGAAGCGGACAGCGGCGCGACCGAGCGCAGCGCCGACAGCAATTCGTCGGGGTATTTTTCGACCGGGGCGACGCGATGGCGCGCGAACAGGTCCGGAAACAGCCGCATCATGATTTCGCGGTTTTCCAGCATGTAGGACACGCCGGACGGGGTGCGCGCATTGTCCTCCAGCACGATGAAATTGTCGGCATCGACCCGGACGATATCGATCCCGGCGATATGGACATAGACGTCGTGGGGGACGTCCTGGCCGTTCATCTCGGGGCGGAATACCGGGTTCTGGAAGATCAGATCGTCGGGGATGATGTTGGCGCGCAGGATATCGCGGCCGTGATAGATGTCGCGCAGGAACATGTTCAGCGCTTTGACCCGCTGCTTCAGGCCCTTCTCCAGCAGGGTCCATTCCTTCGCCGACATGATCCGCGGGATCACGTCGAACGGGATCAGCCGTTCCTGGGCTTCGGAATCGCCATAGACCGCGAAGGTGATGCCGATCCGGCGAAACAGCAGCTCGGCTTCCTGGCGGCGATATTCGAGGGCGTCCGGCGGCGTCTCCTTCAGCCAGCGGGAGAGTTCCTGGTAGGCCGGGCGGAGATCCCCGCCGGGGCCGTTCATTTCGTCAAACGCGACTGCCATAAATCCTGACTATCTCCCGAAGCCATGCGACACAGTGCATGACTTCACGGGATGGTAGCAAGGGGCGGGCCAGCGCGATATGCATGGGCCGGGGCATTTGCTATGGGGTGATTTCCCGTGCTTGCCTGAAAAACCGGCTGCCGGGTGCTTATTTCGGCAGCAAACCCCGTGACTTCAATGCGTTGGATGCGCAAAATCGCGGGACAGGACAGGGAAGAAGAAATGAGTGAGATCGTCACAGCGGGCATTCTGGTCATTGGTGACGAGATCCTGTCCGGCCGGACCAAGGACAAGAACATCGGCTTTATCGCCGAGTACCTGACCAATATCGGGATCGACCTCAAGGAAGTCCGCGTCGTCGCCGACGAGGAGCCCGACATCATCGCCGCCCTTGATGCACTGCGAAAGCGCTATGATTACGTCTTTACCACCGGCGGCATCGGGCCGACCCATGACGACATCACCGCCGACAGCGTCGCCAAAGCGTTCGGCGTCGGCATCGACCATCACCCCGAAGTGGTAGCGCGGTTTCGCGAGCGCTGGACCGAGCAGGATTTGAACGAGGCGCGGCTGCGCATGGCGCGGATTCCCGACGGCGCTGAACTGATCCAGAGCGCCACCATCCTGGCGCCCGGCTTCAAGCTCGGCAATGTCATCGTGATGGCCGGCATTCCTACGATCATGCAGGCGATGATGGACATCATCGCCCCGAAACTGAAATCGGGCGTGCGGATGCTGTCGGAATCGGTCCGCGCCAACTCGCGGGAAGGCGACATCGGCGGTCCCCTGCGCGAAATCGCCAACGCCCATCCCGACACCATCATCGGCAGCTATCCGTTTCAGGACGAAGACAAGAAGCCGAACACCAATCTCGTGGTCCGCTCGCGCGATCCGGAAAAGCTCGCCGCCGCGATGGCTGCGGTGAAGGAGATGCTGACGTCGCTGAACGTCAAGCAATAGCGGCGATGATTTCGACCAGGCCAATCCGCGCCGACGATCTCGAACTGGTATGCCGGCATCGCGAACAGATGTTCCGCGAATCCAACGCGCCGGGCCGGACCGAAGAGATATTGGCGACTCAGACCGCGCATTTTCGCCCCTGGCTCGTCAAGCATCTCGGTGATGGATCGTATTTCGGCTATATCGTCGAGGACCACGGCAAACCGGTCGCCGGGATCGGGCTGATGCTCATCGAGTGGCCGCCGGGGCCTTCTCACCCGGTGCAGGACAAGCGCGGCTATGTGCTCAATGTGTTTGTCGAGCCGTCGCATCGCAAACAGGGGATTGCCAAGACGCTGATGGGCCGGGCGGATCAGGAATTTGCCAGTCGAGGCGTGACTTACGTGATTTTGCACGCCACCAAAATGGGGCGGCCGCTGTACGAGCAAATTGGTTGGTCGGCGACCAGCGAGATGGCAAAGTCGCTATCGTAGGAGATCAAAGTGACGGATTGTTCTGGAGCGAGGTCATGATGACGCCTGAAAAAGTTACTCCGCCGCCGGACAAGTTCTTTCCGGTGTCGTGGGATCAATTTCACCGGGATTGCCGGGCGCTGACCTGGCGGCTCAACGAGGTCGGGCCGTTCCATGCGGTGATCGCGATCACCCGCGGCGGGCTGGTACCGGCGGCGATCGTCGCGCGCGAACTCGGCGTGCGCGTGATCGATACCGTCTGCATCGCCAGCTACGACCACGACAAGCAGGGCGATTTGAAAGTGCTGAAGGGCATCTCGGCCGACACATCAGCCCTCGGCGGCGGCACCGGCAAGGGGTTGTTGATTGTCGACGACCTCGTCGATACCGGCAAGACGGGAAGGCTGGTGCGCGACATGATGCCGGACGCACATTTCGCCACCGTCTACGCCAAGCCGAAGGGCCGGCCGTTGGTCGATACGTTCATCACCGAAGTGTCGCAGGACACCTGGATTTTCTTTCCCTGGGATACCGCGCTGTCGTTCCAGCCACCGATCCGCGACGGCGCGGCGTAGGCGCCTCTGCTTCGTCGCTGACGCTCCTCGCAATGACGTCTTGGCAAATAGTCGGGCTCCTTCATGCCGCTGCAAAACCGGGTCACGCCATCAGGCGACATCGTCGCCGATCCGCATCGCGGCCTGTTCACCGGCAATCGCGGCATCATCCACGATCCCACGACAAAGACTTTACTCAGCAAGCGCTGGGCGAGCCCGGCGTGGCTGGTCTGCCTCTGCGAATTCAGGGGAAAGCGGCGCAAGGTGATGGGCACGCGCAGCTGGACCGAATTGTTCTTTCTCGATGAGGCGACCGCGTTCGCGGCCGGACACCGCCCATGCTTCTTCTGCCGCCGCGACGACGCCAACCGCTTTCGCGTCGCGTGGGAGAAGGGCAATGGCGTCGCCGATGTCCTTGCGCGCGATATGGATGCCGTGCTGCATCGGGAGCGGCTGGATAAAGGCAGGAAACGACTGCACCCGCTGCCGATGCCACTTTCGAAATTGCCCGACGGCGCGATGGTGCAGTCGGGTGCGGCGTATTTTCTGATCGTGCAGGGCAGGGTGCTGCAATGGTCGATGGCAGGTTATCGCGAGGCCAGCAATGCGATCGAGGGCGCGATGTTATTAACACCGCCGTCCACGTTACGCGCGATGGGGGCAGGCTATCGGCCGGTGCTGCATCCGAGTGCGGCTCGCGCCGCCTGACGCTAATCGATCGAAATGTTTGCCTCGTGCGCGACCTTGGTCCAGCGCGCGGTTTCCGAACGCATCATGTCTCCGAATTGTTGCGGGGTCATGGTTTCGGATTCCGCGCCTTCATTTGCGAGAAAGACGCCGATTTCGGGTGAGGCCAGCATCTTGCCGATCTCCGCATTGAGCGCGTTGACGACATTTGCAGGCATTCCGGCCGGCCCCACAATTCCCCACCAGGTTCCGAGCTCGGCCCCCGATTCCCCCGACTCCGCCAGCGTCGGCACGTCAGGCAGCAGCGCGCTCCGTTTGGTACTCGTCACCGCAAGGGTTTTGATCTGGCCGCCGCGGACGAGTTGCAGCGCCTGCGGAATACTCGATACGAAAATATCGACATGGCCGCCGACGAGATCGTTGAGCGCCGGCGCGCCGCCCTTGTAGGGAACATGCATGAGCTTCACGCCAGCCGTAAACGCGATCTGCTCGGTTGAAATCTGGTTGATGCTGCCGAGACCGGCCGAGGCGTAGGTGATCTGGCCCGGTTTGCTTTTGGCGAGAGCGAACAACTCTTTGGCGGATTGCACCGGAAGTTTTTTCGACGTGGTGACCAACAGCGGCGCGCGGGCAATGAAAGCAACCGGCGTGAAATCCTTGACTATGTCGAACGGCATGCTCTTCTTGATGGCCGGGTTGATGGTGAAGGTCGGTGATACCAGCAGCAGCGTGTAGCCGTCCGGCGCCGCCGTGGCCACGGCAGTCGTGCCGATCAGGGTGCCGCCGCCGCCGCGGTTTTCGACCACGACCGGCTGCCCCCACGCCTCGGAAAGTTTCTTGCCGATCGCGCGACCGACGATATCGTTCGACCCACCGGCCGCGAACGGAATGATCAGCGTGATCTGCCGGGATGGATAGGTTTGCGCGTGCCCCGGGGAGCTCGTGAGTACAAATGCGCTTGCGAGGACGAGTGCGGCGGCAAGCAATGCTCCGGCCCTGATCATGGCGGATCTCTCCCGGCGCCTGATGTTACCCCAAGCGCGCACTGGAAAATGACCTATAATCGTCCTGACCGCGACCGCTATTTCAACGATCACAGAATTATTCACGCCAGGGACAAGCAGCCAAGGACAAGCAATGGATTTCCAGCTCACGGAAC
>Ga0193742_1000684_pt1 | contig 21860 bp, 21 predicted proteins | sample L2c1metaG_FD_165511 | JGI IMG/M metagenome (GOLD analysis project Ga0193742, IMG submission 165511) | Soil microbial communities from a riparian zone of the East river system, Colorado, United States - L2c1 | ecosystem: Environmental > Terrestrial > Soil > Riparian zone | place: USA: East River... | reverse complement strand
GCGGATCTTCGGCCTCATCAGATTGCTGCGGATAGTCAACTGTCCCAAATGCCTCGTTACGTTCATCTATAATGGCATAGATATCAACGTCGCTGAGCGCCTGTATTCGTGCAGCGACGACCTGCGCTTGTAGCTCGGCAAGTATGGTGAACCTATCTTGTACGACGATGATATTACCCCTGCCCGTCAAATATTGATTGACATGGGATTCCAGTGCATCCACAGCATCGAGCCGCTTACCGCGCAACGACCTCTCGGAACTCTCGCCTTTTGGCCATAATGCGTCCAGTGCATTATCAACAACCTGGGTGGTTATTTCCAACTGCTCCCTGGCCGAAGGATCAAAAGAGAATTCTTCGGGGTTATCGCCATGCTCTGGCTTATGAGAGTTATTGCCTTCCATAGCCCATATTTATAACGAATAATAAATTATGTCAATGAAACGAACAACCTATTGGTTGATGCCGAGGTGGTGCCGGATCCGCTCAACGACGTCGCTGATAACGACTTGCGATTTAACCAGATAGTCATCGGCGCCAAGTGCTTTAGCGCGTTCTTTGTCGCTCGGCTGTGACAATGCCGTCAGCATGATCACTCGGACGTTGGTTGTTTCAGGAGTATTACGCAGGATATCAAGTACATCAAAACCATTGATTTTTGGCATCATTGCATCTAACACGATCAAATCAGGACGGAATTCGATAGCCTTTGATAAAGCATCTTCGCCGTTGGCGACAGTGGCGACGTCAAAGCCTTCCAGGTCAAGGCGTGATTCGTACACGCTCGATAGGGCGGTATCATCCTCGACAAGTAAAATCTTTTTTTTCGGACTCATCAGCTATTTCCCTTTTGCATATGCTTTTATCCTACTCTATCGCCCACCCGCCTACAAGCCTTGGCGAAGTTTCTCTAATGCTTTATCTTTTTGCGGATCACGGACTGCTTGGATATCTTCAGGGGTCACTTTCACGGTCTCATCTGGTGCAATGCCTTCTTTATTGATGTTGCGGCCCTTGGGCGTATACCATTTGGCGATTGTCACTTTCAGTCCAGCACCATCAGGCAGGTTTTCGACAACTTGTACGCTTCCCTTGCCGAATGTCTTTTCACCTAACAGCGTGGCAGCACCGTTATCTTTGAGTGCACCGGCCAGGATTTCGCTGGCGCTAGCACTTCCACCATCAATCAAGACAATCGTCGGAATTCCGTTCAGGATTGGCTGTGAGCCGGAGCGCTGCGTATCGGTAATTTTGCCGCCGCTCCGTTCCGTTACTACCACTTTGTCATCGAGCCAGATGCTCGCGATATCCACGGCCGCGTCCAGATAACCGCCACCGTTACCGCGTAGGTCCACGACGACACTTTTGACACCCCGGGTCTTAAATTCTTCGGCAGCTTTACGGCTCAAACCAACCGTGTCGGGCCCAAACCGGGAAATACGTATGATGCCGATGTTATCCGCCGTAACTTCACTTTTCACGCTCGGATTATTGATCGTATCGCGGACAATTGAGACTTCCTTGAGCTGGTCGCCGCGGACGATACTCAGTTTCACGGTCGTACCCTTTTCGCCGCGAATTTTACTCACCGCCTCGTCAATTGACCAGGCGGTCGCGTCTTCGTCATTTACTTTGACGATGACATCATTCGCGAGCAGTCCGGCTGCTTTTGCAGGACTGTCGTCGAGCGTGCTCGCCACAATGAGCTTGTTGTCGCGTTTCGCGAGCTCTGCACCGATTCCCCCAAACTTACCATCCAGGCTGCCCTGGAACGCCTCAGCCTCCTTGGCGTTGAAGTATGTCGTGTATGGGTCACCGGCCGCGTCAACCAAACCGTGTTTGGCGCCATCGATCAGTTTGCCCGCATCCAATTCCCCGTCATATTTGCTATTCAGCACATCATAAACCTGCTGGAGTGACGACAGGTCCAACGTATCAGTCCGCTGGCCACTCAAACGCGCCCAGACATCAGTCGACCGTGTACCCACGACAAATGAACCGAGCGACGCGATCACGGCGATAATTATTACTACTGGCAAAGACACGCGGCGTTTATCACGACGGGCAGTTTCAGACATCGTTTCCATCAATTCTCCTAATTTTACTACCTAATATAGTAGCATGAGCTTGTTATCAGTAGCTGAGAAGTTCAGCAATAAATACTATCTAGTGGAAACGGCGTGCTTCATATGGACCACTCATCAACGTGGATAAGCTATAGGTCGCCGTACTATACGATCCGCTGTCATATGGTACGTTCATCTGGGATATATTGACCTGTGTACCGGCAATACTCTCGACATACATGACATGGCCATAGGTACCGACATACCAAACGATAACATCACCCGGCTGTAAGCTCCCCCATCCGATACCAGCACCTCCATAGCCCCAGCTATCGGCATTGCCTTGGCCGCTGTAGTTATGATTACCACGACCATCCGTATTAAGTTTCCAGGCTACGTATGAGACACACTGGCGTTTACAGTAGCCCCATGGATCGGCGGCACTGCCGCCACTAAAGTAGTTGCATCCGTCATCATATTGCATAGATGAGCCCATCCACGGATATGAACTCGAGCCATATACGATGTTCTCGGCGCCGTTGCCTCCGCGCATAGATGCAGCTTGTGCAGCACGCTTGCTTGCAAGCTCGGCGTTTTTCTGGCCAATCAATGATTGGTAGGCTGATTCTTGGCCTTGGGTTGCCGCAAGCAAGCCAGCCTGCTCGGATTCTTTAGATGCAAGTTGGTCACGTTGCGTTTTTTGGTCATTGAGAACAAGTTCGACATCTTTTTTCTGTTTCGTCAGTTCATTTCGGAGGGTTTTAATTTGTCCTATACTTGTCTCCAGTTGGTCACGGAGTGATGAGCTATACTCTTGCTGGTCAATGTAGTCACCAATACTACGACTGCCCGCCAGCACCTCAATCGGAGAAGCAGTCCCGCTAGCGGCAAGATCAGAAATAGCACTTGCCATTACTTTTTGCTGGTCATTCAGCTTCTTCTCGTTCGTAGCGATATCACTCACCAGCTTGTCGTAGCGAGCCTGGCTTAAATTCACCTGGGATTGAATTGCATTTTTCTCGGCATTCAACCGGTTGAACTCATTCTGGTACGTGTTGGCTTGTCCACGAAGTTTTGCAGCCTCTTGCTGATAGCTATCTATCTGGCTCTCAAGAGCAGAGATATCACTGCTTAGGTCCGCAGAAACAGGTGTCGGCGTTGGCACATAAAAAGCCACCGCAAAAATCGTGACAGCAATGACGGATTTGATTCCGAGCTGCTTTAAACCAGAGGTGGTGACGTATTTTTTGTGTTTCATATCTTTGCCTCCAAACTAGCACATTTTAGCGTAACCGTCAATCGTAGGAAGTGCTCAGTTCCCAGTGGCCAGTTATCAGTTTTTTTGTGTGCGATTACTGATCACTGCCCACTGAATACTGATAACTTTTAAACTTTCAAATAACGGCGAACAGCCAGCCGGGCCGAAATACTACCGATGAGTGCACCGAGGACGATCATTATGAGCAGCACGAGCGGCGCGAATATCACCATCATGTCCCTGGTTTCAGCGACTGCGATACCATAGCTCGCTAGTTTAGGCTCTGCCGATGCCAACATCAGATACCCCAGAGCCGTCGCAGCGAGCGCGGCAAAGAAACCATACATCACGGCTTCAACCACGAATGGTCCACGGATAAAGTTACGCTCAGCACCGATCAGTTTCATCATTTCGATTTCGTCGCGGCGGTTAAATATCGCCATACGAATCGTGTTGAAAATGATGAGCATCGAAATCGCGCTGAATAGTAAGCTGGCGATAATTCCACCGCGCTCAGCTAACTGGGCCCAACGCCCGATTGTCTCGATAACACCCTTTCGTTCCCCGGCAAAGCTTGGCTTACGACGCGGGTCAGGGTTGACGCCACTCTGGAAATCCTTATCATTCGTTACTAAATTACTCAGCGCTTTTGTATCATTCGGGTCTTTGATAACCACGCGCAGGCTCGGCAAAAACGGGTTCAGATTAGCTGGTAGTTCAGAAATCGCCTGCAGTTGTTCGCTGGATGGGCGGTTCTGATCGATGTATGATTTTTTAGCAGCATCGCTGTTGATGTAGCGGACATTGGTAACGTTATCCAGGTCAGTAAGCTTCGTCCGCATCACTCCGACTTCTTTGTCAGTCACATCCGTTTTCAGATAAATCGAAAAATCAACACGCTGTTTTAGCTCATCAACGGTATTCACCAACACGCTCCGTGCGACGACGGTAGTCAGGATAATAACCAACGTAATCGTCATGACGGCAGTCGCGGCAGTCGTCAGCCAGGCATTACGAGTAAAGTTATTGGCACCGTAACGCATCATACGCAACCACGTCAGCCAACGACGACGAAGCTTTTTGTTCTGCTGCAATTTAACGCGAGCGTCTTTATCCTTGGAACTCACTGTTTATAGCTCCCCTGAGCCTGGTCGCTGGTCACTTTTCCGTGGTCGATCGTGATCACACGGCGTTTCAGACGATTCACGATATCAACGTTATGGGTGGTCAGTAGTACCGTCGTGCCATAACGGTTAATTTTTTCGAGGAGTCGTACGATATCCCAACTATGTTTCGGGTCCAAGTTACCTGTCGGCTCATCGGCAATCAAGATTTTCGGCTGGCGCACGACAGCTCGGGCGATGGCCACGCGCTGGCGCTCACCACCGGATAATTGATGTGGAAATTTCTTTTCCTTGCCCGTTAGTCCGACCAGTTCAATCACTTTCGGAACCGTTGAGCGGATTTCACGGTTGGTCATGCCGGCAATTTCCAGAGCAAAGGCGACGTTTTCGAACACCGTGCGCTGTGGCAATAGTTTGAAATCCTGGAAAACCACGCCGATTTTGCGACGAAGCAGCGGCACGTGACGGTCTTTGAGCGTATCGTAGTCAATACCACCGACAACGATTTTTCCACTGGTCGGTTTTTCCTCGCGGGTCAGCAATTTCAGCAGGGTCGATTTACCCGCACCGCTGGTACCGACGATGATGACGAATTCTTTCGGCTCAATATGCAAACTCACCCGATTTAATGCCGGGTGCGTATCTTTTTGATATGCCTTGGTTACCCTATCCAGTAGAATCATTACTTTAGCCAGTATACCATGCTATATGCTCGTGTTTAGATCAAGAAGCAATATTTTTAACCCCTACAGGTATTGTTAGTATATGCATATTATTGTATGGTAATCTTATGTCATTTTTTGGTAGCGATAAATCTTCACCTGCCCCTGGGATTGGTGATCCGAGTAGACAATACGTGGATCTTGGGAGCGAGCCGCTTAGTCACGTCGCGCAGCGGGGACGGTTTGATAAAGAGACCGAGGAGTTCCGAACACAACTCGACAGCATAACGACCATCCCAAAAAGCCGAGAAGAATATATAGAAAGAGCCGCAAAAGAAAACGGTCTTCTTCATGAGGCGCTGCAAACAGCCGCAAACCACTACCTATTCCTCGATTTTTTCGAAAAATTACGCGAGAATCTTATCCCCTCTGATGAAGAACTGTTTCATTTTGGTGAGAGCCCTCCCTATCGACCTCCTGTATATGGCCCAGAAAACGCCTTTCGCGCCCAAGCACAGCACCTCCGCATACTGGCCCTCGATTCCGAGGACCAAAACCAAAGATGTTTTCCCGTCTGGATCGTAGGAAGACAGACGGCAGAAGAAAGACCAAAAAAGCAATCTTCAACAACCCAATATCTTGCCATAGGCTTAGACCATCATCTCCCATCAAGCGTCACAAATTACACGGAGCACCACGAAGGCTACGGCAGCTATTTTCACCGTATTCATAGTAAGGGCGGGTTCTTGAAAAAGGCTACGGATGGTATGTGGAACTCGGCCTATGGAGTAGACCAGCCCGAACTCAGTACGGCCGTTTCGACGGCATCACGTGCTGCATATCATGAAGGATTTGGGCTCATAGAGTTCACCGGGCCAACGGAACTCGAACCAATCAGGCTAACCGAAGAAGACACGGATAACCTTCGCTCTAAAGAACGAGATGAATACGACATTCGCCCACTTGCCCTCACCTATATCGCCGACCATCATTCTGTCAATTTTGTCACCGATATGCAGCCTGCACGTATCGACGATTCTGCGATTGCAACGTTTAGAGTATTACATCATCTCACCCAGATCGCAGAAACGTACGGCCTGATGGATGAACTAACGCAAACCGCTGTTGACTCTCGTAAAGCCAAGCAACAGGCTGATGAACGTACCGAACGAGCATTACGCCAAATTGCACGTAACCTTTAGTCGTTCAGAAAATGGCGCATGTTCAGTACGGCTCTGGCAATTTTTTGTGGACGTTCGTGAGGAGCCTTCACTACAACGTTCATCACCTCTCCGGCTGGCCATGCATCACGTAGAGCCGACAGCAGTTCGCCCTGCGGACCCAAATCCATAGAATCAAATTGCTCACTGGTTATTACATCGCTAAACGTTTTTGACAAAGCAGCTGCCTCGCTCGCTGGTCGTAAATCATTTCGAGTTAGTGAAATACCTATAGCGCCAACGCGTCCATCGGCAACGATCTCGCCTAGGCTATCTGGCGTTACATCCAACCAACTGGTGCCTCCCTGCGATAATCTGAGTAGGTGTAGCGGATCAATTGACGTTTTTTCAATTCCCCGTGACTGTGCATAACCCAGCATGTCCTGCAAAGTCGTCGGTCCATCAAGCCCGGCATGCTGCGCCAAGTCAGGAGCCATTTGAAACATACGATCAAATGGAGCATTTTCATCCGTATACCCACCCTTTGGGGCCGCTTCAACATACAGGTTAGCCGGCATTCGACCGTGGCCGGCAGCTAGTTGGGCTGCCTCGAGTTTCGGTAATGATCCAGTTTGAGTGTGCAGCACAAGTCTCTGTGCCACCCGCGAAAGCTTTCTACGCATGGACGGCGCATGGCCCGATGGGTCGAAATACGATTGTTCAAGCATACCGATGAAATCTAGCCGCGAAGCGTCCCTATCCCTCGCAGTAGCATTAATCTTATTTTGCAACCTGAAACGCGTAGGAAGATATGAAATTCCGTCCGCGTGAATTTGTTCAACAGCCGCCCGCATACCTTCAGCACCCGTCCACAATACCTTTGGAAAGTGATTTAGGCTGTGCGAAAAAACTTGTATGTCTCTTTCGACCATTTTATCCTCCTTTTACAGCGTATCTATGCTTCTTGTGATTCTAAATAGGCGTCAATAAAACTATCTAATTTACCGTCCAATACGCCATGAGCATCGCGGTCTTCGTATTTCGTACGAGCATCTTTGACCATCGTATAGGGATGCAGGACGTAATTACGGATTTGGTTACCCCAGGCAGCTTCCTGAGTAGGGCCTTTCAGTTTCGCCAGATCGTCTTGGTGCTGTTCCATTTGTAGTTGAGCTAACTTAGAACGCAGGATTTTCATGGCGGTTTCGCGGTTTTGCAGCTGTGAGCGTTCATTCTGGATTGCCACAACGATACCTGTTGGCGTATGCGTCACGCGAACGGCAGAATCGGTTGTGTTCACACTCTGGCCGCCGTGACCACCGGCGCGATACACGTCGATTTTTAGATCTTTTTCATCCACCGCGACTTCGTCGGGCGCATTAATCTCGGGCATGACTTCGACAAGCGCGAATGATGTTTGACGTAGGTTATCAGAGTTGAATGGGCTCAGGCGAACCAATCGGTGCACACCGTGCTCCGACTGTAATTTGCCGTATGCATATGGGCCGCTGAAACTGATCGTCGAGCTTTTGATGCCCGCTTCTTCGCCCGTGGAGCGTTCAATGATTTCTGTTTTAATGCCTGATTTTTCCGCCCAACGCACATACATGCGCTCTAACATTTCAGTCCAGTCCTGCGCATCAGTCCCACCAGCGCCTGCACTCAATTTCACGATAGCTGAATGGTCGTCATATGGACCATTGAATAACAAATCTTTTTTGCGAGCAGCCAGTTCCATTTCCATCGCATCTAATTGCGTCGTAAATTCCGCGCTCAGACTGTCATCACCCATCGCCATTAGTTCTGTAATATCGGCCGCTTGGGCCTTTAGCGTCTGCCATGGCTCAATTGCACTACGGATGGCGGCAGCCTGTTTGCTCAGATTCTGCGCGTTGTCAGGATTATGCCATACATCGGGATGCGCCAGCTGCTCGTCTAATGTGGCGAGTTCATTTGCTTTTTCATCGATACGCAAACGGTCATACGCCGATTTAATTTCGGCCTCTAGTTCGGTTGCGCGTTTTATCAGGGGTTGCATCAGTCTTATTATAATACCTTACTGCAGTGTGATTTTGCGAAGGCTACGATAACCGCGCGAGCCAGCTATATCGTTTGTCACAAGAGGGCCAAGCGAAGTGCAGCCCGAGAAATGACACCTGCGGGTGGGTCATTTCCTGGCGCGAAACGCACTCTTGTGACAAACGATATAGCTGGTTAAAGACTAGCTGCGTATTATACTTGCCTATATGACTATAGGTATCTTCGACACAGGCCTCGGCGGCGAAATCGTAGCGAAACGACTACACACCTATTTCCCAAGCGCCGAATTCATCGTCATCAATGACCGTGCCCACCTGCCCTACGGTAACCGTTCCGCTGACGAAATATACGAACTGACCAAACGAGCCACATCTGGACTCATCGGGAACTGCGATATCCTGGTCATAGCCTGTAACACCGCAACAGCAGCAGCAATCGAGCGTTTGCGATCCAAGTTTCCATTACAACAGTTCGTCGGCTACGAGCCAATGATAAAACCCGCTGCCACACAGTCGAAAAACCAGCGTGTTGTCGTACTTGCAACTGCTGCAACCGTTTCGTCGGAGCGTTATCAAAATCTCATCAGTCAATTTGCCCGGGATACGATCGTGCGAACCCCCGACACAACCAATTGGGCAGCCCAGATCGAAGCAGGATCGGAAAATAGCATTGATTTGAGCGAAGTATCGCAGGAAGTGAGCGACGGCGCCGACATTATCGTCCTAGCCTGCACGCATTATCTGGCAATCGAGGATACGCTACGCGCACAGTTCCCGTCAGCCACCGTCATTGAGCCGACCGGCGCAGTGGCTAAGCGGATTGCTACTTTAGCTTCTCAACCTCGGCAATAAACTGCTCACCACGGTCATAGTAACTTTTAAACATATCAAAGCTGGCGCAGGCCGGGCTCATAATCACGATGTCACCGTTACGTGCCACTTTACTGGCAGTTTCGACAATAGCACTCATACCACCAGTGACCTCAGTAATCTGGTCAAAACCAGTTGCTCGAATTTGCTCGGCAATGATTGGTCCAAGCTTGCCAATCGTAATAACTTCACGCACCTCACGTTTCGTTATCGTTTGGACAAGTTCGCTAAAATCAGCGCCCTTGTCCGAGCCACCCAGAATGATAACTTTTGGCTGGTCAAATGCTTTTAGCGCCGCGATGGCAGACCCAGGTGTCGTCGCAAATGAGTCGTCGTAATATTTCACCCCGTTAAATTCACGCACAAGTTTCAGTCGGTGCGGTAATCCCTGGAAAGCCCGTAGCCCCGTTTCGACCGCATGATAATCGGTTGTATATGTTAGTGCGGCGCTTATTGCGGCGCACGCATTTTCGATATTATGTTGCCCCGGAATTTGTAGCGATTCGATATCGCATATGGGGTCATTCCGAACAAGAAATGTGTTCTCTTTGACATAGACGGCACTGTCGGCAGGTACTCCATACCGGTGTGCCTGGCTCATCCAGAGCTCGCGTGCATCTGCACCCGCTGGCCCCCCACTGCTCACAATCTGCTGGGCAAACAGGTTCGTTGGGTGATAAAAACAAATATCTTCGACGGATTGATACCGACGGATGTTTGATTTGGCGTTCACATAATCATCAACACCCGCATGCACGTCCAGGTGCTCTGGCTCAATCATTAATACGACAGCCACGTGTGGGGATTTTTCAATATCCCATAGTTGAAAACTACTCAGCTCATACACGACAATGTCTTCAGGTTTCACGTCGTCTAAAATGTCGAGTGCTGGCACACCGATATTGCCCACTAACCATGATTTTTTACCAGCGGCAGTAAGTATCGAATGAATTAAGCTTGCAGTCGTGCCCTTTCCCTTTGATCCCGTTACGCCGATGATGGGCGCTGGGCACGTATCGAAAAATTCACGCGTAACGGAGGTTATCTTGCCAGTAGTGCGAATTTTAGATGGTGCAATTGCTGGCGAACGCACTACTACATCGGCACTAATAGATTGCTCAAGAGCGCCTCGCCCATGCACCAGTTCTATTCCACTTGGCAAGTCCAGCGCTGGATGCTCTGATTCATCATAAACAGTAAACGTCGCATCAGGAAAACGGCTTACGTAGTACGTATACGCACTTTTTCCCTCGACACCGTAGCCCGCTAACGCAATCTTCATATGCTTATTATATACATTTACCACTGTTTTTGGCGATTTACTCGCCGAAAACAGTATCCATACGGAAAGGATGAGTCCTGAGGCCGACGGCCGAAGCTAGAGAAGGAAAAACCTGGGGCTCTGCCCGGGGTTTGCCTTCTCTACTGGAATAGTGGTTCGAGTTTGTCGCTCAACTGGCGAACCAACGCAATTTCGGTACTACCGTAGCCGCCAAGTGTCCACGTATTAGTAGCGAAAAATTCACGCGCCGTAACAACAATCTGGTCACGCGATACTGCGTTAATAAGATCTGGTTGTTTTTCAAAATTCTCGACTTGCCCGTCAAAGAAATAGCGGTTAGCATACCAACTATTAATCTGGCCGACGGTCTGCGCACCCATTTGGTGGCGGCCAAGCGCATATGATTTGGCAGCAACGACTTCCTGCTCATCCAATTTTCCGTCTAATACCTGGCGCATTTCGCGGGAAACGATATCAAATACGGCATCAACACACTCGACGTTCGCCTGTGCGCCGAAATCCCATGAGCTATTGTGCTCATACGCACTCGTGTCAGAAAACATGCTGTACACAAGCCCTAAACGGCGTGCTTCACCAAATATTTTTGATCGCAGCGTGCCAGTCAAAATATGGTTCAGACAGTCCATGGCGTCGGACTCATCATCGCTCAAACGGCGAGGAACGACCATTGACCAACCGAACGTCAGGTTCGGGGCATCTTTGCGGCGAATCAGGAACGGTTCAGCAGAATGAAGCTCATCAACTGGAATCGGTAACCGTTCACCATCGCCTAGTTCCCACTTATCCAATAGTTTTAATACAGGCTTTAGATCGCCATTAAATCCACCGGCAATCACAAAACGCATGTTGCCATTCGTGTGCGTTCGTTTGTAGTGTTCGCGAATATCAGCCACTGTGATGTCTTTTAGCTGCGTCAGGCGCTCGGAATACGTCAAAACGTCCTCACCTAGTTCTTGAGAAACACGAGGCCACAGAACGCGGTTAGGTGAGTTGAGATATCCCGTCAGCTCGCTGCGGACATTGCCGCTCTCAGCTTTGAATTCGTCTTCCTGGAATAACGGCTGGCAAATCGCGACGCGCTGCAGATCAAGGATGCGCTCCCATTCGAAATCAGCGCATTCGGCCATATACACCATGCTGTTATCTGATGTATACGCGTTATGGTACGCACCATTTTTCGTAAACTCAGCCTCGTAGGCATGCGCGTCTTTGAACGCCTTGCTGGCACCGAACGCCATGTGTTCCATGATGTGAGCCGTTTCATAAATCGACGTATCGCGTACGAACCGGAAGCCTGCCCTGAAATGAAATTGCGTGCTAAATACTTGGGCACCCGGTACATCGATGATCAGACCGCGCGCGCCGTTTTTTAGAGTAATTTCGTGGACAGTATGTTTCATGTTAGCGGACTTTCAGAATTTAAAATTTAGTTTCGTTTGCGGGCAGCGCGGGCTGTTTTTCGCTTTTTCTTGACTGCCTTTTTCTTGGTAGCCGCTTTGGCTTTTTTGACTTTGAAATCGTCGTCGCCCATGATTGTCGGACTGCCGACTTCGTTGACACCCTGTTCAACTGATGATTTAGCCGCTTGGGTAAGTTCTGATTCATACACTTCGTCGGTCACCTGCTGCTGGTTGATGTCATGGCGGTGAACATGGAAAATAGCGCGCAATACTTCATCGCGAAGTGTTGCCTGCAAGCTTTCGAATAGTTTTTGCGATTCCTGGCGGTATTCAACCAACGGGTCCCGCTGGCCGACGCTGCGCCAGTGAATTCCCTCGCGCAAATGCTGCATGTTTTCGAGGTGCTGCATCCAAAGTGTATCGAGAATCTGCAAATACACTTCGCGTTCAACGCCGCGCATGATTTCCTCGCCCAATTCCTTTTCCTTTGCACGATAGAACTTGTCAGCCAGTTTCTGGGCCAATTCCACGCGGGTCTTATCGCGTTTTTCTTCGCCTATTTTCGCAATTTCTTTGGGGGTTGCAGGAATAACCGTTTCAAACTCTTCGACGAATTTTCTGTTGTTTTTCGATGGAACCAACGTCAGGTCAGCAAGCTTCGCAGCAACCAATTTCTCGATCTCGGGTTTGATATTCTCTCCCTCGAGGATATCGCGGCGGACCTTGTAGACGACACGACGGTGGCGGTTAATCACGTTGTCATACTGAACGACGTTTTTACGCGTATCGTAGTTAAATCCTTCGACACGTTTCTGGGCAGATTCAAGCGTTTTTGACACGGCTTTGTTTTCAATCGGCTGGTCTTCTTCAACGCCGAGCCGGTCCATGAGCGACGCAATACGGTCGCCTTGGAAAATACGCATCAGGTCATCTTCGGTCGAAACGTAGAACTGAGTCAGGCCAGGGTCACCCTGACGTCCGCCACGACCACGCAGCTGGTTATCAATACGACGGGCTTCGTGTCGCTCAGAACCTAATACGACGAGTCCGCCGAGTTCTTTGACGCCCTGTCCAAGCACGATGTCCGTACCACGACCGGCAATGTTGGTAGCGAGCGTCACGGCGCCCTTTTCACCCGCGCCGGCAACGATAGCTGCTTCACGTTCGTTGTTTTTAGCATTCAATAGTTCATGTTTGATACCGGCACGTTTAAGCGCCTTGGAGATCAGTTCGTTTTTGGCGATCGAAGCTGATCCGATCAGTACTGGACGGCCAATTTCATTGAATTCTCTGATATCGGCGACAAGTGCGGCAATTTTACCGGTTTCGGTTTTGAAAATCTTGTCCAGACGGTCCACGCGTGCAAGCGGACGGTTTGATGGAATCTGGATCACATCCAGGCCATAAATCTGCTGGAACTCTTCAGCTTCGGTAAATGCCGTACCAGTCATACCGGAGAGTTTTGTGTAGAGACGGAAATAGTTCTGGAATGAAATCGTCGCAAGCGTCATGCTTTCCTGTAGCACTGGCACCGCTTCTTTTGCTTCGATCGCCTGGTGAAGGCCCTCATTATAACGCCGGCCCTGCATGAGTCGTCCAGTAAATTCATCAACAATAACCACTTCGTTACCAGTGGTGACGACGTAATCTTTGTCGCGCTTAAACAACGCCTGGGCTTTGAGAGCCTGGTCCATGTGATACACCGAACGGACGTGATCTGGGCTGTAGAGGTTTTTGACACCAAGCATCTTCTCAACCTTGTCCACACCAGCATCGCTCAATGAAACGCTACGGCGTTTCTCGTCCAAGATGTAGTCATCGGGAACGAGTTTTTTGGCAATCAATGAAAACTTCTGGTACAGTTCCGGACTTTCGGCGGCAGGTGCACTAATGATGAGCGGCGTGCGGGCTTCGTCGATCAGAATCGAGTCAACCTCGTCCACGATGGCAAAGTTCAGTTCGCGCTGACGCAGCAATCCAACTTCGTTCACCATGTTATCGCGCAAGTAGTCGAATCCGAATTCGTTGTTCGTACCATAAGTAATATCAGCCGCATAGGCTTCTTTACGGGAAACAGGGCGCAGCCGGCGGATACGCGGATCATCGTGCTCGGAATTATCAAATTTAGGATCAAACAAGAATGACTGTTCGTTAATAACCACACCGGTCGTGAGACCCAGGTAATGGTACAATTCGCCCATCCAGCCAGCGTCACGTTGGATCAGATAATCGTTAACGGATACGACGTGGACACCTTTGCCCTCGAGCGCGTTCAAATATGCCGGTAGCGTCGCGACGAGCGTCTTACCTTCACCGGTTTTCATTTCAGCCACGTTGCCCTCGTGCAGTGCGATACCCCCAATAAGCTGCACATCAAAATGCCGCATTTTCAGCACACGGTCAGACGCTTCACGGACCAACGCGAACGCGTCAGGCAGGATGTCGTCTAGTGTGGTATTTTTCTTGGCAAGTCGCTCACGTAGAACTGCAGTTTGCTTTTTCAGCTCAGCCACATTCATGTCACGATATTTGTCAGCCAGCTCATTGATGGCTGCGACGCGTTTTTTCAGTCTCTTCAGCGTGCGCGCTTGCGGATCGCCAAACACCTTAGTCAGTGCTTGCTTCATATGTTCTATTCCCCTACATCATTTCACTAATAAAACTACTGCCAATAAGTATAACTCGAGAGAGGCCTTGGCGCTACCCCATTGATGAACGTCGTAGACGATGCTTGAACCGGGCGACGAGTCCATGATGTCCACGGTGGTCGGTCCGTTCATCATGATATTTTTTTAGCTGTGTCCGTAATTTTTCCTCGACAATGTCCACGGCTGCCAGCATATTGATGGTTGAGTCACGGGCGTTGATTGTCGTGTCGGGCAAATGTAAAATCACGTCGCATTCATATTTATTGCCGTACGCCCGGTTTACTTCTTTTAATTTCACCTCGGCGTACGCGGTTTTCCGCGCGTGACGGCCGATATACCGGTCAAGTGAACTAATCTTTTTCATCACGTATTTTTTAGTTAACGCGTCGGGAGCGTAACGAACTCCGGTTATGTCGATATGCATGGCTCTATGCACCCCTCCTGGTTTTCGTTTGTACCCCTATTATACTCTGGTTTAGAGGGTTTCGCGACCGCCCATGTAGGGTCGGAGGACTTCTGGTATCTGTAATTTGCCATCATCAGTTTGATAATGTTCAATAATAGCCACCAGTGAACGAGCGAGCGAAACAGCCGTGCCATTTAACGAGTGAACAGGGCCAACCGTTCCGTCACTATGACGTACTCGAATGTTAAGTCCACGGGTCTGGAAATCCGTACAATTTGAACAACTAGTGAGTTCACGGTATGCACCGTCAACTTTCGACCAGTACTCAATGTCATATTTTTTGGCAGCTGGGGCACCCATGTCACCCGATGCGATGTTAATGACATGGTATGGAATACCGATCGCTTGCCACAGCTCTTCTTCGATCGCAAGGATGCGTTCATGCATTTCCTGGCTCTGTTCCGGCAATGTGAACGCGTACATTTCCAGTTTATTAAACTGATGCACACGGAATAGACCTCGTGAATGTTTCCCATATGTGCCCGCTTCACGGCGGTAGCATGGGCTCAAACCAACATAAAGTAACGGGAGCTTCGCTTCGTCAATAATCTCATCGGCGTGATAACCGGTCAGTGGCGCTTCGGAAGTTCCAATGAGCGTCAGGTCTTCACCCTCGATAAAGTATTCGTTGGATTCTTTGCTGCTTTTTGGTGCGAAGCCTGCGCCCTGGGCGATGCGCGAATTCACCATGTGCGGAACGGTCAGATAGGTGAAGTTCTTTTTCGTTACAAAATCGAGTGCAAATTGCGTGATAGCATTTTCCAGCAGAGCCAGGTCACCCTTTAGGTAATAAAACTTCGCCCCGGCAACTTTGGCGCCACGCTCAAAATCAACCCAGTCACGTTTGACGGCAAAATCTAAATGATCTTCGGCCCCAGTTTCCTGTCCGCCAACGACTTTGATTTCAACGCTGTCTTCTTCCCCACCAATTGGCACATCCGGAAACATAACGTTCGGTATAGCGCCCAAGAGAGTATCGAATTCATCAGAAATAACCCTGGTGCGGTCTTCGAGCTCCGCGAGTTCTGTTTTGAGGACTTTACCCCGTTCGACGAGCTCGTCACTCGGTTTGCCGCCTTTCATGCTGGCGGAGATTTCGTTGCGCTGGGTGCGCAGTTCATCAGCTTTTTGCTGCAATTCACGACGCTCTTCATCGGCTTTTAATAAAGCAGGGACATCAACGGTGTAACCTTTTTGTTTTGCGGCCGTCGCAACAGTCTCGGCATTTTCTCGGACAAATCGAATGGCATCAGTATAGCAAACAAGATCGTTGTTACTAGGTTAGTGACTGCCTGGACGTAACGCGTTAATTTTTTCGCTAATTACCCATTGTTTACGAAGCTTTTCAGGAACGGCCCGGTAGTAGGCATTACGAAGTTGAGCACGAGCAACATATTTTTTCTGCTTAGAAATCTCGTCACGAAACACGTTGAATGGTTCTAATAGTTCAGGGTCAAAACGTTCTGTCGGATCAAGTGAATCCAGATAATCCCCGTAGAGCTGTGTCGTTTTCTTGTCTTTTGGTCGCTGGATGTACATCATCGTACTTATAGCGCCCAAGACATCGGCATGAACTGTCGGCACCGTCGTCCCATCGACTTTGGCCTCGTGCAAAGCAAACACTTCGTCAGCATGCGGAACTTCCACCGATATACGTTCGTCGTTAGGAAATACAAGATATGTACCATTCGCTTCTGGGCGAATCCAGTGTTCAAAGTGTAAATCTAAGTCCGTACCATCGGGTACTTCAAGAGGTTGTTCGCGTGAACCTGTCCGAAAAGCATCAATATCTCTTTTAACACCAGTTGGGCGGTGCTCCCCTAAAACTATTCCCTGGTGCGCAGCACGTGCCAATGAACCAACAAAGCGTAGTGAAGGTTCTTGTTTTCCTAGTTCATGGGCCGAATCGGCCAGAGCCACTGTTTTTGTTTCAGACATTTACGCTATAATAGCATAACCGTTATGATAAGTCAATACGCTCCTTTAGTGAACATGGCTTTTCTACTCGGTACGCAGTGCTTCAATCGGATCGAGTTTGGCCGCTTTGCGCGCCGGGAAATAGCCCGCGATGATGGCAATTAGGATAAGTGATGCGATAAGTCCAGTAACGACAAGCGGCTGGAATACGAGCAGGTTCGTCCCGTTGCCCAAACCGAGGGCTTCAGCAATGATCGGATTCAGAATCATCCCTGCCGTGAATGCGAGGCCTGTCCCGATCGCTCCGCCGAGGAATCCGATCCACGCTGCTTCGTAGCGGAACAATGCCGCGACGTCCCGTGAACGCATGCCGAGGGCTTTCATAAGTCCAATCTGCTGGGTTCGTTCAAGCACACTAATGTACTGCGTGTTGATGATACCGAAAATCGATGCCAGGATCGCGAGCGCACCAAATCCAGCCGTTCCCCACTGCACGATGTCGATGAACTGGAACAATGTCGCTTGGATATCGCGGGCACTCAATACATCGTAGCCTTTGCCTTTGATTTGGTCTTGGACCGCCTGGGCATCAACAGATGTGGCGACAGTGACATTTACCATAAAGAACTGGCCATACTCTGGGGTGCCTTTACTCGACAGGTCATACAGACGCTTTGATTCGTTGATCGATAACCGGATCGAAGGCCGGTATATCAGGGCGTTTTCGGGTTTTTTATCAACGGCAGCAATAGTATAGGTCTCATCCTGCATGAAATGGAGCGTGATCGTTTTGCCGATAGCGTCCCCTGGTTGCTTGAAGCCGAGGATCCCGAGGTAATCTTCAGGGATTATCACTTGATTGTCGAGAAGTGTATCATGTGGCACGCTTCCTGCGACAATGTCGAGATTGGCGCGGTCGGCTTTGGTGTCGATCGCAGCCTGATATTTCTTTTGGCCCTCACGCGTTACGTACTGGGCTGAGATACTGTAGGTAGGAGTCACTTTCTCGACACCAGAAATTGCCTGGATTTTGTCTATATCAGTTTGCGAAAGATACGAGAGATCTGCGGCCTGTTCTGGCCCTGCGCCGTACTCCCTAGGAGCATCCTGCGCTTGGCCTGGACCTTGTTGGGCCTTTGGGGTCACGATGAGTGATTGCGTGTCAGCGTTAGCCGCGACAAGCTTTTCGGTATACTGGCGTCCACCCTCACCCGCAGCGAGTGATAGCGTAATCGTGAATGCACCAACGCCGATAGCGAGACTGGTCAGCAGTGTACGGATTTTAGCCTGTTTGAGTGAGCGTCCAGCACGGCGGATGACGTCATAGGTTTTCATTATTTTACTCCCTCCATTTTGATAATGTGGCCGTCTTTGACATAAATCCGGATATCACATTGTGCCGCCAAATCATCGTCGTGCGTCACGATAACGAGTGTCGTGGACTTTTGTTTGTTGTAATTGAACAATAATTTAATGATCAGGTCCCCAGTTTCGCTGTCCAGGTTACCCGTCGGCTCATCCGCGAATAAAATCCGTGGTTCATTAACGATGGCCCGGGCAATCGCCAGCCGCTGTTTCTGACCGCCTGAGAGGTTTTTGGCTTTGCTTTTAATCTTGTCGCTGAGCTCCACCGCTGCGAGTGCTGTTTCGATTCGGGTCCGGCGTTTTGTGGCGGAAATATTGGCAATTTCTAGTGGCAGTCCGACATTGTCATAGCAACTCTCGTTTGGTTGGACGAAAAATGACTGGAAAATAAACCCTATGCTGTTCGCGCGGAATTTATCGACTGCTTTTTGTTTCAGTTTTAAAATGTCCTTGCCATCAACCAGAATTTCTCCCTGTTCTGGGCGGTCGAGACCACTCATGGCATGCATAAGTGTCGATTTACCAGACCCACTTTTTCCGACAATTGCGACACTGGCGCCATCCGGAATGGTGAAGTTTATGTTTTTGAGTGCGACAAATGCATTGTGCTTTTTGCCATATGTTTTTGACACATTTTTAACTTCGATCATAAGCTTTGTACCTCGAGACGGGGATCATTACAGTAGTATTCTTGGAAATCGGAATCTTTAATAACCTGGCATTTCCGTGTATGATCTTGGCTATCAAAATCCTGGGCCACTATAGGGCCAAGAGACGCGATAACGGAACCAGCAAGCACTATTACGATACCACTTATTATGAGCGGCCACTTGATTCGGGCAAAATTCCATCGGAGCACGGCGAGGCCGAATGTCGTCATGAATACTGAAAACGCAAGCGCGCCTACCCATGCGGCGACAATGACTGCAATACCGAATGCTGAATCCGGGAAGTTCATCCGGTCTTGGTGTGTGAACGTTATTATCGTTCCGGCTGTACCAGCCACAATCGGCAACCAGCCGACAAAGATTGCCCCAAGGCCAAGTATCCAACGGCCAAGCGACAGTAACCATGACGGTGCTTGTGCACCGGATACTTTACCGTCGTATCCTTTGTACGCTTCAAGCGTAGCGGTCTGGCCGCGCAAACTCATCCGGTCGCTAAGCGTCCGGGCAGGCGGCATAATGGCCCACAGGACCAGGTACAGTAGCAGCCCAAAGCCATTAACGAGCGTCAGCAGAATAAACACCAGTCGTACGATAACGACTTCGGTCCCAAAATACGCGCCAACACCAGCTGCGACACCAGCGACCTGCTTGCGTTCCATGTCACGCATTAAACGTCGTGGCATTGGCTGCATCACATCCTGTCCCGCATCATCCCCGAATTCGCTCGGTTCACCGAGCTGTTGTCGAATCGCTTTGACATCGCGGGCCGTGATAACGCCACCAGGTTTCACGTCCTGTTCGAGCAATATTTCACTCATACGTTGTTCGACTTCTAATAACGTTTCGTCATTATTGAGCGCCGTTTTAATATCTTTCAAATACGTATCAAGTTCTTTTTTCGCGCCAATTTCGATGTCATATGCGACCCGGGCGAGATGAATACGTGTGATTTCGTTCATATATTTCCTTTCTTGAGCTGTGTCAGCGTTTTATGTAATTCACCTATGTGGATTGCGAGTCGTTCGCGTACATCGTCGCCAAACTCGGTACTGCGGTAGTACTTGCGTGGCGGGCCGTGCTCGGATTCTTGCCATTCGTGTGCGAGTAATCCATCACGCTGCAAACGGGCCAGTAGCGGGTACATCGTACCCTCCACCACCATCATATCGACATCGTGCAGTCGTTTGATGATATCCGAGCTATACACTGGCTGCTGCTGGCAAATCAGTAACACGCAATATGTCAGATAACCCTTGCGTAGCTGGGACGCAAGTTGCGAGGCATATTCATTTGGTTCTTTATTTTCCATAGTTCTAGGTTATACAAGGTAGTATGAAAAGTCAACTACCGTCGTGCGCTGCCCTACCAAGAAAAGTGGCGCCGCCTGAGGTACAGACAGCGCCACGATTTCCGAGCAACATCCTAGTCACTCTTTGGATGCTACGTTTTGCTAGGCTTTTTTGCCCTGTTTGATGGTGTACCGCGGCACAGTCCAGTGACGGCTGATCCGCAAGGCCAGCATGCCAACACCGAATAGGCTACCGAGGAACAAGACGATTGCGCCGAGAATCGGGATAAAGTTCAGCAGGAACACGATCCCGGCACCAAGCAGCATGTAGTAAAACACGTTATCAGTTGAGTTCGACAACAGCACCCGTCCTAGGTAGAACGAGAACACTGGCAAACTGAGAAGGCCGAGTAACGCCCAAGCCAGCAAGACAAATCCAGCAAGTGGGATGCCGATAAACGTCATGCCGAGCAGAATTATCAGGATACCCGCACCTACGTTAGTTCCCAGGCCAGCGAGCAACGTCATGCCTGGCTGGTTAACACCGTGGGAAGTGACCGAATACAGTACCCGAGGCACCAGGGCGACGATCAGTAATGAAGTAAGCAGCCCGGAAATAGCAAAGAACCAATTAATACCAGATAGGAAATTTTTGACTGAATCTTTATTTTTATGGTCTTCCTTTGGTACGTCTTGGTGGACTTTGCCACCAACCGTTGCGCCACTAGCTTGGGCCAGTTTGCTATGGCTTTTGTAGTCAACATTTCCAGCGACTTTTGCATTCGTACCGAGTGATAGTTGATCGGCAGATGCGTTCACGTTGCGGCCAACCATTCCGTTAATGCTCAGTACTGAACCAGCAAATGAAGCATCACGGCTGACAACACCGTTAAGTGTGACTGTCGATCCTGCGGCCTGCACGTCATGAGCCTGGCTGTCAGATTGGAGCGTGACCGACTGCCCAGCTGCTGAAATATTTCCAGCGACTTTTGCTTCGATGGTGACTGACTGGCCTGCGACGCGAATGTCACCATCCACGGTACCGCGTATATTGACCGTTTGGCCGGCACAAATGATATCACCATGGACCGTACCGGTAATCGTAATACTGTTGCCTGCACAGAATACATCGCCGTTGACTTCACCAGCGACTTCGACGGTTTGCCCAGCGGCAAATAATGTTCCATCAACCTTTTCTGATTTCGCGACCGTAATCATGTCGCCACCACGAAAACCTACAGCCGATGCGCCCGCCACTATCGCAAGCGGCGTCAACAATACGGCTACCGCGAACCCGATAACCGCTAAATATTTTTTACGCACAATGTCTCCCCCTTTAATTTATTATTGCCCTATATACCCTCGGGCCTTACCCCGATGTCAGTCAAATCAAAGCCGTGATCATCGAGAGCACTCAGCGCCAGGTCGCGATCACCCTCTTTGTATTCATGCGCCACGGCCGCTAGAAATTCTTCGACATTCGTGTATAAGTCGCCGTTGAATTCAATTGCTTCACCCATGATGCGGCCCTCCTGATTACTATTACATTTCTAGTATACTACCAGCCGCCCCCGCCACCGCCGCCACCGCCGCCACCAGAAAATCCGCCACCTCCTGAAAAACCACT
>Ga0193742_1000683_pt1 | contig 21873 bp, 36 predicted proteins | sample L2c1metaG_FD_165511 | JGI IMG/M metagenome (GOLD analysis project Ga0193742, IMG submission 165511) | Soil microbial communities from a riparian zone of the East river system, Colorado, United States - L2c1 | ecosystem: Environmental > Terrestrial > Soil > Riparian zone | place: USA: East River... | reverse complement strand
GCTAGGATAGAGTCATGCACGATGTTTCGAATCCATCCCTTGCCCCTTAGGTCACGACGTGCCATTGACATCGCTCCTAGGGTGATATCTGATGAAGTACTCTGAGGCAAGAACGCAAGTGCTTCGTTCTCTACCTCTCTGAGGTTGTCATTCGTGATGAGGTGGAACCTGCGACGCCTGCCAAATGGAGTGATCAGAGGGTGTCCCGCAAAGACGATCTTCTTGACTGTCTTCTGGAAGTCTACAACCTCTGGGATGACTCCAAAGAAGTTCGTCTTCAGCATCTTAGCTTCTGACAGTGGAATGCCAAACTCAGGTGCAATGGAGAACTCGGTACGTCCATAAGACAGACCGTACACGAACGCCTTCACTCGGATGCGGAGTTCTTTCCACGCCGCGAACTCTTCCGGAGTACTAAAGACTTCAATGGGCTTGACTGCCCCCGGATAAAGGATCGGCGTAAGTTCATCAAAGAGGTCACGGCCTGTAAGGAAGATGTTGCGGAAGTACGAATCTCTTGCAAGATAACTGAGCACCCGCAATTCAGCCTGAGCGAAGTCGGCTTCGACAAAGACGCGTTCCGGTTTAGCCGGGATGAAGAGATTGCGAATGTTCGAGTCTCTTGGGATGTTCTGCAGGTTAGGATTCCGTGAGGCGAGCCTTCCAGTTGTAGTTCCATGGAGACGGAAGGAGGAGAACACTCGTCCCCCGTATAGACGTTTACGAATGCCTTTAACATAAGTCCCGTACTGCTTTCCGACAGCACGATGCTCGAGTAGCTTGGTGATGAAATGGTACACCTCCTGGTCAGGGTGCTTCCCATCTGGGTGCACAGCCTTCAGGATGAACTCACAGTGATCGGCATCTGTCGAGGCCGAGTTGATACCTTTCGACTGCCAGTATTTTTGTACCTGTTGCCAACTGTTAGGATTGATATCGTATCCGACGATCTCACAGATCTCCATACGCAAGGTAGCTATCTGATCCGTGAACAGTTCTGTTAGCTTGTTGAGATGTTCCTTGTCAATGTAGATCCCATTGAGCTCCAAGTACATGAGCTCGTTGCTCCACTCAACCATCTTGTCATGGATGTATCGAAGTGGCTTGTACGGTACACCTGGTACTAGGACCGTCGGTGGGTTGTCTATGTCGTCTTGGAACTTGTCTTCGTAGTAGTCTTTGAGCTGGAAGGTGACGCAGCAGTCGTAGGCGCAGTACTTGTAGAGGATGTCTCTGGGGATGACTCCGTAGCCTTGTCCTGTGACTTTGTACTTTTCGATCTCGTGCTTCCAGTCGGGGGTGCCGAGGTACTCGATTCCTTGGAAGTCGAGGGAGTGGATGCGAGGTCGCTCGTCGAAGGCGTAGCTGGCGAGCATTGTGTCGAACCAACCCTCAAGGGGTCCGAGCAACGGATATAGTCCTGCGAGGTCGAACTTGAGGTTCTGTCCAACAAGTCGCTTGGCTCGGAAGAGCTTTCTAAGCGCATCGCGAACTTCTTCCGATGCCATGACACCTTCAGCAAGTATGACCGCTCGGTCCCGTGCGTAAGCGATTCCAACACAGAGCATACCATAGTGATTTGGGTGATCGTGAGAGGTGTCCTTTTCAATGTCGACTTCAATATCAGTGACAATTGGCCCTTCTCGCTTCTCCAGTTCGCTAATGACTTGGAGGGCTTCATCGACAGTGTTAGCGACGTAGTACTTAGGTTCAATCCATACGACATGAGGGCTTACCACCTTTCCAACGTCAGTGACGATAAAAGGAAAGTGATCAGCTTGCCTAAGAGCCGCTGCAGGATGGAGGGTCGGGATGATTCTAACTCCAGGCAAATAACTACTTTGCTTACCGGGGCCGACTCGTAGTTTGGTGACTCCAGTCTTGCCGAGAAGCGACTGTGACGCGGAGTTCCCCAACGCGACGACCGTGTCAACTCCACGTTCTTGGAGCTCTCCCACGAGCCTTGGACGACATGCCACGATGGCTGCAGGTGGAGGAGTTGCATTGTCTGGCGGACGACACGAGCACGCATTCGCGAGGACAACGTCTTTCCTTTCTATCCCGTGATGGTTCATCACGATGTTCAGGAGCTTACCAGAAGGACCAGAGAACGGTATCCCTTGACGAGCTTCAAACTTGCCTGGCGCCTCGCCAACGAATGCAAGCTTTGCTTTGCGCGGCCCGAACGTTGGAACGAACTTACCAACCTTTGCGAGCGGACACTTCTCACATTCAGCGTCAGGATGCTTTCGCTGTATCGGTTCAGGATCACTCTGTTCCATTTGCCCACCGCTTCATGGTGCCAATGTTGGAGTGGAGGCAATCGTTCTTGAACATGATTGACCTATGATTGAAGTAACGAGCAGGACGTGTGACATGACCAAGATGGATTGAGTCTTCGACGTGCCAACCGTAGTAGGCGAAGTTGTAAGGCATCGAAGTATCCATGCCTCGTACAATACCTTGTTTCGCTAGAGCAAGTAACTCTTTAGGCCAAAGAGGAGATGCGCCTAGACAGTGGATTGCGATACCCTCACGCGCATGGTCCCTAATGTACTCTGCTAGTGTGAGACGAGCCATTACAGTCTCTAGGGTCTCCAGCAAATGACGTGGCAGTGCAATGGAGTGAAGCTTGCTACCAAACTCAGACATCATGGTGCTGATGCAGCTATGTACAGCCTCTTCTGTACTACCTTGTGCGACGCCCATGTACTTGAGGTTCCCTACATCCTTGTCTTTGACTCTGTCAAAGAATGTCGCCATTCTGGAGAGTGTCGCGACATCGTCAAGCAGGACATCAGGTACGACTACTTCATCGACGCCTACCTCGTCTGCCATGCGGACTAGTGATGTAGAATTGACCTGTGCACCTTCATTCGCACCATTGTCTAGGATGAGGTGCTGATCCTCCGACTTGGCAAGTCTGGTGTAGTGCTCGACATACTTGGGGTACATGAGTAGCTGGGGTAGCAAGAGCTGGTAGTCCGTACAGCTAGTCGTACTGATCCAGCTGATGGGTGGGATCAAGGCCAATTTCATTCGCTGTAACCTTCCATTGTAGTTACTGCCCTCTTAGCAGCTGTCACCAGTCCCATCGCTGTGACCCAGTCAGTACACTCAGTTGCACAGTGTACTACGGACGTTGCACCATCTAGTCGTTGGACCTTAGCGATCACCAACACATCTGTGACCATTGCATTGTCATCGATCTCGAGTTCCAGATCAAGTGTCTTCAGTGCCTCTGCTAGTTGCATTAGTACACCGTCTTAGTGAAGGTCTGTGCGTAGTTCCAGTTCATCGCACGAGGCCAGGTCGTGTATGTCTTTGCGTAGGACCAAGTCATTATGGTCTCACCCACTGCCATCCTTGGTAGCACAAGATTGCGAGGAAGTTGACAACTGTCAGACCTACAGCTGCCCAGCAACCCCTTCCGATCCACTTGCTCCATGGATCTTCAGGAGTAGGTGTCTCAGGCTTCTCATACAGGTCGTCTTCGATCTTGTTCTGGAAGTTCATACCTGTACTTACCCCAAGCTCAGGATTGTATACAGACCGTAGATGATCCCGATCAGTAGAACGGTTACTGTCACCTCCAAACGATGACGGCTGACCACTCTTGAGACCCTTTTCATCTGAGTCATCGTCCACGATTCCACCCTTCCTTTGTCCCCTTGAATGCTTGTAGTCCGATGGTGATCTCGTCGCCTTCAGCAATCTCGTTTGCGACGTGCTCAGTCAAGTACTTGTTCAGGATCATGAGCTTGATGAACTGCATCTCACAGTAGTTAGCTGTGTCGGCAAGCTCCTCAGCCATCATGCGAACGACGTCGTTGCCGAGGAAGGTGAAGGCACCGTACTCAGCCGCTCCAGCCTTGTGACGTTCTTGACGAAGAGAAGCGAACTCGTCACTGAAGTGTTTGATCATCTCCAGCATAGCAGCACCGTCAGTAGCACTCCATGCGGCCTTGTCTTCATCAGCCATTGTAGTCTCCTCGGTGTGGATGCATTCTCTCGTCGATCATTTCGGGAACGGATGGTTTGCCTTGACGTCTGCTTCTTCTATCTTCACCCATTAACGTGTCTGTGATCGTATCGAAACGTTTGAAGACTTCTGCAGTTGCTGGCTCAATGGCAGCTTCAACTGCTTCCTTCAAGCGCATGACAGCAGCTTCAATAGCGGCTTCTACTTGCTCGTCCACTGCACCCTTAGCGGCTGTACGTATTTCCTGAAGCAGCTGCTTGCCGTCTTTCATTGCTACTCTCAAGTCCTGGATGGCTTCATGTGCCTCACGAGATGCCTCTCTAAGTTCTCGTGCATCATCCAGAGCTGTCACTAGCACGACCTCCGTTCTGCTTAGAGCTCTCACGCGCTTCCCGGAGACGACGTTGTACCATAAATCTTTGGTCATTCTCTGCACGCTTCAGCTTGTACAGCTCTTCTAGGTCAACACCCATGAGACCCGCAAGGTTCAGGGTGTAGATGTAGACGTCCGTCAATTCGAAGGCAAGGTCTTTCCGTACGATAGCATCGCCAAGATTCAACGAGCCTCGATCGATCTTCTTCACGATGTTGCAGAACTCCCCGACCTCTCCTGCCAAGGCCAGCGAATGGTGCATTAGTGCAGGAAAGCCTTCTGCTACACCGCTGTCACCAAACCACTTGACAGCGTCTTCTCTGCACTGAATGGACAGCATGCCTGTAGTGCTAGGCTTCTTGTTACTAGGCGGCATTGTCATCTCCTTAGTGCTTCCCGTTGATGCCCTGCATGAACTCAGCCTTGGCAGTTTTCGAGTGGTCTGCAAATACGCCTCGCATTGCAGAGGTAGTCGTGATGACTCCTGGCTGTGCTACGCCCCTCATTGCCATGCACATGTGTTCTGCTTTCATGACTACTGCAACACCATGAGGGTCGAGCTTGTCCTCAAGGAAGTCGGCAATTGCGATCGTCAGAGTCTCCTGAACCCAGAAGCCCTTTGCCAAGTGCTTCACCGTGCGAGGGAACTTACTCAGACCTGCAAGGCGTCCGTTCGGTACGTATCCGATCCATGTGTTGCCGAAGAATGGAACAGCATGATGTGCACACAGAGTGTAGAACGGGATCGGTCCCAGAGTGATCATCTCGTCCGCAGTGTCATCATCAAACGTCGTAAACTTGAACTCCGGATCGGGTGTCGTCATCTCATGCAACATACTCACGAACCGGCGAGGAGTCTCAGCCCTGTGGTCTTCTGGCGTCCTGTTCCACGTTTTCATCGAGGAAAGGAGAAGCTCTGCATACTCAACCGCAGGGTCTTCGTTGGTTGTGTGTCCAACGAGATGTCCTTCGACATCAACTCCGATGGGGTGCGCTTCATTCGAATTGGAGATCAACTTGAACACTCCGTCTTCGTATTGGTAGACACCAGTTTCGGGTATGGTGTACATACCATCATTGTCAGGATGTACATGCTGTCCTGTTAGTGACTGCACCATGAAGTTTGGTGCTGACTCGTAGGGACTCATGATTGGTTTGATCTCCCCATCATAAGCTTCGGCAGGGTCTACATGAAAGCTGTCGTTTCCAGTCTGACGTTTGCGATGGTCCCAATCGCTACCCATCAGATCTCCTTGAATAGCAACTTCGTTGCCACGTCGCTAGAAGTTGAGAACTTACTAGGTCCAATATTTACTACCCATCCATTGAGATCCAGCTCGAGCCTTCCTTCAGGACCAGCCACGATGATCTTATTACCTCTGATCTCTGCATCACCACCGACGAACTTCTCGAGCCCTTCAAAGTCACCGGGACCTTCAAAGTGGAATGCGTCGTACTCTTCATCTGTAGCCATGCTACGTAATCGATGTGCACCCATTAACGTGCCCTCTCGTGAGGTGCCCAAATGTAGTTGTGCACTTGAATGTTTAGCCTCCATGGGAGCTTACGCTTGAGGACTGCTTCGATCATCTCTGCATCAGTCCACTTGCTTTGCCAGACACGACCGTAGAACACTTGGAGGCACTGTAGTTCCATTCGTGCGAAGTGGCTATAGATTCTCTCTGCGTCGTCGAGGTCACTCTCGTCATTCAGTACGAACTTAACTGCTTGCTCGTAGTCTGAAGTAGCGAGTGTGAATAGGTTCTTCCAACGTGTCTGTACGTTGATATCCTTCTCACCTGAACCGTTCAGCTTCCAGTCTACTACGAATCGAATGTCAGTAGCCCAGTGAGGATATAGAAGCGTTCCGTTGCTAAAACATTCGACAGTGAACCCCATACGCTCTAGGTTCTTGAATAGGAGCATCAGGTCATCATTAGGCTGCAGGAAAGGTTCTCCTCCAGTGAAGCAGACGTTGGTAGCACCTGTCTCGTCACGAAGCTCGATGGCTCTCTGGATGATGTCTGTGTATTCGAGTTTGGTCCACTCATTGCGATACTTCGGATCGATGGCATGTTGTGTATCACATGGCCATCCTGGACAACGAAGGTTACATCCGCCGAAGCGGAGGAATTGTGTAGGCAGACCTACTCTTGGACCTTCGCCCTGTGTACTGACGTAGTGTTCACTGACTCTAAGAACCATTGTCAACATCACCTAATGCACCGTCAGGGTCACTAGTGTCACCATTCAGGAACTTGTAGTACTCCCGTGCAGACTCGAGAGTCTCTTCGTAGATGGGAGGTTTGTCATCCTTATTCATACTGAATCGTACTTGTTCAACGGCGAACTTGAGGGCGAATACACGCCTGTCCAGCTCGAGACGTTTCTTGGCTTCCTCTTGCTCATCATATGTCAATGACATTACAACTCCTCTGGTCTCGGCGACCACATGCTCAGTGGTGAATTGTCTGCTAGACGTTCCAGATTGATCTTGCCTTCTCGAGGAGAGATGTACGTCGTGCTACGTTGAACACTGTTAGTCTTGGTCTCTTCCAGATCGACCATGACGTCACACTTGAACATGTTTGCACACACGTCTGCAATCCACTTGCAGATGTTCTCAGTGCTTGGATCTCCCTCACAGGCTATGAGACCAGGAAGCTTAGTGCTTGTATCGTTATTAGCGTGCCAGACAGGACCTGCCCAGGGGTCTTCGTTGTTCAGGAGTAGTCTGTGATCGTACAAGCTGTCTAGGTGCTCTCTGAATCTCTTCTTGACATCTCCGAACTCGAGTTGGTTACCCTCCTGATCGGTCGCATACCCGTCAGGGTCTTCGTTGAAGCGAACTGTCAAGTAGAGTATTACATGCATCGAGTGTCCATGAATCTGCTGGCACTTACCAGGCTGCTTAAAGAGTCTGTGCGCTACTTGGATGTCGTGTTCGAAACAGACAGTCCCGAAGTTGTCACTCATACAGACTCTGACCTTACCAATACAAGTGCACTGCCATGCTCAACACAAGTAGGCTGGGAGATCAACATGACGCCTCCTACTGTTGGCGGGTTGTATACGAACTCCTCACCCTGCAATGAACACTTGTGATTGTGCACATAGACGTACCTGACTAGTCGTGTCGAGTTCTCTTCATCCATGATCTCTACTCCTTCTGCAGTGATGTCTAGCTTACCCGAATAGATGTGCTTTCCTATGATACTGTCTTCAGTAACTGCACTCCAGCTGTGTGTACAGTCACATGTACATGTAGCATCTGGATTCCAGTGTTTTTCACAACTACACATCTTTCGCCTTCCTGATCTTGATAGGCTCGCGTCCCATCTTGATGCGCAGAGCTTCCACTTCAGGAATGGGCATTCTCTCACGACCCTTAGGTGTGTACCCTGAGTCAGTAAAGGTGTACGTGGGCTCGAGACCCTCAATGAGATTGCAGAACTCGTCTGCCCACATCTGTGAGGCCATCTGGTGTTCCGCTGTAACTAGGTTCCTGTCTCGCGTCAGAGCGACTGTCTGCAAGTCTGCTCCTGCCTCACTAAGAAGCTTCCGGGAGCGAACCAGAGGAAAGAACGAAACCTTCTTTCCTCCAGCCGCTCCTCTAATAGTTGGTACTGAACAACAGATGGCTGCAATCGGTAGACTCATTGCATTGGCAGTTCCGATATAGGTCAGTACTCGCTCGTGCTTCCAGTATGCTTCTGTGTCAGCCATGTTCCCTGACACGATCATGAATGCGTCGAACTTGCCCTCTTCGATCTCGATAGCATCAACCTCATCGATGATGCGCTTAATACGATTCGGTCGCATGGTGATTTCGTCCTGAATAACGTAGTCAGTCGAGATCAGTTCGAAGGTATGACCTCGCTGCTTCATGACACCTAAAGCTACCCACAACTCGTGTCCATTGTAACGTCGTGCACACACTACTAGGACATGTGCCACTACTTAGTCACCTGACCCTTCTCTTCCTGGAAGCGTCCATCCACCTCGCTTTCGTCCACGAGGGGGATGTCATCCAGGTTTGCCTTCAGCTCTGCGGGAGCGACACCAGTCTGTAGCATGCCTGCTCTGAAGTCACTGACTCGGGCAGCTTCCACCTTGCCACTCTCATCGGTGTCGGTACGCATGATGTATAGCTCGCCTCCACGGTTGAAGATCTTGACCGGAAGGTTGTGACTCTTGATGTAGGCGTTGAGCGAGCTGTTGAGGTTCTGCAGACCCTGCTGCATGCCAGTTCGATCGAGCTTGACAAGTACTTCGCCAGTCTCGAGGAACGACTTGAGGATTGGGTAGCTGACACGACCACGGTGGCTCTCTCGGAAGTTCGGGATCTCATCGGGATCCACAGGGATGAACTTTACCATTGTACTTCTCCTCCTATTGAAAGTTATGCTCTCCTTTAATTATAGAGGAACCTTAGGGGTTTTCTCAATAGGGGATCTCTTATTTTCCTTTATGAAAGTTTGAACTTCGTAGTCACTTATCTAGAGTGTATCCTCCTTCTTCCCAGAGGGTCTTGGCGATGACAGAGTAGACGGCTCGATCCAACAGAGTATCATCGATGCCCTCGTTGCTAGGGCTGTCACCATTACGCCACATGCGTGGTAGGAGAACACGTAGTCGGGCTTGCTTTGTTCCGATAAGAGTTTCAACAGAGTGGCCGGCAGTGAGTCCGAGCTGGTAGGCAGTGTCGTAAAAGTTCTGATTGGGGTGATCATCACCTGCGTAGTCCTTCGCCTTCGCTCTGTGTGTCTCGACCATCTGGATCAACACAGCTTCGAACGGGTTCTCCGGATCAAGTGTAATGCTCACAAAGTCTCCAATGGTACCAGTCGGCGCTTGAGTTCTTCTTTGAGCTGTTGGGCAATAGCCCTTGCTCTGTCTTCGCGAAAGACACCAGTATTGCTCATGTCTTCCCAACACACTGAGGCCGCACCGATCGCTAGATGGATGAGAGAGTCAATACTGTCTGCTTCTTCAAACTTGAAGTCGAATTCATATTGAAGGGCACTCACTTGTCCTCCCAAACTGTCATAGCATGCATTATCATCTGAGGAGCGTACTGTGCAAGCTCGATGAAGCCTCCTTCGTTCAACATCTTCAGCTGCTCTTCCGAAGGTTTCCAGTAGTCACGGTAGACGGGACACTGAACTCCATCTACATTTTCGACGTCGTGCATGGCTTCAACGGTCCCACATGCATTGTCACTAATACCAATAGGTGGTCCGACGGGGAAGACACGTGCCCAGGGCCGTGCCTGCTTAGCGATCTTGGGTACAGGGGTAGGAGTCATATTACTGTGTTTCACTTTGCTAGTACCTCTTTCCAGTACTCGGTATCTTCGTACACGGTCTTATCCTCGGGAGCGGGGGTTTGCATGTTGTCGGCATCGTTCCAGCGACGCTGTGCCTCATCGATTGCTTCGAGACGCTCTACACAAGTACCACACTTGCCGCAGTGGTACTCTCCACCCTTGTAGCAGCTCCAAGTATCAGCAAGAGGAACACCGAGAGCGAGTGCGCTCAGTGCAATGTCCGCCTTGCTCAAGTTGATGTACGGAGTACGTACTGGGCCTGCAGTCTCGGTGTGATTGGGCTGCTCGAATGCACCGAACCCCTCGTTCGCCCTCCACAGGGCATAGTTGAAGGGACTGAAGAACTCTGGACGGCAATCAGGGTAGATGGCATGATCACCTGCATGTACTGCCGTAGCGATGAATGCTGCATTGCGAGCTACTGCAATACCTCCTGCGATGGACAGCATGATCATATTGCGATTCGGTACGACAGTACTACGCATGTTGTCTTCAGCGTAGTGTCCTTCTGGGATCGCATGTCCAGGAGTGATGAGGCTCGAACCACTCTCTTGCAGGAACTGTGTGATGGACTTGATGTTGACAATGTCATGACGCAGCTGCAGCTTCCGTGCCGTCTCGCGTGCACAGATTACTTCCTTGCTGTGCCTCTGCCCGTAGTCGAAGCTGATGCAGTCTACGTCGAATCCCGAACCCTTGTAGTCGTACACCATCGTAGTGGAGTCGAGGCCTCCACTCAAGACAGCGATCATCTTCACTCTATTTGCGTCGCTTACGGTAGTACCGGTCATGCTAGTTGCCTTTCGTTTGGGAATAACAATTGACCCTTACCTTGCCTCTGTACAATGATAAGTTGCCTGTCTTCGAGTGTAGTGAAGATCTCTGATGCACCTCTTGACGTGAGGTGATAGCGTTGCATCAACTGCGACCTTGCAATACCAGGTTGCCGAACGATGGCATTCAGGATAAGGTCGAACTGACGTTCCGATCCGCCCTTGCCTACCTGCATCAGTACCTCTTTGGCAAAGGCACGCCACTCTTCACCATACAGGATAGCACGAAGGATGTCTTGCATCTCTACTATAACGTTAGCACTTCGCTGTCGTGCTGCAGCTAGTAGCACTGCAGCTTTGAGAATGGACTTGCTCAGACGGTCGTACGTAGGAGTCATAACATCTGCACGCTGATGTGAGAGACCTGCCTGAAGCATTTGGGACTCCAATAGATTGTAACGCTCCCATGCATCAGGTGTTAGTTGTGCATCCCACTCACGCTTCTGTTCGACAGTGGTTTCCAACTTGCTAATGTGCATCTTGTCTGAGACATTGTAATGCTTGTACAGGTCGGCTAGCTCCTCTAGGATTGCATTCCTATTCGACAGATCGATTGCTGTCGGAGGTCCTAGAGGCTTGACCTTTGTCAGATCGGACTCAGCTGTGATAAAGATGAACCGCGGCATGAAGCCTGAACTGACTTGTTCGAATGTGAGTAGCGACGTGATCTTACTCTTGATACCTCCGGCAAAGATCAGGAGCCGAGGGTTCTGTACCTCAATGCTTTCCTTTCGCAAGATTCTCTTCTGCATCTTACCATCGTATAACTTGGTGAGGAGCTCAGGCATACCTGCCATGTAGTCCTTCTTAGTCATCTGCTCCAGTAGACCAGAGAACTCGTCACGAAGGAACACACTAGGACGGCCAGGTCTAACAGCAAGAGCTGACAGCAGACCCTCAATAGAACCGTCAGTCGCCATAAGAACACCTGGATCGATCTCCATAACTAGATCCATTGCTAGGTCCATAGCAGTGGTCTTACGGGTCAAGGTGGTGTCTGCCAGTATCATGAACCACAGGTTTGGAATTAGTGTACCGAACGATGTTGGCAGCTTAACAGAGCCTGATGTAATTGCTGAGAGGGCCATGAACGCCCCAGCCTGATGATATTGGTGGGCAGCATCTCCAACGCTCTTGGCCCAATGTTGGTACCGCTCAACGAAGCCATCCTCCAGGTCTCTGAGGAAGTCCTTTTCCTGTTCGGTAAGAAGGGCTGGGTCATCCTCATCGCGTGGAACGAATAGATTGTTGTTGGCTTCGTTCTTTGCAAAGGCACGACACACATCCTTCCACAACAGCTTTTCAGATCTACCATCTCGTGCGTACTTGTTACATGCAGAGGCACTAGCGATCAGGAAGACCTGTTCCCTACTGAGCCCTGTTTCGAAGAGGAGCATCTCTAGTTGCCACAGGGCTTGACTCCACTTCTTCTCTTCCGGCTCCTGCGAGTACAATTGCCAGATCAAAGGGTTGATCTTACCTCGAAAGCTTTGTAGCAAGTCTTCGGGGTCACCTAGATCTGATACGTCAGGTAGTGGGACATCAATGTACTGATATCCTTCGGCTTGAGGGAAGCCTTCAAAGTCCGAGATTCGATACAGGTCTCGTGATGCTTTGATAATCACTACAAGAGGAACTTCGCTACCTGCACGTAGATCATACTTGTAGTTCAGTGTCAGTGGTACGCGTAGCAGTTGTGTGAGATCCCACCCACTTCGGTCGGCGCCATCCTCGGCGTGCTTGTATGCTATTCGTCTGCTAATGTCTTCGGCATCGTCAGGATCGACTTGCCTGTCAAAGACCCAGTAAGCCTGAAACCTTCCTGGAGAGGACTCTACAATTATGGAGGGCTCTACTTCAATCAAGTCAGGGTGACATCTGTCGAGGTCAGCCCATGCACAAGGTGTTGCCTTTACCTCTTCTTTGACACGCTTCTTGCTCTTGAAGAGTTGCGGACAGAAGTAGACGCTATAGCCCAGCTTACCCTTATTGATTGCACCTAGTATTGCAGGTAGCTGATCTGGGTAGTCATAGTACTCCTCGTGGAAGTCCTTCCTGTCAGCGGATGATAGGAAGGCCAGACATAGGTATCCAGACGCCTTGCCGAAGAGGAGATTGAAGAAGGTAATCCGCTTCAGATCAATCTCGTCATTCGTCTCTAAATGCGCCAAGGGAATCCCCTATTGTCATTCGCAATGAGTACTAACTGAGATCGGCTGCCGCCCAGGCCATTCAACTCGGGTGCCATATAGGTCGCCGACGCACCGCTCTCTCCACGGAAGATCAATCCGCTTCTTAGAGATGACCTCTAGTTAGCTCTTGCCTGCAACTCATCTAGAATTGTCGCAGGTAGTTCATGGAAGAAAGTGGTGAGGCTGTTAGTTGTTCAGTACTCACTTGGCTGAACACAATCTTACACTGGCCTGCTCAGCACCCCACCACTTCCATTTTGCTCCCGGTTTAGGATCATCCCCACATAGTGTCGGGAAAAGACCTAACTCACATGGAGCGACCTACTAGACAGAACCTCCACTGACCACTACTAACTGACTCCCCGTGCTCGAGAACATCCAACTCGACGAGTAGATGCCACGGATCGGTCACCCTGATGTATATTCACCAGTACTGGATTGGTTTGACCCGGTTAACACAGCGCCAGCTTTTGTAACGTCGTCTGCCTAGTAGGGCTTAGGGGAGAAGGCTCGTCTTACCAGTCTTGCCGATGGCAGAGAGCGTAGCGTCATCGACTGCCTTGTAGCCCTTGACCTCGTTCTTGAAGATGGCCTCTCCGTCACCCATCTTCTTCTCGTTGTACTTGTCACGAACCCGTGCAACACTGATAAGGACTTCCTTCCCGATCACCTCTTCGATGTCAGGAACCTCGAAGTCCTCCTGCTTGATGTCGTAGCCGAGTGCCTTCATCAGCTGCGCGAGAGAGTACAGTGCTCCGTTGAAGAGCATGACGTTGTCCCAGAAGCGACGCTTGTAGTGGTCGCCCTCCTGGATGCACTGAAGCGTGACGGCCCAGTAAGGAGCACCTGGGTTCTTCGCCTCGTCGCCCGCCTCCTTCTCCTCGATCTCGAAGACGGTGCAGTGGTACCAGCCATTCGGTGCAGGCTTGAGAACCCTCGCCTCGCTGGAGGCTTCCTCACCGGTGAAGTTGACGTGAAGACCTTCTGGACTCATGGTGCGACCTCTACTTTCAGTTTGTCAGTTTTGTTTGTTTTGTCAGTCGTTTTCGGGTACATCAGTTTGAACAGCGCTGGCATGTCAGGAGCTTCTACGACTGCAGGAAGCTTGCCTGAACGATCCTTCGCTGTGTACTTGTCGGTTGCCTGAGTGAGCAGTAGACGCCTGAACTCTGCACCGTCACCCTGACCGATTTGCTTGACGTAGTAGTACCCTACTACGTCCATGAACGCTGCTACCTGCTTCGCGAGCTGTCCCGACAACATCGGGAGCACTCTACGCTTACCAGTAAGATCGTCCCTGTCGTCCTTCTCCAGAGCTGTCATGATGGTATGCATCTCGAGGTCTCTGAATCCTCGAACCATACGTCGCATCTGTTCTAGGTTGATACCCCACTCTCTCATGGATGGAACATCCAGTTCACGATCTGGATGCTTCATTAGGAGATCATTCATGATGTTGTTCATGTTGAACTTCTGGATCTCAGTCAATGAGTCCAGCACCACCGTCTTGTAAGGGTGGTCTCCAACGTAGAGAACATCATACAGGTTCTGCATCTCCTGCCAACTCTTGACTCGTACCGTCTCGACGTCAGGATACGGATCACGAAGCGACTCCGTACCTCCTTCAACGTCTACAACGAGCACAGGACGCATACCTGGTACTGCATCAGCGCTACCAGCTAGCGTCGTCTTTCCCACTCCGGAGTCCCCATAGATAAGGATGTTCAGGTACGGAGCTCTATTTTGGACCGGAACAATAGTCAGGCCCGCAATAGATTTGGGAGTCAGTGTCTCAGTAGCCACGTGTACCGCCCTTCTTGGGTGCCGCCTTCTTGGTTGGCGTGGCCTTCTTCGCAGGTGCTGCCTTCTTGGCTACTTTCTTCATCGCAGTGTTGAAGCCTTCGCCAGGAGTGCGCTCAGCCCGCTTCTTAGCGGCTGCGTTCATCTTCTGGCTCTTGGATTCCCCCTTCGCCATTGTTCTCACCTCCCTTCACTACGTACAATGGACGATCGGGAATGATCGCATCGACATGGATGTCGCATTCGTCCTTGATGTTGGTGATTGAGATCTGAATGCTTTCGATATCACGTCGATGCGAGGTGAGACTCTGAAGGACCTTGTTCAGTCCTTGTTGAGCATCTTGAGGAAGGTCATGAAACCTTAGACGTTGTAGACTCACCACTCGTTCCCTTCCTTGTGCCTCATGTCATCACCTTCCTCCACCTTAACGATCGGAGTCGAGTCTGGTTTGTCCCGTAGAAGGAATCTGTGTGCACGTCGTTGACGCTGTGAGGACGAGAGCTTGATGCCAAGGTTCCGCATGAACTCTTCAACGTCAGACTTAACGACCTTATCTTTGTCGCCCACGACGGTCCACCTCTTTTATCACATCGACTAGGAGATCTGCAGCGATACGACGGATAGAGAGCCACCAGGCCATCGGAGTGAGGATGATCGTTGCCCAATGGGGCCACTCATCGTCTGATATATACAGTGCAATCACGACTGTACCAGCAATCGCTACTAACAGCCATATCAGTGTATGACACTGACGACGTATGTAGGCCCATCTCTTAGGAGTCACTCGCCACCCTTACTCTCGGTGGAGGGGCGTTTCCTGAGGTAGTAGTGTTCCCTTTGCTCGAACATCGTGTTAAGGGTGTAAAGATAATCCTCACCGGCATTCTTACCGAGGCAAGGCTGTCTAAAAGCGCAGCTTCCACAAGAGAATCGACCACTTGATGGATAAACACGAAGGCCTGGGTCGAGCATGTCAAGGGCTTCGTAGCCGATGTTCCGTTCAATTTCATCCACCTCGTAGTGCGTCTTGTGGATCTGGTGACGAGCATAGAAGGTAATGCCTTCGTTCTTTAGGAACTCAAGGAACTCGTCATACTTACCTTCCTCGTACGCTTCTTTGTCCTCAGCGGACACAGTCGCAAGGTACTCGTCATAGTTTGTTGCCTGATTTTGATTGACTGAGAACAGACGACCGAGGCGTCGATGTGCATTACGCGTCGGTGGCTGGGGGAAGGCCTTACGCTGCTGGTGATAGATGAACCCTTTCACATCTAGTCCGAGCCTTCGTAGAGCCCAGACATACGAACCGACCTGATCATCTAGGTAGAGGAAGCTGTCATCATCCTCACGGATCTGAGCTGCTGTCTTCCAATCAACGATCCAGTAGTGTCCGCGTTCGTCTTGGATCAGCATGTCAATGCGACCAGCATAGACGACGGGAAGGCCTTGCCACTCACCCCAGTAGTCGCAGTGCTCGACCATGTTACCTTCGGTGGAAATGATCTTCTGAGCGTCTGGGTTCTCGGTCTTAGTGAGATGCGTGTACCAGCGTTCCTTACAGCCCTTACACTTGCAGAACATTACCGCTTCGCCGGTCTCAGGATTGGGAATGGGAAGCATGAAGGCAATCTCAACCTTGACGGGCTTCCAGCCATGATCTTCCTTGGGAGCAACCTTGTCGAAGAAGTAGTTCAGCATCCCCTTACCGAGCTCGACACGCTCAGCGTAGTCCTCTTCGACATCGTAGTCGAGGTACATCGATTGTGTGAGCTTGATCATGTCCTTCTTCTGCTCTTCACAAACGTGTACAAATTCAAGGATAGCCAGATTGGCAATGACCTTGCGATCAAGCTTCCACGTCTTAGGGTCGTAGTACTTCTCCATACCAGCATGGAAGGCAGTACCGAACTCAAAGTACTTAGCAGTCACCTTGGGGTAGTAGTTCTGACGGAACAACCAATCCCATCGACGTCGACAACCCTGAAATGACTTGCGTTCACTTGTATGAATCTCGTGTACAAGTTTGAGCTCGATCAGTCCGAGCGCTTCGTCAATAGTTAGAGTCACGACTTGCTCCAAACTGAGACTCCGTCTACGTACCTTTCTACACCACGTCCAATGTAGACAGTACTACTACCTTCGACTGTAACACTAAAGGCAGGGCCGTCACAATCACAGCCCTCTATATCGACAGGGAGCTCTCGTTGCTCAGGAGGCAGAGCAGTAAGTAACTCGATCAGTTCATTAGCAGTAAGTTGACCTTTAATGACTTCAGTCATAGTCCGCTCCCTGTTGCTTGCTTCTATGTATAATTATACGCTGAAAGACCTAAGGACGTCAAGGGCTTCCATTAGGAAATTTTTGTATACCTTTCCTAATGGAGCCCCTTCACGTACTTAGCAGCCGTTAACGCCTAGGATGTCCCCAGTGTTGCTAGCTGTAGATTGCGTGTGAACCTCGCAGGTTCCCGGTGCGTTGTAGACCCACTTGTAGTCGACACCAGTAAAGCCACTGAACTGCGTACCAGCAGGGAATGCTAGCTTCATCCAGTCACTGGTGCTCGGTGAGGATCCATCGATAGTTGAGTCTACGTGAGTCGAGTTCGGCACGTCAGAGTTGGCGTAGAACTCGATCTCGTACACTCCGTTGACAGTACCGTTCACGATACCGTTGATAGGAGTAGCACTGTTCGGCCCGTGCGCTCCAGCAATTGTAGTGAAGGTACCATTGTCCTTGATTGTGCCTGTATACAGCCAGCACTTCACTGCACCCGAACCGCAGTTGCTTGCCTTGGTAGCGTGCTGCCGAACGACAGTCAACGTCCGAGTCATGTTGTCCTTCGCCCAGACAGATGCATCAGTTGCAGTGTCCGGACGATTGGTGACCATGGTGTCAGCAGTCACGGTCAGAATGGCATTCGCGTTGATCTTCGCATTGGTTGCAGCGTCAAGGTCAACCTGACCCAATGAGCCATTCACAACGGAGATCGACCTGACAGTATTGTCGTAGGTGCTGAGGTACGCTGAGTTGGCACCAGGGAACATGTCACTCTGACCAAGAGTGCCGTTCTTCACATCCAGATGGCTAAGCGAGTTGTCTACGACAGACGAGCTGTCGACACTGTTCGGAGTCGCTGCTGCCTGCCTGACAGCTCCTGTACCGTTCGGACTGACAGGAGCAGCTGATGCTACGGTGCCTCCGAACAGTGCTAGCGTGGCAACGATTCCTGCCGCAATAGCAATTCTTTTGGATCGCATTACAGTTCCTTTGTTCGTTGTCATCCGACCGGTTGGTCGAACTTGAAGGTTGGCGGAAGGTGGGTCCAGTCGCTCTCTGCTGCAAAACCCACACTATCAGTCGGCAAGCCGTGATAGCTGTGCTGCCTTCTCTCATCTGCGACTTGGCCCTTGTACCTAGCTTAGCTCGGGTTCATCAACAGGGTCAGGACATTCCTGTCCTTCGCGTAAGCACCTGCACGGAGATACTGTTCAGCTGCGCAGGTGTTCAGTACAGAAGCGGTCGCAACCGTGTTGTCGCCGCAAGCGGGACCGTAGTTGTTCAGACCGAACGCGTGCCCTTCCAACTTGGATAGTGCGTTGCTTCGTCTCGTAGCAGTGTCCCGACATCCGGCGTAGTACCACAGGTTCAACCAGATCGCTGGTCCACCATCGGTACCGGTCCATACTTCGGCGTAGTGGGAGTTCACAGGATGCGGAGGAGTAGCTGCAGTACGAGTACCAGTTAGCTTCCCGCAGAATCCGTCGGGCTCCGAGTACTGGTACAGGCGCATCCGCTGCCAGGCCGGATAGTCGTTACAACCAGAAGCTGAGGAACGCCAGCCGGTAACTACGGCAGGTTCCCAGGTATTGCCCGTCCAGCCAAAGTCCCAGTCCGACGACATCTGGATGTCATGCAAGCAGATGTCCTTGAACAGGTATCGCCAGCCGAAGTAACCGGGAACACCTTGTACTGTATTCGACCCTACAGGCAAGTATGCAACGGTTGGTGCCTCAGCTTCGGTAGCCGTCACACTTGAAGCGGCAGAGCTGACCCCTGTGGTGTTTGCGTTCGAGGGGACCGCGTGTGCCAGGGAAAGTGCTAACCCCAACCCTGCGATCAATGCGATGATCTTCTTACGCATGTTCTTCCTTCCTAGACATTTCCACTGTCGTCTGATAGTGGTCATTCTTGAACGCCCATTCCCCAGATGGGTTGCATAGGAGCTCCAGTGACTTCCAAGGCTCCGGCGACTCGAAGTGCGGAGGCCTGTACTCTGGAGCGATCTCGCTCTGAGGTAACAAGTTCATACCAAACTCAGAGCACCAGTGGTTACCTGCAGCCCATAGCTTCGAAGGCTTACTGCATTTGGAGTGTACCCACCAACCATACTTGCGACCTCGAGTGAATCCCATCTTGCGCTCGAAGCTCTCACAGGTACAGAAGATCGTAGGCTTCTTCCAGACAGCTCGAACGGTTGTAGGTACGATCAGAGTTGTCAGGACACGGTCCTCTTCGACTACTGCAGATGAAGCAGTTACTGCGCCGTGCTCGAGTACATCCTTGACAAAGGTATGTGCATCGTTGTCGTCTTTGAACTCGAGCATTAGGTAGATGGCCATCCTGTACCCACCCCTTTCTTGTCACGTGTGATACTAGTCACTAGGTAGCTCCACGGAGCATCGTCATCGCAGCAGCTGCAATTAGTAGGAGGCTGCGCAGTGATCAGTCCATTGGACTCTTCTACAAAGTCCAATGCAAAGCCGTCAGCCTCACCTTCACTACTGAATGTTACCAGAATCTGGTTAGGTAGGAGATCCATCTATAGTTCCTTGTATCCAATTGTGACTTCGTAGTCGCCTGGGCCTGCAGGTGTACGATCCTCACTGACGATTTCGATTGGACCTGTTGGATAGGAGGCATCCGTGTTGCCCTCTTTGAAACCTTCTGTACAACGCCACCAGACAACAACAGCCATGTGTTACCTCCTTAGTGGTGCCCATGTTGTTGGACTAGTTCTTTCAGCTCAGCCATAGTGATCGTTGGATGCTTGTTGGTAGCAATCAGTACTGAGCCAGTGTTCTGACAAGAGCAGCGGAACCAGATACCATCACCATTGGTGTAGATCATGATCAGCCCAGTTTCGGTACGCCTGCTAGTGCGGTCGTTGCAATTGGCTGAGTGCTATGGATGTACTCGTCAGAACCCCAGACGATCTTGGCACCATCAGTGGTGAAGAAGAAGATACCGGGATCGGGCGAGCCGTACGAACCGTCGTCCTGCTTGCTGTCGACAGGGCCGACGTAGCAGTCACCTTTCTGACAGTACCTGACGAGCTCGTCCATCGGACCCATCTGGCTACCGTTGCTCGAGATCTTACCCTTCGATACGTAGTACCCGAACACCTTGCCGAAGGACATGAGGTAGACGTATCCGATAGCGTTGGGATTGTCCTCCAACTTCCGCTTCGCGTCGAGATTGGTCTGCTCGAGAGTAGGTCCTGTCGCAGTCGTTGCCTTCTGTTCCTGCTCACGCTTCTTCGCTGTGTCGTTGCTACCCGTGCAACCAGTCAGAACGAGTCCGGCCACTGCAGTACCTGCGATGAGCTTGACGATACGGTTCTTCATTCCACGTTCTCCTTGCAATCGAATTCGGACTTGCTCTGGTCGATCTTCTCAGGCAGTACATTGTCGCGCCAGTCAGCAGACGTGTACTTCCTAGCTTCAGCGTCGTACTTCGCAACGAGACCATTGCAGTAGTTGACAGCGCCGGTGTAGTTGGTTCTGGTAACGAAGCTAGGGTCGTCAGCCTTGGCTAGGGCTGCTCCATGAACACCCTTGTCAGCAGCCTGAATGTCCTGGTAGAGATCCTCGAACATCTCCTGCTTCTCTACACGGTTCTGACCAGACTGGTTCTCCTTATAGGCATCCCCTGCACCCTTCGGTCCTGCACTGAACACACCGAGTCCCCAGAGCAGGACCCCGATGGCGAAGATCGCGACGGTGCTTGCAGTAATCCATGTCACGGCGTACCAGTAGCTATGCCGAGTGCCGTAGTTCAACTCCTTGAAGTCTCGATCGGATCGCTCAGTGTACTTGTCGAACTTGTCGTCTCTTGGCATTACTTCACCCCCTTTGCGATAGTATCTGCAATGACCTGCTCGGCGTTGTCCCTGATCCTCTTGACGACAGTAGCTTTGGCCTGGTCGATTGCGGTCTTGAAGTCCTTGTTGATGACCTCAAGGATAGCCTTGTCGACGTACTCCTTGACCTTACCATCAACACCCGCATTACTACCAGCATAGCGATCTCCCGGTCGCATACCCTTCGCGAGGGTCGTTTCGATCTGTTCCTTAATACGCTCACGAAGGGTGACAGGATCTACTCCACGTACTACCTCACCGTAGGTGTCGACAAGCTTGAAGGGTTTGTCGAGTTCGGCAATGACCATGTCTGCAAGAGCTTGGTCGATGGTCTCCTTGAGCCTCTTTGTCATGCCTTGGTAGTAGGTCTCATTCGACATGAGCTTCTCTGCAACGATACGTCCAGCAGTATCGATGATGGCACCAACAACAGGGTCAGGCTGCCAGTCGTCTTCGGGGTCGAAGGATGTACCGTATGAAGGGACCTCTCCGATGGTTGCTTGCAAGAATGCAGTCATGTCCATCGTGAGAGTCACTTCGGTGCTTGCTGTAATCTTTTCAGGCATCTCAGCCATTACGGTCTGCCTCCTTGTGGAAATGACTCGTGCTGCTTGTCGGTACAGGGTACTTCCTTCTTGTGATGATGAATGAGTACCTCTTGTGGGTTGTTATGGTTGTCACCAATTGAATGACGGTGCGCGTCAGCTCTCATCTTCTGAAGGTCGTACTTCTGAGCATCGTGGAAGTACATGTGCCTGGTACTCATCTAGGCTCGAACCTATCTGAGATCTCGTTACGTGGTATGTACAAGTTCGACTTGTCTCTTTCAAGGAGCTCTGGCCAACGCAAAGCATCACCAGTAGCAGTCACACGAGTGATCTGTCCATGTACTCCATGACTATGGAATATCATGTTCAGAATGATGTCAGCGTTGTCAAGACCGATTTCCACCTTGTCAAGCATTCTGCCACGAGCCTGGACCCACTCATCCCAGTAGAAGACCTGGTGATAGTCAAGACCGTACTTGTTGTTCTTTGCAGAACCTCCACGGAGTTGGTCAGCCATCTGCTGAGTTGGCTCGAGAATGATACGTGACCATCCAGGATACGAGGTTGTCACGTTACCGAGCTTGACCCAGGTGATCAGGTCAGTCGTCTTCCCATGACCTCTATCTGCGATGTACCAACGGATTAGTTCGTCACTCACTTGTCCACCACCACTTTG
>Ga0193742_1000682_pt1 | contig 21881 bp, 19 predicted proteins | sample L2c1metaG_FD_165511 | JGI IMG/M metagenome (GOLD analysis project Ga0193742, IMG submission 165511) | Soil microbial communities from a riparian zone of the East river system, Colorado, United States - L2c1 | ecosystem: Environmental > Terrestrial > Soil > Riparian zone | place: USA: East River... | reverse complement strand
GTGTCCCCCGCCGGAAGTTGGTTGCTTAAGTCGGTGGATCCAGGTTTCTGCTGGCAAGGCGCCGATCCGTCTCTCGTACCGGGTTGTACTTGGGCGGATCGGCAACGCCGCCAGCAGGAAGCTGGGCCGGCGAATTAGGTGATGAACTTTCGGCGGGGAACACTAGGCCCGCTGAGGTCGTCCCGGCCGGCTGGGAAATGTTCCCGGCCCCCACCGGAACGAACCTGGACGCGAACACTATTCACCTAACGGTTCCGCCGTTCACCATGATGTCGATCGATTCGCGAAGGCCGCTCCACGCTGCGCCGCCCGGCCCGGCCAACCTTCGCTGTCCCCCGACAGTTCGAAGGTGACGACATGTCTATTGCGGATTTACGACGCAACCTGTTCTGGTTAGCCGGCGCGCTCGGCACGGCGCTGCTCGTCGCGTTCACCGTGGTCCTCTGGCGGGGGGACGTGCCGTGGTGGCTCGTCGACTTCGACGTGTACCGGTTCGGCGCCGACACCGTCCTCAACGGCGGCGACCTCTACCTCGCCGTCACGCCGGAAACCCTGCTGTCCTTCACCTATCCGCCGATCGCCGCGGTGCTGTTCACGCCGGCGACGCTCGCGTCGGTGGGCACCGCCGGCTTCGTCTGGCTCGTCATCGAGTCACTGTTCCTGGTCGGCGCGATCTGGCTGACCCTCGAGGCGGTCGGCGTCCGTCAGGCCACACACCGCGCGGCGCTCACCGTGCCGATCGCGCTGCTCGCGCCGCTGCTCGCACCGGTGGACTACGAGTTCACCTTCGGGCAGCTCAACATGATGCTGATGTACCTGGTGCTGCTGGACCTGTTGAAGGGCAACGGCCGCCGCTGGCACGGCATCCCCATCGGCATCGCCGCGGGCATCAAGCTGATCCCGTTGATCTACGTGGTGTACCTGGCGTGCACCGGCCGCCTCCGGGCCGCGGTGACGGCGACCGCCGCGTTCGCCGGCACCATCGCGCTCGGGTTCGTCCTGCTGCCGGCCGACTCGGCATCGTTCTGGTTCGGGTCCGTCACGTCGATGAACCGACCCGGGATTCCGCAGGGGCCGCTGAACCAGGGGCTGCGCGGGGTGTTCGCGCGGATGCTCGGCACCGACGCGGCGATCAACCCGGCGTGGCTGGCAACGGCCGCCGTGGTGGGACTGCTCGGCCTCGCGGCCGCGAGCGCGTTGCACCGCAAGGGTTTCCCGGTGCGCGGGGTGGCGGTGTGCGCGCTGACGGCGCTGCTGGTGTCGCCGGTGTCGTGGATTCCGCACTGGGTGTGGGTCGTGCCGGTCCTGATCCTGCTCGGGGCCCTGGCGTGGCGGCACCGGTCGGTGTGGTGGCTCGCGGTCGCGGCGGTGGTGGCGGCGGTCTTCGGGCTGCGGCTGATCTTCTGGTTCCTGCCGATGGAGGCGTTCTACGTGGTGTCATCGCCGGCCAACCTCGCCATGAGCGGGTGGCACCAGCTGTTGGCGGCGAGCTACGCGATCCTGACGATCGTGCTCGTCGCGATACTGGCCGGCCCGGTGCTGCGGCGGCGGGACACCCGCCAGGACACCCCGCCCGCCCCGGCCGAACGCGCGGTGCCGACCGGGTGACGCCTACGCAGCCCAGACCTGGTGTGCCGCGGTCAGCGCGGCCGCCTGGTACGGGGGCAGCAGGCTGCCCTCGACGACCACCTCGAGCGGCCACTTCTCCTGCAGCACCACCCACAGTCGCGAGGTGAGGCCGGAGTACGCGCTGAGCTCGTCGGTGCCGGCGGTCACCTGCAGGACGTACAGCCACGTGGCGCCGTCCGGGGCGCCGTCCAACGGCTCGCGCCACGCGCGGCGCAGGCGGCGGCCGCCGTGGCGCGGGGCGTCGGTCGACAGGACGATGTCGGCTCGGGACGGGTCCGGGGCGTCGGCGGGGCCGGCGGAGCTGAAGCGGTAGGGCACCGGCGGCGCGGCGTCGATGATCGCCACGCCGTCCAGGTCCGGGTTGTCCGGATCGTCCAGGACGGACCGGATCAGGTCGTGCTCCTCGCGGGTGTTGCCGACACTCTCGAACGCGAGGCCGAGCAGCAGCGCCTGCTCGGCCAGTTCCGGTTCGCCGCCGGCGTAGTGGTCGCGCACGGCCCCGAGGACGTCGTCGGACAACCGGCCCGCGAACCGCGCGCACAGGCTGGCGACAGCCGCGTAGGTCTGCACATCCATGGCACTCACTTCTTCTTGTTGTACGGACCGATCTCCGTGGTGGTGGCGTTGCCGTTGGCGTCGAGGACCACCTCGATGATCTTGTTGCCCTTCGGGCCGTGCCACGTCCAGCCGCCGTCGCCGCCGGCGTCCGGATTACTGTAGCGAGGCGGTTCGCTCATCGGCGCGCCCTTCGGCGCCTGCGGCGCGGGCGGGTTGGTGATCACGCCGGGATCGGCGCTGTTCGGCGGGTACGCGGTGCGGATCTCGCCGTCCGCGAGCACAGTCGTCTTCACCGTGACGCCGTCGACCGTGCCGGTGTAGTCGTAGGCCCACACCTGGTTGCCGTTGGCGTCCTTCGTCGGGTACGGCCCCTTCGACGGCGGCCCCTGCTGGGTGACCTGGTGCGCCGCGTCGACGATCTTCTGGTCGCTCCAGCTCTTCGGGAACTCGGTCTTCTTCGAGAAGCCGGTGCCCGCGCGGTGGCCGCCCTGCCGGCCGCCGTCGCCGTCGAGGATGTGCTCCTTCGACGTGTCGCTGTGCCGGATGTCGCCCGCAGTCGGCGGCGTGGTCGGTTTGGGCGGCTTGTTCCCGCCGGGCGGGTTGCTGCCGCCAGGGGGATTGTCCGGCGGGCCACCAGGAGGACCACCGGGCGGACCGCCGCCGGTAGGTGGTTTGCCACCGCCGCCGCCACCCGACGGCGGGCCACCGCCGGACGGGCCGCCCGTCTTCGGCGGCGGGGTTTTGTCGCCGTCGCCCGCCTTCGCGATGTTCGCCGCGTTCGTGGTCTCGTTGTCGCGGTAGGTCTGCGCGGTCGAGCGGGTGCCGCGCTGAGCGTTGTCGACCGCCAGCGCCGTCCGGCCGGCGTGCGTCTCGGCGTTGCGGACATGCGACTGCGCGGCTCCCGTGAAGTTGCCGCCGATGATCCCCATGCTCTGCGGACCGACGTTCACCCCGCGCAGCATGGAACCCACACCGTCTACTTTGGACCGGGTGCCGTCGAGGCGGCCGGCCATGCCGTCGAGCGCGTCCGGCGATGCCGCGACGCCCCTGCCGCCGGACGCGGGCCCACCGCTGTCCTGGCGTGGTGCCCCTGAACCGTCGCTGCCACCGCTGCTGCCACCGCTGTGGTGCGAGCCACCGGAGCTGGTGCTTCCGGACCGGCGCGGACGCCCCGTCACGCCAACACCTCTTTCCCTCGCGGTCGGCCGAAGTGTCACACAGACGGTGACAGGCCCCGGCCGGTTCCGCGGCGTGGCGCGGCGTGAGCCGTCACACAGGAGTGTCGGCGCGGACCCGGTCGTACCGCAGGAAGAGCGCGCCGCTGCGTGCGGTCGTTCTGGTCGGCGTTCTCGTCGTCGGCGACCGAGGGCCAGAAGCCGCCGAACCCCTCGTAGTTCTTGCGGCCGGGCAGTGCGGTGGTGGCCGGCGCGGTGACCGCCACCATGTGCGCGCGGGCGCCGTCGGTGACGGCGTGCGGGACGATCCAGCTCATGTCGTACTCGCCGCCGGGACCGGCGATCCGGCCGTCGAGCGAGAGGGCGATGTTCGCGACGACGGTGCGCGGAGTGCTCATGCCGGACTCCTTTCGTGGTGTGTCGGTGACCGGCCCAGCATGCCTGGAACAGGGCGGCGAAGTTGCGTGTGAAAGTTCGTTCTCCTCGGACGAGGCGCTCAGTACGTTTCTGTCACACCGGTCGCGGGGCACCGGCGCAGCTGTCGTAGATCAGGGAGCGTTCCTTGCGTACTCGAGCACGCCTACTCGTTCCGGTGGTGACGGCGGCGCTCGCCGTGACCGCCGTCCAGTTCGCGGCCGCGCCGCAACCGGCGCAGGCCGCGCCCGTGAGCTGTGCCGGCACGGTCAAGGTCTTCGACACCCGCTCGGACGGCTCGCTGTGGTACTACGAGCACGGCGCGCCGGCCACCGGCGACGTGTCGTGGACCGCGGGCCGCAAGATCGGCGACGGGTTCCACGGGACCACGGTCGCGGCGGCCGACGGGACGATCTACTACCTCGACTCGGCCGGCGAGGTGCGCCGCTACCGGTACGACGGCACGAAGTGGACCGAGGGCGCCGGCACGCTCGTCGGCACCGAGTTCCCGGTGGGGCAACGGGGTTTCGGGATCACCGCGGACGCGCGGGGGGACGTGTTCACAAAGGACGTCGGCGTGCTGCGGCGGCACGGGTTCGTCGCGGGCGCCCCGCGCCCCGCGGCCGACGGCGTGGTCGCCGACCTGGCCTGGCTCGACTACGACCTGGTCGTCGGCGCCGGCGACAACGTGTTCTACGGCAGAGACTCCGCCGGTCGCCTGTTCCGCTTCCGCTACGACACAGTGTCCCAGCGCTGGACCGAGCACCGTCGTCAGGTCGGGGCCGGCTGGGGGATGTTCGACAAGGTGTTCTCGCCCGGCGGCGACGTCCTCTACGGCATCGCGGGCAACACCCTGTACTGGTACCGCTTCGACGCGGAGACCGGCACCTGGGCGAACGGCGGCAACGGCAGGGTCGTCGGCAGCGGGTGGTCCGGCCGGACCGCGGTCACGGCCACCACCGACACCTGCTCGGTGCCGGCGCCCGCGCCGGTCCCGCCGGCCACGCCGCTGCCCGCCGCGCCGAACGGTCCACTCGCGACGGTCGGGGCGCAGAACCCGAGCGCCGCCTTCGGGTTCGCCTACCTGGACGCGACGAACCACGCGGTCGTGGCCCGCGACAGCGGCGCCGGCCTCGACGTCACGCCGCTCGGTGGGCCGACGTTCCCCGGTGGTCTCACGACGGGCACGACGGCACGCGCGCAGTCGGTCGTCGGGCTCGACGGGCAGGGCACCGTGTGGGTCGCGACGGGCACACCCGCCGGTCAGCCCGTGTGGTCGCCGTTCCGGTCGACCGGCGGGTCCTTCACCGCGGTGCGGAAGACCGATGCCAGCCTCGTCGCCATCGACGCGGGCGGCCGCCTGTGGTACCGGACCTGGTCGGACGGCGCGTGGGGCGGGTGGTGGGACATGTCCGGGCCGGTCGGCTTCACCGGCGAGCTGTCGGCCGCCTCGTCGAACGGCACGACCTACGGCGTGGCACGGCGTGCGGACGGTTCCGTGCACTCGTTCCACGTGTTGATGTGGGGCATCAACATCGGCAAGGACACCGCGTACCGGACCGGGCCGCTGCCCGGCGCCGCCGACTTCGGTCTGCCGACACCCGCCACCGTCAACCACGGGGAGATGCTCGTCGCCCGGCACACCGCGACCGCGCGGCCGTTCGCGATGTTCGGCTCCGAGGGCGACTGGGACGAGGCGTGGACGCCGCTGCCGGCGCTCGACCTCGCCGACGCGCCGATGAGCGCGGCCCAGACCCGCAACAACAGCAGGGCCGTCGCGGCGCTCGGCACGGACGGGTACGTCTACGTCACCGGCGAGACCGGCGACGCCACCCGCCAGTTCCGGACGTGGCAGCGGGTCGGCGACACGAAGGCGGTCACCCCGCCCACGCTCACCGCGCCCGGCCAGGGCGATGTGGAGGTCGCGTTCCGCGGCGCGGACGGGAAGCTCCACCACTACACCGCCCCCGTGCGGGCCGACTGGTACGCGCCCTTCGAGTTCACCGGAGGACCCCGCGGCTGAGCCGGTCGACGCCGAGGACGTTCGCGTCGGCCGCGTGAGCAGCCTCAGGTAGCTTCCGAACCATGGACCATGGTCAGGAGCCGACTCGTTGGACGATCCACGGCGAACGGGTCGTCGACGACACCCGACGCCTGCGCCACATAGTCACTGGTAGGGGTTTGGCCACCAGTTGACGAACGACGATCCGCATCCGTTCACGCAGATTTGCATGGTCTTCCGGTGTATGCGGCGCCGCGACGATGGGCTCGTCGATGCCAAGGCCGAGCGCCACGTCAATTCCACCGTCAACGATGCTCTTCAGGCAGCTTACTGAAAGATGCGATGACCTTCTTCTTCTTCGCCACCTCTTCGCTGAGTATGACCAACCGGCGCGATCCGCCGTCCTCGACCCACAATGATGGTGCCAGGATCACCTCGCCCGAGTTGCGGAGTACCCCCGCGCGGCGATGGGACTCTTCACTGGTGACGACCTGGTCCATCACTTCTGACGTGAGCGGCGCGTCCCACTCCCACTCCTCGCACGAGTCGATGGCGGTGAGCGCACCGCGCTTCACGAGGCTGGCGACTTCGTCGGGTTCGAGCCACTCTGCGACCTCGTGCCACGAACTCCCATCTGGCCCGATAAAGCGTTCACCCTCGTCAAGATAATGTGGATCCACCGCGACCACCCCCTTTCGCGCTGACCAGCCTTGGCACGTCAGCGGTTCTCTTGCCAGTAGTAGTGATTCGTGCCGATGCGGTTCTTCTTCTTACCCTGTCGCGCTTTTGCCTTGTTAGGATAGTAGTCGCAATGGAAGTGCGTCCCGCTCTTGCATGGTTGGCGATATCGGCCTCTGCCTCCGGACTGTCGCTCGGCCTTGCGTGCAGCCTTCTTAGCTGCTTTCTTGCTCGGATAGGCTACTCCCCTGTTGCCGCGGACGACGCGACCAGACGACACACGTGGTCCTCCCCAACCTTGACCACCAAAGGTGCCGAAGTAACCTCCACCGTCTGCCTTCTGCGCCAAGCCATTGAGATCGGTGTCGTTGATCGGGTCGCCAGAGACGTAGTCATAACTGTTGGCTGAGCCGCCGTCAACTGGGTCAACGGACAGGAACCGGCCGAACGCATTACGCGGAAAGGCTCACTGACACGCGAGCAATGAGCCGAGCGCACCTTTCAGCGGGTGCGTGTAACACTCCTGAGTTCCGCCAGGGGCAAGGCGGCGCAGTCAGCACGACTCGAGGATGTCGAGGTCCCGTTCGGCGTACAGGCGGTGCTCCCACTCCTCGTTGAGGATGCACAGCAGGCAGTCCCGGACGGGATAGCTCCTCGGCTCCGGCCAGCCGGGCCCGGTGACGGGCTCGGTTTCGCCGTCGAGCGTCTCGTCCGTGAGGCCGTCGACCACCTGCCGCACGGTGGCCATCCGGTCCGCGCGCAGGGCCAGCACCTCGTCGAGCGACGGGCGCGCGTCGCGGTCCCACGGCACGCCCGGCGCCTCGGACATCTCGTCGAACGGCAGGTCGAGGTCGTCCCACGGCGTCGGGTCGCCCAGCATGGCCCGCCGGACCCACGAGTCGGTGGCGAACACCAGGTGCCGCAACGTCTCGATGAACGACCACTCGCCGGCGACCCGCTCGTGCAGCAGCTCCGGCCGCAGCCCGCGGGCCCGCGCGACCGTCCCGCCCCACAACCGCTCGACGACGTCCCACGCCGTCCGGAAGCCCGCCACGTCGGTGGGCCGCATCGAGGCCCGATCCGGGTACCGGCGATCGAGCTCGGCCTCCACCAGCGGCGCGACATCCACCCCGTTGATCACGAGGTCGCCGATCTCGCCGCTGATCGTCACGTTGACCAGCGCCACGCCGCGCATCACAGTGCCGTTGAGGAAGACCCCCTGGAAGCGGGCGTCGGACAGGTCGACGTCGCGGAACAGTGTCCCGTTCATCCGGACGTGCGTGAACTCCTTGGTCATGGCGGCACGCTAACCCATATCCCGGACGATCCACTTCCGGAACTGGGCGGAGTATTTCGACGAATTATGGGAGCGCTCCCAGCATCGGGTCGGCGTGGCCGGATGTCAACCGTGCGGCGCGGTGCGATCGCCTGCGCACCTGTGTCGATCTACTGCACTGTTCATCAAGAGTGGTGGTCTGTACACGTCGGGTTAACGCGGCTATGCTCCGAACTGGGAGCGCTCCCAGTCATAGCTCAACGCTGAGCGAAGGAGCCCGGATGAGATTCAGACCCAGGTCGAACGAGTTCAGGACACGGGGGCGCATGGCCGCCTGTGTCGCGGCGGTAGGCGCGATCACCGCGTCGTTCATCGCGTTCAGTGCCCCGCAGGCCGGCGCCGCGGCCGGTTGTCGGGTCGACTACACCGTCAGCGACTGGGGCGGTGGGTTCACCGCCAAGGTCAAGATCAACAACCTCGGCGACCCGATCAACGGGTGGACGCTGCGGTTCGCGTTCCCCGGCGGCCAGCGGGTGAGTCTGCCCGGCTGGAGCGCGAACTGGGCCCAGGCCGCCGGCAGTGCCAACGTGACGGCGACCAACCTGTCGTGGAACGGAACGCTCGGCACCGGGGCTGCCACGGAGATCGGCTTCAACGGCACCTACTCGGGCGGCAACACCGCCCCGACCAGCTTCTCGCTCAACAACGTCACCTGCACCGGTCAGCCGGGGGACCCGGATCCCGACCCGGACCCTGACCCGTCGGCCAGGGTGGACAACCCGTACGCCGGCGCGGGCGTCTACGTGAACCCGGACTGGGCGGCCAAGGCCAACGCGGAAGCCGGCGGCAGCCGCATCGCCAACCAGCCGACCGGGGTGTGGATGGACCGCATCGCGGCGATCAACGGCACCACCGGCGCCAGGGGACTGGTCGGCCACCTCGACGAGGCCGTCCGGCAGGCCGCCGGTCAGCCTTTGGTGGTACAGCTGGTCATCTACAACCTGCCGGGTCGCGACTGCGCGGCGCTGGCCTCCAACGGAGAGCTGGGCCCGACAGAGATCGGCCGGTACCGGACGGAGTACATCGACCCGATCGCCGCGATCCTGGCCCGGCCGGCGTACGCCGACCTGCGCATCGTGACGGTCATCGAGATCGACTCGCTGCCGAACCTGGTCACCAACGTCGCGCCACGCGAGACGGCCACCCCGCAGTGCGACACGATGAAGGCCAACGGCAACTACGTCACCGGTGTCGGGTACGCGCTGGCCAAACTCGGCGCGGTGCCGAACGTCTACAACTACATCGACGCCGGACACCACGGCTGGATCGGGTGGGACGACAACTTCAACGCCACGGTGCAGCTCATGTGCCAGGCGGCGACCGCGTCCGGCTCGACTGCGGCCAACGTGCAGGGTTTCATCGCCAACACGGCCAACTACAGCGCACTGCAGGAGCTGTACTTCAACGCCAACACCTCGGTGGGCGGCCGGCCGGTGCGCGAGTCGACGACGTGGGTGGACTGGAACCGCTACGTCGACGAGCTGTCCTTCGCGCAGGCGTTCCGCACGCAGGCCGACTCGCAGTGCTTCGACTCGAACATCGGCATGCTGATCGACACCTCGCGCAACGGTTGGGGCGGCGCCGGCCGGCCGACCGCGGCGAGCACGTCGACCGATCCGAACACCTTCGTCAACCAGTCGCGCATCGACCGGCGCATCCACCTCGGCAACTGGTGCAACCAGTCCGGTGCCGGGCTGGGTGAGCGGCCGAGGTCGGCGCCCGCCGCGGGCATCGACGCCTACGTGTGGATCAAGCCGCCCGGCGAGTCGGACGGCTCCAGCTCGGCGATCGACAACGACGAGGGCAAGGGGTTCGACCGGATGTGCGACCCGACGTACACCGGCAACCCGCGCAACCAGAACAACATGTCCGGCGCGTTGGCGAACGCGCCGCTGTCCGGGCACTGGTTCTCCGCGCAGTTCCAGGAACTGATGCGGAACGCGTACCCGCCGCTGTGACGAACTGATCGCATCCCCGCAGTGCCGCCCTCCCGCCACGTGCGCGAGGGCGGCACCGGGCCCCCCTGTCTCAAGAGGACACTCGCGATGAAACGACGCAACGCTCTACCGGTGCTGCTCGCGGCCCTGCTGGTCGCCGTGCTGGCGCCGTTCGTCCACTCAGGGCCCGCCGCCGCGGCGGGCACTGGCTACTGGCACACCAACGGCCGGCAGCTGCTCGACTCGAACAACCAGCCGGTGCGCATGACCGGCATCAACTGGTTCGGTCTGGAGACCGCGAACTACTCCCCGCACGGGCTGTGGTCGCGGAGCTACCGGGACATGCTCGACCAGATGAAGGGCCTGAGGTACAACACCTTGCGGCTGCCGTTCGCCAACCAGCTCTTCGACGCCGGCAGCGCGCCGAACAGCATCGACTATGCCAAGAACCCGGACCTGCAAGGACTTTCCGGCGTGCAGATCATGGACAAGATCATCGCCTACGCCGGGCAGATCGGCATGAAGGTGCTCCTTGACCGGCACCGGCCGGACTCCGGCGGCCAGTCCGCGCTCTGGTACACCAGCGCCTACCCCGAGAGCCGCTGGCTCAGCGACTGGCGCATGCTCGCGCAACGCTATGCCGGCGACAGCACGGTGATCGGCGCCGACCTGCACAACGAGCCGCACGGCATCCAGGGCGGCGGCGGGTCCGACTGGGGCAGCGGCAACACCGCGACCGACTGGCGGCTGGCGGCCGAGCGCGCCGGCAACGCGATCCTCGCGGTGAACCCCAACTGGCTCATCGTCGTCGAGGGCGTCGACTCCTACAACGGCAGCGGCTACTGGTGGGGCGGCAACCTGCAGGGCGCGGCGAGCGCGCCGGTCCGCCTCAACGTCGCGAACCGGCTCGTCTACTCGGCGCACGACTACGCGACGTCGGTGTTCGCGCAGCCGTGGTTCTCCGATCCCGCCTACCCCAACAACCTTGCGGCGATCTGGGACCGGAACTGGGGCTATCTGTTCAAGAACAACGTCGCGCCGGTGCTGCTCGGCGAGTTCGGTACGACCCTCGCCGACCCGAGGGACCGGACCTGGCTGTCGACCCTCATGGCCTATCTGGGCACCGGGTCCGACGCCATCAGCTTCACCTTCTGGTCGTGGAACCCCAACTCCGGCGACACGGGCGGGATCCTCAACGACGACTGGACCACGGTGAACACCGCCAAGCAGGCGTACCTGAACCCGTACCTCATCGGCTCGGACACCCCGCCGCCGACCGATCCGCCACCGTCCACAGTGTCCTGTCGGGTGAGCTACGGCGTGAACGACTGGGGCTCCGGCTTCACCGCGTCGGTGTCGATCACCAACACCGGCAGCGCCCCGATCGACGGCTGGACGCTGGCGTTCGCGTTCGGCGGCAACCAGCGGCTCACCAACGGCTGGGGCGCGACCTGGGCCCAGACGGCCGCCGCCGTCACCGGGTCCAATGTGGACCACAACCGTGCCATCGCGGCCGGCGCCACGGTCAGCGGACTCGGCTTCAACGCGGGCTACAGCGGCACCAACACGCGGCCCGCGGCCTTCACCCTGAACGGCAAGACATGCGACTGAGAAAAGTGATCGCGGCCGCGATCTGTGGCCTGCTCGGCATGCTCGCCGTCGTCCCGGCGGCGCACGCGTCGGGCACGCTGGGGGAGCACGCCGCCGCGCGCGGCAAGTACTTCGGCGACGCCGTGGACAACAACGAGCTGGCCGACGCCCAGTACCGGCCGATCGTGACCTCCGAGTTCGGCCAGCTGACCCCCGCCAACGCGTTTAAGTGGGACGCGACGGAGCCGAGCCCCGGCCAGTTCAGCTATGCCAGGGGCGACGAGATCGTGAACCTGGCCAGACAGAGCGGTCAGACCGTCCGAGGGCACACCCTCGTGTGGCACAGCCAGACCCCGAACTGGGTGCAGAACCTGGACGCGACGGCCATGCGCGCCGCGATGCGGAACCACATCACCAACGTGGCCAACCACTACGAGGGCCAGCTGTACGCGTGGGACGTGGTCAACGAGGCGCTGAACGAGGACGGCACGCTCCGCAACTCGTTCTGGCTTCAGAAGCTCGGCCCGAGCTACCTCGCCGACGCGTTCCGCGCGGCACGTGCCGCCGACCCGGACGTCAAGCTGTACCTCAACGACTACAACACCGACGGCGTCGGCGCCAAGAGCAACGGGATGTACACCCTGGTGCAGTCGCTGCTGGCGCAAGGCGTGCCGATCGACGGCGTGGGTTTCCAGGCGCACCTGGCCGTCCAGTACGGGTTCCCGAGCGAGATGCGGCAGAACCTGCAACGGTTCGCCGACCTCGGACTGGACGTGGCGATCACCGAGCTGGACGTCCGCATGCAGCTGCCGGCGGACGCCACGAAGCTCGCCACACAGGCCACCTACTACCGGAACGTGACGAACGCCTGCCTCGCCGTCACCCGGTGCGTCGGGATCACCGTCTGGGGCTACACCGACAAGTACTCCTGGGTCCCCGACACGTTCCCCGGCGAGGGCGCCGCTCTCCTGTCCGACGCGAGCTTCCAGCGCAAGCCCGCCTACACCGCGGTGCACGACGCGCTCGCCGGCGGCGGCTCGGACACGATCCCGCCGTCCGCGCCGGGGACCCCCACCGCGTCGGGGGTCATGGCGACGGGCGTCGGGCTGTCGTGGGCGGCGTCGACCGACTCGGGCGGCAGCGGGCTCGCCGGCTACAACGTGTACCGGGAGCAGGGCACGACCGACCCGCTGCTCGGCCAGTCCACCACCGGCTCGATCACCCTGACGGGCCTGACGCCGAGCACGCGGTACCAGGTCTACGTGCGCGCCAGGGACGGCGCCGGCAACCTGTCCGCACCGTCCGCGACGATCACCTTCACGACCACCGCGGGCAGCGGCGGCGGCACCTGCCAGGTCGGCTACAACGCGTCGAACTGGGGCGGTGGCAACGGTTTCACCGCGACCGTGACGATCACCAACAGCGGCACGGCGCCGATCGAGGGCTGGACGCTGGCGTTCGCCTTCGCCGCCGGCCAGCGGGTGACCCCGCCCGGCTGGAGCGCCACCTGGACGCAGGCGTCGGGAAGCGCGGCCGTGACAGCGACGAACCTGTCGTGGAACGGCACCATCGCGCCGGGCACGTCGGTGGGGATCGGCTTCAACGGCACGTACACCGGCGCCAACCCGGCGCCGGCCGCCTTCACCGTCAACGGCGCCACCTGCGCCACCACCTGACAGCTGAGCCAATCCGGCGGGTCGTCCGCGTCGAATGCCCCGCATGGACAACGAGCAGGTTGGACCGCCGAGGCTGTCGCGCACGATCGTCGTCGTGATCGGGTTGTTGGCGGTGCTGGCCGCCCTCGCCGTCGGGCACCTGGTGGCGGGGCTCATCAACCCCAACGCCTCACCGTTCGTCGCGGTCGGCAACTCGGTGCGTGACCTGACTCCGCCCGATGTCACCGAATGGGCGATCCGCAACCTGGGTGACTGGAAGGGTCCGCTGCTGCTCGGCGGGATCGCCGTGCTGCTGGTGGTCTTCGCCGCGGTCGCCGGGCTCCTGTCGCGGCGCCGGGTCTGGCCGGGGGCCGCGCTCGCCGCGGTCGTGGGGCTGGTCGCCCTCGCCGCCGTGCGATACCAGTCCACGGTCGCCCCGATCGGTGTCCTCGCGCCGATCGCGAGCCTGGTCGCCGGTGTCGCGGTGTTCGTCGTGCTGCACCGCCTCGCGCGGAAACGCGCCGCCGCACGGCCCGAGCCGGCGGCCGGCTCCGGCGACTCGCGGCGAACGTTCCTGTGGACCTCGGCCGGGGTCGCGGCGGGCGCCGCCGTGATCGGTGGCAGCGGTCAGCTGCTCGCGAGCCGGCGGGACGCGGCCGGCTCGCGGGCCGGGATCGGCGCACTGTCCGCGGCGGACCCGGCGCCGCCGATCCCGCGCGGCGCGGACTTCGCCGAGGACGGCACCCCGACCTTCCTCACCAGGAACAGCGACTTCTACCGCGTGGACACGGCACTGGTGTCGGTGCCGCAGGTTCGCGCGGAGGACTGGCGGCTGACCGTCCACGGCATGGTCGACCGCACGAGGACCTACTCCTACTCCGACCTCCGCGACCGCCCGCTCGTCGAGCGGACGATCACGATGACGTGTGTGTCCAACGAGGTCGGCGGCCACTACGTGTCCACGGCCAACTTCATCGGCGTCCCGCTCGCGGACCTGCTCGACGTGGCCGGGGTCCGTGGCGGTGCCGACCAGCTGTACTCCACCAGCGTGGACGGGTGGACCGCCGGCACCCCGGTCGACGCGGTCATGGACCGCAAGCGCGGCGCGCTGCTCGCGATCGGCATGAACGGCGAGCCGCTGCCCATCGAGCACGGCTTCCCGGCACGCATGGTCGTGCCCGGCCTGTACGGGTTCGTGTCCGCCACCAAGTGGGTGGTCGACATGGAGCTGACCACGTTCGGCGCCAAGCGTTCCTACTGGCTCGACCGCGGTTGGGGGCAGCGCGCGCCGATCAAGACCCAGTCCCGGATCGACTGGCCGGCCGGGTTCGCCGAGCTGTCCGCCGGACGGGTCGCCGTCGTGGGCGTCGCGTGGGCCCAGCACATCGGCATCCAGAAGGTGGAGGTGCGCATCGGGGCCGGGCCGTGGCAGGAGGCGCGGCTCGCGACCGAGGTCAACGTGCAGACGTGGCGCATGTGGCGCGCCGAGTTCGACCTCGAGCCCGGCCGCTACCAGGCCGAGGTGCGTGCCACCGACCGCACGGGCCGGACCCAGCCCAACACCGGGATGAAGCCGATCCCGGACGGCGCCACCGGGTGGCACTCGACCGTGTTCACCGTGCGGTAGCCGGCCGGGCGGCGTCGATGACGCCCTGGACGGCCTTCGTGATGCGGTCGGCGGCGGTGTCCGGGTCGGGCCGGCCGACCTCGAGCCAGGCCAGGACGGCCTCCGCGGTGACGGTCGGCACGAGCCGTGCGGCCCAGCGGTTCCACGCGCCGCCGAGGATCACCTTCGTGAGGCCGCGGTGTGCCGCTTCGGCGGCCGTGGTGGCGAGTGCGTCGCTGACGTCGCTGAACTCGGTCTCGCCGCCCGCGTGGCGAAACAGCAGCCGGAACCCCTCCGGGTCGGCCTCGGCCGCGGCGACGAGCGCGGCGATGCCGTCCTCGTCGGCGGTGACCTGGTGCTCCAGCCGGGCGTACGCGCGGTCGAGCACCGCGCGGTACAGGTCGGACTTGGAGTCGAAGTGGCGGTAGAGCAGCACTCTGGTGATGCCGGCCTCCTCTGCGACGTCCGCCAGCCCGGTGGCGGTGTAGCCGCCGCGGGCGAAGGCGCGGTTCGCCGCGTCCAGGATCTGCTCCCGGCGTTGCACCCGGGGCAGGCGGCGGATCGGTGTCGGCGCGGGCAGCTCGTCGGTCGCCATGCCACTCCTCACGTTGTTTACATGAGAGTATACATCTGGCGTGTGTTCGGGGCCCAGTACGCTGCCGTCGACCGCGGGTGCGGTCACGACGAGGAGGAACCGGCCATGGCGACGAGCGCGGAGCTCACCAACACGTTCACGGAGCTGGATGTGAACGGCGACGGGCAGATCACCGGCGCGGAGTTCCAGACCGCCATGACCGCTCGCGGCGAGTCGATCACCGCCGAGGAGATCGCCTCGATCTTCGCCGACGCCGACACCGACGACGACGGCAAGATCTCGCTCACGGAGTTCACGGCGGCCTGGCAGCGCGGCGACCGCTCCTAGCCGCAAGGCCGTGCAGCTCGCGCGGGACGGTCGGCGATGCCATGAAGGACCCCTTCATGGCGTTGAGTGACATGAAGGGGTCCTTCATGGCATTTGCCCGCGCAGCGCGGTCAGCACCGCTGAGCGTTCCTCGTGCGGCAGCGCGTGCAGCGCGAACGTGGACTCGGCCAGGTCGAACCGGGTGGTCAGGCCCGAGGTGAACGTCGTGGCGTGCGCTCCGTCCGCTCGGCGAGCGCCGCCCGTGCCAGCGCGACGTCCCCGGCCGTCAGCGCCCGCAGCGCCGCCACCTCCGCCAGGTCCATGTCTCACTGTATCGGCGAGGGGCTGTCGCGCGATGCGTTGTCTGAGTCGTGGTGGGACAGGCGGGAACATGGACAGTCACACGGACATGCACGCGGTGGTGGGTCTGCTTGCCGACGGCACCCGGCCGCGGGGCGCGCAGCCGCCGACCGACCAGCGCGTCGACGGGCTGTGGCAGCTGATCTGGGACCGGGTGGGGCCGAGCCAGGAGCTGTCGCGCCTGTACGTGGAGGCGACGGCGGGTCGTGGGGTGTCGCGGCAGACGCGGCACGCCGCCGCGCAGGTGTTGGGCGCCGTGGCGGCGCGTGACCCGGCGTTCGGCGCGGCGGTGGCCGTGGCGCAGCCGCCGACCGGGCGGGCGCCGGCACGCCGGCGGTCGTTGCGGACCCGGCTGCTCGTAATCGCCGGGGCGGTGGTGCTGCTGGCCGGGATCGCGGCGGCGGCGGTCTGGTACCTCACGCCGGAGGACACGCCGCGGCCCGCGCCGCTGCTCGCGACCGGCCCCGAGCTGGCGTGCGGGGTGGGCGACGCGTTGCCGCCGGTGTGCTGGTGGCCCGACGGCGGCGACCAGCCGATGCCCGAGCAGGAGCAGTCGGGCGACTTCCACGCGATCGCGGTCGGCGCCGCGGCGGTGTGCGCGCTGCGCGACGACGGCGAGGTGTACTGCTGGGACCCGAACACCGGGCTCGTCGAGGGCGGGCAGGCGGTGCCGACACCGCCGACCTCGGACAAGTACTCGGCGATCGTCGTCGGCTGCGGGGTGCGCACCGGGGGCGCGCTCCAGTGCTGGGATCCGGCCGCGCCCCGACCGCCGGACGGCGCCTTCGTGGCGATCGCGGCCGGCCAGTACGGCGGCCTTTGCGCGGTGCGCCAGAGCGGCGTCCCGGTGTGCTGGGGCACGGTGGCCGAGCTGACCGCCGCGGCGCCGCCGTCCGGTGTGTTCGTCGCGGTGTCCGTCGGCGGCTACCACGCGTGCGGACTACGTGACGACGGCTCGGTCGCGTGCTGGGGCAAGAACGAGGAAGGTCAGGCCACCGCGCCGCAGGGCCGGTTCACGGCGGTCACCGCGGGCGAGGAGCACTCCTGCGCCCTGCGCGACGACGGCACGGTCGCCTGCTGGGGCCGGGACAAGGGCGGGCAGACCACCCCGCCGAGCGGGGCGTTCGCGGTGCTCGGCGTGTCCGGCGGCGGCGAGTACACCTGCGCGACCCGGCCGACCGGCCGCGTCGAGTGCTGGGGCGGCGACGGCAGGATCGCCGCACCGGACCGGACTTTCCGGCACTGAAGGCGGTTCACCGGTAGACGTCGGCGGCATGTCGACCAGCGGCACCGACGTGACGGACCGTCCCAGTACGCCCGCAGCCCCGGGGGGAGCGGCGCAGCAGCACGCAGCCGAGGTTGGTCTCGAGCTGCTTGATGGCCCTGCTCAACGGTTAACCGGAGTGCCACGTCGCCAGCCGGGCCCGGCTCTCGAACCGCCGGTCGGCGCCGGTGACCGGGTCGATGAACGCGAGCACGCGCGCGAGCAGCTGCAGTGGTCGGGAGAAGTCGTCCAGCGCCCGGTCCTCCAGCACCGGGTAGAAGCCGTCGCCCAGGATGGGGAGCCCGAGGCTCGTCATGTGCAGCCGCAGCTGGTGCGTGCGACCGGTCACCGGCACCAGCCGGTACCGGCCGAGGCCGTCGCGGTGCTCCAGCAGCTCGACGCGGGTCTCGGCGTTCGGCTCGCCGGGCACCTCCCGCGCGGTGATCACCCCGCGCTCCTTCACGATCCTGCTGCGCACCACGGTCGGCAGCGCGAGGTCGGGGTCGTGCCGCGCGATCGCCTCGTACTCCTTGTGCACCAACCGGTCCCGGAACATCGTCTGGTACCGGCCGCGCAGCTCCGGCCGCACGACGAACATGACGAGACCCGCGGTCACCCGGTCCAACCGGTGCGCCGGGCTCAACGTCGGGATCCCCAACTGCTGACGCGCCCGCACCAGAGCCGTCTGGACGACGTGCTGTCCGCGTGGGATCGTCGACAGGAAGTGTGGTTTGTCCACCACGACCAGATCCTCGTCCTGGTGCACGATGCCCAGCTCGAACGGGACCGGCGTCTCGTCGGGCAGGTCCCGGTGGAACCAGACGAACGCGCCGGGCGTGTACGGCGCGTCCACCGCGACCGGGCCGTCCGACCCGACGATCAGACCTTCGCGCAGCATCGTGTCGATGCGCGCCGGGTCGACGCGGGGGAGGCGCTCCACCAGGTGCGCGCGGACCGTCGCCCAGGATCCGTCCTTGGGCAGCCACAACCGCGCCGCGTCCAGCCCGTGGCGCTGCGGCAGCGGGGAGGGCACCGTGCGTCGCACCGGGCCAGTCTAGGGTGATCGTGTGTACTCGACCCGTGTCTCCGCGCTCGTGCGCGCCCCGCGTTCGGCGGTTTACCAAGCACTTCTGGACGCGGACGCGATCGCGCGGTGGCGGGTGCCGGACGGCATGAGCAGCCACGTGCACGAGTTCGACCCCCGCGAGGGCGGTTCGTTCCGTGTCTCCCTCACCTACGACCTGCCGACCGGGGCCGGCAAGTCGGGCTCGCACACCGACACCTACCACGGCCACTTCGTGAAGCTGGTGCCCGACGAGCAGGTGGTCGAGGTGTTCGAGTTCGAGGCCGTGGACCCGGCGCACGCCGGCACGATGACGATGACCACCACCCTCACCGACGCCGACGGCGGCACCGAGGTCGTCATCATGCACGAAGGAATCCCGGACACCGTGCCGGCCGCCGACAACGAGACAGGCACCCGCATGGCACTCGAGAACCTCGCACAGCTCGTCGAGGCACACTGACCCGGCGAGCTGTGCACGGGAACGTCACCATGTCTGGCGCGGCTAGCATGTCTGGTGGGTTTCACGGTCAGACGATCGCCTTTGTCTTGCGTGGGCGGTGGGTTGGGCGATCGACGCCGCACCTCGCCGGCTGTTCTCGATGGTGTGTCTGGTTACGGCGAGGCACGGCACCGGGCAGTGGGGTACGCGGCCAGGAATGCCGAGTCGATATCTGACGGGACTCGAGTTCCCGTCGACCAGGTGGCGGGTTGCCAGCCCGCTGGCACAGCACACACCCAACACCCACCCCAATCTTGGTGGCTTTTGAAGCAGACAGGATTAGACGAAACCCCGGTACCTCGTCGAGGCGCGTCGGCGAAGGCGCGGCTTCGATCGCCGCAACCCGCTGCCGAAGCTCCCCGTGGGCGATCGTCTGACCGCGTCACCACCCCCCTTCTCGTGTCCTAGACGGTGCCGGTTACGGATCGGCGATCGGTTCCGGTTCATGAGCGATCCGGAATCCGTGTCGGGTGACCAGGTCAGGCTGCGGCCGTTGGGGGACTTCTCCACCCACCAATCGCCGTGGGTCTTGGCACGGTGCGACGACAGCCAGAACCCGCACAAGCGGGCAGCGCCCCGGCGTGAGCGGACCAGGCGAGGTCACGCCTCGACCGGGCGCCAGGTTGGCAGGTCGCCTGTGGCGTCCACGCGGCCGAACGGCACGTCTGCGAAGTGGATGCCGAAGCCGATCGTGCCGGGCTCGGTCAGCTCGGCGACGAGCCGGCGGCGGACGTGCTCGGCCTGGTCGCGGTCGTGGTCGGCGGCGGCCGACCATTCCGGGTGGCCGACTTGGATCGGCGAGTGCAGCGCGTCGCCGAACGCGATCAGCCGCCGGTCGCCCCCGGTGATGACGTACGCCGCGTGTCCGGCCGTGTGGCCGGGGGTGAGCAGGACTCGCACGCCCGGGAAGACCTCCTCGCCGTCGGCCACCGTGCGCACGCGGGGCGCGAGTGCGTCGAGGATCGCCCGGCTGGTGCCCTGGGTCTCCGCGAGGTGGCGCTGTGTCCACTCGGGTTCCGCGATCAGGTAGTCGGCGCGGGTGAACGGGGCCGGCTGCCACGTCCAGCCGAGATGGTCGATGTGCAGGTGTGTGAAGGCGACCGCCTCGATGTCGGCCGGGTGCCTGCCGAGCGTGGCGAGACTGTCCAGCAGCGCGCCGCCGTGGATGGCGCCGTGCGGGTTGCCTGGCTGCGCGGGCGCCGAAGCCGGACCGAACCCGGCGTCGACCAGCAGCGCGCGGTCGCCGTGCTCGACCAACAGCCCGCCGATGCTGCCGACGAGGTTGCCGGTGTCGTCGAGGTACTCGGGGTGCGCGGTCCAGGTCTCCGCTGTGGTGTCCGGGAGCCAGCCGCGCGGGGTGAGCTGCACCGCGCCGTCCGGCACGTAGCTGACCTTCGTGTCGCCGAGTCGCAGTGACCGGATCCGCGCGGGTCGCCGGAGCCGTTCGTCGTGGGTGGGCGCCGTGTTCGTCATGCGCCGACGATAAGCCTATGACTTGAAAGATTCAAGTTCGAAATATTATGAGTTGATGCATCCTTGGTATGCTGCGGCCATGCCGACACCGGGACCGCGGGTCGCCGCCGAGCGGGAGCTGTGCGGTCTGGTGAACGGGCTTGCCCACCAGATCGGCGAACATGTCCGCGAGCGCGCGGCGAAGCTCGGCCTCACGGCGGCGCAGGCGACCGCGTTGCGGGAACTGACCGGGCCGATGACCATGGGCGAGCTGGCCGAGCGGATGAGCTGCGAGCCGTCGAACGCCACCTACGTCGTCGACAAGCTGGAGAACCAGGGGCTGCTCGAGCGCCACCCGCACGCGACCGACCGCCGCGCCAAGCAGTTGGTGCTCACCCCGGAAGGCACGGCGCTCCGCGAGCGACTGCTTGAGCTGCTTGCCCAGGAGTCGCCGCTCGCGGGGCTGACCGCGCGGGAACAGCGCGCTCTGCGGGACCTGTTGGAGCGAGCCGTCATCCACCGCTGATCTACGCTGTCCACATGGGAATGACGGCGATGTGGGTGCTTGTCGCGGGCATTGACTCGGACGCGGTTCCGGACGACTGGACGCCGCTCGCGGACCTGCGTCCCGGCTGGCTCGGCGCCGTCACCATGAAGCCGGACCAGCCGGGGATTCTGCCGCCGGACGTGCCGGCGACCGGGCCCGCCACTTTGGTGTCCTACGTGGAGGACAGCGGCTTCTGCGTGCTGACGGTCCTCGGCGGCGCGGCGCCGCACTGGCGGTGGGTGATCAACGAGGAGCACTTCGTCCCGGAGGCCCCGCCGGACTTGGTGGCCGCCTACGGGCTGTCCTCGGCGCTGACCGGCGACGACGACCAGGACGACGTGGAGCGCGCCGGCCGGCGCCGGTCGGTCGTGTCGCGCATGGTCGAGTGGGCCGCCGCGATCGGGCTGCCCGAGCCGGATCCCGCCCGGCTCGACGACGTTCTCGACCGTCAGTACCTGCCCGCCGAGACGGGTTTCCAAGAACTGTTGGTGGCGCTGGGCATTCGGGTCCCCGCGGCCGCGCCGGAGCCGGTCGTCGAGGAGGTGCTGCCGCCGCTGCCGGAGCCGGAGCGGGAGGCGACCGACCACTGGGTGATCGAGCGGAGCGGGCCGCGGTTCGCGTTCCAGGTCGACACCTACGCCGACCTGTTCGGGCGGCTCGACGACGTCGCGGACTGGCTGGAGCGGGTGCGGACGACCTTCGTCGAGCCGGCGATCGGGCGCGCCACCAGCATGTTGGAGGTCGACGGCTTCGACGACGTCGCGGTCCAGGCCGGTGCGCTGAGCGTCCGGCTGAACACCGTCACGATGAAGAACCGCTACCGCGACCCGTACTACGACGAACGCACATGGCGGCGAATCGTCCGCGACGTGCGGAAAGGCTTGCTGCGCAGCGTCGACGTCACGCTCGGCCGGTACGACGAGGCCGGCAGGTACTCGAGCGCGAAGCCGGCGGTCACCCGGTTCAAGGTGGAGCTGCGCAGCCCGCTGGTCGACGAGCCGACCGGTCCGCTGCCGAACGGCTTCCCGGCGTACTTCATCGCGAGCGTGAGCCGACCGTCGGACGAGCTGGCGGTGTTGGTCGACCTCCTGCGGACGACCGCGGTCACGTTCGGCGCCGCGTGCGGCTACCTCACCGCGGACACCACCGGGATGCTTGGCACGTACGGGGTCAACGACTCGCCGTACGAGAGCAGGTCCGGCGCCAACACCT
>Ga0193742_1000680_pt1 | contig 21900 bp, 18 predicted proteins | sample L2c1metaG_FD_165511 | JGI IMG/M metagenome (GOLD analysis project Ga0193742, IMG submission 165511) | Soil microbial communities from a riparian zone of the East river system, Colorado, United States - L2c1 | ecosystem: Environmental > Terrestrial > Soil > Riparian zone | place: USA: East River... | reverse complement strand
TGTGATTTTCGCCGTAACAGTCACAATTTATCATGCATAGAATTGGTCAACATCGCATAACGATTTTAACAGCGACATGTTCAGTGAAGACGAAGACATGAATAGGTTTTACACCACACTGCATCTGCCAAAACGAAGCTGATCTTAACTCAGGGCCATTGCGCTCAGTCTGCAAGAAACGTCAAAGAGGCCCGCCTTGATTAACCTTGACAGTGATGAAGATGAGGATGTTGAGGAATCACGCTTTCAACAGCAATTGAAGCATGTGCTAGAGGCTTCAAAAACAGAATCATTGCCAACTCCCACCAGTACCTCTGAAACCACCATCGGCAACTCTCAAATCAATCAACCGCCAAGCCAATCGATGGTGTCTTCATTTTTATCAGAGAGAGCCCAGCTAGAGAAGGAACGGCGTGAACGTCAAAAGCGGCTTCGACCTCAAGCAAGCTCTAGCTTTGTTCCAGCACCAGATGATGATGATGATGATTTAGAAGAGCCACCTGCCAAGAGGCATCAGGTTTCCAGTTCAAATACGCCTTTCAAACGATCTAACATACTGCATGACAGTAGCTCTAAAAACTCCCATGAGTTACCCATGATAGAGCAAGTATTTTGGAATGGGGAATTGCGGCAAACCGCCACTCAATATGCTGAACCGCGGAAAGATGGTCAGGCTACGATTCGATTGACCGATGTATTGGGGAAGGTAAATTTTTGTTTTACTTGATCCTTACCCTTCCTCCCAGTTTCAACTTGACTATTGAAAGAAAGCGGAACTCGAGTTTGCTATCCTATCATCGTACTCATTGGATTGGTCATGGATTTACGAATTTTTCGATCGTTCTGTTCCTGTTATCATGGTAGCGCAACCAGATGCTTCGGGCGCAGCCAGTATCAAGAATGTTCTACCAAACTGGGTTAGAACTTGCCCATTTCTGCGTGCCGGCTACGGCTGTCAACATATGAAGGTGAGGTGCCGATCCCTGTCGTCTTTCAGACGACAATTGAATGTCCTGTTCCGCAGTTTATGCTGGTGAAGGCGGTTACCCTTCAATCAATATTAACCCCTCTTAACCGTTTGTCCGTTGAATAGCTATTTTATAAGACCCGCAGATTGCGCGTTGTAATCTCTACGGCGAATCTTATAGCATACGACTGGCGGGACATGGAAAACGTAAATCTCCCAACTCAGAGGCTTGATATTTCGACTAATGGATTCCGACAGTCAGTCTGGTTACAGGACATTCCACTACGTTCGAAGCCTATACCTCATGATCCAAAGGCATCTGATGACTTTGCCGCTACATTGCAACGGATGCTTCATGCTGTCAATGTCAAGCCCGCACTCTCGGCAATGATCAGTGATAATGTTTGTGGCATAGTTTTATCTCCATGGCCTACTAATCAAGGACATCCGCAAAGCATCCAAACCTTCCTATTAAGTCTGTTGACGAGTTGCGTCAGCGCTGGGATTGGTCAAATGTCAAGGCTCAGCTTGTTCCTTCCATTGCTGGAAGACACGAAGGATGGCCAAGTGTAATTCAGTTCGTCAATCTATCTTTTTTTTAACAATGATCCTTGATTCTGATCCCTGATAGAACTGGACACCCGCGTCTAATGGCAGCTGTGCGAAAACTAGGAATGCGTACCGGCACATCCAAACAGGCGAAGACCCTTTTGCTTGAATGTCAAGTAAACAATCATTAATCAAGGATTATTGGTCGTCTGGTTGACATGATTGGTCTCCTGATTACAGGGTTCTAGTCTAGGCCTATACACAACCCAGTGGCTTAATGAATTTCATTTGTCCGCGAGGGGTGAGAGCGCCGAAGATTGGCTAGATCGCACCAAAAAAGCTAGAGAAACTTTTCCATACCCACCCGTTAAACTGATTTACCCAACAAAAGCAACTGTCCAGGACAGTACTCTGGGGGAACGGGTATGATTTTGCTTCATTTCAATAGAATAGATAATACTTTCCTGATGCGCGGATCTCAGGGAGGTGGAACATTGTTTTGTCGGCGAAAACAATGGAGCGCCAAAAAATTTCCCCGAGGCCAATTTTATGATTCCAAAAGCAAAGGTGGCCATGTATTAATGCATTCAAAGGTAGCATCTGCTCATAAACTCCGTGCTACCTCATCTGATAAAACATGTACAAAGATGATAATTGCTATGTTACAAGATAACCCGTTTTCTTCTAAGAAACGGCAAGAAGAAGAATGCTCTGATACTGAAGATGATACCGATGACGAAATTGAAGTCGTTGAACCTGCCGCGGGGTGGGCATATGTGGGATCTCATAATTTTACACCGTCGGCTTGGGGGACATTGTCTGGGTCGTCATTCAACCCTATTTTGAATGTAGGTTCTTTTACTCCTTTTCAATGTGTTATTTCATAAGTCGTACGTGACAGATCTCCAATTACGAGGTCGGGGTGGTATTTTTATTGAAAGATGGAAAAGACGCGGATCGTGTTGCGTGCTTCCAACGGCCACCCAAGAAGTATACATCAAAGGACGAACCGTGGGTGAGTAATAACAAATTACGCATCGACTCCGAGGGTCGTCTTATGTGACCTTTTCTTTCTTCTAGATACAGGAAGAGTCCATCTATCATCAAGAGGCCCGATAAACGTTATTCGGTTCTTTCGTAACGTGCTTTAAGATGATCGGGGTATTGTGACATTTTAGCCTCTAAACTCAATCCACAATCAAATCATAACATCAATCGCTATACATATTATTTTATAGGTTACCGTACTGTCGGCCGACTCCCGGGGAAGGTAACAAATATCACGATGTCACGGAATGTCGGCTTTGGTCACCAGTTTGAACAAGTCCTTTTCGGAAGTTTGAAAGTTCAATATACGTCATTCTCCTTTTTTTTTTTTTACTTGGATTTATATAGACTTGTTATTTTTTGTTGGCAATTCCTTGAAGCGTCCATGGTTTCATTGAATGCCAGTGAGTACTAGTGACCAGTAACATTTAAGGCCTGTATCTCCCTGTCATCACTTTGTATATACACGAACTATTTTTTTGAGGTATTCAAGTTTGTAATCAATGTTTTAAATATGTACTAATGGTATATTAAGAATAAGGTACCGCCTCAATATGCAGCCCAAGCTAGCCCTGAAACACCCCCAGTTGAAACGTTGATGGCTGTTCTTTAGCGTCGGAGTAAATTAAACAAACTTGGTGGAGTTGGTGGTACCTGTACATGTGGCCAAAACAACAATGACTAATTTAGTGCTATCGGTTATCTGACCCGCAACCGCGGATGTAAAGACTCCAAGAAGAGAAACATAACAATAATAATAAGGCTACAGGTATGTCGAATGATGGAGGGGGAGGAGAATACAAGTATTCATGGAAATGAGGTTACACGGCGAATGATTATAAAAAGGTAATGATAAGAACTAGTGATGATAAAAGTATTAATTAAGATAAAAAGAGTGCTTGAAAAATATCCAGAGATTCCTTTTTGCCACAAGTAATTTACTGCCCGCAGTTGAAAATCTTGTCGATGACAGTCTTGTATGCCTCTTCAACAGCTCTCCGCCGGATGTTACCCTTCGTTGCAGTTCTGGGGAGGGTTTGCCGCGGAACGATGACAATCATGTCAGAGGAAATTATGCGCTCGTGGAGATAACGTCTAGAATGGAAGTGGCGTGTTTTTCTAATGATCTCTTTCTTGAGTTTATTGTGATCCATGTCGACGGCTGGCTCAATGAACATAATGGGTGAGGGTCGGCCCGAGCCGACCACGATACACTCAGCGAGCAAGCTACCGCACATAGCGCGAGCGTTGTCTTCAATCGACTTGGTGTCGCATCGCAGACTGGTCTCTGATTTGATCCAGTCATCGTCTCGGCCACGGAATATGTACCATCCCGAGAACACTTGCTGGAAGAGGTCTCCAGTATGGAAGTCACCATCTGCGTGTCGAAGGGCGGCGCTGGGGCAGTCTGGTGAATCGGCAAGAATAACGAGTTCATATAGACCAGCGTTGGATTGGTGGACAGCTTCCCCCTGAGCCGAGTCAATCGGAACGAAGCGATATGAGGTGCCAGGAAGAGCTTGGAGCAGGGCAGGGTTTCTGTCATGCCCACCGGAGAGTAGCATCGCCCCGACTTCTGTGCTACCAAACAAATTCTAAGGGACGATATCGTCATTTCAAACCTAGTGTGATTATGGAAGGAGGACTAACCCTTAGTTTTATTCCACTCTTTAATGCCCATTGCTCCTCGTCTTGGGATAGAGCCAGTCCAGAATAGAGAACGTCGTCTAAGCTTAGTAGCATCGAAAGCAGCTTGGCATCTTGGCGTGCGTTTCGAAAGTGGCCAGACAAAAACGCCGCAAATTGGTTAAGACGATTGAGGCCACACCGTCTGATCATGTCTACCAGCTCCTCGGAAGAGAACGCGAGGGCAGTTGGTTGAATCACACAAGACCCATGTTGGAGGGTACCGATGAACACTGGAGAATGAAATTTAATACTGCGGAACGGCAATCAGAAGGTTGATACTTACTGAATGTCTGCGCGATGTGGCACATACTACCCCTGTTAAACATGGTTCAGCCAGAAGCCGGAAAAAGATGCGTCAAAAAAAATACTCACATGCAAACTGTCACATCCTGACGGTGAGCATCTCGAGGCTTGCTGATATGATGCGATTTCTGCACCACAGTGTTCAACCAGCGATAACTCATCGGCACAAGCTTGGGGCTACCAGACGTCGAACCACTGGTGTGGAAGATAAATGCAATATCATCTTCTTTTGATTCCGAGATGGCTGGAAGTGACATGGGAGTAGGTTCTAATCGTTCTGATGCAAGGGCACGATATATGGGTAGCGGGAAGTTGTTTAATATCGATTCGAAAGACGAATCATAAATTAAGGCTTGAGCACCAGCTCGTTGCAGAAGCTCGTGAACGACCGTAGGGTTGGGGAGCTTAAGACTGAACATTTGTGGAATATAACCCGCTCTTGAGATACCGTAGATGTGGAGAACATCAGTGTATGTAAAACCACTCAACCTTGACAAATTGTTAACCTATAGCGTTACGAGAAGTGATTGTAAGGGCTCACCAGAGGCCGATAATAGACCGCCTTGGTATCCGGGAATTAACGAAGACATTTGACCAATGCTGGGCAAAGATTTCGACATCACGATGGAATTGTTGATAAGATATTGAACGCCATTCTTTGACCTGACCAGAGGTGGAATCGAGCTGGGGAGTGCGGAAGAGTGTGGCGGATGCGTACGCTGAAGAACTTGACTCTAAGACAGTCAGATGGGAATTAACCATAGCCAGGTGAGGAGGAGGAGGGTGATTCAGGGTGATATATGCTATGAGCTTGCTGCATCAGCTGTTATATAAGTAGGTCCCTCCCCCCCATCCTAGGATTCGAGAAGTGAGTCAGATTAAACACGAAGTGAGTAGATCCCGGCGACCCGAAATCTTGTCAAAATCGGTTGAATAGCCTCTGATACTTTGATGAAACATGTCCATGATGAGTATCTAGGCACGCGCCCGTGGATCATTTTTATCGGTCTACGGAATCATTGACGGATACCAAAGATTGAAAGTCGATGGGTCATGTCAGCTAAACTTATGTCAGAAACTTTTCTAAGTCCCATCATGGTTCTTAGTGCGCACCAATTGGGGTTTGGATCCCAAGAGAGAACAAAGCAATCCTGAAACCACAGGGCCAGTAGGCGGAAGGCTAGTCTGTTTAATAGCCATTGATCTCGGAACCTTAGAAACACAGGTGCAAAAGACTGACAAGAGACGCAAACTCGGTCTGTCACAGCCTCCCGTCTTCCCGTCTTCCACATCTATCAGATTTGCCATTTTTGGCATCTTTCCGGCGAGCTGCCGGAAGTGTTGAATCCACGTGTACCAGACGAGAACGGACTGCATCATGGCCTTCTTTCTCAAGCCATCGCAATGCACGACGATTCGACCGTTTTGTTTAATAGTTGTTGTCGGCAGTGCCAAGTTGGAGTTCGACTGATAGTAATATATCCAACAGGCAAGAAATTATATCTCTGATCAAGCTCGCACTGCACTATCATTAATATTCTAAGGCCTGATCCCGAGTCTTGGCAAGCCTTGCGCTCAACGGTTACCTCGCAACTTCATCCCAAATCTAATCCCGATTTTCGGAAAGCTACCATCTGTATCCTACCGTCCGCGGCCGTTCTTACCTCAGGCTGGAGTCATGATGTTACGTTCTTAAAGACTTCTCGGACGAGATTATCCCCCGACGCGCTCAAAGTTTTACATCCTCGAATATATCCACTTGGGAGTCTTATGAAATCTTCGCTAAGCCATTGAAAACCGGCCTCCGAGAATCAATAAAAAGAATCAATATCTTCGTTTTTGAGGGACACCCATGCTACTACTACATACAAGTAGAAATTTATTATTCAAGTATTATGACTTTAAATAAATTACAGAGATAAAAATAAACGGAATGGGTTATATCGTATGGGCACGTTGACCATGACTCGAATGCACCGCCCGAATCTCACGTCGTTCTGCTCAGCCCACTGGCAGCTGTCTGTTATTATTGGTTGCGGTGCCGCGACGACCTGTCATTCATTTTGGATGATTAATAAGAATGTTCAACTTATCGGTCTAGTAAGTACTTACACATCATTATTGGCAACTTGAAAGGCGACAAACACTGATAATTACGACTTTCATCCAGGCATTCCCTATTAGTATTAGTTCGCCCGGAACTTTTGTTGATCAAGTATATATGGTAGTAACCCTTAGGTCACCTTAGGTCACAATTGATTATGTGGTTCGTGATCGACAGGTGTCTCTTGTTTGTCGCTAATGACCAAAGAACCCTCGACCAAATAAGCTAATGAGTCCGACATCGCGAAGTCGCGACTCGCTTCAAGCATTCAAAAATTTCAAATGTTGGCATAGCCTTTGAAAGGATTCCACTGGAAATCTTGGAATACAAATATGCCATACCGATACCCAGCACCGTTTTCTTGGATCATACATTCGGGGTGTGATTGGTGGCTGTACGGTCATGGCTTGGTCATGTCGGAGTGGGCGAGACGGCGTGTTTACAAGATTGCAGCTATTAGCATGCTACTAGGATGATGCATGAGCGCTTCCTTTTTGAATCGGCGCTTACCCGTCTCTTACCGGACACGATACTCACCACCCCGGCATTGCCTTCTTGTGGGCGATGATCCAGAAAGTTATATCCCAGTCTAGACCCATTTTGAATGTCATGGAATCCCAAGATACCATATCTCTTTCTCCGTCTCCTCTTTTCCTTCTCCTCTCTCGCTGGTCGAGCTTTTACATCTTGCATTTCTGTCCCTCATTTTGCTCTCAAAACTCTTCAATTGCGCTCTTTACTCCTCCTGGCTCAATGTGTGCTCCTATTCCTCTTGGTGTTCACCTGCCGCGTAACAGCTTAAACAATAATCCTCATTCTCGGATATTCTCTGCTCGTCGAGCTCTAGCTATTGAGTCAAGACAGAACACATTTCTTCCGCCTATTCCTCAGGATATCCCTCAGAATACAGCTCCACAAGTGGAAGCGTCCCTGACTTTGAGCAATCTTCCAGTTACTACTCGGCCTTCCACTGCATTATCTCCTAGTGAATCTGTCTCGATGCCAGGCTTATCTAGCCAAGGAATCCAAACACTTTCTATAGCCCCGTCTGTGTCGACTGTCCATGTCACCAGTTCTACTTATGTCGCAAGTTCGCCTTTGTCTGTAGTAACTCTAACTTCCTCTTTTACCCCGAATCTGGCGACATCGAAGACAGTCATGTCGACAGTGCTACCGTCTTCAGAGTCTGCGGACCGCTCTTGGATTGTGACATCTATCTCGACATGGAGTGTGTCCTCTACGTACGATACGACTTCAAGCTTGGTTTCGACAACGACTATCGCACCAGTCCTTCCACAGTCGTCCGATTCAACAGTCACGACTACATCGCTTACCTCTATTCAAAGCACGGAGACTGGCAATCCTTCATCTGAATCCTTTATTCCGGTTCCTTCTCCTACTTTGTCAACAGTCACTGATTTGAGTTCTTCGGTTATATCCTCTACTGCCGCGAATGACAGCACTTCCGCCGTAAATACTGTCACTGCCTCTCCCATTTCAGTTAAGCCTGCGAACCTCAGCGATCACAATCTTTCTATATATATTGGAATAGTCCTTGGAACACTTGCTGCCATTGCCTGCCTTTGTGCTCTGATTGCATGGTTTATTCGTCTTCGGAGCCACGCGAGGCGCCGGCGAGCAGCGAAAGCCTTGAAGATACCCTGGGCTAAATCTGATGACGGCGATACTTGGGGTTTGGAGTCAGGGCACAGCCGAGGTTCCGATGCAAACCTTGCGGCTATGAATCTTGGCAGTCGGGAGGATCTGGCTAATATCCAAGCTTGGTCTCCTCGTGGGGATCGCGACGTTGGCGTGCCAAGGCGTACAGAGAGCTATCTGAAGGGGTCCACTTATAGCTTACAAAATCATCCTATACCAGAATATTGCTTGTTCAGTGATGATTCGGTAAGGGCGTTTGCGTCCTCCGATGGCTACTCTACTGCGTCGCTTCTACCCCATCACAATCTTCGTCAACTACCTTCTCATCTCATTGATCAGGAACTTGCAGCTCGGGTTAGCCGGGAACATGCATCGTTGCGCTCTAACGACAATATTGATCGAATAGACTTCTCCACTCGTACCAATAGAGACTGTGGAACATCCAGGGAGACGATGAACAAGCCTCGATTCCTTAGTCTCAGAGGAGACGGCCAGAAAGGTCTGAACTCTGAAAGGTCTCCTCGTTCGATGGTCGAGCGATTGCGGAATCATGGTAAACCATTACTTGCGGAACCACCTTGGGAACAAATTTCGCCTCGTCAGAATTCGGTCGAGACCAATAAGAAGAATGTAGAGGCAGAGCCATGGTCGACCTCTTTCAGAAGTGGTCTTGTGAGCGCCTTCAATGCTGTCGCTGCCAACTTGTCTTCGGCTGCAGGAGCTCCTCATATGAATGACGATGAGTTTACTCCCGCCCCTCCTAAACGGACAGTACGAAAATCAGTGAGAGACACGTTTTGGGACGAGAACGTGCTCAAGGCCAAAGAACTCTCCAGAGATACCTCGGTTTCGACGGTGACTTCTACCGCATGGACTTTGGAAGAGACTAGAGAAGGTGCAGGGGTCGTTCGGTTGTTCATTCCAGGCCTTCAAGGGTGCGGTGATGAGACAGCTATTCAAAGGCCACATTTGTCTGGACCGACACTTTCTTTTGGCGATGGAGACGATGTTATCTCTGATGGTGACGGTAGTAGCCAGCGCATAGTTGAACATCCGCAAGTACCTTTGATTGCCTCCGAGAAACCTCCGCCCGCAGTTATGCGACCAGACCCGTATCACATAAGGCGCAATACCAGAAACACAGTCAATTCCTCCCTTTTGCGTGCAGGGAGTATCCACTCTACGGCGTCGATGCGTATCGGATCTCAGACGAGAAATCTTGCTTTTCAACTTCCCCCAAACGCGTCGAGGACAGGTTCTAAAAGCATACCTTTAACAAGTGCTAACCCCTACTATGACGGTAGTTTGGATTCCATCGTCATCGAGCCTTCTCAAATGTCCAAGCTGTCATGCTCCGATGATTCGTCTACCACATCGACTAACTTTGATGGAACCACTGGCATGGTCGAAGAAGATTTGAATGTAGCATCTCAAGCCTTGAAGGACAGGCGGAGTAGAGGGCTAGAAGTCTAGAATTAGCTCCAGCGTTTTTTTTGTTTGTATCAATGGGATATTTGGATCTGGGCAAACAACTTTTCCCGAGAATACAATACTGTTCAAGTTGGTTATCAAACAAGGGCTATTTTCATTATCAATTTCGTAATTGCCGTTGCATTTGAGTGAATTCTTCAGTTTATGTATGTAGCACAATTGATGGCCTCAAATAAATATTGGTTTTTCAAGAATCAAAAATTCACATATTATTCAGCGTGAGTTTTTGAGATGAATGATTTTTTATTTTTTGGCAAAGGATTGAATATTGAATATTGAATATATTGATGGGCTATGATTCTAGTTGTAAACCTTTTTAAACACCTGATGACAGCAGCCAGACTGACCCATGGAACTACCGTGTATTTGTATATGTTTGGTCATTTGTATACATCCATCCATTTCCCGGATTGAGAGTGGAGATTCACGGGAGTTTAGATACGTTTATAATTCACAGGAGTGAAGCTTCGAGAACGATTGCCATCCTTCCTTTCAGTATTCTCTGGCACCCTGCAGTAGTAGCCCACCACCTCAGCCATGTCATCTCTAGAGGTAGAAACATTGTCGATAAACAAGATCACGCACTGGGATCGAGCGCATATGTTTCTCGTTCTGCTGGCAGCGCGTGAGTGATTTATGGTGTTCCCCTATTCCTTTGGGACGCCAATCGCAGAAATTGAATTTAGCTGTCGTTTTAACCTGGGCCTTGCTGAAAGCGCCGTTTACGCCTTACGGAAGAGCCAAGAGTTGGAAGCGTATACTCGTTGACCGATTTGTGCGCTTGATCGCCACAGGGATGAACAGGAAACAGACGCGAGCTATTTTTGGAGCAACTCGGGCAACATATGACAATTTTGTGCGTGAAGCCAAGCTAACTCCATTGGTGGAGGAGATTGGCGATGATGCCAGGTTACTTTGGATCGGTCCAAAGAGAACAGATAACGTTTTGCTCTATTTTCATGGTGTGTAACGTTAACCCCGATGAACTGGCCAAGGGTTTGAAGTTGCAATACGTAGGTGGTGGATTCCTTTTTGGAATGGCACTGTCAGCACTTAAATTTTGGAGATATATCCGGGGGAACTTGGAAATAAGAGAGAAGAGCGTTGGCTTCGCCATCCTGAACTACAGTGCGCTGGATCATTCAAATCAATCTAATAGAACTGATTAGCGGAAGTGTAGCTCTTGTCCCGGACCGTCCTTTCCCAACCCAGTTGAAGCAGGGTGTATTGGCAATTCAACATCTACTGAAAGCGGGCGTTGCGCCAGGAAACATACAAATTGTCGGGGATTCAGCCGGTGGAACACTGATTCATGAAACACTCTCACATGTCCTTCACCCCTTACCAGGAGTTCCTGAGCTTTCGCTCACAGCCCCCCTTGGGGGAGTCTACATGATGTCACCCTGGGTAAGGTTAGTTGACAAGGACAAGCGGAGTCTATACACCAACGATAATAAAGGCGATCTGTTGACCGGAGAGGCATTGAATTACTTGGGATCGGAAGTTCTTCGAGATGTACCGAAAGAGTCCATACCATATCTCGAGCCCAACAGCGCCCCTCCGAAGTGGTTGAGTGGGGTTGATCAATGCGTTAGACGTGTCTTGGTCAGTGCAGGTGGGGTGGAGTGTTTGCGAGATGAGATCATCAAGTATCAAGATACGCTCAAGGAGCATCACAAGGATGTAACATTCATCCTTCAATCGAATGGGATCCACAACGATCCTTATTGGGATTTCGCGACACAAGAGAAAGATTTAGGCGAGCTGACGCCTCGAATTCTGGATTGGTTGGATGAAAATTGCACCAAGACACATTAACGTGGGGGTTTGTATGTATATTCATTTCACCTTTATCCTTCCGACTTCATCATTATTGGCAGCAGTGTAGAAATCCACTATACCTGCGCGGTATGAATTCCTGTATATTTTTCTTAGTGACATAATTTGAAGAATAAAAGAATGAGAAGAAATGGATATGTACCCAAAACACTGAGCGCTCGCCTGAATCCCGTTAAATGCTTTAGTTTTGAGAGTTATTTGGCCTTGTGTGGGCCGTCGGCAACGCCGGGCCCCAGCCAACCCTAATTTCGAGTTCTTAAGCGAACATGGATGTTTTTTTCGGACGCGCTTTCAAGGCCAATAATGACACGGAACGCGAACACGGACCATAGAGCCTCCTCATCACTCCTCGGTTGACCGGTGGGTTTTTGATTGTACACACTTTGCTACCTCCACAATCAAATATAAATGATTGTCGATTATCGATCATTTTTTATTTGCCATTTTATTGAAGAACCCTTTTCTGCGATAATCAGGTAATACTTTTCGGATTTATACTTACCGTGAGAGTATAATCTAATAACCAAGTCTCTTGTAATCGAACGTCGGCAGGTGTAACTCGTAAAAACAAGAATCTAAATGTATACTCAACTGGCCGAGATACCAGTGCCAATCGCAGCACATTTTGTGAACACTGCTAGTACCAGTGGTATGCTTTCCTTGTTCCCCATGAACACCAATTTTCACCTCATCGTTTACTAGATCAGCATGGATCATCAGTTGTACAAGTTGCATACACTATTCGGGACCATACGCGAAATGTTAAACGGACGATGGCCAAGTCCATTGTGATCTCATCGGGGGGATCCGTGGTCACTGCGATACCATTACAAGATCTCGATATCATTGCTCAAGTAGTTTCTCCATCTCGAAAACTGCGTGCTGTGCTTCGCATTGTGAAATCCAGTGGGGATTCACCACCTACCCGTTTGGTGGAAATCTGGAATAAGGACTTGTTAGAGGTTTCTGCCAATGTGACGGAATGTCATGGAGATTTCTATGCAGATGGTTAGTACCGAGCGATAAAACGTTGCGAAAGTTAGCTAACAAGTTGAACTTTTTTGGTCTACTTAGAATATCTAGCCTCCCTTTCGTTCGCTCCATCGGAATCAACTATTCTCTACACAGCTGAAGCAAAAAAATCGGAAGCCAAGGATCCTTTCGAAAAATTCCGATTCAATCCTGACTTTGGTGAAGGTTTAGTTGGCAAGAAACGTCCCGTGACTTTCATCTTTCGCTGGGACTCCTCTCATCAATCTAGAATCAATGATTCGGGCAAACCGAAATACACACTGAATGAATTGAAAAGTGAAGACGTACGCTTCGGCCAAGCGTTGTTCTCTCCTAACTCTGACAGGATTATCTATGCAACCGGATACGAAATCACCATGGATGGTCGGATGTTGGGCCTCAAGGCATGCTACAACAGACCTAATGGTATCTGGCAACTCCATCTTCCTGAGCAACGGCCCGAGCGGGCTGATAAGCTGGACACCGCAGTCGTCGCAGTGACATCAGAGAAATTAACTCCTGCGTCTCTCTCCTGCCGATCTCCTCGCACTTTTTCGCACGATGGAGCGTCTACTCTAGTTTGGTTGGGTCGTACAACCGGTGGTGCACACAACGGGGCTTCGGCACTTTATTCTCTCGATATCTCTTCAGACTCGGACACTTCTCGCTCCCTTCAATATACCGACAAACCATTGGTTCCTATCTTAAAGGATGATATACCTTCTTCTCCTCGTGTGTTTCCCGGTCTTTACCCTTCTTGTAATCTTCCATCATCGCCACCGGTCGTGGATTTGGCATCTGGGCCTTCTATCGTGGTTCATTCACAATGGGGATCTCGTACCACCGTTCTTCTTATATCAACACAGGATGGTACAGTCACCGATCTAACTCCAAGCAGCGAGGAGGAAGAGTTGTACAGTTGGACGGTGCTAGCGACGGATGGTCAATCGCACGTCGTTTGTCAACGCAGCTCAACTTCTGTGCCGTATGAGATTATGTTGGGTCATTTTGACGATGCTGGACGCCTTTCATGGCACTTGATCGATAAGCCGTATTTACCAGCACATAGTAAGCTATTCTCTATCTTGTGGACCCATACCCAACTCTATCACTTAAATATATTTTCTGTTTTCATCATCGAGTCGACAAGGCCTTGTCTACTGTCCGCACTTCTATCGTGCCGATCCCAAACCGATACCCAGCCGAAACGATCTTGATTCAACCAAATAATGGTAAAAATACAACGACGATTCCACCTCTGATAACATACCCGCATGGAGGACCGCACGGGACAACTTCTACTGCGTTTTCAGCGACAACAACGGCATTAGTCCTCGAAGGATGTGAGTCCCCAGAAAAAAAAAACCCCTGATCGATACTCAAAAAATAACATGGTATTCTCCTAGACACTATTTCATTGCCCAATTATACTGGCTCGCTGGGTTATGGAAATGGATTTGTCCAGCGTTTAGTCATCCCAGGAAATTGCGGCAAACTTGATGTAGAAGATTGTCATGCATCCGTACATCATCTTATTGAAAGAGGTATTGCAGAAGAAGGTCCTGGAAAGCAGTTCGTGATAGGTGGTAGTCATGGCGGATTCCTCGTTGCTCATCGTACGTCTTCCACCCATCTAACCAATATTTTAAATATATATGTTGTTGTTGTTGTTTTTTCAGTCATAGGTCAATTTCCAGATTTGTTTCTGCAGCGGTACTGCGAAATCCTGTCATCTCAGCTGGAGCTATCTCCTCAAGTGACATCCCAGATTGGTACTTTTCCGAATTCGGGATCGAATACCCTATGGCATCATCATCCCCAGCAACAGTTGAGATCGACCGTATTAGTTTGTCCTCGACATCTCGGATGCCACCTCTAATTTCCTCTGATATATATACCAATCTCCTTGCGGCATCACCCATATCGCATGTTGATTCCATCAAGGTTCCTGTGTTGCTCCTCATCGGAGCGGCAGATAGGCGTGTAGCGCCTTCACAGGGCATCGATTTTTACCATGCGTTGAAAGCTCGATATGCTTCTAGATCTGAAGCTACTGCTCCGGGTGTTCATGATAAGTACGAGAGCAGAAAGGTTGAGATGCTAGTGTTTGAAGGGGAGAGTCATCCTTTGGATGGGGTTGAGGCAGCCAAGGCGACATTTGAGGTGACTAGAGAGTGGTTGGCTGATGCTGGGTTCCGAAGGAAATGATTTGTAATTTTTCGGTTGAAAATATTCATTCTCGTCACAAAATTGGCTTGTTGGTACCATCGCACCTGAAACTAGATCCCAACCAGTAAAGCTCATACTTATGGCCTCTCAGCATGTGGAGCTGAGAGTTCAATATATGATCCATTGCCAGCCATAAAAAATAAATAAATTCATGCTCAATTGGCAACTCCCACCATGGGGTAATCAAAATACTCAGTTGAGGTAGGGTTCCGTCTTGTTCGCCGGGCAGGTTCCAACAACAAAAAATGCCGTTCGTAGAGATCGGAACTTGAAGCAAGAATTTGCTAGCCGATAAGTATTGCATACACTTGATCTTGAATCTCCCCGATATAAACGCAGAGTGATAGATTATATTGAATCGGCGTTAATTATTGCGTTACGGAGAAGGGTGAAACATGCAGGTCGATGGATACTCAGTACTGATCATGGTACACAGATTGGGCTTTGACAGATAGTCCCTTGATTCCGATAGTTTATAATGAAAGGTTGCCTTACCTTCATCATTTCAATCATTTATTACTCCGTTCGAGGAGTAGCCTAAAGTTTCGGTGAATGAAACGAACTCCCTACTTCCGTGGTAAGTCAACATAACGTAGAGAGTCACAGCAGAAAAGTGGGGGCCTGATAGTAACTTTTTTTTTTGATTCTCAATGATATGGATCGTGAAATTCAAGTTCAAGCTGATGGATAGTACTAGTAGACCTTCGATCCTCGTGATATTTCTCGAACCAAATCGGGCTGTTGCCGCCACACAGTGGTGCGCCACGCCAACACGGTACCCACGATCACTGGTGACGGTTGAAATTTGAGAGTTGGTTGAAAAACGATAACGTATATACTCGTCTCGTGGACTCCGTCTAATTTCAAACTTTCAAGCTTTCAAGTTTCACATTTATGTAACTGTTACTGCCGGTGGGCCGATTGCTCATTTCTCCGTTCAGCAGGGTATAAATAATAATGACTTCCAGATCTTGGTCCTTTAGTTTGATGAAGAGCTAGCAGATATTCTTCGTTGAAAATGAATTCGGGATACATACGAAACAGTGACCAAATCATTTCGCTCTGTGTAACGTTTGGGTACCAGGGGTAGGAGGGACGATGATTGCTAAATGCGAAAATGTTACAATCGATCGTAATTTTGGTGCGCACTAACTTAGAGCCTGTTGGCGGATACGATTCAGTGACCCCGACACATTTGTTCCCGCATCATGTAAACCTTCATAGAAGGAACGGTCACTAGTCTAACTGTCGCTATGTACAGCTGGCTTCCACCGGACGCGTGTCCATAATAGTAATAAGGATACTACTGCGACTACTGTTTTTCTCAAAACTTAAGGAGTGACTCAATTTCACGGGCACGTTGGCGTTGACGTTGATGATCATGAGATATAGGTTGTGGACTTGCATTAGGAATTTGGGAGTGGAAACCCAGGTCCCTGGTTGCTCACTTGATTTTGCGTGATTATAGTGCCATGCATTGCCTTCTCGGCGGCCTTGACCTCTTTACAGGTCTCTTCCAGTTCTTCGCGCGGGTATCCTCATTGAAAATCGGTCCTACGTAGGGTTAATAGCACTCGCAACAGTACTTGTTTTCACATCAAATATAAAGTTACGGCTGGGCGCCTTTACAGCAAGACAGGAAAGTGCATAAACTTTCTAAGGGAACCAATTTTCAAAAGGCTTGCAACGAAGGCTAGCTATAGCATTCTTGAGATACATTATACACTACCTACAAGGCCGCCGTTCCTCGGTCCAGCGATCAAACACCAAACAAAAGCCGGATCCAGAATACATTTGCATCGAGTTAGACTGATAGAAACCCTTGTTTGAATGGCTCTGAGCCCAGAGCCGGCCGCCATAGCTAATGTTGATGATGGTGAGAAGTGGTGGAAGTCATTGCAATATAGGGACGTGCCAGCGAATGAAGTGTGAAAAGGAAATGGATAATATCCACATTCATATCTTTGGCTTTTGTTGTTGTTGTTGACATGATTGTCATACCACACGAGATTTCGCTGTTCTATCTTCGAAATACCAACAGGACCGCCGGTAGCGAGAAGAGAAAGAGGATCGGGTGCTTGGGCCGTCCCGATGGCGTTGCGCCAGCCTCGTACGTGGCTGGTTTTGACGTTGATACTGATGCCAATGGGGGGGGCGAGGGATGATAGTAGCTGTAATAGTGATGTAGAGCTACACAATAGTGAAAATAAGATCATGGAATATGTTTGCGTAGCAGTAGATGTACTTTCCGTAAATGGTGAGTTCAATCACGCCAGCGCACGAAACATGAGGATTGGTGTGTTTGACCTAGATCCTAGCTCCTAGCGTTGTCTGGAGGGTCCACCAGACGGCTGGCATGAACTAAATGGAGGCGAGCGTCAGTTCATGTTCATTCGTATATCAAACAAATCTTTCGCCATAAGCCAATGACTCACAACAACACTAGCTAGTGCAACGTTGACTCTGGGATAGATAATCGATTCATCGGTTTGGAGGGAAGTGAATTCTTGTGTCCAACAACCTTCACTGACCGAAGAGACACAGCTTGACCCGTGTTTATGTAATCGAGGGCATCCTTTCTCGCCACTTCATCGCTGGGCATCGAGCACCACAACCCACTGATATGAAACTCTTCTTTAAGGAACTTGGGAGGTTCAAAAAACCAAAGTATCCACCTCTCACCATCACCAAACCTCTTGGTTCAAATTTTGAACCAGCAACTTCGACATCGACGATCATGACTAGCACCGCTGATCCCATGCCATCCGCTAGTGCTGCGACTGCAAGCGCTCAAGATATTCAAGCCGCTGGAGTTGCTGTGAGTGTTCATCACATAGATAATATTGATATAATCAATCATCATCGATCAGACTACCCAAGAACTCTGTGGTCCTGCTTCAGTCTCTGCTTTGGCGATCAATGATCTTGCTCCTGTAGCCCATGGGGAAGAAAATTGTAGCAAACCTCCGTCAACGCGTGACGCCATAATGCAAGCTAACCTGCAATCCGCAGGATCAGAACAAAATCCCTCGGTGAGTTGCGTACACCATGTGTTCGGCGTTCACTTTCGCTGATGCCCAGCAGTCTAGCTCGGGTCTCTTTTCGAATGCCCATCATTTACGCTTCATTGGTGGTACTTTTGTAAGTCTTTCTTGTAGGTTGTGTAAATGATTTAGCAATAATTGTACATAGGTTGACTGCGAGACTTATAATGTCAATATCCTCCCTGCCAATACTGACGAAGGGCAGATGAAGATCCCTGTGCCTCAAAAACCAAACTCCAGTCCCCTATTTACCGGACAGAAACATGTACTCGACAAACTTGGGAAGATTTTTGGTTGTACTGCTAATACAGGACTGATGTCAAGGCGCTCTTCTCTCCTCTGGGGAATGGGAGGGATTGGAAAGACCCAGATCTGTCTCAAGTTCACAGAAGAAATGTCTAACAAGTAAGTGTCTTCAGCCATTCACAACACTGGATTCATTCCTTGCTTTAGTTTTTCATATGTAATTTGGGTTGATGCCTCCTCTCATGAGAGTATTGCAACATCTCTCAAGGGGATCTCCAATCTTCCTGCTGCACAAGCTTTTGGTATGGATGGCTCGGTTGAGTCTGTCCTCCAGTGGATATCTTCTATTCAAGAGGAATGGTTGATTGTATATGATAATGCTGATGATCCACCTCCAGAGGTGGTAGCCAAGTTCTTTCCCCCGGGTAACAGAGGTAATATTCTGATTACTAGTCGAAACCGATCCATGGGAAGGATTGTATCATTTGAGAACAGCATTGAGATTAATGAAATGGAGGAGTCAGATGCTGTAATATTGCTTCTCAAGGCTAGCTGTTTGGACCCAGTAGCTGAGCATCTACAAGCTGCTAAAAGAATTGTCATGGAGCTTGGCTGCATTCCTCTTGCTGTTGATCATGCTGGTGCTTATATTGAAGCTGGGAGATGTGATATCAATAAATATTTGAGACAATTCTCCTTGCATCGCCAGACTCTTATGTCAGATGCTACATTCAAAGGAGCATCAAATTATAATCAAACAGTCTATGGGACTTGGGATCTATCATTCAAAGAAATAGAGAAGAGAGCTGGTGGACAATCCATTGCTGGAAATGCACAAGCAGCCCAGGCTGCCATTCTAATTCTTCAAATATGTGCTTTCTATCATCATAGCAATATTTCCAAAAATATATTTCAATCTGCTGCTGAGGAGTCTGGGAAACATGTTGTTGATAGTGAGGTAGCTGAAAAGTTACCTCAGGCAATCACTTTACTGGATCATACTCTGCTTGCCTTGGACAGTGATGGTCAGTGGGATGATTTCATCTTTGGACAAGGTGTTGGTGTCCTTCTCTCTTTCTCTCTGATGAAAAGAGGACAATCATCTGAACTTCTGTCTGTCCATCCCCTAGTACACTGCTGGAGTAGGGAGAGAATGTCAAAATCTGAGCAGCAAAGAATATGTCAGATGGGAAGCATAATCTTGTCCTGTGCAGTTCCATGGAGATTTACAATTCAAGATTATGCATTGCGACGGTCAATTTTACCACATATCAAGGAAAATGAGTTATATGGAAGCCAGATAGGACTTATTGAGCAGTACTATGATGATAAATACACCAGTTTTGAACTAGTGATGAGGGAAAATGGAGACTTGAAAACTGCAGAGCAGCTGGGTATTCAAATAATGGAGATGAGGAAGAACCTGTTTGGTGTAGAACATCCAGACACCCTTGCAAGCATGACAATTCTAGCAAGCACATACCAGAAGCAGGCAAGGTGGAGTGAGGCTGAGCAGCTAGGGCTGCAAGTCATGAAGGAGAGGAAGATGCTGCTTGGTCTAGACCATCCAGACACCCTCACAAGCATGGCAAATCTAGCAGACACATACTGTCATCAGGGAAGGTGGAATGAGGCAGAGCAGATAGAGGTTGAAGTCATGGACTTGAGGAAGAAGCTGCTTGGTATAGAACATCCAGACACATTAATAAGCATAGGAAATCTTGCAGCCACATACTATAATCAGGAAAGATGGAATGAGGCAGAGCAGCTAGAGCTTCAAGTCATGAAAAGGAGGAAGGTGCTGCTTGGTCTAGAACATCCAGACACTCTAATAAGTATGGCAAATCTAGCAAGCACATACCAGAAGCAGGGAAGGTGGAATAAGGCAGAGAAGCTAGATGTTCAAGTCATGAACATAAGGAAGAAACTGCTTGGTGTAGAACATCCTGACACCTTAATAAGCATGGGGAATCTTGCAGCTACATACTGTAATCAGGAAAGATGGAATGAAGCTGAGCAGCTAGAGCTGCAAGTCATGAAAAGGAGGAAGATGCTGCTTGGTATAGACCATCCTGACACCCTTACAAGCATGGAAAATCTAGCAGACACATACTGTCATCAGGAAAGGTGGAATGAGGCAGAGCAGATTGAGGTTGAAGTTATGGACTTAAGGAAGAAGCTGTTTAGTACAGAACACCCAGACACCCTCCTAAGCATGACAAGTCTAGCAAGTACATACTATAAGCAGGGAAAGTGGAATGAGGCAGAGCAACTTGATCTTCAAGTCATGCACATAAGAAAGAAGCTACTTGGTGTAGAACATCCAGAGACCTTATAAATCTTGTAACCACATATTGTACTTGAGTTATGATTACAATTCAAAAAATCTGATCATGTTCAACATATGTATGTAAATTCCAAGTGTTTAGATAGATTTAAAACTTCTCAAGTGGATGAAGCCATGGTAAGTTATGCTGACAATTGGACTTGGAATTAGTAACTGGCAAGGTTGTTGCTGTTGGAATTTGTCAGAATCTGGCAAGCTTATTACATCATATTGCATCATAGATAAGGTAGCACTGCTGGCACTAGGCAGTGTTTCCCTTGGAGAAACCTATTTTTAGACATATTTTGTAATTTCCAAACAGTTTTTTTTCATGAAACACAAAAAATTTATCCAGCACTTTAAGTTTTTATCAAGGAAACACTCAAGGTGCTGGATAAATTTTTTGTGTTTCTATGAGAAAAACTGTTTGGAAATTACAAAACCTGTCTAAAAATAGGTTTTCCCAAGGGAAACACCACCTGGTGCTAGCAGTGTAGTGAAATTTGAATAGTAGTAATGCCAAAGTTCAGTTCAGTAACTTCATTTTGGTTCTTCAACCATTTTTGAAGAACTGAGAACCAAGCCAAAAGAAACTGAACCAGAACCAAGAACCAAACTGAAAAAACCAGTTCTATCAGTTATTTTTGGTTTGAGAACTGGTTCAAACCGCCAAACCACCTCTAAACCTTGTGAATGCAAGGCAAATGTCAATTGACATGGCCTTGACCATCTGCAAGGGTTATTGCATGGATTCACCTAGCTGAGGGTGGTTAATTGGGTGGTTGGGTGCCATAAATGTGCAGAAAACAGGTGGTTTGAGTTGTTGCATGGTGAAAGAGTCATTGTCATTGTTGTTGTTAAGGATGTCATCATAGCCTACAAATATAATGAAAGCTCTGGAGGGATTGTTCTTGTTAATATAGCCTTTTAAAACAGACAATCAAAGAATAAAATGGACATACCATGTTGTTGTTGTGGCAGATGTGTTATTGTCACCATTGGCCTTTGTTGTTTGTTGCTGGCCTTTGTTGCTTGTATTTCTTGTTTGTCAGCCTTTGTCATCTGTCTGTTGTTGTTGTTGCTGCTATAGCAGTGAGGCCCCCACCTCGGTGCCAGCCCCAAAGGTTGGATTGGGTTGTCTACCTGATCTGACATCTGTTGGACACAGCCTTATAGCTCAGTGGTTAGAGCTCCTTGTGCTAGTATCCAGGTGGTCTGGGGTTTGATTCTGTCATGGTCCATGCTCGGTCATGTTCTTTCTGAAGAACAATCAAAGGACGGCTCCGATGGAGTTTCCGATGATGGCCGCCTCACCATTGTTCAGTGCCACCATTACCACCGGCCACCTTCGTCAGACTTATATCAGAGCTCCGTCGGAATACTCCCTCCACTCCGT
>Ga0193742_1000679_pt1 | contig 21926 bp, 17 predicted proteins | sample L2c1metaG_FD_165511 | JGI IMG/M metagenome (GOLD analysis project Ga0193742, IMG submission 165511) | Soil microbial communities from a riparian zone of the East river system, Colorado, United States - L2c1 | ecosystem: Environmental > Terrestrial > Soil > Riparian zone | place: USA: East River... | reverse complement strand
CGGACCCAGAGGTCGCGGCCGCAACCGCGTGGCTGATGGAGCAATGCGGCGTCTGCGCGGGGGGAGCGCAACAGCTGATCGCCTACGTCGTTACCGGGCGCGCTGTTCTCGGAGCCGTGCCCTCGAAGACCACCATTATCGCCGAGCGTTTCTTCGACGAGGGCGGCGGCATGCAGCTCATCCTGCACGCTCCCTTCGGCGGCCGCATTAACAAGGCCTGGGGACTCGCACTCCGCAAACGTTTCTGCCGCGGCTTCAACTTCGAGCTCCAGGCAGCGGCGACCGATAATGGCATCAACATCTCTCTCGCCGAGCAGCATAGCTTTCCCCTTGCAGACGTATTTCAGTTCCTCACCGAACACACGGTGAAAGAGCTCCTTGAGCAGGCCGCGCTCGCTTCACCGATCTTCAAGACGCGCTGGCGCTGGGCCGCGGGCCGCAGCCTCCAGCTGCTGCGCTTCTCAAAGGGAAAGCGTGTCGCTCCTCAAATTCAGCGCACACGTTCGGAGGACCTTCTGGCCAGCGTCTTCCCCCAGGCCGCGGCTTGCTTTGAGACCATCGAAGGCGATATCCAGATTCCCGATCATCCACTGGTGGACGAGGTGATGAAGGACGTTCTCGGCGAAGCGATGGACCTCGTCGGCCTGATCGAAGTGCTTCGAGGCATCAAGGAAGGAAGCATCCGTTGTCTCGCCGTGGACACGCCTGTGCCGTCGCAGTTTGCGCACGAGCTGCTCAATGCGAATCCCTACGCCTTCCTGGATGAGGCAGGCCTCGAAGAACGCCGTGCGCGCGCCGTGTCGCTCTCGCGCACCTTGCCTGCAAGCGTGATGGAGGAGGCGGGACGGCTCGATCCGCAGGCCATCGACGAGGTTCGTCGGGAGTGCTGGCCCGATATTCGTGACGAGCATGAGCTGCATGATCTGCTGCACGCGTTGATCGCTCTGCCGCTGGAATTCTTCACCGAAAGAGCCGAATCCCGCGACTGGGCCGTCTTCTACGACCGCCTGGTTCGCAACGGCCGCGCGCAACTCGTCGAGCGCAACGGGATCGCCTGCTGGGCTTCGTCAGAGCGAGCGGCTTATCTCGAAGCACTATGGGGAAATGCAACTGAATCAGTTACAAAAGAGCAGGTCCTGCGCCAGTGCGTGCAGGGCTGGGTTCAGATGCTCGGCCCAACGACTGCAAGCTCCTTTGCCGAACGTCTCGGCCTGGGCGCCTCCGAGATCTTTCAGGCCTTTCTCGCGATGGAGATGCAGGGTCTGCTAATGCGCGGAATCTTCGAACGCCAGAAGCCGTCGCACGACCACGAGATCGAATGGTGCGAGCGCCGCATTCTGCAGCGTATCCATCGCCGTACCCTGCATGCTCTGCGCAAACAGATCGAGCCTGTCTCGCCCTCGGTTTATATGCGCTGGCTTCTCGGCTGGCACCATCTTGCTCCGCAGACGCAGCTCAGCGGCGAAGAAGGTGTACTCGAAGCGTTGCATCAGCTCGAAGGCTTCGAAGCTCCGGCCATCGAGTGGGAACGCACTCTCCTGCCTGCGCGCGTTGCGAACTACGACTCCCGCTGGCTCGATTCGCTCTGTCTCTCGGGCGCCGTGGGCTGGGGACGCATCTCTCCCCATCCGGCCTGGTCGGCCTCCGAGGGGACCGGTCCTCGCCGTGTCATCCCTACCAACGCAGCACCCATCACTTTTTATATCCGCGAGTCCGCAGACTGGCTGCCGCATGCTCTCGCTCGCGAGCGCATTGAAGAGTCGCGGCTCAATCAGGCGCTCAGCGCCGAAGCCCTGCAGGTGCGCACCCTACTCGAGCAGCGTGGGGCCTGCTTCGCCAATGACATGGAGCGGATTCTCGGTCTCTCCCGGCAGTCGATCCAGCAGGCGCTCTGGGAGCTTGCGACCGCAGGGCTCGCTTCCGCCGACGGCTTCGATCAGCTTCGCTCCATGATGGATCATCGCCGCAAATCGACTGCGGCTCGTTATGCTCCGGCGCGCCGTCCTTCGCGTTCCACCGCAGGCCGCTGGTCCTTGCTCAATGAGGCCGCACACGCCGCGCCGAACGCCATCGAGCAGGCCCGCCGCAACGAGGAGGCGCTCGAATCCTATGCGCGCATGCTGCTCGCTCGCTATGGCATCGTCTTCCGCGATCTGCTGACGCGTGAGTCGAACGCTCCCAAATGGCGCGAACTGGTCGCCATCCTCCGCCGTCTGGAAGACCGCGGAGAGGCGCGCGGCGGCCGCTTCGTCACTGGCTTCGGAGGAGAGCAGTTCGGACTTCCCGAGGCAGCCGATTCGCTGCGGTCCTCGCGCTCTCGCGAATGCGACGCTGTAATCGCCGTCGCGGCTGCTGATCCACTCAACCTTGTTGGGATCGTCCTTCCCGGCGAGCGCGTCTCGTCCATTCCGGGCAGGCAGCTGCGGTATCGCAATGGAAGACTCTACAGCGAGGGTTCTCTCGAGAGCGAGCAGACCGAAGGCGCGGCTGCGATCCTTCCACCGCTTGCACCGTCCGTCGCAACCAGCGTGGCACTGTTTTAATATGTCGAAATACGAGCCCAACAGGGAAGGGAAGCCGTCGACTGAGTCTGACGCGGATTCATCCCAGTCGCTGGCCGAAGAAGACTTCTACTATGAGGGTCCATACCTCGTCTTCACCGCGGCCTATCATCTCAAACGCGGATACTGCTGCAACTCAAACTGTCGTCACTGCCCTTACAAGTAACAGGTCGATCAGTGTTTCTCCGGCGGAAGCGGCGGAAGCGGAGAGCCCTGCGCAATATTCGTGACTCGGTTGCGCATCTCCTTGCCATTCTTCACGATCACCAGGATGCGTGGATCCTTGCGATAGGCAGAGAAGGTGGAGTCCCCGCTCATCGCGGACATGATGTCGAATCCTGCCTCACTGGCAGTTGTCAGGTAATGCAGCATCATCGGCTCATCCCCTCGCTGCGCATAGAGCCTCGCGAGTTCGAAGCAATATCGTGCGTGATCTTCAGGAGAGAGCATGCGTGTCGTAATGCCCAGCGAGCCTTGATGCTTCAGCATCTCGGGATCGAGTTGCAGCGCGAGATCGTACTCCTTGCGTGCTCGATCAAAATCCTTCTTCTCGAAGAGTGCCGTTCCCATGTTGGAGTGATACGTCGCGGACTTCTTGTCCAGTTTGATCGCGCGTTTGTAGTTGCTGATCGCCCAGTCATAATGTCCGCCGAGATATTCGATCACGCCGAGATTGTTCCAGCTCTCCGGAGATTTTTTCTTCAGCTTCACCGCGCGTTGAAAGTAAGCGCGCGCCACGGGCATGTTGCGCAGCTCAAGCTCGGTCACGCCAAGCTTGTTCAGCAGGTGAACCGGCTCCCCTCCACGATTAAGCGCGAAGGTGTAATAGTCGACCGCATCTTCGAGGAAACGTCGCGCCCGCAGAATATCGGCTGCTGTTTCCAGCTTCTCGGCGGAAGAGACGCCTGGGTCGGGAAGGTGAGCGCGAACCGAATCCCATACAGGATTTTGATGATCGAGAGCGCGTGCCTCTTCGTGGCTCAGTTGTTTCTGCGCGAACCCTTTCGCGCTTAAGAGCAGCAAAACGGTGAAGAGCAGGGAGACCAGGGACGTTCGGCCCAATCGGTTCATGGCATACCTCCAGGAGGTACGCCAAAATAATCCGCTTCACCGTAAAGACCTGTCAACGGATATTCGTCACAACGAAGGCCTCTATTGTGGCTGTGCCGGTGCGACGCTGGTCGAGGCCTGCTGCGAAGGGTTTGCCGCCTTTTCAATCCGAAGAGCCATCCTGGGGAAGCTGAAACTGCCGCCCGCATCGTCGATCACGTTGACCTGGCAGACGTATGTCCCTGGCTTTAGCTGAGTTAATGGCACATCGAACTGGAAGGCCACCGCATCGCGATCCGGAACGTTGATGGCGTCGGCCGAGACCAGCGGCGTCTCGTAGATCTTCACCCCGCCGCTCAGAAACTCAATGCTGGTAAGGACTTTCACTGCGCCCGAAGCTCGCCGCGTCAACCCCGGAGAGGCCTTGGGAGCAGCGCCTTCGCTCTTCTGCCGAGCCGGGTCGTAGACCTCGTACAGGAAGTAGAGGTGCTGGTCCTGGCGAAAGACGTGCGCCACATTCGGAATCCACTCCACTCCATCGCGCACCAGGGGATTGGCCGTCTTTTTGGCTGCGTTGGGAGTCTGCTGGCTTGCCAGCACAATGGAGCTGAGCTTCAGCGGAATCTTCTTCAGATCCGGAACCTGCAGGTCCGTCTCGAAACTCCCCATGCGTCCCGTCTGGTTCTCGCGCACGACAAACTTTACGTGATATCGTCCGGGCGCAAGCGTAAAGCCGGTCGAGTATTGGATATTCTTGCGCGCCACCTGCTGCGAGGCATCCAGCGCCAGCTTCACCGTATCGCGAACATCGCCTACAACGATGCCCTGGGCATTCTTCACCTGTCCCACCACATCGATACTGGCCTTGTCTCGATCGCCATTCTTCAAAAATGGAATCTGCGAGCCCGGCACAATTAACGACACCGGGACAAAGAAACGGCTCTCATCCATGCGGAAGTAGAGCGCCTGCAGATAGACCGCGACATCGGTTGCGGGAAGGTCGCTGCGTATCTGCTCCGTCAACGCCTGCTCGCGGTCCTCTGTCTTCTGGTGCTGGAAGTCGGCCGGGGCATAGTATCCGGGCCGATAGTCGATCTTCACATCGTTGCGGTTCAGCTTGATCGTCAGCCGGCGATAGCTTCCATCGCGTGCTGCGTTGGTTGAGCGGAAGCCGAGGATGTAGTAGGCCTCCGTGTCATGCTGGATCTGCTGAAAGGCGGGTCCGAAGTCATTGGAGTCGAAGAAGGCCTTTCCGCCGGTATCCTTCGACAACGTTCCCAGCACCTCCTGCGAGCCGAAGTTCGCATCGAGCTGGCTCTGCATCGCGCCTCCGCTGTAGGCTGACGTTCCGCGCAGGCTACCCTTCGAGGCATCCCCGAGCGCTGGCAGAGCCTGCAGACCACGGGAATCGACGCTGTAGATCGCCATATTCGCTCGCACCGCTGCATTGGTCGCCGCTCGCATGCTGGCCTGGTTTTCGATGCCTTGCCGGGTGAGCCCGCCGGAGAAGTAGAGGAGGCTTTTGCGCTGATCGACACGCTCGAGGGTCTTCGCGATCGTGCGAATCGCATACAGCTCGCGATCCGTATTCAATGCGTTGTATTCGGAGTCGTCCGCGGTAAAGCTCGAAGCATCATCCGAGGTTCCCGCCGAATTGCCGCCCTCATTTCCGTTGGCGAAGCCCGTACCTTCCGTGCCGTTGTAGTGGCCGACGGCCTTGAGCAGGGCAGTTTTGTCGGCGGTGAAGTCCTGGTCGAGGCTCAACCCTGTGTCCATGCTGACCATCGCGACCAGGTCCGCGGGCTGCATCTTCTTGTTGATGTAGTCCTGCGCGGATTCGACGGCGCGGTCAATATCCTCAGGCTGCATGCTGCTCAGATCGAAGAACATCACGATCAGGCGATGATCTTTCAGTTGCGCAGGATCGGCCGCAAAGTCACGGTTGACGAGATCGGCGATCGTGCTCTTGCCGCTGACAGTCGTCTTCTCGTTGAGCGCGACCGCCTCGTCGACGTTCTGGTAGTCAAAGCTTGCGATCTTCTGGGGCTTACCGTTTTCCAGCACGGTAAAGTCGTTTGCAGTCAGTCCCTTCACGACGGCACCCGTCTTCTTGTCGCGAACGACGACGTTCGTCAGCACGATATCGCTCTGCACCTTCAACGTAAAGGTGCCGTCAGAGGCGGCCCGCTGACCGTATCCCGGCAGGCCGGTCAGCGACAGTGCCAGGAGGACTGCAATGATTCGACGCATTTCCCGTAGCCTTTCCTAGAACCTGTACCGAGCGAAGAAGTTCAGCTGCCGCATCGGAGCCGCCGTGGTGACCTGTCCGAAGGTGCGTGAGTTGAGCGTGGTATCGATGCTCGAGTACTGCACGGTGTTGAAGACATTGCTCGCAGTCGCGCGCATCTCGAAGGAGCGAGTCTCCCCCAGCGCGATCGTTCTCGAAAGAGAGCCATCGACCCCGACCGTTCCCGGTCCTTCAATCGAGCCGCGCGATGCGGTGCCAAAGACCTGATCCGTCGGCGGCGACATGAACGCTGCTTTGTTGAACCAGTTGAGAATCGTACCGCCCCCCTGGATCGGCTCCGAGAAGATGCGATCCGGGCGCAGCGAATTGTTGGCGCCAGTGGCCACAGCCGTCGCGGTAGCAACGTAATGCGGCGTGAAGTAGTTGCCGGTCGCGAAGGTGAAGTCGCCCGAGAGCGAGAAACCATCCATCACCTTCGACCACAGACCTCCCTTTGAGAGGAAGGCGCGGTTCGGTCCAAAAGGAAGCTCGAAGACCCAGTTGCCCGTCACCTTATGGCGAATGTCGAAGGAGCTGTTGCCCTCTTCTGCGGCAAGATTCAGATCGTTCTGAGCTACGACCGCTGCCGTGCCGCCGATCGAGGAGGCGTTGTCGATCGAGTGGCCATACTGATACGTCGCCTGCAACGAGACGCCCTTCTGCATGCGTTTGCGCGCATTGATGCTGAGAGCATGAAGCCGCGAAGCTCCCAGCGAGTCCTCGTAGTTGAACGCCTGTGCGTTGGGGTTAAGGATGGAATCGGCCGTCCGGTTCGGTGCGCGCACAATATCCAGGTTCCCGCCCATGGCTCCGTTATAGCCGACGTTCAGAACGATATCCATCGGCAGCGTGCGCTGAATATCGAGATTCCACACCTGCACCCGCCCTAGACGATAGTTCAGGTTCACGCTGTAGTTGTTCTGCACCGCTGCGGTCGAGCAGTTGAAGGCATTCGCCAGCACAAGGGCGCCACATCCCTGTTGCCCTGCGACGTTGGTCTGGGTAAGGGCGAACGGTGGTTGAAAGGCGAGCTGTCTCGCAAACGAGACCGGCTGCGTCGTGTTGTAGTTGATTCCGTAGCTTGCACGAACCACGGTCTCTTTGAACCAGCTTCCCTTCGGTCGATACGCAACGCCGAGTCGCGGCGAGAACATGCTGCGGTCAGGATTGACCAGCGATCGGGGAAACGCTCCGCTGAAGGGACCCATCTGCCCCGGCGTGACCGCAACGATCTGCGAGAAATCGGCATTGTGATCCAGATTCACCAGCCGGTTGTTCTTCTCGAAGTAAGGGGAGAAGTACTCGTATCGCAGGCCAAGATTCAGCGTCAGGTTCGACAGGAGTCGCCAATCATCGTTGGCATAAAGATCGGCGACGTTCGCACGCAGATAGCTTTTGGCCAGGCCGGCCTGAATCGTAGCCTGCTGCGGTGCGCCCAGCAGGAAGTCGGCGAAGCTGTATCCTCCACTCGAGATGGTCGCTCCCGTGGTCGGATCCTTCGTCATCAAAGCGGTAGAGTTGCCACTGAAAGTAAAGGATCCCAGCGGCCCCGCTCCATTGGAGAGATTGCCCGGAGCCGTCAGGCTATCGGCATGGACGCGGCGAATATCCCCGCCGAAGCGAAAGTTGTGTTTCTTGTGAATCCAGCTCACAAAATCGCTGAACGAGATCGTCTGGTTGATCGCATCGCTGGGAGTCGCTCCACTCAGGCCCGTCAGGCCGGGAAGCGTCACCGAGGGTACGCCATAGTAGAAGGGGTTCGATGCAATCGACGCATTGCCGATCAAAATCCCCGCATCGGCGGCAGGGCTGTCCGTGCCGTTGGTGAAGAAGTTCCGCGCCTCGGAATGCGACCGGTTCCAGGTTACGGTCGCATTATTCGTCAGCCTGCCATAGCCGATGGTGTATCCCGCGGAGAGGCTATAACCCTCTGAAGCGGTCGATCCACCAAGCGGAAGAAATACATTCGGAGAGTCGCTCGCCGAGTGGCTATAGCTGAAGCCGAAGTTGATGTTCTGGTGCAGCGCCTTAGGCCCGTTGGCCTGCTGCTGTCGTCGTCCTCCTCCGCCTCCACCAAAGCGGCCCATGCCGGCGTTCTGGCCGAAGTTGCGAATAAAGCGCGTCGAAAGGGAGAGCGTGTTTTGTCCCGCGGAGGTGATGGTCTGGTAGTTGTATCCCTGATTCCCCGTGACCGGAATGTTGGGCGCGGGATAGAACTTCAGCAGAGAGTTCGCCTGCGGTGAGATACGGTTGCCGCAGATGACGTTCAGTACGCCGTTGCACTGAAACTGCTGTTGGGTTGTGGGGTCGTAGATGGGGGTGTTCAGCTGCGAGAAATCTCCGCCGCGCTCCGCATCGGTCGGAACCGTCGCATACAGGTTCTGCGGATTCGTATTCCGAACTCCGGTCAGGTTGAAGAAGACGAACTGCTTGGTGCTGGGCTTGATCAATCCGGGGATGAAAGGAGATCCGGCGAAGGTTACACCGTACCGATTGGTGCTGGCTGCAGGCTTGATCACAGGAGCTCCCGTGAGGGAGAAGTTCGTCGCGTTCAGCGCGCTGTTGCCGCCCTGATAGAAGATCGCTCCATGAGGCTGCGTGGGATTGAAGCCGCCGCGCCCGCGCCCTCCTCCACCACCTCCGCGCCCACCGAAGCCCCCACCGCCCGGCCCTCCGCCGAACGCGCCGCGTCCGCCAGGACCGCCGGATCCCATGATGCCGCCCAGCATTCCCGCGACTGCATTGGCTACGTCGGCGTTCGCTCCGCCCTGCTGCCGTGCCCGAGCCACGGCATCTTCAACGTGCTGACGGATATCGTCTTCGCTCATGCCCGCGAGGCCGTTGGTCTGTCCCATCTGTCCGCTCACGGCGACTGAATCCGCTGAGGCCGTATCTCCGCCCAGGCCTGACATCGATGGCATCTGCGCTCCGCTATTGCCTCCTCCGGCGCTGGCGTCAGCAAGGTCTGAAGCTCCGCCCGTCACGCTCAGGGACTGCATGCCCCTTCCGATCGCTCCAGCCAGAGCATTGGCTGTCGCCCCCTGCGCGCGCTGTTGTTGCTGCTCCTGCTGCTCCACCCGCGAGGCCAGCTGCATCGTGAAGTCGGCTGCCTGGTTCGGCTGGCCTCCATTCTCACCGGCTGCGTTGATCAGAACCTCCTTGGCCTGATTGGCGAACGCGGCAAGCTCCGCCTTGACGACATACCGTCCGTTGCCTGGAATCGCCATGGCGAACGATCCCGTCACATCCGTCGTCGTCGCATACTTCTTCCCGGTCAACGTGTTGGTTGCCGTGACCGCGACACCCGGCAGAGGAACAGCGCCCGCCTTCACGGTTCCCTTGATCGTGCCGCCCGTGCCGCCCGACGCAGCCGGGGGCGCAGCAGGAGGAGCTGCAGGAGCCTGCGGCGTCACGTTCTCGCTCTGCGCACGGCCCACGGCGGCTCCCATTCCTATCTCACCAAGGAGAAGCACGCACAACATCGCCGCTCGAAACCCTCTTACCACAGAGACCTCGCTCAAGTCCTTAGACAAAAATCGCCATTGCTACTGCTTTGAAGAAGAAGCTGCAGCCGTCGAATCACTCGTTGCGCCGCCATCGCCGTGGCGGCCCTGCATTCCCATGGCACCCGCCGCTCCTGGTGGCAGAATCGACAGGTTCGTTGGAACGAAGATGCCATGCTTCACCGATCCCTGTCCGGCGATCATGTCACCCACCTTCACATCGGCCAGTGTGACCATCTCGCCGCTGCCATTTGCGCTGGCGGCGTTCGCCGCGCTTCCATCCGAAGCCGTTGCGCCGCGCCGCCTGCCCTTGCGGAAGGAGGTCGTCTCATCGACCTCGATCACCTGGCTCACGTGGTCCGGACGCAGCACGGTCAGCTTCACGTCCTCCATGGCCGTCACCTTACCGGTGATGTAAGCCTTGCCCAGGTCCTCGCGGAACTTCTTCACCTGCTCTGCGTCCACCACGGCGACCAAGAGAGCGTGCAGCGTCTTCTTGGGAGCATCCAGTTCGCCCATCGCGCCTACGCCATCGCCTACCTTGATCTCTGCGAGCTTCACCGGCTGGCGGTCCTTCATCAGGCGCGTGTTAGGAGACAGTGCGACGTCATAGGCTTCGCCCGCATCGGTCTTGATGGTCAGGTGATCGGCAGCAAGAGCGGTCACCGTGCCGCGCACCATCGGCCCGCGAGCGAGGGCTGCGCCCCCGTCTGGAGCGTCCTGCGCTCCGGCGGCTCCTGCCCCAATCATTCCCATCATGCAGGCTAAAATAGGCCCCGCCCATCTCGTTCTCATCCGTGCTGTCCTCTTCATCCAGACCCGTGCTCATAGAGACGCGTTTTCGAGAGGAAAGACGCGATGAGCCGACAAAAATCCATCTTCGCCAGACCGTCTACACTACCGCCATGCCCGAAGCCAACGAGACGCCCAAAGCTTCCGCCCTGTCTCTTCCTTCCATGCCTGCTCCTCGCTCCGACGACCCGCATCTCGAAGGACACTTCGAGTCAAGCGCTACCCTTCGCGATATCGTCATCGGTCTCTCCGACGGCCTCACCGTTCCCTTCGCGCTCGCCGCAGGTCTCTCTGGAGCCGTTGCCTCCTCACGCATCGTCGTCCTTGCCGGTCTCGCAGAGATTGCGGCCGGCTCCATCGCCATGGGACTCGGCGGATATCTCGCCGCTCGCGGCGATGCCGAACACTACGTCTCAGAAAAAAAGCGTGAGCAGCTCGAGATCGTCGAGCGCACCCACGACGAGGAAGAGGAGATCTACGAGATCTTCGAGCAGTATTCGGTCCCGCGAGCCAGCGCCGCTCCTGTCCTCAACGCTCTCCAGCAGAACCCCGCCGCATGGGTCGAGTTCATGATGCGCTTCGAGCTCGGTCTCAAGGAGCCCACGCCCAATCGCGCTCATCGCTCGGCCCTGACCATCGCGCTGTCTTACGTCACAGGAGGACTCGTTCCACTCCTGCCCTATATGCTCGTCACCCACAACCAGACGGCGCTCCAGCTCTCCGTCCTCGTCACGCTGGCCGCACTGGCAATCTTCGGAGCCCTGAAAGGAAAAATCGCCGGCACCGGCTGGCTCCGCGGCTCAATCCAGACCGTGCTCATCGGTGGAGCGGCTGCGTCGGCCGCCTATCTGCTTGCAGGCCTGCTCAACCAGCACACCTGAAGAAACTTATCCGGGCGCAGCCGCCCGGGCTTCAGGCCCCCTGGCGAAAAAAGCAACAAAACCCGCAGCAGGCCCATCCCATAGAGACAAAGTGAAAATAGAGACCGGGTGAAAAAGGAAGAATATGCCAACCACCATCGAAAATGCCGCTACCTCTCTCCTCGCCCGTTTCAAGGCCGTCCGCAACGCGACCGCCACGCTCTGTCGACCGCTCTCGCCTGAAGACATGATGGTGCAGTCCTGTGCCGAAGCCAGCCCGGTTAAATGGCATCTCGCCCACACCAGCTGGTTCTTCGAGACCTTCGTCCTCTCCGAGTTCCTCGCCGGCTACACTCCCTTTCACCCCGACTTCCGCTGGCTCTTCAACAGTTACTACAACTCGCTCGGCGAGATGCCCGAAAAAAAACTGCGATCCTCCTTCTCCCGCCCTCCCCTCGATCTCATCCTTGCCTATCGCGCCCACGTCGATGCCGCGATCGAGCGTTTCCTCCAGCATCCCGTCGAAGACGAAGCCGTCCGCCGCATCGCCCTGGGCATCGAGCACGAGCAGCAGCATCAGGAACTTATCGCAATGGACGTCAAGCACGCCCTCTTCACCAATCCACTCCACCCGCCCTACATCGAGCGCACGGAGCCCTTCTCCGCCACCATTGCACCTCCTCTTGAATGGGTCGACTTCGTTCCCGGCCTCGTCGAGATCGGCCTTACGCCTGATCCCTCCTCGGTCGACGCCTTCTCCTTCGACAACGAGACCCCGCGCCATCCCGTCTACATCGCGCCCTTCCGCCTCGCCACTCGCCTCGTCACTTGCGCCGAATATCTTGCCTTCATCGATCAGAACGGATACAACCGGCCCGAGCTCTGGCTCTCCGAAGGCTGGACGACCATGCGCTCCGAAGGCTGGCAGTCCCCGCTCTACTGGATGCGCGACTCCGAGGCCAGCTCCGGCTGGTCCATCTACACGCTCCGCGGCCTCATCCCTCTCGAAGAGCTCTCGGAGACCCCCGTCTGCCATCTCAGTTTCTTTGAAGCCGACGCCTACGCCCGCTGGGCCGGCCATCGCCTTCCCACGGAGTTCGAGTGGGAGTACGCCGCCGCGCAGCAGCCATCCGCTGCTGCAGCCAAAGGAATACGAGCCAACCTGCTCGAAGCCGGACATCTTCACCCCACTCCAGCGAGCCACCTCACAGGGCTGCAGCAGATCTTCGGCGACGTCTGGGAGTGGACGGCCAGCCCGTACACCGGCTATCCCGGCTACGCTCCTCTGCCCGGAGCGCTGGGCGAGTACAACGGCAAGTTCATGAGCTCGCAGATGGTCCTGCGCGGAGGTTCCTGCATCACGCCCGCAACCCATATCCGCGCGACCTATCGCAACTTCTTCGCGCCGTCCACACGCTGGCAGTTCTCCGGCCTTCGTCTTGCGCGCGATGCCGGCCGCTAGCATTAAGATTCGTTGAAACCTCTGATGAGCCTAAGGTTGCCTCGAAGTTCCTAAGCCAGATCGGGGATGCCGCCGCATGCGTTTTCGCATCTGACTAGGGGACATATCAATGTCGACGAGGGAATCTAAAAAATGAACGTTCGTTTCATCGCTCACAGGGCCTTTTCCACCTTCGCTGTTCCGGCTTTAGTCTTTTTCCTTTCCGTAGGGATCGCACAGGCTACCCCCCAACATCATGACGATCATGACGACCATCACGACAGCCACGACGACCACGGCCGCGACTTCCGCTTTCGCAACGAGGATCGTGGTCACTTCGCGCCGCACTACCAGAAAGACATTAACCACTGGCAGCACAACTCCCACGGCCGCCCGCACTTCGTGCGCGGTCAGCGTATTCCGCCCAGCTACCGCTTCCAGCCCGTTCCTCGCGCCTACTACTCCGCGGCCCCTCCCCCTCCCCCCGGTTATCAATACGGCTACTATGACGGCTACGTCGTAGCCTACGATCCCACCACGCGCATCGTAGCCGACGTCCTCGATCTCGTGGGCGCCGCAGCCGGTCGCTAATCCTCCAGTCAGCACGTCCTTCTGAGCCGAAAGGCGAAGAACCCCTGTATTTGATCCGTCCAGCCTCAGAGGACTCTCTGAGGCTGGACGTTCCTCATCCATTCATCCATAAGAAGCAAACGCGAAGAAGCAAACGCGAACCGCCTCATCGCTCACTTCGTCCCACCCAGACCATCGCATCTTCCATTAGCCTGTTCTGAATCTCGCTGGTGAAGATCCGGTCGCCATGCCCCATATTCATGTAAAGCATGCGATAGCGAGTATTCGTCCACATCACCGGCACATCGCCTCCCCTCAGTACATCCTTCATTCCCAGCGGATAGTTCGAAGGCGCCAGCGTCAGCAATACCTTGACCTCTTTGTTCTCGCGCGGCGAAGGCCGCCAGAGATACCACTCATTCGAAGGCGCCGGAAAGCTCGAGGGAAGCCGCCGCGTCACCGGATGCTTCGGATCATCGACCGTGATCGTCGCAGGCATCGGCGGCCAGTTGTTCCCGTAAAAGACACCTCCTCCCAGGAAGCTCAGAAACCAGGGCCACCGTGTTTCCGCATCGTTATAGGCGGCGATATGAAATCCCAGCCAGCCGCCGCCATGCTCCATGTACGTCTCGAAGCCGGACCTCTGTTGTGGCGTATGCGGAAAATCATCCAGCCACACAACCATCTGGTATCCCGCCAGCTTCGCTGCGTTCAGATCGTCCCAGTCTGTCGTCGCCTTGAACTCGAAGTGGTCACGCTTTGCGATCTCATCGTAGAACCGGATCGCCTGATGCGCGAACTCCACGTGGTCGTGCTCCACCGTATCGGAGTAGAAGGCAAGAACATGAAACACCGGCTGTTGCGCATACGCGGCGACACTCAAGACGGTTAGCGCGATTACTGTCTGCAGAATCTCTCTCGCCCTCCGCATCATCTCCAACCAGCGCCCCCGCCTGCTAAAATCGTGCACCATTGTAGACAAACGTTTTGCTTCTGCGACGAATCTTTTGCCACCTGCTGCGGAGATCAGGATGCGTCTTTGCTTCCTCCACCTTGCGACCAATATCCTGCTCATGCCTGCGCTGCTTGCGCAGACGCCGGCTCCCCAGACGGCTCCCCAGACCACGATCATTAATCGCGATGCCTCGGTCTACAGTGAAGCCGCCCGCGCAATCTATCTCGTCGATCCCTCTCATGACGCCGTCGCAGTCCTCTCCTCCACGAAGACATCCACCAGCATCAAGGTCGGCGCTCACCCTGTCGCTCTGGCCCTCAACCGCCGCACGGGAATGCTCTATATCGTCAACTCCACGGGACGCTCCGTCTCCATCCTCGACACCCGAACCAATGCAGTCGTCGCCACCGTTGCCACCGTTGCCACCGCCGCGCGACCCTATGCCATCGCAGTCGATGAAGCCGCCGACAAGGTCTACGTCTCGAACACCTTCAGCGACAGGCTCACCGTGATCGACGGCGCCACTCACGCCGTCACCAACCTCCGCACCGGCTCCGCCGATGTCCTCGTCGCCGATCCTGATCGTCATCGCGTCTACCTCCTCGGTTACGAGAGCGATACCCTCACCGAGCTGGACCCCGGCACCGGAGCCCTCACAAAGCTGCCCGCAGGAGCGATGCATCTCTGGGGCCTCGCCAGGGCAGGGAAGACCCTCTACGTCTCGCATGTGCAGGATGCGGAAATCGCCGCCCTCGACCTCGAGACCCATTCCATCCGAACGCTCGCGACCGGCAGGATGCCTTGCGCCATCGTCGTAAGCGCAGCCACCGGAAGGGTCTACGTCGCCAACTTCGCCGACGGCAGCGTAACCATCCTCGACAAAACCAGACCCACCGCAACCGTCAAAGTCTCCCCCCATCCGCAGGGTCTCACTCTCGATGACGATGCGGGCCTCCTCTACGTGGCCAGTCCCCAGAACGACGCCGTTACCATAATCGACACCGGGACCGGCCGTGTCCGCAGGACCCTCAGCGATCCCGGACATCCCTATGCCATCGCACTCAACCCTTCCACTCACGTGGCTTACGCCGTAAACCTCGCCGACGATCCATTCGCTCCTCTCGATTCCCCCTGAGCCTTCCTGACCACCTCTGCTGACACCTGGCGTCAGCAAGTCAGGATTTACCCTGTCACCTCTCCCGCTAACCTGCATCCAACGTTTGAGCGGTTAGCCCCGCACATCCCAAGAAGGGGACCTTTTTCGTGTCCATAACTCATGCGGCTGACTCGCTCTCCCCACTCAACGAGCAGTTACTTTCTCCCTCCCCCACAGATTTCGTCGCAGCTGAGGCCCGCACTGGCCTTACTGGCACTCCCAAAACTCTCTCCCCCTGGCTCTTCTACGACGAGGCCGGATCGCATCTCTTCGAGCAGATCACCGAGCTGCCCGAGTACTACCTCACCCGCGCCGAGCGCAGCCTCTTCACCGAACACGCCGACGAGATCATCGCTCGTGCCGCCGAGCCTGCCGGAAGCGACTTCGAGCCCATCCTCACGCTCATCGAGCTTGGTGCCGGAACCGCCACCAAGACCGGCATCCTTCTCTCCGCCGCCGTCCGCCGTCAGCGCACCGTCGTCTACCAGCCCGTCGACGTCTCCGAGACTGCCCTCGCCGCGGCCACCGAGAACATCCGCACCCACATCCCCGGCGTGACCGTACGATGTCAGGTCGCCGACTACACCACCCAGGCTCTCCCCCTGAATCGCCTCCCTAACACTCGCACCCTCGCCCTTTACATCGGATCCAGCATCGGCAACTTCGCTCTCGAGGACGCTCGCGATGTCCTGCGCAACCTGCGTGCGCAGCTTCTTCCAGGAGACAAACTTCTGCTCGGCACCGATCTCGCCCCCGGCGCGTCGAAGACCGTCGCAGATCTGCTCTCCGCCTACAACCGCAACGTCCTCGTACGCCTCAACCGCGAGCTCGACGCCGACTTCAAACCGGACGCCTTCGAGCACCAGGCACGCTGGAACGCCTCCGAGTCCCGAATCGAGATGCACCTGGTCTCCCGCACCGCCCAGCAGGTCCACATCCCGGCCAACTCGGCTGGCCCCGCGCTTACGATCCGCTTCGCACCTGGAGAGTCCATTCACACCGAAAACAGTTACAAGTTTACGCCCGCCCGCATCGTCGATCTGCTGCAGTCCGCTGGCTTCACGCTCACCCACACCTGGCAGAACCCGCAGCATCTCTTCGCAGTGAACCTCGCAACCGCTGTATGAGTTAAAAAAAATAGAGCGAGGGGCCGGATCTAGCCTCTCCACGTCGTCATTCTGAGCGAAGCCACGACCGTCATGAGCGAAGCCACAACCGTCATTCTGAGCGAAGCGAAGAATCCCTGTATTTTGTTCGCGCCGCCGAAGATCTGTCTTCCAGGGCCCAACCCAGCTCAAGAACCGCATGGGCGAGACTAAGAGAAATCCCCCTCTCCTAACAGGAGGAAGGCCCTTACTCCCTCTTCCACTCTCCGCTTTTGCCGCCGCTCTTGCTAACCAGCTCAACCTCGCGGATGCGAATCCCCTTATCCAGCGCCTTGGTCATGTCGTAGACCGTAAGCGCCGCAACGGAGGCAGCCACCATCGCCTCCATCTCCACGCCGGTCCCGGCAACGGTCGCTGCGGTCGCCTCCAGCACCACTCCGCCCTCGGCCAGCCGTGCCTCCACATCGACAAAGCTCAACGCCAGCGGATGGCACATGGGGATCAGCGAGGAGGTCTGCTTCGCCGCCTGGATCCCAGCGAACCGGGCCACCTGCAGCGGATCGCCCTTAGGATTCTGCGGCAGGGCAGCAAGAGCCTCCGGCGACAGCTCGACAAAGGCCCTGGCCTTCGCCTCGCGCCGCGTCGCAGGCTTCGCGCTTACGTCCACCATATGGGCCCGGCCCTGTTCGTCGTAGTGCGATAACTTCGTCAACGCGAGCGCCTCCGCGGCATCGTAAAGAGTACAGCTACCTCTACGATAACCGCGGCGGCCATGAAAATCCCCAGGGCGGTAGACAGCGGATCGCTCAGATCTCCGAACACATGACGATGACCCGGAGCGAAGCACAACGCATAGGTCAGCCCAAGACTGCTGACCAGCGCCAGAAACGACCAGTTCTCGGATTTTGGGAGGAGTCTCATGCCCCGTATAAGAGTACGCCTGTGTTTCAGGAGTGTTTACCGCAAAAGAACGGTGATCACGTCGCCTGCCCGAAACCTCTTGACTTCAGCAGGCAGAACCGCATAGCAATTTGCCCGCGCATTCGCCGCCATATCTCCCGAACCCTGCCAGACAACCAGCCTGACCTCCGGGCCGACTCTCTTCGAAGTCAGCCTCGCGGGAAGAATCCGCGTAAGCTCCGGCCTGCCCGCAACCTCATCCCCCAGTGTCGCCTGCGCGAAGCGCGGACCCTCGATCGCCGCCCCGCGAATCGCCCGAAGCAGAGACTCGACGAAGCAGGCAAAGGTCACCTGCGTCGAGACTGGATTTCCCGGCAGTCCGAAGAAATAAACTGCAGCCCTTCCCTCGAGCTCCGGCAGTCTTCCGAAGACGACCGGCTTACCCGGCTGCATGCGCACCCCGGTGAAGAAAAACTCCGCGCCAAGCCCCAGCAGCACCTCCTCCACCAGGTCATACTCCCCCATGGAGACGCCTCCGGTGAGCAGCATCAGGTCGGCCGCCCGCGCTCCCAGATCAGCCGTCTGTGCTTCCAGATCAGCCGCCCGCGCCATCAGGATCGCCCGTTCCAGATCGTCCCTGCGGTCCCGGACGACCGGCTGCCTCAGAGGTCGTCCTCCGGCCAGGTTTACCAGCGCCTCCAGACCATAGCTGTTCGAGTTGCGAATCTGCTGCGGTCCCGGAGCCTCACTCACGTCCACAAGCTCGTCGCCCGTCGCCAGGATCGAAACCGTGGGCTGTGCAAAGACCTTGAGTGTAGCCGCGCCGCAGGCAGCCGCGAGCGCAACCGCCGCCGCATCCATCTCCGTACCCGCTTCAAGCACGGGCGCACCCCCACGCGCCTCGCTTCCTCGCGGGACGATGTTCCCGCCCGGCACCACTTGCCGCCCCTCCGTCAGCCGGATCGCCCGCATGGAGCCCGCGCCGCTATGCTCCACATGTTCGAGCATCACCACCGCATCGGCTCCCTCGGGCACCGGAGCACCCGTCATGATCTCGATCGCCTGGTCGGGAGCCAGAGGGCCCTGCTCCCACACGTGACCCGCCTGCACCTGTCCCGCGACTCCCAGCCAGGTTCCTGCCATCGCGTCTTCGGCGTGAACGGCAAAGCCGTCCCGTGTAGAACGATCGAACGGAGGCTGATCCCGATCGGCCGCAACCGTGTCGGCAAGAACCCGTCCCACCGACTCCGAGATCCCGACCGTCTCCACCGCGGGTCGCCCAACCTTTGCCGCCTCGGCCAGCACGATCTCCAGCGCCTCGTCGAAGCTCACCACCCGCTCGTCAACTCTTCCCGTGGCCGGTCTCATCAGCTTCCTCTTCTCCCCTTCAGTCGCCATGGTTCAAGAGGGAATCACCGCGGCATGCCGAGAGGAATCGCCGCAACAAATCAGATCCCCCATGAAGTACGTACCCTGAATCATCCACCATGAAGTACATACCTGAATCATCCAACATGAGGTGCGTACCCTGAATCATCCCTATGAATTAAGTACCTTGAATCATAGTGTCATCCTGAGTGAAGCGTAGCGAAGTCGAAGGACCTGCGTCTCTTGATTCTCAAGAGTGGCAAATCTCAAAGAGTCAAAGAGACCGCATCAGAGCAAAGCGAAAGACCCCGGCGCAGCGCCGAGGCCTTCCTCCTTCATCCGTCCAGACAAGCTTACTTCTTCTTGCCTGCCTTGTAGCTGGACTTGACCTCGGCCCCGATGCCCGCGAGGATGCCCTTGACCTCTTCTGACCGCGGACCCTCCGGAACCAGTTCCAGATAGTCCTGATAGGCTTCAACGCATCCCGGAGGCGCCGTGATCTTCTGCGTCTTCGCATCGACCGAAGCCTTCGGAATCAGCGCCTGCCCCTTGATGTAGTAAGCATCCGCGCGCTTCGGATCGGCTGCGATGGCCTTGTCGGCGGCCGCAGCGGCCTCGTCCAGCTTGCCGGCGTTATACAGCGTTGCAGCTTCGTTGTAGAAGTACATCCCGGCGTTCGCGGGAAGTGCCTTGGCGGCCTCTTCATAGGCGGTCGAGGCGCCCTGGCCATCGCCTCCCTTTGCCAGCGCCTGTCCCATCTGGTTGTACGCTGCTGCCGTGGTCTCTACATTGGGCTTCTTCGAAGTCGTATTAGCATCGACGCCCTTTTTGTAGGAAGCAGCGGCTTCTGCGTACTTCGCCTGCACCGCGGCGTCCACGGGCTTGCCTGCGGCCTTATCCGCCTTCGCGGCGGCGTCGGCCGAACCGAGCTGGGCATCGCCCAGGGCTACCCACAAAATGCCCTCGTCCGGCTTCTGCGTGGTCGCCTGCTGCATCGCAGTGATCGCCGAATCGAAGTTACCGGCCTTCGTATCCGCGCGAGCCTGCGTCAGGAGAGTGTTCAGGTTCGCGATCTTCGAGTTGGCCGCTACGGCCTCGGAGTTCTTCTTCTTGAACTCCTCCAGCTGCTTCTTCTCCTCCGGAGTCATCTTGTCGATGTACTCCTTACGGCTCATGTCGAAGATCAGGTCATGGTCCTCACCCGCCGCGAAGGTCACGTTGTCCTGGAAGTCGACGCTCTTGTCGTCGACAAACACGACCGCCAGATAGCTTCCCGGCGCAATCCCCGTGCCCTTGAAGTTGCCCGAGGCGTCGAGGTCGAAGGTGTTCGTGTACTTGCGGTTCTTCTCCTCGCCAGATCGGTCCTGGGTCAGCTTGATCTGGCCTTTCGTCAAAGGAGCGCCGATCGCATTGTTCACATGTCCATGGACACTGGCCGGCGCCGGCTGCGCCCAACCCTTCTGTGCCGCCAAAGCGAGCACCAGCGCCAGGCAGGCTCCCAGCCCCACACTCCATTTTCTTTCGATACGATTCATCACTTCGTTCTCCTGGTTTCAGTTCTCGTCTGACCCGCCAAATGGCCGGTCAGGTCTGGTTCCCTAAAAATTCTGCGGCAACATGCTACTGGTTGGATGCCGTTTTTGCACTGGCATAGGGTATGGGATCAACGGCTCCGGCCTCACGAAACGCCCGCAGCCGCAAAACGCAGCTCTCGCAGACGCCACACGCCTCCCGCTCACCGGAATAGCATGACCAACTTACATGGAACGGCGTGCCCAGTTCAACTCCCAGCCGCACAATCTCGCTCTTCCGCAGACGGATCAGGGGAGTTTCCACCCGAATATCGCCCTCCTTCGTCCCCTGCCGGATCAACTCGTTGAAGGCGTCGTAGTACGCCGGCCGGCAGTCCGGGTAGCCGGAGCTGTCCTGCTCCACCGCCCCGATAATGATCTTCTTTGCTCCCACCACCTCCGCCCAGCTCACCGCCGCCGAAAGAAAGTGCGCGTTGCGGAACGGAACATAGGTCACCGGGATCTCCGTGCCGATGGCCGCCTCCTCCGCCGGAGCGTCAGGAACCGCGATCGAGGCATCCGTCAGGGCCGATCCCCCGATCCTGCGAAACAGATCCATCTTCAGAGGCAGGAACTCCTTCGCCCCGGTGATCCGGGCGATCTCCGTCGCCGAGGCCAGCTCGCGCGCCTCCGTACGCTGGCCATAACTGAAGTGCAGGGCGTAAACGTCATAGTCCAGCGCCGCCAGCGACGCACATACGGTCGAATCCATCCCTCCCGAAAGGGAGAGCACGGCTCTGGGCCGGGCATGGACCTCATGGGCATGGATCTCATCTTTCGGAGCGGTCATTCTTCTCGTCCTCCCATTCCTCCGGCGTCGGCAACAGCTCCCGTGCCTCGCTCTCGTCTCTCCTGTGCACCAGCAGCCGCACCCGGAACGCGATCCCAAGCAGATTATTCGCGTTCTCTCCCTGCAGAAAGCACTCCAGCCCGGCGGACTCGAGCACGCCCTTCGCCATCTGCGCCTCCACCGGGTCAATAAACCGGGCCACCATCACCATCTGTTCGGGATCGGGTATCGCTTTAGCCTCTTCCGACATCCTGCAAATCACCTCATCAATCTCAAAACCAGGCACCGTCAACCCAGGAATCATCAAGCAAAACAAAGATCAGGCAAAGCAAAAGGGTCATCTGGCAAAAACAAACTATCATCTGGCAAAAACAAACTATCATCTGGCAAAAGCAAACTGTCATCAGGCAAAAACAAACAAAATCTCGTCAGACAAATTAAAGTGTCATCCTGAGCGAAGCGCAGCGAAGTCGAAGGACCTGCGGTCCGCAACCCCGGCAAAGATGCATCCCCGATCCGCATCAAAAATCACTTCGTCTCGTAACTCTGTAGCTTTGCCGTGATCGTGCCCCAGAAGAGGCTCGCCCGCACCTGCACCGGAATATGCCGCGCATCGTCCGTGTACCAGATCCAGATCTTGCCCCGGTTCTTCACCACGCCCTCATCGGCGGTCGGCTGCACCCGTACCGTCTGGAAGGTTCCGGCGGGAGTCTTGATCTCCTCCTTCGCCTCGACCTTCATCGTCACCGTGACCGTGCGCATCGAATCCGCCAGCGGGAAACGGAAGTTCTGCCCCACCACCAGCGGCTGCGACCCCGCATAGAAGATCGCCGACATCGAATCCGTCACGCAGGCCGGGATCGACGCCGTAAGCTGCTTCGACGTCCCCTTCACCAGGTTGCGCTCCACCAGCGTCTGCTTGCCCTGGCCGTAATTGAAGCTCAGGTCGCTCGAGATCTTTCTCCTGCCCTCGAGCGTCTGCTTGTTAAATCCCTCCGAGCACCCCGTCTTCGTAT
>Ga0193742_1000678_pt1 | contig 21950 bp, 20 predicted proteins | sample L2c1metaG_FD_165511 | JGI IMG/M metagenome (GOLD analysis project Ga0193742, IMG submission 165511) | Soil microbial communities from a riparian zone of the East river system, Colorado, United States - L2c1 | ecosystem: Environmental > Terrestrial > Soil > Riparian zone | place: USA: East River... | reverse complement strand
CTCTTGAAAGAACTTCACGCCGCGTTGCTTTAGCCCCTCGGCGGTCTGGAACACGTCATCGCACCAAAACGATATTGGCTGAAAAGTGCCGATGCGGTCTTCATGCCCTTCGGGCGTGAAAAGAGACAAACCGGTGCTTGCACCTGGGATGGACAATTCAATCCATCGCTGGCCGCCTGGAATGAACTCTTGGTCGGTTTGGACCTTGAAGCCCAAAGAATCGGTGTAGAACTTCAACGCTGCGTCTTGGTTCGCAACCGGAACACTGATGAATTTTATGCCACGGATCATTCCTTCACTCTCCTAAGGCAAGCCTAAGAGCGAAAGGAGATTGTCACAATCTACCGCTCTTTGCTATATCATTGATCGGTATAGCCATGAGCCACGTTCCTCTCGATCCATACGTCCACGGAACCTTGATGCGCGACCTCGTTGGGCATGACCATAAGCCTGCTGCGTTTCTGGTCTACCTTTGGCTGTACGCTGAACAGAGGCGTTTGGGCCATCCTGTTGCTGCCAGTCACTCAACGCTGGCCGAAGAGACAGGGCTTTCGCGCTCAACCTCACAGTCAGCCGTAGCATGGCTTATTCGGCGCAAGCTGCTACTCGTCCGCAAGGGGGCAGTGACCGCGACGCCCGTATATTCCGCTGAGAGTCCGTGGCGACGATAGCTGGCATTCGATCGCTGCTGGTCAATCACGAGAAACTGTTTTCTCGTCAGTAATCCGGCCTACGGAATGGCGGTCGGCGAGTTTCGTAACAGCCTCGTTCCCCCTTCCCGTCGCCCTTTTAGATTCTACGGATACGCCATATTTGCTTGCTGCCGGTTTGGGTGACGTTGCTTTTACGTCCGTCAAACGCTCGGATGCTTGCGCTGTAGCGCATGAAGACCTAAATGCGAAGGCGAGAACTAAAAGAGGAACAATGTAAAGGCGTCGAAGGGGCGTTCGTTCTGGCATCAACATTCTCATTGCTTCAGAGTTATTTGGCGTAGTTTTTCACGGCTATTTGGCGTAGTTGTGGGTTCCCGCTGCAATCCGAGCCAGATAACGCCAGGGATAAGATGACTGCCACCTTCGCACCAGAATCAGGCACTTATGCAGCAGGCCGAGCATCTGCCGCTTCTCACGAAGGAACACTTGCCCCACAGCGTCGTTCCTCCGGGCTCAGCGATCGCGCCAGATAATTCTGAAACACTACGCCAAATAGCGATCAAAGCTACACTACGCGGGTGAGGACTAGTTAGCGATACGCTTCCAACCAAACCCGATTGACACATATCCTTAATCGACTTACGATCCATAGCAGATCATCCAAAATAGTATCTGGACAAAGCAAGACGCCTAGAGCTAAGGTGTAGCGCCGACTTGTAGTTATCTCCCCGATATGAAGTCTGCTTGTCGCTGTAGTTAAATCACCCGACCACGCCGTCGTTCGATATAGACCCACGCCTCATCCAGGGGGATCTTGGCCCCCTAAACGGTCGTGTGTCTCTTCATCTTCAAAAAAGAAAAGAAGGGCTTCGTCAATGATTAGATCTTATTGCAGGGCCGTAGTATTTCTTGTAATTGCTATCGCGGCTGCGCTGCATGCACAAACTTTTCGTGGAGCGCTTTCCGGAACGGTTGTGGATCCTCAGGGGGCCGTCGTCGCTGGCGCGACCGTAGTGCTCTCCAATCCGCGTACGAACGATACCGTTTCTATCACTACTAATGATGCAGGCAACTTCAGCTTTCCTGAACTTCCCGTAGGTTCGTACAAGCTCTCTGTCTCGGAATCTGGATTCGCCAGCAAGAATATCGACAACATTATGATCGAGCTCTCCAAGGCCACCAACATGAGAGTTGAACTCTCCTTGGGGCAGGAGTCAACCGTTGTGAGCGTTGAAGCCAGTGGCGTTCAGACGGACACCGTCTCCAGCTCTTTAGTAGCCGTCGTCGACGCGAAATCCGTTCAAGAGATTCCACTGAACGGTAGGAACTTCACCCAAATGGTCACGCTGTCCGCCGGCGTGAATATCAATAAGAGCGTCAATGGTGCTCGCACCAATGGGATCAACTACCAGATTGACGGAGCCGATAACAACGATCCCTGGTCCAATGCCGTCGCCTCTAATCAGGGTGGTGTCGCTGGAATCGCGGGCGGGCTCGTTCCCATCGAAGCCATCGACCAGTTCTCCATGCAGGCTAGTGGCGAATCCGACATGGGACGCAACGGCGGCGCCAACTCCAACATGGTGCTCAAGAGTGGAACCAATCAACTCCACGGCGACGTCTTCTACTTTGATCGCAACGAATACTTCGCCTGGCGTTCCGCGGTACAGGCCCCCCACACCCGCGTCCCCGAGATCCGAAATCACCAGGGCGGCTTCACACTGGGTGGCCCCCTCTGGAAGGATCACACCTTCTTCTTCCTCGCCGGCGAGATCCAGATTGCAAACGCGAACAGCAGCGTGGGTGACACCGTTCTCTCCGATGCATGGATCTCCTCTGCGAGATCCATGCTGCAACTCCACAATCTCGCTCCTAACAGCGTCTCCACGAATCTCTACAATGAGCTCTTTCCCGCAGACTCCAAGGGAGGCGCCGCTACAACCAGCAACTATCTCAGCAACGGTAGAAACACTTACAACAGCTACAACGGGGTCATCAAGGTCGATCATCGCTTCAGCGACCGCCATCAGATTCTCCCTTCGCTATCTCGGAACGACTGGCACCCAATCGGCTGACATAGGCTCCCACTATGCGGACTACTTCCAGACCGCGCCCATGCACATCCACAACTTCTCGATCGTCGAGAACTCCACCTTCTCTGATAAGCTCGTCAACCAGGTCACACTCGGTACCGGATACTTTCTGCAGACCTTCAACGATCGCAATCAGAACTTCGATACTCAAGGAACCGGCCTGAACCTCGGCCTCACGGGTCTGCTTGCAGCCGGCGCAACCAAAATCCAGGTTTCGGGTTTCGACTACACCGGAGCCACTCCGCCTCTCGGTCGTACCGACGTAACCGGTCACGTAACCGATACGCTGCACTGGACGCTGGGCCACCACAGTCTGAAACTCGGTGGCGAATACCGGCACGCGAATCTCAACGTCGGTTATTACACCAACGGTCGCGGTTCCTTCACCTTCGACGGTTCGCGCGGCCCCTGGACCACGGCCGATTGCAATTCCCTCGGATTCGCCGCTTCCAGCTCCTGCTCAGCGCTCAAGAGCGTTGCCGACTTCCTCAATGGTCAGCCCTCCAACGGAAGCCAGGCGACCATTCTTCGCAACAATCCTCAGCGCGTCTATCTCATCAACACCGTCGATGGCTATGTGCAGGACTCCTGGCAAATCCTCCCGCAGCTTACCCTCAACTATGGCGCGCGCTGGAGCTATCCTGGCGTCGTCAAAGACGACCGCAACTCCCTCTATAACTTCGACCCTTCCTTCGCTGGCAGCTTCAGGCCCATACCTCTCTACAATCGCAACCTCATGAACTTTGCTCCTCGCGTCGGATTCTCCTTCCAGCCGTTCTCCGGAACATCCAATACCGTCATTCGTGGCGCCTACGGCTGGTTCTACGATCAGCCTACAGTCGGGCAGTTCGTCTATAACAGCATCGGAAATACGGGGGCCACGGGCATCTACTCCAATCCGGCAGGTTCCTCGCCCGTCTTCGCGCCCTCCGTCACCAACATCACCTTTAACCCCGGCCAGCCGATCTTCCCCACAACTCTAAGCTCCTCCACTCTCGTGGGCGCCTTCTCAATTCAGAAGGACTATCGTGCTGGCTATCTCCAGAACTTCAATCTCAATATCGAGCAACAGCTCGCCAAAAATACGCTTCTGACCATCGCCTACGTTGGCAGCGTAGGCCGCCACCTCGCCCTGGTTCGTGATATCAACCAGCCTCGTGGTCCTGTCGCGGCTGGCGCTCCTTCTAACAGCACCCGCCCTTATTTCAACGCCTATCCCACCTTGCTTGCCATCAATCAGGTGCAGAGCGGTGGAACCTCTAACTTCAACTCCTTTCAGCTCTCCCTCCGTCAGGCTCCCTGGCACGGCGTCTCTGCCACCGCGTACTACACCTGGGGTCGCGCGATGGACTTCACCTCGACTTACACCACCCCCATGAATAGCTACAATCTAGCTGCCGACTACGGTCCGAGCACCTTCGACGTGCGCAACACCTTCACCGGCTTCGCAAATTGGGAGCTTCCCCAATTCAGCCACTACCTCCCACGCATCACCAAGGGATATTCCGTCAAAGCTCTCTATCTCTTCTCCGGAGGCAATCCCATCAACATCCTCGCAGGAACGGATATCAGCAAAACGAGCGAGGGCAAGGATCGCGCAAATCAGGTCGCCGGAGTACCCGTCTTCGCTGGCCGCACCGTCACTACAGGAACGACCACCCACACCTATCAGTACCTCACCAAGACGGCTTTTGTATCGCCGTCTGCAACATGCGCGTGCTATGGCAACGTGAGCCGTGATTCGGTCTACGGGCCGGGCTTCGGAGATATCGATCTGTCCTTCTTCAAAGTCACTCCCATCACCGAACGCGTCAAAGCGGAGCTTCGCGCCGAGATCTACAACATCGCGAATCAGGCTAACTTCGCCAACCCCAGCGGTACCGTCACCAGCTCGTCCTTCGGAACCCTCACCCAGACTCGAAATGGATCCTCCGCTCCTGGTCTCGGGCAGGGTGAGCCGCGAAACATACAATTCGCTCTGAAGCTCAGCTTCTAATAGTCAGTAGGAGCCTGCAGATCGCGGGCTCCTGCTCATCTATTTTTCTCGCCCGCATCTCCAGCACACAAGGTCTTCTGAAAGGTAAGTGAAAGAATATGCTTCGCGTCGATACTCTTAAGACTTCCGCCATTGCTCTACTCAGTTTGTCGGCAACACTTTCGGCCCAAATTGTGCAACCAGGCCAACAGCCCGGCCCTTATGGCGATCAGGTCGACCTCGCAGTGCTGAACCAGATCAAGCAGCAGGCCTTCAACTACTCGCAGGTTATGGAGAATCTCTATTACCTCTCCGAGGTCTACGGTCCTCGCGTCAATAACTCGCGTAACTATCGTGCTGCTGCCGAGTGGGCGATGCAGCGTCTTCGCAGTTACGGCGTTCAGAACGTCCATCTCGAAAAATGGGGACCTTTTGGCGACGGATGGCAGATCAAAAAGTTCTACGGTGCGCTCGTCGACCCGGCCTACGCTCCGCTTATTGGCTTCCCCTTGGCCTGGACTCCTGGCACCAACGGCCCGGTAACCGGTGAAGCCATTCTCGCTCCCATCCATTCACAGGACGATTTCGCGAAGTACAAGGGCAAGTTACGCGGCAAGGTTGTCCTCGTTGCCGATCCCAAAATCATCCTCATGCACACTGAACCCGAAGCCCGCCGCCTCACGGATGAACAGATCGAGGCGCGGACAAGGGTTCCCGACCCGTCTCGCCTCGGAACCTTCCCTGGAGCTCCCGCCAACGCTGCCGCTCGTCCTGCTCCCCTCGATCGCGTCGCGGCTCTTAAACTTCGCAACGACACCAACCAGTTCCTCAAGGACGAAGGTGCCCTCGTCGTAGTTAATTACGGCACCAATGGCGACGGCGGCACCGTGTTCGCAACCTTTGGAGGCTCACAGAATCCAGTAGATCCCACCCCGCCTCCCATGGTCGCCATCACTCCAGAACACTACAACCGTATCTGCCGCCTGCTGGAACATGGCGCCACACCCAAACTCACCTTCGATATTGAGACCGAGTACAACAAGGAAGACCAGATGGGCTTCAACATCATCGGGGAGATTCCTGGAACCACGAAGAAGGACGAGATCGTCATGCTCGGCGGCCACTTCGACTCCTGGCAAGGAGGCACCGGGGCAACCGACAACGGCACCGGATCCTCCGTCGCCATCGAGGCCGTTCGGATCCTCTCCACTTTGCACAAACCAATGGCCCGCACAGTGCGAATTGTGCTCTGGGGCGGCGAAGAAGAAGGCCTCCTCGGATCCAAAGCCTATGTCCAACAGCATTTTGCTCCTCGCGATACCATGAAGCAGACCCCGGAATATGCAAAGTTGGATGCCATCTTCAACGACGACTCTGGCACCGGACGTTTCCGGGGCATCTCCGCCGCAGGCTCAGACATTACGGCCGCCATCTTCTCTTCATGGATCGAACCGATCCGCGACCTTGAAATTACCGCTGTCACAGGAGCCACAGCGGCACCCACTCGCGAACCAGGAGGTACGGACCATACGAGCTTCCTGTGGATAGGGCTTCCAGGTTTTGGATTCATGCAGGATCCTATGGAGTACGCTACCCGCACACATCATTCAAACATGGACCTCTTCGATCGTGTTCAACCCGGCGATGTCATGCAAGGATCGGCTATTGAGGCATGGTTCGTCTACAACACCGCAACCCGCAAGGATATGCTTCCGCGTATCCCCACTCCCGACCCGCTCCCTGCTCTGGAACGCAAATAACTATCAGGAAAACGCCGTACATCCATCCGTGGCCATTACTCGGATATAACTGGGGCGTTCTGAGCGCCCACAATCCACCACCGATCGTCTCGTCTTGCCAGTACGTACAAAGCGAGTTCCTGGACAATCGCGTCTCGCGATGGCGCCAGTGGCAAACCGCTTTCGTCCAAGCCGATCCGGCGAACGCTCGCGCAGGCAAAATCAGGGCCAACGAAGCCAAGCGCCTCCAAAGAGAATCGCGAAGTATGTCCGTATTGTCGCGAGTTGGCTGCGAGCCGTCGGTGAATAGGATTCAACTGGTTTAGGCCAAGAACAATCTGGCCTTTCGGGCTACCCCAGATCACATCTTCGCTAAGTACACTGTCAAAGAGATCGCCATTCGACGTATCTACGGCACACTGCAATGTTGTGATCACAAGCAGTATTGCATCGCGATCTTCGGTTCTATGCTGTTCAAAGAAAGTAGGTGCTTGTGGCAAAGACCGGCTATACTCCGCTTTCAATATCTCCGTCATGGTTCTCATCTCAGGCCGAAAGCAAGTAAGGAGATGTGGATCGCGCATTTCGCAATGCGACCGCCCACCAGTTCAATCGCGCGAGGAGAGTCTCTATCCCCCTCTCCGCGCGTTCCGGATTCCGCAGCGCACCCGTTTCGTCGAATTGCTCCCAGGCACTGGAAAAGCTCACGGAATCACGAATGGTCACGGCGTGTAACTCGGCGAACACCAGCCGTAACTGCTCTACCGCGCGTAATCCACCGGAGACCCCGCCATACGAGACAAAGGCAACGGGCTTAGCGTGCCACTCGGCCCCAGCCGAATCGATGAGGGCCTTGAGCGGCGCCGGATATCCATGGTTATATTCCGGCGTCACGAGCACAAAAGCGTCTGCCTGTCCAAGCCGCTGCTGTTGAGACTGGGAAGGCCCTTCCGACTGTCCGGCAGGGTCGATTAAATCAAGTTGGAATTTTCCGTTCGCTGCGATCCGTTCCATAGTCCACCTCACCACCGTGTCGCAAAAGCGCCCCGGACGTATACTCCCATAGATCACGGCAACCCTGACTTTGTCACTCATCGTTCCCCCCTTATCCCAGAATGGGAGTCTCTATTGAAAAGCATAGGACCTCAAGTAAACTTGAGGTCAAGAGGGAGCATGAAAAAGCCGGTTCCTAAGCACATATCCCTGGAACTCACGGTCGGCGAAGTGGCAAAGCGGAGCGGTGTCGCGGTTTCTACCCTGCATTATTACGAGGCCGAGGGATTGATCACCTGCTGGCGCAATCAAGGGAACCAACGGCGTTATGCACGCGAGGTTCTTCGGCGCGTGGCAGTCATAAAGGTTGCCCAGCGATCTGGCATACCGCTCGCTTCTATACGTAAGGCGCTGGAAACATTGCCGGACGGCCGAACCCCTACAGCGGAAGACTGGAGAAGGCTGTCTGCGGAGTGGAAAGAAGATCTGAACGATCGCATCACGCGCCTGACCCGGCTTCGCGATCAACTCGACAGCTGCATCGGATGCGGGTGTCTTTCGCTGGGAGTTTGCCCGCTTCGGAATCCATGGGACGAGCTGTCCAAACTGGGTCCCGGAGCGCAGCTACTCGATCCCAATCGCGGGCAAATTTAGCGCAGAAGTGTGCCAGATAATTCGAAAAGCTACACACAATCCCGCAGATGGTAGCGGATTCAAGATTACAGAGCTACATGGATGGTGGGACGAAGCGGGAAGATCTGCACGTGACAACACCTTCACTCTGAGCCCAGTTGAAGGATGGCCGACCTTCGAGGGAGTCTTCGCACGTTACAACCGACAGAAGCTACACCGAGCGAAAGAAGGATTTGTTCACCGCTATTGGCGTGAAATGCCCGTGGGCAATGAAGCGTACAGAATCCTTGACATCCATAAACTATGGGATACAGTGTAACTAACAGATTATAAATTACTTACTTCCGATAAGTCGGTTTATGTATAGTGAGATTGTAAGTGCAAAGTAGAAATGGCCGGTTTCTGCAAAGTGAATGTCCAGAAACTATCCAAATGGAGAAACGTAGATTTCACCTTTGAGAGCCGCCTGTATCGCAGCAACGAGATGGCTTCTCATGCGCGACTTAAGGACATATCCCAACGCACCTTCTGCTAAGCCTGCCTTCAGGCCTGATTTTGATGAGGAACGACGGTTTGAGCTTGAGGCCACCGCCTCCCTGCGTCCCTTCACTTTCTATTTATAGGGACAAAGTCTCCCGTAGTCCTAATTCGCTGATCCGTTTCCGCACTACATGCAGGCTGCAGGGTGTCGTGGTAACCAAAGCCAATGCTGCTGATCTTTGCTTTACTCATCAATCGATAGCCTGCCTCGTCAAACTTTCGGAGCGGGCAGAACTCACCTGTTAGGGGTAAGTTATAGATGTCAATGCCAGAATCCCAAATCATGTCCTTCCATCGCTCATACCCTGCGTCAAAGACTTTGTCCTTATAATCTCCTCCCCCCAACTGCATCTCCACCATGCCATTCGCTCCATACGCATCGAAATTCCCGAACACGAATGATCCGTATTCTCCACATCCGTTGCAAGGGGGGAACGCGTCCGGAGCAACAAAATGAATCTCTACCGGTCTTCCCCAATCCGCAAAGGTCGTTTGTGAAAGCTTGATTCCTGGCTTGCGGAGTTCACGGCTCACATCGAGGTCGCAGCTTTTGCCGACGAACATGCGAACGCTCACCACTATCCCCTTACTTATCCCCAGCGTTACATGGCAAGTGCCGACTTCATACAGGTTCCGTTGAATCCCAAAATGGTCTATCTTTTCCGTGATCGCTGGTGAGCCAATCTTGAACTCTGCATATTTCTGAGTAATGCCGAGTACGCCTCTTTGAACCACATCCTGCGCCGTCCAATGCGAACTTTGAGCCACGCACTGGATCTGCATAGCGAATAGAAAAGACAAAAGACAACAGAAAAACCTGCTCATACTGCTGCGCTCTCCAGGAGATAAAGTTTCGCTTCAATTGAAACGTCTATTGCAAGCGGAGTGTCATCGCATGAAAGTCAAGGGTAATTGTTTGAGCTTGGTTGAGTAGATCCCTGCCCAGGTTCCCGGGTGCCCAATTGCCATTGATGTCTTCCGTCAGAATATGGGCTGGCGTGAGATGTACAGTCAGCCCACCCAAATTAAGCTTCAGGGAAGGAAGCACAACGGAATCATAGCTCGAGCTTCCTGCGAGACCCGTCAACTTGTGCGACTCTTTTTGTCCAGAATTCTTCAGGACAGCGGAAAATTCCTTAGCGAACGGTTTGTAAAGGACGGAACGTGTCGCTCCGGTATCGAGGGGGAACTCAAGTTGTTTTTCTTCAATGCCAACTTGCGTCACTGGAATGATTCCATCGAAGGCAAGATTTGAGGCGGGAAGATCCTTCGGCTCTGGCTTAAATCCAAAGGCAAAGGTTCCCTTCGGGTCCCAGCGAAACGTCTGCATGGCAATCAGGACCGGAATTCCGAGAATCCCGCGCTGCCCTTCCGGCATGCCGACAAATGGTTCCTGCGCATCCGGCAGAACGGTAAAAGCAACATTCTCCAAATGAAGGCCGCCGACAATAAACTTCTTCACGACCGCAATCCGAGCACCGAAGTGCGCCGCAGTGATGGAACCGATTTGCGTCTCAACACCTTGCACCTGTAGGCCAAGTCGCTTCGCCTCAGACTCGCTCATCAAGGACATATTGGAGCCAGTGTCGACACTATAGTGAGCCTCATGCCCGTCAAGAACGATGGGGATAAACACGCCGTTCTCGTTCATAAACATCGGAAGAGTGGATGCTTTGTTTGTGAGGATGATCTGGTCCGACCGGCTCAGCGCACGGAACATGGGAATCATGTTCTTCACATCGGCTGAGTTCGGTTTTTCCGCCAGCATGGCCTGTATCTGGAGATAAGCCTCCCGATACAGGCCATTTCGAAAATACAGGTTTGCTAGCATCCCGTGTGCCTCGTAGGCGTTATCTGACTGTGGCGCAGTCTTGATGACAGCGTTGAGATGTTTCTGTGCGAGCTTTATCTGATTGAATGCGTACTCGACCGTTGCGCGATAAAAAAGAGACGCATTCGCTTGCTCCGTTGCATCACGCAACGCAAACCATTGATGAGCGTCACGCAGTGTCTGTAACTGGCGGGCTCGAGCCGCTTGTCCTAAACAGGGGGGTGTTGAAATACAGCAAAAGAGCAGGAACTGGATCATGAAACGTCTGCTGCCCATCTTGCAGTAACTCCGAAATTTAAGCATGCGTAAACCCCCTCGGGGTGGAATTATCTTGGTCATAGAGCTGGAGGGCGACAGGCTCAAGTTGGGCTGAGCCACGCGGAGAAATAGAGGAGAGCATCGGGCGTGAAGAGGTACCGGCGAGGCCGACGTAGATCAGGAGGTGCCTTGCTTCATCGCAGCAGGTTATATTGACGTCCGTTGGAGGATGGCCAGTGAGACGAGTCACAACTGCCTCTGTGGGATTCTTCGTGAACCTTGCGAAGGTAAGGGTGTCGCCGGGATGCAGCGGGAGCTGAGCGCGAATCGACGCAAGATCAATACCGGCGTAACCGAAGTAGTTGACTGCACCGATCTGGAATGGGGTGTGTTCCATATCCGGCTGTTGAGAAGGAGCCGAATGAAGAAACATCAAGAGAAAAGAATAGAGGAAAGCTTTCGTCACTCACCCACCTTATCGTGCTTTATTGTCCGTTTTCTGACGGGACCCCAACAATTGCGGTTCTACACTTGACCGTTAAAACTTATGTGGTGCCCCGTACAACATCCTAGAGAGATTTTGGCGGGGTAAGGGCTACGCCCTTGCCCCAGCTCCAGCCGACGCCGGCGAGAAGCAGCCGGCCTCGTCTTCCGACTCCCCAATCTAGCGGGGACACCCCGCAACGCCCCGATAGATATGTGCGCGTAAACGCGCACGAAGCGGATACCAAACCTTTGCTGAGGGCTCTGCCCTGGCGCGGCGCAAGGGGTTTCCCGCAGTCTTCCGCGCTTCGCTTGTGCAGACCTCCGCTGCGCTTCGTCCGTTCCGCTCTAGCTTCGCCTCCGCTCCAAGGATGGGTGATTCCCCTCCCCTTGCGCCTTGCCGCCCCGCCTTCGCCAGGAGGCGTTCGGCATGTATGTACATGCCGTGTTCCACGACATGCAAAAGCAAAACAAAGGAGAAGCAAAATGCACTTTCTAAAGAAGCTCACCGAGCTACAGCCGGAATTGCTCACCCGCGTAGAAACTACCGTCAAGATTCAAAACTCGCCTTACATGACCCTTACGGTCGAGAACATCGGGCTAGGGCCTCGCGGCCTCCCCGCCCTGTCTATATGCCACTACGGAGAACAGAACGGCGACCTTATGCGCGATCCCGAGATGTGTTTTGAGATGGAGATTGTGGACGGTATAGCCACAGAGTTCCATCCTTACTATTTCCGCAACGATTACGCAGGGTTTGAGCAGAATGCTGTCGAAGACAAGAGAATCGACTCGCTAATGATCCGTGGTCAACGAGAGTTCTCCGAAATGTGGAGCCGCAATCTTATCGCTCAGGGATTCATCGAGGCATATCAAAAGCTAAAAACCTCACTGTAGATGTCAAAAACCTTCCCTCTCAACACGCTTAGAAATTAGAGAAATAGATCCAAAAACAGATACCAAACGTGCAACTATCTAAACGTTTAGGCGTCTAATATAGTGTAAGACAAATCAAATCAGGAGAAGACGAATCATGGTAAACGACCTCAACAAGACCTTCCACATGGGCTACCTCGGAGCCGACGCAAAACAGCAGAATGCAAATGCTCCCGTCACCTTCAGCATCGCAACCTCTGAGAAGTGGAGCGACGATAACAACCAGCCTCAAGAGCGCACCGAGTGGCATAACATCGTCGTCTTCGGCAACCTCCGTAACTATGCCATCAAGTTCAAGAAGGGTGACAGGGTTTACGTCGAAGGCAAGATTCACAACAACAAGTACCCCAAGGAGATCGGCGGCGAGACTGTAACGATGATCTACCCCGAGATTCACGCAGTAGAACTTGATCGAGTAGCAGCCAAGGGAGAGGAATCCCGCTCTGAGACTGAGCCGACCTCAACCAAGCAATCATCGCCTAAGAGCAAGAAATAAGGCGTTTCTTTAGTGGGGCAGCGCGGGAACGCTGCCCCCAACCACTGACGATGTACACACCCAAATCAGGAGATAAAGGCATGAACACCGCAGCAATTGTATCTACAGGCTATCAAACCCTCGCCCTTGCCAGCATCGACGAATCGACCACCAACCCACGCAGAACCTTTGATGAAAGCAAGCTGCAGGAGCTTGCCGAGAGCATCCGAGGAAACGGGCTCATTCAGCCCATCACCGTCCGGCCCAACGCCGAACGCTTCGAGATTGTGGCCGGTGCGCGTAGATTCAGAGCCGCCAAACTCGCAGGGCAAGCCGACATTCAAGCAATCGTCCGCAAACTCACTGACGCCCAGGCACTCGAAATTCAAATCATCGAGAACGCACAGCGGCAAGATGTACACCCTTACGAAGAGGCGGCTGGATACCAACGACTGCTTGAGCTGCCCGGTTTTGATGTTGCTGCTCTCGCTGTGAAGACCGGCAAGAGCCAGAGCCACATCTATTCACGTCTTTCCCTATTGCAGCTTATCGAAGAAGTAGCCGAGGCATTCCAACAAGACAGCATCACCGCCGCTCACGCGAACCTTATCGCACGTCTGCCAGCAGATCAGCAGCCCGAAGCTTTCAAATCGTGCTGGCGCAAAGACTACAGCGATAAAGAGGGTCATCTACTCCCCGCGAAATACCTCTCCGCGTGGATCGACAGCAATGTCTATCTCCCGCTGGATACTGCCCCTTTCTCCTTGAGCGATGCAACCCTAAACGAAGAGGCGGGACCTTGCACGACTTGCCCCCATCGGACGGGCTTCAATTCCCTTCTCTTCACTGAAGTAAATAGTGACATGTGTAAGTTATGTGGAATCTGAGCAACCGCAAGTATTTTCCGCCGGATCGTTGCCGCCGCGCATCCTGGCACCCTTCGCACCGCCGTATCTGTTCTTATTTGATCTCCAGAAGGAGGTCTACTTGCCATTTGAGTTCGTTGTCCATCCTATCCGTTGGGACCGTTGCCCGCTGGTTGCGGCGGACCCTCATGCCAGCTCGTGGCTCACGTTGCAGTCGCATCGAGGCCTGGCTCTCAACACACTGGACGCCTACTCACGGGCTTTGGAGCGGTATCTAGCTTTTCTGAAGGTACGTTGCGTCGCATCCATCTCTGCAACCCGTGGCGATTTGGGTCTTTATCTCGCTGCGTTGCACGGTGGCGAGAGCAAGTTGTCCAACGCTACGGTTCAGCAGTTATTAACGGTAGTTCGCCTGTTCCATGCCTATCTGATGGAGGAGGGGGTCCGTCCGAATAACCCGGCGGCACTGAGCAGCAGTGGACGCGGCATGATTGCTCGGCATCATAAGCTTCCCTGGATTCCGAACGAAGAGGACTGGCATTCGATTCTTGCCGCAGCACGCCAGGAACCGATTCGTAACAGGGCCATGCTGGCCTTTGCATATGACGCAGGGTTGCGTCGCGAAGAACTCTGTAGCCTTGAGAGCAGCGACATTGATCCTTCTCGGCGCACGCTCAGGATTCGCGCGGAAAGCACCAAGGGACGCCGTGAACGCGTTCTTCCATACTCCGCTTCAAGTGGCGAGTTGCTTTTGCGGTATCTCGAACACCGCCGGGCGCTGGGCAAGAAACGCGGCCCGCTCTTTCTGTCCGAGTCGCGCCGCAACTACGCCGTGCCGATTTCTATATGGAGCTGGTCGAAGATCGTCCTGCAGCTCGCACGCAGGGCTGGCATTGAGCGATTCTCCACGCACACTCTTCGCCATCTCTGTCTCACCGACCTTGCCCGCGCGGGTTGGGACATTCATGAGATCGCCAGCTTCGCCGGCCATCGCAGCGTGCAGACCACATTGCTCTATATCCATCTCAGTGGCCGAGACCTATCTCTGAAGCTCGCGGCAAGCATGGCGCAGATCCATGCTCGTCGTGCACAGATGCTGTCGGAGGTGGTCCAGTGAAGCAGAAAAGGGTACGAAGGGACGGCAAGCCGTGGCATAACAACATCGGCCTATGGTACGGGACATTGGCACCTGCAGAACGGAAGCAACTCGTTCAGAAGTGTGCGCGAGCGCAGTGGGGGCCGGAAAAGGAGAAGCCGAAGAAAGCCGACGACGGTCCGTGGGTTTGGCCGCTTGACCTGGACCGATACGATCGCTCCGGCACGCTAACCGAGGACGAAGAGGACATGCTGACCCGCTATGCTGAAGCGTATCGTTTCTATCGGTATGGGCGAACGATGGATTTCGGACCGTCGCTCAAAAGACTGGTGCAGCCATTGAACGATGCTCTGGACTACACCGGCATTATCCCCAACCAGCGTAAGTATGTATTGTTGTTTTTTCTTCGAGAGATGGCGGAGCGCAAGCTGTCCTTCTGGGGATGGAGCTCCGAGGAATGGATCGACTCCATAGATCGACGGCAAGCGGGACGTCAGCACATCCTGGCAATTGCCTACCTGATCTGTGGATTCTCCGACCTCCACCGCCTCAAGAGCGACCACCTCGTCTATTCGTGTCTCGCCCGCAAGGTGTTTGGCCGCGAGTACATGAAGACCGTGGCGGAACGTGTGCAGGCCCTGCTCCTGGAGTGGGGATATGCGAAGGCTGGCACACGCAACAACGTCATGCGAACTGCTTTTGAGGCTTTGCTGTTCATCCGCTCGCCCCACCTCGGCCAACTGACGGTCGCACATCTTGAGGCTATCATCGCGCGCCGACCGCGTCGGATCGGAAGCTGGTGTATTGTTGCCTTTTCGCGCGTGTTGGCCGGCATGGGCACGGTGCCCGAGGCGATGGAGATTAAGCGGCCAGTCTTGGACAAGAAGTCGTCACCCGCGCTTACCACTGGTGTGCCCGCAGAGTGGGTCCGCCTTTGTCGCATCTGGTTTGACCGCTCCGTGGATGCGAAGCGTTCCAGAACGAAGAGCTATTACTTTCTGCTCAACGTAGGGAGGTGGCTCAGTCAGACGCATCCAACTGTCCTGTCACCGGCCGACTGGACTCGCGATCTTGCCGCCGAGTTCATCTCTGTGGTCTGCCAGTGGCATGGCGGCGATTGGTGCAGCGTCGATCCCGCGCATGTAAAGAGCCGCGGGAAGATGCTGGCGCCAGGCACCCGAGCGGATCGCATCTGCTCGCTTCGCATCCTCTTTCGCGATCTACAGGAATGGGAACTGATTCCCCGTAGGTTCGATCCCATGCGGCATCTGACCGCCCCAAAGAGTCTGACCGCACTGATCGGCCCCAACCCGCGCGTTATCGCCGACGATGTCTGGGCCAAGCTCGTATGGGCCGGTCTAAATCTCGTCGCAGAAGATCTTCCATATAAAGGTCCCTCGCGGCGTAGCAGGCCGCGTCCGACCAGCTACCCGATTGAGATGTGCCGAGCGCTAGCAGTCATCTGGCTCTTCGCTGGTCTTCGCAACAACGAAATCCTCCGTCTGCGGGTAGGTTGTATACGCTGGCAGCGCGATGAGGCCACGGTTCCAGGCACAGGCGAACTCCTTCCGGCCGATGCCATCTGTTTGCTCGATGTCCCAGTCAACAAGACCGGAAAGTCGTTCACCAAGCCGGTTGACCACCTTGTTGGTGAGGCCATTTCCGCATGGGAGAAGGTGCGTCCCCAAGGCACAAAACTACCCGATTGGAAGACTGGCGAATTCGTCGCCTTCCTCTTCTTAATTCGCAACACGGCCATAGGCAAGACATACATCAACAAGACCCTCATCCCGGTGCTCTGCAAGAAGGCCGGCGTTCCGCTCGCCGACGTTCGCGGCAATATCACCACGCATCGCGCGCGCTCGACCATCGCTTCACAACTTTTCAACGCAAAAGAGCCCATGACGCTCTTCGAGTTACAGGAGTGGTTAGGCCATGCGAGTCCCTCCGCAACCCAACACTATGCTAAGATCACTCCGCTCAAGTTGGCCAAGTCTTATGCAGACGCCGGCTACTTTGCCCGTAACCTTCGCGCCATCGAAGTCCTGATCGACCAAGACGCCATCCGCGCTGGGATCGCTTCAACCGAACCGTGGAAGTTCTATGACCTTGGACACGGCTACTGTACTTATGATTTCTTCGAACAGTGCCCCCATCGCATGGCCTGCGCCAAGTGCGATTTCTACATGCCGAAGGACTCTACCTCCGCTTTGTTGCTAGAAGGCAAAGAGAATTTGCTGCGTTTGCTCCAGGAAATCCCGCTCGGTGAGGCAGAACAGGCCGCCATTGAGGACGGCATTTCCGCCTACGAAAAGCTGTTGCTCAAACTAGCGGATGTACCAACACCTGCTGGCCCGACACGGCAGATCTCTACCGGCCTGGTGCAAATTACAACCGTAAGACCGACGTTAAATGTCGCGGTCCTACAAGATTGAGAACGTCTCGATAGTAAAGATCTGAAGCAGTATGACGACTCTCCGTGGGACGATTCGGGAAGGGTAGGCGTATCACGTCGAAGAACTGGTCATGGAAATCCACCCTGCATACTCAGAATACGCAAACTACCCTTCATTGAGCTGACCTCATCAAGATGAGAAGCAGGCTTCCGAGTGAAGTTACGGCTCGTATTTGACACCCCTATACAACTAGGCGTATCGTTCATCAGATTGAGCAGTGCAGGTGTATCGAATGGCTAAGAACGATCTGCAGGGCACGATGGATCTACTGGTATTGAAGACTCTTGCGCAGATGAGAGAACTGCATGGGTATGGGATTGTGTTGCATATTCAGCGGGCTTCTGCGGAGCTACTGCAGGTTGAAGAGGGTTCGCTTTACCCGGCGCTGCATCGAATGGAGCAGAGTGGGTGGATCAGCTCCGAGTGGGCAATGACGGAGACGAATCGCAAGGCGAAGTTCTACAAGCTTACGGCTCAGGGGCGTAAGCAGTTGCTTGCGGCGGAGGAGAGCTTTGAGTACCTGGTGAAGGGAATTCGCGCGATTCAGTCTTATGCGTGAGTGGTTTGTGCGTTTTTATTTAAGAGCATGTTGGTTCGAGGTGCTGAATGTCTCTGATGCGCCGTATTCAAAATCTCGTCCGTCGTGACGCCGTCGAGAGTGAGATCAATGCCGAAATCCTCGCGCATCTTGAGCTGCGCATTGAGGATAACGTGACGCGTGGGATGACGCTCGCGGAAGCGCGCCGCGATGCGATGCTGCGGTTTGGCAACACGACTCTTATCAAGGAAGGGACGCATCGTTCGGACGCTGCGCTCACGATCGAAAGCGTCTGGGCGGACGCGCGATACGCCGTGCGAAAGTTGCGCAACTCGCCTACTTACAGCATTACGGCGGTATTGACGATTGGACTTGCAATTGGAGCGAACACGGCGGTGTTTACCTTAGTGCATGCGACTCTTCTGCGACAATTGCCCTTCGATGAGCCGGCCCGCGTATTCGACCTGGATAACTTCTATAGAGATGGGCTAGCGCCCGACATGAGTTCCAAGAATTATGAGAGTGCTTTCAACGCGCAGGCTGCGAGCTTTAAGACGATTGAGGCGGCTTCGATGTACTCCTCAGGCGGTGTCAACTTCAGCTATGAATCTAATGGTTCACAACGGCTGCAAGCCTCGGAGACGAGCGCGCGTTTCTTCGATGTGCTTGGGGTTAAATCTTGGCTTGGCCGTGCGTTTCAGGCGAGCGACGACGTTCCGGGAAACGACGCGGTAGCGGTGATCAGCGACCGACTCTGGCACAGCACATTCCACGGTGAGACTTCTGCGTTAGGTAAGACGATCACGCTGAATGGGCAGACGTTCAAAGTGATTGGCGTGATGCCGAAGACGATGGATTTTCCCTCTAATACTGATGTCTGGACGCCAACGATATTTGACGAGAATACCTTTTTGCGCGAGGGCGGGGCATACATGACGTGGGTGATTGTACGGATGCGCGATGGAGTGACGCCAGAACAGATGCGCGCAGAATTCACGGCTCGTGCTCAGAATCGCAATGGTAATCAGAAAATGGCGGAAGATCAGATACCAGTGCTTAGTCCTATTGCAGGCAAGCTAACCAAATCTATCCGGAGTTCACTTCTTTTGCTAAGCGGGGCCGTGACGTTGGTGCTGCTGATCGCGTGCGCAAACATCGCTGGACTTACTCTGGTACGCACTGCTCAGCGCCGGGCGGAGTTTGCTTTGAGGGCTGCGTTAGGTGCTGCGCGAGGGCGGTTGGTGCGACAACAGTTGATCGAGTCGGTGACCCTTGCGTTGGCGGGGGCTGCGATTGGAATTCTATTTGCGAAGTTGGCGTTACAGTTGCTGTACGTGTTCAAGCCTGCAGCATTGGAGAACTTTCCGCGGCCAGCGATTGATACCGGAGTACTGATCTTTACAGGCTTGATCGCGGCACTGACGGGCCTTGCGTTCGGCATGATTCCCGCCTGGCAGGCGAGTCATGAAGACCCGGCAACGGCGTTGAAGGCCGGGGTCTGGCGAGTGTCTAAGTCGGGCGCGCGGCTGAGGAAGATTTTGGTTGCCGGGGAAATCGCGACGGCCTTTGTACTGCTCATTGGAGCGGGGCTGATGATGAGAACGATAGTGAATCTGAATCGGGTGCCGCTGGGTTATGAGACGCGCAATGTTTTGAGCTTTTCGATATCCTTGCATGGCGCGCCATACGCGGTGGAGAAGACAACGCCCGCGTTGGCACAGTTCTATACGAATGCTCTTGGACGCTTAGGTCAATTACCTGGAGTGAAGTCCGCTGCCGCGGTCAGTACGCTTCCGCTGGATACACGGGCTGATATGGAGTTCCCTGTTCAACCGGACGGTACCAAAACTGGGCAGCAAACAGCAGCCCCGCGTATTATCAGCAGCGGATACTTCAGAACGATCGGGACGCCATTGATTGAGGGCCGCGACTTCAATGAGCGTGACACGAAGACGAGTAATGCGGTTGTGATTGTCACCCGTGATCTGGCGGAGAAATTATGGCCGAATCAGAATCCGCTGGGACATACGATTCACTGCGCATTCTTTTGTGAACAGAACCCGACAGTGATCGGGGTGGTTGGCGAGAGTCGACGGTTTGGTCCGCGAAGTGAAGCTTTAGCGCAGTTTTACGTTCCCTACACTCAACGCGATTGGACTTATATGACCTTTGTGCTGAGTAGTGAGGAAAGGGCGAGTATCCTGGCTCCGTTGGTGCGAAGTGTTGTGGCGGCTATTGATCCTTCGCAACCGATCTATGACATGAAGACGATGAAGGAGCGGCTGGATGATAACCAGTCGCTGGTGCGGTTTGAGATGTTTGCGCTAGGGTTCTTTGCCATGCTTGCAGGGTGCCTGGCATTCGTTGGACTGTATGGGGTCATTGCTTACACGGTGACTCAGCGAACGCATGAGATCGGATTGCGGATTGCGCTGGGGGCGCAACGTAGGCGCATCCTATTGGCAGTGCTTCGCGAGGGCGAGGTGATGGCTGTGAGTGGAGCTGCAATTGGCTTGATCGCTTCGCTGGTGCTTACGAAGCTGATAACGGCGACTCTTTATGGGGTTACGGCGCATGACCGGGGGACTCTGGCGTTAGCGGTGTTGCTGTTCCTTGGGATTGCGTTCCTGGCGAGTTTCATTCCGGCGCGACGTGCGGCGTCGGTTGATCCTATGGTGGCTTTGCGGGCGGAGTGAACGGCAGTGGCAGAGTAAGGGCGATAGTAGGGTGCTCGTCTCAGGTAGCGATCTTGTCTTGATACGTAAGTGCTGATGCCTCCCTATTGGTGGTGGTGTTTCAAATGTCGTGACGGGCGATACGACTATTAGGGTGATTTATGGGGACCTCACGACAACATTCGTGAATGAACTCCGCAATATGATGTTCCGGGCAGATTGTAGTCGGCTCGGAAGTCATTCCGCCAACAGATGATCTCTGGGTGGCGACGAAGGTCATGCGAAACGGGAGTTCCGTTAAGTTCCATTTCGTCTCCCCCAGGATGCGCGGCGGCAACGATCCGGCGGAAAATACTTGCCAGTTGCTCAGATTCCACATAATGCCTTCGGGCAACTTGCTACAACGGCAAGATTGAAGTCCATGTGAAACACACCGTTACTGCACGGCCCGAGCTGGTACAGATTGCAACGGACTGGCGCAGAGAGGACGACCCGTCTGTGCTGGCTCGCAACGCATACAACAGCATCGACCGCAACAAGGATAAAGACGGACAGCCACAGCCCTGCGAATTCACCCATGAGGCAATCATCGCTTTCGGTGAAGGTGCTGGCACCATCACAAAGGTTTGCACTGAGAAGGACTGCGCGATTCATGCTCCCCGTTATGTCCCAACGTTTACCCCCGAACAAGCTGCCGCACAGAAGCAGCGCGTCAAAGAGGAGAAAGCACGCGTCGGGAAGATGGCAGAACGCAAAGCCACCTTTGAGGACATCATGAGCCATATTCCTCCACGGCCCTCTAACGATCAGCTTCGCTTCCTTCTTCGCGCCCTCGTCTACAGCAGCGGTTACAACCTGTTTGAAGACGTAGCCGTGTACTTCACAGAACTCAATAACGAACGCACCGAACAATCTGATGAAGAAGTTCTCGACGGCTTAATCACCCGCGCCAATGATGAAGCGCTATCGCCACTGCTGGCCCGTTTTGCCCTCACCGATCACGTCGATATCCCACGCGAGGAGCAAATTGACTTCCTTACTCAAGCCGCAGACCTCTTTCTTCCGAAAGAGAAACCGAAACCTGCCGCAGCCAAGAAGACTGCACCGAAGAAGGCCGCAAAGAAGGCTACCGCGAAGCGCAACGCCTAACCCAGCATGGGCCGGGGTCAATTCCCGGCCCTGCTTTAGAACCGAAAGGACGGATGCCCATGTTGAAGTTCACCCATAAAGTACAGGTTCGGGAGCGCGTTGTTGCCAAGTGTGAAAGGCACCCTCGCTATAACCCGGAGAAGGATGGTAGGGCAGGAATCAAAGGCGGATGCTCTGCGTGTTGGAGCCTCTACGACGTGAACGAGGCCCGGAATAACCTCGATGAAGCCGTGCGCGAATTCCTCCGTCGTGCTGGGCCGTGGACGCGTCCACGAGCACCACGCCAGCGCCGCACTGCCCCCGAAAGTATGACGGTTACCGAGCGTTCAGACGTTTAGAAGCATGGCCGTGGAAATGACGTGACCGTGCAAAGGGTGGAACGGTCGTACTGTCCCACCCCCTCACACCGCCCCTTGGAAGACGCCGGTACTACTGGCGTCTCCCACTATTGGAATGGTCCGCCGCCCGTATCAACCCGGGCGGATTATCTTAGCTGGCAGGAGGCTTCACCATGGAGATTTCGACGATCGGTATTGATCTGAGCAAGACCACCTTTCACCT
>Ga0193742_1000677_pt1 | contig 22010 bp, 29 predicted proteins | sample L2c1metaG_FD_165511 | JGI IMG/M metagenome (GOLD analysis project Ga0193742, IMG submission 165511) | Soil microbial communities from a riparian zone of the East river system, Colorado, United States - L2c1 | ecosystem: Environmental > Terrestrial > Soil > Riparian zone | place: USA: East River... | reverse complement strand
GACCAAGATCATGTGTAGGATTGTCTGCTTGCGGCATGTGTGGGTGGAGGTCGGGCCACTGTAGGTCAGCTGCACTGAGGGTGAAGAAAACGTGAGCTCATGACGACGAGCCAACCAGTAGGCACGTGCTTTGACAATGATCATTTTCCGATAGTATTGCTTGGATGTCTTCACCAGTCAATCGCATTGCTGTTTCACGAAGATTTTTGCCTGACTCCTTGTTCTGCTTCTTTGTAATGTGTTGAAGGCAAACCACAGAAACCTTCGATGCTGGGCAGATCGAACTGCCTCGAAAGCGCAACAGGTGGGTGAGATATTCTACAAGGTCTACTTTTCTCAACCTCGCCTGATGGAAGTCTCCAGCACCATCTGGAAACAGGGTCGGGAAAGCTCTCGTCATGTAACCTGGAGTCGACTTAGAAAGTGGTGTAGGGTCAAAAGGAGGTGCGTTTATCTTCCAACCATTTGGCTCGAGGATGCCGAACATGACTACTTACATTAGTTTGCTGATAGTGTGCTCCACGGTGAACCTCTCTGACACCCTGGCGCAACTGCTGAACTTCCGGTCTCTCTGAACTTCCGGTCTCTCTGGATTCCCCAGCTCAGGGACACCCCCCACAGCAAGCCGACCGTCCACATCCCCCATGTCATCCGCTGCATATGTCCAACAGGCATGGCCGCAGCACTGTCTTGTCTGCCTTCTTGGCACACTGGGAGGCGATCGGCGACAGAACCGTTTTTCTGATTCAAAGCGTCTTGATCGATTCTCAAGTCGGCATATTCGGGATCATGCAGGATCTTGTATTCCAATGCTTCCCTGGTAAGCGCGGCAGCTTCGTTGCAATCTCTATAATGTCTTGATGGAAATTGATAATGTGATCGTCATAGCACAGTTGGCGACCCTTTGTCCATCGCACTTGCATGTAAGATTTGACACGGGCGATTAACATGCCATATCAGTAAGTCCAGATAAACAAGGAGGAACATTATGTGCTAATTACAAAAATCAGTTCCTCATCCCAGTCATAATGAGAATAAAAGTATGCACCCGGGTGTACTTTATTGGCCTCGGACCATTTTTTACGGGATCCTTGTCGTGGCGGCAAGCTCCACATATCCCGTCCTTCACGTCGAGGTCAAACCCTTCTTCCCAGCACGAATCGCGAGTTTCAAACTCTATTGCGTCTAGTTTCTCATTAAGGTTTTTTGATTGGGCCTCTTCTCGAGCTGACACAGCAAAGTTCGTAGGAAGATCGACGTTCATAAGATCAGCGCCATCACCAAAAATGTGGTCAAATGCATCAACGTCTACAGTCTCGACGCCGTCGGCATCATCATCTCCTGTGGCGGCTTCATAACCATTTCGAGCTGCGGCAGCTTGTTCTTCAGCTGTCGCGTAAGGCATGCACGGCAAGTGGCTCGAATCTGTCCATCGTCAGCCTGGCAATCCTCCACAGAAACCTGATGCTTTCCATGCGCACACCAACGCTGGTTCACAGGCAGAACATCAATACAAGAAAGTACGATGTTTTCTAAGGCATATAGGTGCGCATACACGTACCCTGTGATTCTGCGTCTCTGGACATGCCGCATGGTATCTAGACTCGCGACTTGGCTTCTTGCTGAGAAAACAGTCATCATCAAGAACTCAAGCGTACAATTCAACAAACTGCATACATACATAGATACCAGAATTACAGTGGCTACTATTACACTACATGTACTTACTATACACACGAGGGCTGGACAGTCCTTAATTATGGGGGGCGTTATTTGCGAGAAGGATCTGAAGCGGTTGGGGAAGTCCGTTCCATGCTAGAAGGACGTTCCAATCTACTATGCAATCTTTCGAGTTCTCTCTCCAGACTATCAATAAATTAATACATAGAAGGGATGATCCAAGTTGAAAAAGACGAACCCAAGTACCCTTTGTTTATAATCGACAGCTTCACGTTCCGCTCTTCGTTTTGCTGCTTGAAGTTTACTTTCTTCCGTTTGCTGATTAGTAGAACAGAGAAATTGGTATCGTCAGGGATGATAAAGAATATATTATCATACCATCACATCCATGCTCTTCCGCATGATCTCAACTTGAGCCTCATATGACTCTACCTTGGCTTTTTGCCGGTCAGCCTCAAGGTGCTGTGATTTAGCGGGAGATCGAGATTTCAAACTATCGCCCTTGTCTCTGTTCGTTTGATGAAGTTGGTTGGTCAGCTCTTCAATGCGACTGTCCATACGACGTGAGCCAGGTACTCCCCGCGGCGAGCTTGCATACGACTTTGTCTCTAGATCTACAATACGGACATTGAGCTCCTTCAGTTGTTTTTCTAGATTGGCCTGCGAGAATTGGCATCAGAAGTCCTTTTCAATCAGAAATTCAAGGACGCACGTTGAGTTTATCCAGTTCGGAATTCTCGACGCGGACCCTCCCCAATTCTATTTGACATTCGTTGGCGAACGACTCAGCTTTCTTCATGCGATCAAAGGCATTGGAAACACGGTCTTCTTGTTCTTCAAGTGAGCGCTCAAGATCCTGCTTTTTCAATTGAAGCCTTTGGAATTCTTGGTCAGAGGTCATCTTGTTTGTGTCAACGTGGTCAAGCTTGATCGTCTCGAGTTCGGCCTGCAGGGCTCGACGAGCCTTTTGCAACAGCGATCGATCGGCTTCCGCATCGTCCAACACGCCGCGAAGTTCCCGAACTTGAGAATGCAATGCGATAATTTGGGTTTGCTGTTCTGTTTGCGCTCCAGCTGAAGCCTCATAAACCTTCTCCAAGTCAAGAATTTTTGTTTCCATCCGTTCTTTCTCCTTTCGCCACCCACCACTGTTGTACACCTCGTCGTCGTATTGGAGCTGAAGCTCATCGTAGTCGGATCGGAGTTTGCGATTATCCTCTCGTAGGCGACTTAAGGCGTCTCGTTGGGATTGAAGTTCTTAGCATAGATGTCAACAATTATACTGAGAACAAGACAGACTACGCCATACCTTCGCTTAATTGTGCCAGTTCCGCTACAAGAGGTTTGCTTAAAAGAAGGAAGGATACTTTAGACCATAAGAGACATACCCTGGTATTTCTTCCTCGTCTGATCAATAGTAAAGTCGCGCTCGGAAAGATCCTTTTGATGCTGTTCTCGCTCATCCTCCAGTTCATCAGCTAGTCGCTGTCGCAGTATAGTCATCTCGGAGGATTCTCGACCCTCTTTATCCATATCCGCTTCTAATGTTCGGATGCGTTGGTCTGCAGCCTGTAAAGCACGCTTGAATTCGTTTACGTCCTGATCCCGCAATTTCTCCAGGTCGGCGATCGATCGGCGAGCTATTTATTTCATTAATGACAGCTAGATATTCTTCATGAACTTCACCAACTGTGTTGTTCTCCGGATGTTGCCTTTGCCTGAGCAATTTCAGCTGCTTCGCAGCGCTTCTGTAAAGCGAAGTCCTTCTCCTTGTAAGCCTCGACCATTGCGCGCAATTCTATAAGACAATTATTAAAGAAGTGAGAGAGTTGGATAGTGTCCGTACCGGATTGAGCTGCGGACGATGTCGAAAGCGATACTTGATCATCTTGGAGTCGTTTCTGTAATTGTTTCTTGGCCTCTAGCTAATGTATCAGCATCAAGTAATTCGAGACAAGGCACAAGACGTACTGGAGGCCTCTGTCTTGACTGTTTCCAGTTGTTCCTTGAGACCGTTGACCTCAGCCTGAAGTTGCTTCTTGGCCTGTGTAAACTCGCGTAATTGAACACGTTGTTGCTCAACTTCTCCTTGAGCAGTTCGCTGTTGAACGAGCTGAAAACGAACATGTTAAAGGTAAACAAAATACACCACAACCCCAACTTACGATTGCTTTTCGAGATTCTTCTAGCCGAGCATAGCTATCCCGCTCATCCTCCAAAGTTTTCTGGAACTTGGTCCACATGGCTTGGATACCATCTACCTGAGCAGCTTCTGCTGTTCGACGAGCTTCTGCTTCTTCTTGGAGCAACTCAGCCAATTTTGCATTTTCCCTGGATAAACGTGCCCGGTATTGTTGAAGGAATTGTTTGGAGCCATCGCTATTTTCGAGCTCTGCCAACATTTCTCGGATGGAGGTTTCGAGGTGTCTCCTTACTCTTTCCGATGCAACCATTTGAATTTCTAGGACTTGCACCTGCTGCTTTAGGACTGCAACCTGCCTCTCCGAATTGCGTGAAGATTCAGAATTGGTACTCTGCCGAGGATGAGTTTTAGGCGTTAAAGACTTTCTAGGGGTAGTATTGACGCTCATCGGTTGGAGGCCATTGGCGTTGCTCGATCTGGAATGACGTAGTCGCGATGTCCTTTCCTTGTCAAAGGCATCATCGCTGCGCTGCAACTCTCGCAGAAGCCGGGAATGGAAGCCTGTATCGGTAGGCCCACTGCTGGTAATCAATTGTCGAAGTTCGGCATGTTGACGTTCAATGCGTTCCCGGATATTTACCGCCGTGGCCTCCGATTGTTCCTTTTCATCCAACTGAGCCTCAAGCTGAGCAATCCGGGCTTCATATTGGCGCTGCAATTTGGCCAGGGAATCGCCGCTTTCAGCCTCTTCCGCCAATCTGTCAAGTTCATTTTCTAGTGTGGATTTAGATTGCTGAACCACAAGAAGTTGACTCTCAACATCCTCGGCGTGATGCTGGACTTGCTGAAGCTCGTACTGTAGCCGACGTATCTGCAATTCAGCCTCCTCTTTTCCCTGTCGTTCCTTCTCTACATCAGTGAGAGCCTGAGTCACTTTCTCTTGTTGCACTTTGACCTCTTTCTCCTTCATCCGCAACTCGCGTTCGTTCTTGACGGCCATATCCTCAGCTTCACTAACCATTTTCGCCTTGGCCGATTGGAGGGATCGGATGAATTTCTCGTTCCTCCTGAGCTCCATCTGTGCCTCTTGCAACAGCCGGTCAGTCACCCTCTTCGCTTCCTCCAGCACATGTACGTGTTCCACGATGGTTTTATCTTGCTTGGACAATAATTGTTTTACATCCCATTCCCTCGCTTTCAGGTCGTTAAGAGCTTTGTTCAGTTCCCGGTCAAGCTTCGTATTCCGATCTTTTACCTTGGCAATCTCGGCTTTCTGATTGGACGAGGCTTTCTCAAGCTGCACCCGCTTTGCACCCTCTGTCTCAAGCTGTTTCCGAGCTGTCTCCAATTCCCGAAGTCGAATTTCTTGGTCGCGTTGAAATTCAAGAACAACATCTTCAAAGTTTTGGTATTTCCCCTGCGCAGTAGCAAGTTGCCGTTCGAGTCCCTGAAAAGTAACCATTAATTTCTGCAGCATCGTTATCAAACAAGAGAATGTTATATACCTCTTTGACGCGCAGAGCATCAGAAAGTTGACTCTGAATGTCGTTTTGCCGTGATTTAACAGATTGAAACTCTGATTCCACGGCACGTTTGGCCTTCTCAAGCTCTGATAGCTGACTTTGAGTTGTATCAAGTTGGGATTGGGAGGCACGTTCTCGGTCTAGGAGTGACTTATGGCTATGTTGGAGCGATATACGTTCACGATTTGACTGCTCGAGGTCGACTTTCAACTTGTTTTGATTTTCCAAAGAAGATCGGCGCAACTCGGTCAATTCCTGATGCAGTTGGTTGGTTTGTCGCCGTAGATCAGCCAGCTCCCGCTCCTTGCTTCTCCCCACCTCTTCACGACGTGTTTCTTCTGAAGTCTTTGTATCCAGGAGGGCACGCATTTCATCGCGCTCTCCTTGAAGCCTTTCTCGAAATGCGATTTCGTTTGCGTGATCAAGTCTCTCTGCACTCAGTTGGACGTCCAGTGTATCGATGTCGGCTCGCAGTTCCATGATTTCCACGGAGGATGAATCGCGTTCTTCCTTGAGTGTCTCTAATTGTTTGGTTAATAGCGATATTTGATCCTCCTTCTTTTGAATCATATTGGAATATTCGTTTGTGGTTCGGCCCAGCTCTGCTAACTGCTCCTTGGCGTGACGAGCATCAGTCTCGAGGTGGTCAGACTTGTCCTTGATGAGTTCCCTGGAATTAAAAAATGTTATCCACCTCGAACGTGAACGAATGGGGAAAAAAAAGATACTTGTTACGAAGTTCGACATCCAATTTGCCTTCTAGTTCTTTGATAGCGAAATCCATCCTTTCCTTGGACCTGAGAAGGTCTTCCTCACGCTGCAAAACCAGATTCTTCAATTCCTCGCTCAATGTACGCATTTCGTCCAGGTCAGATCGGAGAGTTTCAACTTCCTCAGAGTTACTCTCGAGCTCCGCACTGAGACTCGTCTCCTTCGACTTCCACTCCTTCTGCTCAGCTTCCAACCGTACCAAGTGCTCGGCAGCTTGATCGAAAGCTCGGCGTAGACTTTCGTGTTTCTCGTCACTCTCTTTTTGTAGCTTCATGGCACGATCCAGCTGTGAATCAAGGACATCAATGTCTGCTTGGAGAGCTGCTACATCCTCCTCAAGTTGGGCTTCACGCTTCGTGCTGCGTTCAAGAAGAGCGTCTTTCTCGAGCACTAGGGCATGTTCGGCTTCCAGGTCATCTTCGATCCTCCTCTTCTCCGCATCCAGCGACATCTTGAGCGTTTCCAGGGCTTCGCGCTCTTGTTTATCTCTTTCGGCTTTCTCCTTGACCAACGCAAGTTCAATTTCCTTTCGTCGCAACTCTTCATCGTTACGGGTTGCTGCAAGTAATGGTCGAACCTTTCAAGCAATTTGTCAGGACAATTGCCAATAAAGGCTTAACAACACAAGATTCACCTTCGTATACAGTTGCCACCAAGGCCACTCGCGCAAATCACCATAGATCCTTGCATTGCGCTGAATCGTTTTGATGGCCACCGCACGATTGAGTATCTTCTTCATCTGTCTTCTCGCAGTCCACATACGGGCGACCGCTTGAAGTCTGGAGAACGTCTTGAAGAGAAGCATATGTCGTTGTTCCTCAAGCTCAGCCAGACACCCAGCTTTAAAAAATATCTTTGAAGTTCCGATTTTGAAAGTCATTTCGTCGAGGTCCAAAGCGGCCACCATGCGTTTACAAGCCTCTCGACCATCCATATATCCTCTGGGTATGATGCCAGGGGTAAGGATCTCGTATCGTTGACGGAATTCAACAAAAGGAAGTCTATTAGGATAGCCCAGACGGGCAATGCGTATTCCTTCCAATACACCGTTGCATCGAAGTTGGTCCAGTACCAATGGCACATCGATTCTGCCTGGCTTCTTATGAGAGTTAGGTACTATGCATCGTACGAAATGAGGTTGAGTGGCCTGGAGCTGTAACATCAAACTGTGAAGTTGCTCTTTATGCCTTTGCGCTACAGTACGAAAGGCTCCTTTCTTCGATGATCGCTTTTTCCCAACGGAGAATGCATTAAAAGCTCCACTTGGCCCAGATGGTAAATTTGCATATTCGGGAAACAGGTTTGCCACATAACGTTCGGATGAGGCAGCGAGGACACGAGTAAGATTGTCGTTTAGAGGATCTTTGTTCTTCTCCAACCAGCCGTCCGTCCTATATTCGACCCTTGCAGCATAATGATCGATGATGAATCCTTGCTCAAACCTCGAGGGTTCATATTTGTCTCTTCCCGCATGATGAGCCTCTTCATCATCGCTTTGCACGGCCCAGATAGCATGGAGTTTGTTGGTGAATGTCAGATCGGAAGCCTTTGGCATGATACATTCTTCGTCCAAGCAGCTCAGAATGCCAATGACATTTCCACTAGACTCAATGAGATCGATGGTAGGTTGCAGATCCAATCCAAAATTGAGGTAGTCCCACTGAATGTGTTCTCGGGCGTATTCTTCTTGCTCAAGAACAAACATGTGGTGGTTGAAAAATTGTTGAAGTTTCTCGTTCGTATAGTTGATTAGTAACTGCTCATAGGCGTTGACTTCGAAGATTTCGAAGCCTGCGATATCCAATACGCCGATGAATGTTGATTTCGATGACGGTCGGTCTAGGGCCCGGTTGACACGGTCGACAAGGCTACCAAAAGATTTCTCGTAGAGCGTCTTACACAGGGCGGACAGTTCATCTGACGCTTGTTGACGGGTTCGAGCCTGCGTGACCCATTCGCGGCCAGCCAGAGCTCTAGGTCGAAGAACGGCCCGAGTGAATTCAGCGATCGGGATTCCAAGAAGGTGGCAAACGCGTTCTGCCTGAGAAGGATCTGACATGACTGCATCGTCTGATCTTGTTGACGTAATGACGATATTGCCAATATGCAGGATAGCAGCCACGATGCGAAAGAGGTCGAATTGTTCGGCGGAATCGAAGCCTACGACATCCAAGGCGGCCTTTAAATTTATCAACAAGCGCGCTGAGTTACCTTTCAGCTGTCAATTACAAAGGCGGAGCATTACCTTTAGGGAATTCCATTCTTCTCTGTCATCTACGCCGTCGACCTCTCTTCTACTCTTGTTGAGGTACTCGTAGTCTTCCACTTCGCCATTGAGAAGTAGGTCCTCTGAAGAGCAGCGTGAGTTGGTTTAAAAACTGGTAAAATTAAAAATTACCTTTCAAAGGTCCTCCACCAGCCATTAGTTGATAAAAAACATGAAAACTACGTTCTGCCTCATTCCGCACCACAACTCTGCTCTTCTCCAATAGATACCAGTCAATATTTGCTCCGGCGATGCTACCATCTGGAGCAAACATTATGCGAACAAATTTGCCAAATCGACTCGAGTTGTTATTTCGTTGGGTTTGAGCATTTCCGAAAGCTTCTAATATCGGGTTTGCCTGAAGAATCTGGCGTTCAAGAAGGCCAAGACGTCCTTTCGCCGTCAGATGTGATCCGCCTCCCGACATAGAGGATGAAACGGCCTGACTGCGCCGTTTGGAAGAAAAACTAGACGGTATCGTTGATATGAGAGTATTTGATCGTGAATGCGATGGAGTTGTTGGAGGATGAACATCTGTTGCGATGGATGCTAGATATTGAATAACCTTCTTCGTGCTCTCTGTCTTTCCAGCACCAGACTCTCCACTAAGATAAAGAATATAACCATTGTGATGGCTTGCAAAGTCAAGGATCGACGTACGTAATGAGGATACTTTGATTTTCGCGTTCTTCGCCCATGTTAACCCAAGCGCGTTCAGCAACTGCAAAAATGTGAGGTGGATTATCATCTCGTCTCTTACCGCGATATTGTTGGATTATTGTATCGGAGTAAAGTGGTAAATTTTGATATGGATTTACTGCAACGAGGAATAGACCTGAATACGTCTACAGGGATTAAAACCTTTTAGAAAGGATGCTGATTTCATTAGAAACACTTACATATATTGAGCCTGAGCCATATCTTAGACGAAGATTATGCACTACACTGGCTTCATTAAGAAATGTAAGATCCGCGATGTCGGCTGCACGATCAAACTTTGGAGGGTTCATCTTGAATAATGCTTCAAAGGGTACCCTACGTAGCTATCACAATTATCAGTGAACGCATCTCTGAAGGCCGCAAAAGTTTTTACCTCTCCGCCTGCAGCCATTATCACTTGAGCCGCATCTTCCTCCTCCTCGTTCACCCACCCAGCAAGATAACCTTCCCTAGCATCTGGGACCCATACCCACTTCTTTTCATTAAATTCGGCCTGCAGGGCAGCAGCTCTCGAAGTTTCTACATTATGGAGATGACTGAGAATTGGCATTTGTCATGAATACGAGCAATCCGCGTAGATTTGATCAAAGTAATGCCTGAGATGATGAGGGGCGCGGATGAGGGGGTATCAGACGCGCCGTGCCTCGTGACTGGGCCAACCAACGACTACAAATCGGGGTATAGATTAGATTTAAGATTAGATGCAACTCAGTCAACAAACTGCACGACATACCCACATTTGCTGCTTCTTCTCTTTCCAAACACATTGTGGAATGACCGTCCGAGTGAATCTCCCGAGTGGTGAGAAGGAGAGATACAACCAGGGTTCAGAAGACCGCCTAAAAAAAAAAGAAATGTTCGTGACTGAGGATGCGAATATTCCTTTTTTTTTAATGGTTTTTTACTTTGCTCAGGTCGAGTTGAAAGTTGTATTTATCGAACTTTTGTGGAGATTCAAATGAATAAATCTCTGAATTACATGCAAGGAATACATGTCCATGTTGTTCGCAAAGACAGAAGGAATAATAATAGACTTGTAGCTGGAATAGAAGTATCATCATTAAAGTATTCGAACCAACATACGCAAGTCCATAAAATCACAATAGGCGGTAATCAGGGGTATGACTTCAACATGCTACGATCCTCTTTATTTGGAGTACTTCCACAAAGTCAGGCTGTGCAGCTGTTACTTATGCGCACAAGAGCTCACCTGTACAATGAGGGAGTCAGGCCAGGGAGAGACCACTCCTTGGGTGGTGACGTATTGTGTAGTTTGAGCACCATTCCAATCCTCGCTGAAGCTTAGAAAAAGAAACGCCGCCTATGAGTACTATGCATCGCTACGCATACGACATGACCTTACTGGTTCAAGGATCCGGACTGCCCAGGACCTAATCCAATGTTCTTCATTTTGAAAATAGATGCCAAAACAGCGGGCACGGTCTGAAGAGGACTAAATCAGAACATTGGGTGACAACGACTGTAACACGAATGCTTACAGCTTCAAAGAATTTAGTCGTCAGGAGTCTACAAGACATCGATCAACAGTCGCAGCGAAAGGGTACTTTGGGATGGCTTACCCATGTTCCGGGAACCACATAACAGACTTGGCAGCGGCAGAGGCAGCATCAGGACCAACCGCGGATGACTAGGTAAGGGGTTAAAAAAATCTAGTAATGAATCAAAAAGAGTCGTACATCAAGGTTCGCCTTTGCAATGTTGACGAATACTGGTGTATTCGCTTGAATTGTGATTGGTCCTACTCTGACGTCTTTGGTGGCGGTTCGATACACACCCGCAGCCTAAGAAGATTTAAATGTTAACCTTAAATTGTGTCAAGGTTAGACAAGTATATACCGGAGGATCCACTCCTGAAGAAAACGAAACAGATGGGGTCAGGTTTAGGCAGGCCAGAAATGGGTAATGACTAACTCAATGCCTCATAAACATAAGCCATCACCTTGGTCGATGCAGCTTGATCCGACGACTCTACGAGTTTGATTATCTCCTCAAGTTCCGCCTTTCTGTCTTCTCTCAGGTAATAATGGACGACAACGCATACCGCTTGAGAGTAAAGAGCTGCCGAAGGCACCACTGCAACAAAGATATCGGATGCGTATTCCGGACGAGAAGGTCTCCCGCTTAATGTTTGCCAAAGATTTTGGAACAATTCGTAACTAGCTATGCCACTGTAGTTCCGCGCGCCATTGAAGGTAGCCTGGAACTGGGTATCAGACAAGGTTGACAACAGAGAGGGGTATAAGTTGAACATACAAATTTTCCATTACCATCCACATTGATGTAGTCCACAATTTTCGCAGAGTGCTTTTGAGCGGCTTCACGGAGTCGCCAATCGTGAACGGGATTGGTGCCGAGGTAAACATATCTATGGCAGAGTTATCGCAGGGATAAGATAAAATGGTATAAGCGTATATACCGAGCAATATCAGCAAACATCTCGTAGGTATCTTGCTCGTACCAAGCTCCGCGAGGATTATCCTCGGTTTTTAACGGGAGTCCAGCCTACATAATAAATTAGAAAAAATAGATTGGAAGTGAAAGGATCCACGAGACCCACTATTTCTTGTGAGATCCAATGGACGGGAACAAGATTAATGACATCTCGGACAATGTCTACATATCTCACACCCTTGCCAACATGGTCAAACGATTTACTTTTGATCAACTCTTCAGTTTTCTTCGCGAAATAAGTAGCCAGGCTCGGATCCAAATCCGAAAATATGAACTCGGAAACTGTGGCAGCACCACTGACGAGCTTGTTTTTGGCTTCCTCAAGCATGTTGCCATCCGGTCGGTACTGCTATTCAGATACATAAGCAACGATGGTATCCAGGAAATGAAATAGAAATATGCACCATTTTCTTCATCAATACAGGTTCAAGAGCCTTGAAGAGGCGCGAATCATAAGCTGACACAAAGTGCGGCGCCTTCAAGACTTGAATAGCATCAGCAAAAGTATCAATCGGAACAGCGGGGCGTCGAGGTTGAGGCCGCTCCCAACTGTACTTCTCGGCGAGTTTAGGATTCATCTTTTCCAAATGATCTTTCATATAAACAGGGTCCAAAAATGGGAAATGCGCATATGCGGAACCAGCGGGGTAATAATCCGGTAGCGTTCTGAAAAGTAGTTTTGTGAGGAGGCCTCCGTAAGATCCATCCTGGGGATCATATTGACAATCTTGATAGCCCCAAGCAGTGAGGTTGAATGCTTTCATAAACGTTGTCAGCGCCGGGGAAACAAATGGTTAGATCAAAGGCTTACGAGTGAAATCAACGGTCAGGAATCTATCGCCTCGTGTCAAGCAAACAGCGTCTGCCAGGATAGCTCTCGAAATTGTGTATCCAGGGCATAAACCTGCGCCTGGGCCAGGCTCCTTTGTTTCCTCGGCTTGTAGACCAACCTAAAGAAAAGAAACATGAGTACTTAATATAGAAATTAGTAAGAATTGAAACCTACATAAAGCTCGAGGTTATCAATGTCTTTATAAAGGGCAGCAGCGGCGGTCTAAAACCAGGGTCAATTTAACGACAACTAGATATTTCGAAACCTTACGTGAATTTCAGGGTCTGGATTCCACTCCGCGAAAGTGGAGTATTCTAGAAATCATTATCAGTTTTAAAATAACGACTGTCTTCAAGGAGAACTGACGCTTAAGCCCAAGGAACTTTCTGAACTCATTTAGCTGAGATTCGCGTTTGTCAAATTTTAACAAATATTAGGTACTGGCCACTGCACATACCGAGCACGTCCCCCAGCTCCTTGATTGCTGAATCCCCATGATTTCAATAACCCTAAGCGCCTCAGGAATTCCTCGAGCCTTGTATGCCCCTGCGCGTGCCTCAGTGGAATTATGGAGAATCTTGGCAAGATCGCTGTCTTTGAAGCGACCATCGGCATCACGTTCGAGCCTATCATGTTAAAATACAATCAGAAACAATCGTTAACTCGGAGCAGAGACACGTACTTATCGAAAGTCCACTCTCTCACATCCCTGGGAGGAATCATATGACTATGAGCTGCTGCGGCAAATTGTTGCACGGTAACCTATCCAGCGTTGTAATTCGTGCAGCTAAAGGGCAAGTAACTTCTTTACCTCCGCAGGATTACTGCCCTCGAAAATTCCCTCGAACGTTTCCGTGGTCCACGCTGTATCCGGTGCAGACAGGGTAGCATGCCACCGATACAGAAGATTGAATTCAATCGAAACAACGTTTCCTTCACCCACTGGCACGAATGCATGGTCTGAATCACGTATGGTCTGATTTGTGTACCTAGCATCAACAACCAAGTTTGAATGATAAGATAAAAACTTGCCATTAGAGGATCCAGCCTCCAATCACTTTCATCACGAACCAAACCCAGGATGGCACCAACATAGTCTTTAGTTTATGATTAGTATCTGGTTATGCACCTAGATGACATGCACTTACCGCCTAGGATTATGTGGATGAAATAACCGCAATTGACAAGCCGGGCACGGTGGAAAATCTCATCATCTTGTTTCTGTTTCAGAGTTTCATCTGTTAGTGGAAGAGGCTTAAGGTTCCGATTCTCGTTGATGTCCAAAATTCGCTGAGCGATATACTAATGGCAACATCAGTCGTCAGAGAAGGATATGACGATGGAATCAACGAACGTTATGGTTTCTGTTCATAAGGATGAGGAGTGCACAACTGGCAGGTGGCATGAAAAGAAGTCTGCCGTCTGCAAAAACGTCGTCCCAAAGTTTGCCTGATCCATCCTTTCTCCTTACTGAATCAACTTGAGCGTCGTTGTTTCCATACAAGATGCTCAAATCTAGGTAGCTGCTTGCATCATTGATAGTCCAGTCTGTGTGATTGGTATTGAAGATAGAGTGGATGACCAAATCTGCAAAAGCAAAGAAGAGGGCAGAAATTCCTCCAGGGTGGGGTACAAACTTGTCTCGTTTGAGTAAGGTATCAAATAAAAGGCCAGGATCGGGTAACGCAAATCGCGGTGAAAGACGGGATGTGGGCACTGAGCGGGCATAAGGCGAACCGGCTTGACCCAGAGTCGGGTTAAGAACGTTATTATAGGAGCCATTAGCAAATCGGAACGCGTAGTTTGCGTGAGACTGAGCTTTTGATATCACATTAAGGGTGGAGGGTGGGAGACAAAGATATCCACTTGGAGGATGCGGAAGATCTTTGTAGACTGGGAACATAATTATGTTTTATGTCAATCAAAAATGTTTGACAATTGCTCACGGATAGTAAGAGCGGCTTGCTGAAGTTTCTTAGAAGCCACCGTGTGTTCCAATCTTGACATAACGAAGACGACCTTTTCAAGCTACCGAAGAAGATCTGTTCAGCGTTGTTTGGCTGATTCCCAATTGCTACTCACCAAGAGACGGCGGTCATCAATTCCAACGTCGTCCACTGTATGTATCAGGGCGTCCAATAATGCCCGCTGAAAGCGGTTTATGAGTATTCCAATGAACATGAGATAGTATCACAGGGTAATATACCGTGTTTGCCACCGACAATGTGATCGGTGGCCTCGCCACCAAATCATTAATAGCTGTAAGGTGCTTTTCCAGCGTGTCGTTATTTGGGCGAGCACCATCTGTGTTTACTGGTGCGCGAGTCTCCGACACATAGTCGATCTGTCGAGAAAACCTCCGGATAATAAAAGACATTATGGGAATAAAGAATTGGGTTGCCAAGGTGTAAGTGAAACGAGACAGCAGGAACAAGTAGTTCATCAACCGAGAGGCCATTTATACTTATGTATGTACACCAGGTAGAATCGAGGTTTGATCGGAGGGGTGAACTGGCCGATCCAAAGCAGCCCCAGAAAAGACAAACAAAGTGCCATATGAGAAAGCTCGTATTACTGCCATACATAACGTATCCCGTGTTTCGAAGTAGAAGCCAGGGCTTGGCGTTCAGCGCTCTGAGCAGGTTCTCGAGTAAGAAGACTCTGTGTGCGAAGTACTGTATTAGTCCCGGAACATGATACCGCCGACATATACGGAGATATGTTAATGACTAGTTATAGAGTCTAAATTGACACGAATCTGTTGTTGGGTCGGAACAGAACCAAGACCGTCGTCCTACATAACGTACGAGAGTAACCAAGTATGTACGGGTATTCCGAAAAAAAGAATCAAAAATAGAAAGCCTGTGTCCAGCTGCTACATAATCACACAACAGGAATTTTGCTGTGGCGGTGAAACAATTAGTCCAGGAAGGCGCTAAACTCCTTGATGAAACACGTACCTTCTTCGCGGTCTTGTAAAACATTTTGCTCTGCATAGAAAGGGCATTTGAGCGCTCCACCAAGTTGTCAAGCTTCTCCCCGCGTTGTAAGACGGATTCGATTGTTTTGTGCTACAAGACAATGAGTTGACCATCTGCCACGGCTTGGACTGCGGACGCACCAGTACAATCTTTGTTTCATCTAATTCTTGTTGAACTCTCATGATGGTATCTGCGTGCCTCGGGTCCTGGTACTTCTGGATATACGTGGTTATTTCGGGGAATGATATTGATGACGGATTGCTGAAGGACGATTGGGGGACCTTGGCAGTAAATTCATCAAGAATCTTTGTGAGCAAGGAGAAAGCTGGTCGAACAGGGTACTCTTCGTCGGTGATGATAACAGCTTGAAAGGGATTCAACAATATGAAAGATATGGAGAAAAAATGGTCCCACCAGCAAGTTGTTCTGGACCTCCACGGTTATAAACGTGCGCAACATGACTCTGTTCCTGCACTGTCTGCCGTTGGCCTTGGGGTGTTCTCTCTGAAACAGTCTTAGATAGGAAGGTCATGAATTCCCCAGCAGATCCCCTCTGGTAGAAGCTGAAGGAGGATAAGTCATTCGCATTTGAAAGAACAACAGAGGCTCCAGATGGAGGGGCCAAAACAACAGATATCGAGTAAATCTTCATAGCAGAGGGAAAGGAATGATGGTCTTCAAGTTTATTGGAGGGTATGAACAACCCGCAGTGGGGCTGGAGGTCACGACACAATTTGTACCATGTCACATTGTTAGCCGCGCAGTATATCCCTCAACGCTGCACACTGTGGGAACCACACTTTCACTACACCTACTTGGCTGATTCAAACGATGCAACGTATTTCTTTCCTTTGCTACAAGTCCACTTTTTGAGTTGATACCAAGTGCTCAACGTTGAAGAATACTCACAAATGATATTTTTGCTCCAACCGCACAGCCCCGAATGATGATAGCTGTCAACCGTCAAGTCAGCAAGTCTCCCACATATAAAAGACGAAATCCCCTGATTATGAACTCTCATCCGTGCTGGCCACTTTCATACACCTATCAATTGAAACATTTGGAACTGGTTTCCATCCCCTCAATTTTTATTCTTATCATCTTATCTCAATTTGTTGATCAAATATGGCTCGTTCTCGCACCTTCTGTTGTTGCCTGCCAGTTAGACTGGGTGTTTTCGTGAGTCATCATTGTTACACCTCGTTAGCATCAATATCGAGTCGGTTTCATGCTAGGTTTTGTCCTTATTGGCCATGATTGGAGGCTCCTTCATTGCTGCAGTTGGCTGGATTCAAATCTCCCAATTGAGTGAGTCAAGTGTTCTTCAGTGATACAACGATATTTGTGACCAACAAACCTACAGAGCAACATCCATTGGCCAAGACTGATGAAATCGCAGTTTGGATTCAATCTTCGTTGCTCTCTCTTCTTGTACTGTTGGCAGTGTTTGGGTGAGTATTAGTCCTTTTCTCTCTCCACAATCCCAAGTCAACATCATGTCTACCAGATTCATTGGAGCCCTGATTAAAAACCGACCCATGATCTCAGCCTTTGCCATCGGTCTCGCTGTACATCTAGGATTCAGTATTGCAGCAGGCATTTTCTCAATCTACACCATGTTTGCGCGCGACTCTTCGGGAGCGTTAGACACCTGCATCAAGAACGCTACTCAGGGTTCTAATGCCACTCAAACTCCTGATGATATCAGCAAGACGTGCAAGAAGGGGCTTATCATCCTCAAAGCCATCGTAGTGACTATCTATGTCTTGACCTGGCTCATTCAGTTGTGTAAGTTTTTTTTTTCCTATTACATCTTGTTTTAGGATGGACACGGTCTCATACCCCCGCTTCAATAGATGCCTACTTCGTCGTGGAGAGGTATGGTGACCAGCTGGATGAAGAACACTTCGCCGAAAACGCCGTCGTTGTCCCGAGAACGATGATAATGGAGGCGGGTGGCCCTCAAGTGACAACTTATACTGGTTTCGCACCTCACTACCCTTTCACGAGCTCTCAGCAATCACACGGTGCCACCCGTGGTCAAGACCCAAGTCAAGCGGCGTGAAGCATAGATCAGGATGTAAAGATGATTTAATCTGCCTGGCGCAGCATTAGTAAAAACTTCGATAGTTGTGTGTAAAAATGCAGGCACTACATCCTATTGTTATCGTGGTCGAGTGTCCACCAAAGTTTGTAGGCTGCAATCTTTGGCTGCACAAGACAATTAAGGTCTTTAAGCTTGAGGTTTAGATAGTCGTTTCGTGCTGCACGAGTGTGCCCGTCTATGGTTGCGATTTCATACAACCTTTGTTATAATACGGAAACCATTTACATCGATATCTATAATCTACCACAGACCAAGGGCGATCGAAAATTCAAAAATTGGCCTTGATGGATCATCTGTAAGTACTTGCGTATACTTACAGTTATCCATCGACACCACCTTCCTCTTCTGAAAATCACCCAATATTCCACCATCCAGCCGAACTAGGATATAATTCCCATTGAGCTTAAATGAGTTCAAGCGGCTGGTTAGTAGTAGTAAAAAACGATTATCAGGCAGGGTTAGTTAGGAGAAGAGGATTCAGAATCAACTCCTCCGAGTCATTTTTTCTTCATTCTTGAAAACTGATTTATTTGTTTCAACGTAATACATAGTACAACGCAAACTAATCACAGTTAGTGAGTGACCTTCGTTACAGCTACATGCAAAACCCTAGACACCCTCCATATCGGCATGGTGCTGAGCAATGTGCACCATGTGGAGGAAACTGTCCGTTAACCGTGAACAGACAAAGGCTTGTGTCACCAGCGGGGGTGGGATGTAGTTATATTTCAAGATGGTTACGGGAGAGATTAATGTGCTTTTAAATAAATGTTTGCTAACTTTGCTTATGTACCACCAGTCATGTGATGTCAGCATACCTTCCCGACCATTTCAGCGAAAATATATTCCATTTCATGTCCCTAGGTAGTGGCATCCTCGTCCTGATCGCTATCTGGTGTTTAATCCATCTGTTACACTACTTCACATCCCACAAACCTTCTTCAATCTTCCCTACCAATTCCCAACTCCGTCGTTCCTCCAGACACGCACGAGTCTCATTACATTTCCTACATCTCAAAATCACAACGACCTCATGGAATACCTATCACGACAAACTCTCCACTTTTCTGGCAAGGAAGGAAAAATATAGAATTAATGCATTGTTCAAATTGACCTATGACATTGGTACCATTTTCTGTTCGGTGGGCATTGTGATAGCAGTTGCTGCTCTCCTTTGGATATGCACTAGCTCTGTGTGGATGTTGTTTCAAAAAATGTCCCTCTCAAGGCGTAGTACCGGCACTTCGGATATCATGAAGAGAGCTATTTCCGACCTAGAGACTTCAAAGACACTCCAGGTATCTTCTCCATACCTCGAGATAACCCCCATCGTGAGTATGGCATCCTCTGGACCCTTTCATCATTTTATAAATCCAATCATCCACAGATACCTGGAGTAACAGTCCCACTCGCCCACCTCCCCATGATCTTCGTCGCAGTTTTCCTTTCGCAAATATTTCATGAATTTGGTCACATTCTTGCAGCTGCACGGTACGGTGAGCCGTTCTGTGGTCTCTGTTAAATATTTCAACCCAATTATAGAGAATCAATACTTATGATTGATGCCGGAGCATCTTTTACCATCTGTATCCCTATCGCATTCGTAACGTTCTCAGTAGCGGGCTTGAAGACTCTCATGCCTCAAGCCCGTTCTCGAATCACTGCTGCTGGTCCATTCAATAACTTGATGCTCTGGGCTTTCTTAGCTTTGGTGACTCGCCTTGGTCTTTTCAACTTGGCTTCTTTCGTCTCTGGTTATCGACATATCTCTGATGTCGGCCAGGTCGTTATCAGCGTTGACACTGTAAGTGAGTCTTCATGATTGTAGGTTCAAATTATACTTAAATAAATCTTTAGGGCTCACCACTCTATCTACATCTTTCTCCAGGCGCAATCATCACGAAAGTAGATGATACAGAACTTGGGACTAAGAATGCTTCCACAGATATGTGGACAAAGTACCTAACAGGCGCAGCCCAAGACATTTCCACTGGATGGTGTCTCGCAAGAAACACACTTAGTCAATATCTTTTTCATAGATCACCACCCATCTGGACTGACATTGTTATTTTCCAGAAAAATCTGTCTCCTGTTGCAACCCGTCATCCACAGAGAAATACCCCTTTACATGCTTCATATCTATTGATCATGATGATCGTGGATGTGTCGATCCTTTGCCCATCTTCACCAGGCCAACCAGCCCTCGCTGTACTTCTACAAAGGGTTGTCCTACAGACTCAGTATGCGTGGTACCGGACAAATGGTCTCAGTTACTGCGTCTTACAGTTCGTCCGTCCCTAGCAGGCATAGACGATGAGAGAGTGGTGGTGTGGAGTGGATCGCGCAGAGAAGTTTGGGAAGAAGGTAAGACCGTTTTAAATTTTCATTCGACCCAACATTTCATGGGTATGACTATTCTTAGTCCAAGTGGGGAATTGGCTTCCGCGTCTCTGGATCCTGCCTTTGTGGCTACCACCTCTCCTAGATATTTTCTGGCAGTGCGTCTGTCCAAACTCAGTTTCTCGATTCAGTCCTTCTCACTTCTTAATAAAGGTACTTGACGATGGCGACACTCTCACTTTATTTCTTCAATCTCCTGCCTCTACCATACCTCGATGGGACAGAACTCCTACTATCGATTCTCGATTTTCTTTGCGACAGAAAGCAAGAAGAGCCTTTCGTATACGACGTAGAAGCACTCGAATCAGGAGACGCCCCAGAAACCATGAGAATACGCAGAAGATGGAAACAAAGACTGGGTAAAATCATTCCGATCATGACCATGAGCACTTTCATATGTTGTATTGTACTCGGAATGATGAACCTCTTGTTTTGAAGCTTTGTTGGTTGGTATTGAGATTAGCGGGCAAGAAACGGTATGTGATGATGGTAATAGTATAAGGATTTGTGGGGCATAACGCATACGGTTTCGAAAGTCATCACAGTGCTGCATGCATACGTTCATAACCCACTCTGGGCTGCACCGATACCCCCTTGGAAAGTACTCCGAAAGATGGAAAGAAGTTTTTACTTTTACTTCTTCTTTGTCACTTTATCAACCTCGTCAATGGCAAGACCTGGAGACAAAGAAATAGTTCAAGCTTGTAATGAGCAATCAAATAGATGATGGCAGAATATGGGCGACGCACCAGGGGGCAAACTTTGCTTTAGCTTCTCCGCTTTTTCTGGGTCGTCTATCGAAAGTGTATAGAGATACCGTGAACATCTAACTTTGAACTTTGTTTGTGTCTTGCCACCGGCAACTTTTGGCGCAATCTTCTTTATACGTGCCTCTAAACGCAATCAGGAAAATGTCATTAGAAAAAATAAACTTGCAGTTCGAGGAGAATGACGCACGGGACGCATCCTTTCTTTGCGTGATTTTGATGAATTGTTTGATATCGCGGATTTCTTTAGGCTGGTTGAAAAAAAAAGTTTTATCATCATGAGGAATAGGATGTTGATAAAAATGAGCCCACTCACCATCGTCGAGGGTCTCTAGGGGAGTGCTATAGATCTCTGAGGACGTCGAACAAGTAGCAGAGGTGGCTGAAACCTTATTTCCGTGAAAGTGTATATTTCTTCGGCCTTAGCCGCAGATCACGTGGTGTGTTTTTAAACTGTATTTCGGAGACTTGATTTCCCCCAAAACAAGAATATCACCAACCTCACTTTCTCGCTGTCAACGTTTTGAGTTCTGCCCGTCACCTTGAGCGTGAATTCGATGCTCGTGGTGACGATATGAAATTCATGATGCCATCCCTTCACGTTTTGCTGACCCCCTGCTACACCGAGCACCAGCCACGAAAGTAAAAGAATGATGCGCAGGCTCGCAAAGGATGTCCGCAACGAACACAGGCATGCACTCGGCGCGCAGGGTGTCATTGTTCAACCGATTGTACAAAGCAAGGTTCTCTTCAAGCAGGGCGGTGGCAGCCACAAATGAACTGGCAGGCTAGGGATAGCTGGCGACGGCGTCCAGCCGAACGATAGGCGCTCACGGTGCCTCGCTGGCAGTCCTCAAGCCTCAAGCCTCTTGCCTCCTACCACCACTAATACATCGCTCGAAACATTCTTTCATTCGGTTTCCTCGCTCTTTTCTATTTGATTACCCACCCTCCACTCCCAGAGACCGGAATTTCACTTGTCATACCAATTAGAATCACTACCATTCAGCTAATTTCATTTGATTGTATACATTCGTTATACCCCCGAACAATTGTAAAACAATTTTTTATACTTCAAGCTGTCTACAAACCAATCGTCGGGCGAAGATCCCGCCCACTTAACGGCTCATCTTTGCTCCGCGTATCCAACAGGTTCTCACAGTTCGTAGTCAGCCCCGTGTGAGGCTTGGACCTGAAAAGCAGTGGATAGCCATTGGTCCCACTGAGTGTCACTGGTGACTGTCAGCATTTTTCCAAGTCTGATCACGTGCGGTCTCCCAACGTGTCCACTACAATTGCCATTGCCTACCCCACCGACTCACAACCTGGCATACCATTGCCATACATA
>Ga0193742_1000675_pt1 | contig 22046 bp, 41 predicted proteins | sample L2c1metaG_FD_165511 | JGI IMG/M metagenome (GOLD analysis project Ga0193742, IMG submission 165511) | Soil microbial communities from a riparian zone of the East river system, Colorado, United States - L2c1 | ecosystem: Environmental > Terrestrial > Soil > Riparian zone | place: USA: East River... | reverse complement strand
AGGAGGGCGAGTTGTGGGCGCGAGGTCGCAAGCTCTGGACGCGGCAGGACGACGGGTATCGGTGCCCGTGGTTCCTGCTCGTCAATCAGTACGGCCCGGTCGGCAACGACGCCGGGTGTGACGATCTGGAAGATCGACTTCGAGCAAGCCGGGGTACCGGCCGGAAGCTCTAGGGGGACAAATGCCGGAAAAGGAATGCGTCACTCGGACCGAGCTGAGTAGCCGCGTCTCGCAACATGGCCGAACGTTCTTCAAGAACGGGGATAGTCGCCCATTGCGCTCAGGTGAGATCCAGTTGGTCCTGGACGCGATTCGGACCGCGTGGCCTCTCTCCGAGGGAGAGGAGAGCGCCTAGCTCCCCGCCTCATACGCCCGCGTGTAGAGCGCCTTAAGGTGCTCTACCACGCGGGCGTCGTCATGCCAGCGCCGGACGTGCTCCAGGCCGCGCTGTCCCCACTCGGCGCGCGTCTGAGGGTCTGCCAGGGCCAGCAGAGCACCGTAGATCGATTCCGGGGTGTCCTCGGCCCGGTAGAACGGCAGCGACCCGAACCGGCGCTCCATTTCCGACAGCGTCAGGTCCTGCGCACCGGCGATGACCGGGATACCCATCCCCCAGGCCTCGATCGAATTGTTACCGTACCCCAGCACCGCCTGGTCGAAGTAGATGTCGCACGCGCCCTTGCCCTTAAGGCAGTCCGACCACGAGGCGTTCTCGATCAGCACCAGCTCCACGTCGACGTCGCGGCGCAACCGGTCCACCGCGTCCAGGAACTTGTCGGTGGACTTGATCCGCCGGTCCGTGGGCGCGTGTCCGATCCGCAGCCTGCCGTCCTCGATGGGCGAGCGCCAGGACGCCAGCCAGCTCAGGTCATACGGCGCTGGCAGCCATTCGGATTCGTCCGGCGCGATGAGCCACAGGTCGAGGGTGGACACCACCGACACGACGTTGCCGCGCTTGTGGATCTCGGCGCGCAGCTCGTTGTGGTTGGTCCGATAGAACGTGCCGTGGTGCTGGACGATGGCCGGGCGCGGCTCGACGCGCAACACCCGCTCGATCTCGAAGTTGTTCCGCAGGTGCACCACGTCGGCGCGATCCCAGATGCCAGGCGCATCGCCCCAGCGCCGATGGCCGGGGTACTGCATGTAGTTCATCGTCGAGACGCACAGGTCGTACGTCCACTCCGGCGCGAGCCGTCGGAACGCATCCAGCGTCCGGAATCCGTTGCCGCCGGTATCAGCCCCGCCGGGAATGTTCAGCACGCGCACAGGGGGGCTCCAGGAGGTCGGGGGTGGATGTGTGAGCGGCCGGGGTTGAACCGACGATTCCGGGGTCACAACCCGGCGCGTTGCCACTACGCCACGCTCACCACGACGTGCGACGACCCCGGCTCGCTAGGTGCCTGCTGGGCAGGTGTGCGAGCCGGGGTCGAAGATCACATGGCTACGGCCCGATCACGGGGCGACCGGGCCGTAGGTGTCGCGGGTACCAATGTCGCGACTGCGAGGTCGATTGCCGGACCTCGCTTTGGGGGCTAAGCCCCGGGACGGTCTAAGCGAACAGAATGGCGTCTGGGTGTAATCCCCCCACCATTAGAGCCAATATCACCCGCGCTGGTCAGGGATGTCAAGCCGACCCGCGAATGACGTCTGGAATGTAGTACAGCACCGGCCTTCCGACCCGCCGACGCCATTGTTCGCGCGCCGCCAAATTGTAGATATATCGGACAGACCATCCCGTAACGGACGAGATCTCGTTAGCGGTGAGATAACTCTCCTGGTGACCCGGCCTCGGCATTGTTCGCCCTTTCCAGCGCCCGCATGTACTGGACCCACTTGCCGGAAGGGATTCTATGCGCGTCGTCCTCAGAGCAGACGATCTCACTCGGCAGCAGGGACGCGCCGTCACGCACGATGGCGTAGAGCTGGCCACCGCAGACCTCGGCGCCGATCTCGCCCGCCTCGACCGGCTCGCCCTTCTCGACCAGCATGTGCAGCGCCAGGCACCTGCCGCCGGGGATGTCCACCCGGCGGCTGCCGGACGGGTAGGCCACCCGCCGGACCTCGGAGCGGTACCAGGACGCCCACTCGACCACCCAGAGCGCGTAGTCGTCGTTCTCCGAGTAGGCGAGCCTCCAGGCGTGCCAGCGGCCCAGCCAGGCCAACAGGGTCGCGGTGTCGTGGTCGGCAGGCCGGGCGCTGGATTTGCTACGGGCCAGCACGTCGCCGACGATCACCCGGACCCAGGCGGTCACGGTACCGGCCAGATCGGAGACTTCGAGGTTGATCACGATGCCGGGGATCTTGGTGCCGGTGACCTTCTCGCCCGCCCTGCCCTCGACCGCCAGCCTGGCTTCGAGGTCCGGCCAAATCTCAGCTAGTCGTCGGAGGTTCGGCCCGAGCCGGTCGGCACAGGTCCGGCACATCGGCCGACCGGGCTCGACCTGACGCGGCCCGCCGAACTCGTCGGGGCGGCACGTCTTGGACCGGCAGAGCGCCTTTTCGCTCTCGCGCTCGCTCATGCCGAAAACCGTGTCCGAAGGCGAGTGTGTCCGTGTGTCCGCCCTATAGAGCGGGCGGCGGACACACACACGGGCCGATGGGTGTGTGTCCCGGTGTGTCCGGGAATTCGGGACACACCCTTGACCTGGGGAAATGTCATTGTCATTCCGCACCTGTTTCTGCGTGTCCGGAGGCTTCGGACACACCCTCTGAAATGATCTTTGTGTCCGATCTTGAAACGGCCCGAAAATCAAGGATTCGCTGAAGCGTTTCGCCCCGTGCGCCCTTAAAGCCCGGATTGGCTTCCTTGTGGGCTTTTATGATCCTTTCCGCTTCCCGCCGGGAATTCGACGTGAGCGGCATTCCAGCCTCATTGAAGAGCTTGATCAACTCGTCCCGCTTGGCCTCGGCCGAGCCCCGCCAGCCGAGCGCGTCAGCTTCGTGCCGCAGCGGCATGGACTTCCGGTGAAGGGTGAGCGTCAGCATCTCGGCGGCGATCTCCATCCGCTTCATCTCGCAGTCGAGCCGGTACGTGGTCTCAGTGACCTTGGAGAGCCGCCACACCATGTCGACGTCGCCCGCCTTCGCCGAGCCGCCCCGCTGCCCCTTCGTGGCATCCTTGCCCGCATGGTCGAGCCGGATCAGGGCCACCCGCGCCTGCTTCAACTTCAGCCCGGTGGACCGGTAAAACTGCAACCAGGTGTCATTGTCGTTCTCTGGCCCGGCGATGGCCCGGCTCACGGTGTCGATCACCACGACCTCCGCGCCGTAGTGCTCGACGGCGAACATCAGCTCGTGCCCGCCCTGGGCCGAGTCGAGCGCGGACAGCGCCGGGAACGACAGATAGTGCAGGTTCCCGAGGTCGTCCGGGCCGTACCCCATGGCCTGTAGCCGCTCCCGTACGTCGCCCCGAGGGTCGTTCTCGAAGTCGACGTACAGCACCGTGTATGGCCGGTCGGGCTTGTCGCCGAGCACGGCCCGGCCCATGGACACGGCCACGGCCAGCTCCAGGCAGATCAACGACTTGCCGACCTTCGGCTCCGAGTAGATGGCCGTGCCCCGGCCGACCGCCAACAGCGGCTCGATGATCCATTCCTCGCCGCGCTCGTCCGCCCATAGCTCGTGCCAGTCAATGGCCGGTGGTATTACTGGCCAGGTTGCTTCCGCGTCGTCGACGACCAGATACGGCGTCGGGTCCACCGGCTTGCCCTGGCGGAACTCCATGTGCACCGGCGTGCCCGGTCTGGCCACCACGGGCATGCCGGGGTCGAACGCCACCCTCGGCAGCGCTGGCGGCGACTCGTTCGGGTCGGGCACCTTCACCCGAGGGTTGCGGGCAGCGCCGGTCTTCGCCGAGGAGATGGTCCGCATGATCTCCATGCCGGTGAGCCCGTTCAGCCGGGCCGCTGCCGCCAGATGGTCAAGCGCGTCCTGCTCGACCAGGTGCCCGGCGGCGGCGAGCTGGAGCACCGCGAACGCCGACCGGTTGAGCTGGTCGTTGCGGGTGCCCTGTGGCGCGCCGCGCACCGCGTCCGATTCGGCCTCTAGAGCCTTCGTGCCGTACGGCGTGCCGATCTCCCCAGGGGGCAGCCTGGCAGGCGCTCCTGGGGCTGCTGGCGACTCCTGGGCACCCTTCCCGCGCTTGGCGTCCCACGCGTCGTAGAGGCTCATCAGTGAGCGACCGGCGGCAGCAGCCAGACGTACGGCCCATCGATGCCCTTGTCCGGCTCGACCACGTAGGACGGCGGTGCCACCACGTAGCCACCCATGCCCCGGTAGTCCACGCCTTCGAAGATCGCGGTGGTGTTGCCCCGGCCGGTCACCGGCACGTAGAAGTGCATGCCGCGAGGAGTGAGCGCCACGCCTTGGATCTCGGGCAGGAAGGCCAGATCATCGGCGATGCTGCCGATGATCGACGTGTGGCCGGTCTCAGTGTCGACGTCGATCACGTCGTAGGCGTGGCCGGTCGCAATCGCAATGTTCTGTTGAGCCAGCTCGTGGAACATCTCTCGGACGCGGGCTTCATCGGTCGAAGCGTCGAGCAGGCCATTGGTGCCCTTCATCGGCACCTTGGACGGGTATGCCAGAGGGAACACCGGCAGCCCATGCTGGGCGTACCATAGGGCCGCTCCGAGCACGTTCGCGGCAGACTGCCCACGAAGCCAGTCGGCCAGCACGGCGTGGTACTTCTCCAGGGCCTTTTCGAGCACGTTGATCTGCTGTTCGTCGCCTCGCATCCCTGCGGCGTTGTACGCGGCGTCCAGCGCCGTGAAGCCATCCGTCATGTGCGTCTCCCCTGTGATCGTTCTGCGCGTGCCCTGGCCCGGCTCGAACGGGCTGCCCACCTTCGGGGCAGGGCGTTATGGGAGTGGTTTTCCGCAATAGTTATGGGACTCGACCGGCCCGCGTGCCCACGTACCAGAGGTCCCGCTTGAAGATCCGCTCATACACCCGGACCTCCTTGCGGGTGCCGTTGTCGAAATACAGAACCTCGTACCCGGCCAGGCAGTCACTCCGGGTCATCCACAGGTCCCACGACTCGACCCCTGGCCGGTGCTTGGCCAGCGACCAGGCCAGTGACGGCGAGTCCGCGTAGCAGACGTAGGGCGGCTTCCATGCGCGGTCCACAGACCGGCTGCCGGGGACCAGCCCCCGGCGCAAGATGCCTTTGCGCCGGGAGCTGGGCGACCAGTGGTACAGCAGGAATGGCTGGGTCTTGGCCACGGTCAGAACCTCACCTGAACCCAGGCGTCTTCCTCGTCGCTCTGGGGGCACCAGATGACGACCTCGACCACGTAGTCGTTCTCGTCGACCTCGACGTGATCACCGACGCGCGGCACAGCAGGCATGTCGAACCTGCGGTAACGCCACTCGTCGAACTCAAGGGGTGGCATCCGCTCGATGGCCACTTTCATCAGCAGCAGCCGGAGTCAGGGAAGATGAACAACTGCGGTGCGTCGGCGCGGTGCGAGCTGTCCAACTCGAACACTCGGACCCTGGACCAGTCGTCTTCGCTGAGCACCACGGCGGGCGTGGACCTGTCGGGCTGGTTGTACTCGTCGACCAGCGCCCGGACACCGGCCTCGTCACTGGCCAGCACCAGCACTGAACCGCTGTTGTGGTAATTCAGGCTGACGCTCTCGGCGTCCTGGAACAGGAAGGTCTTCATCAGAACGGCGGCGTTGCCTGCGGCGGCTGGCCGTACCCGACCTGCTGGCCGGGCGGCACCTGAGCGGGCTGCATCCCCTGGGGGAGCATGCCGCCCTGCTGGTACTGCGGCGGCTGCTGCTGGGCGGGCTGGTAGGCCTGCGCCTGCTGCTGCGCCGGTGCCTGCTGGCCCTGCTGGCCCTGCTGGGGCTGCTGGGGCTGGTTGAACTGGCCCTGCGCCCGCAAGGCGTTGCGCTGGGTCAGGTACTGCCCGGCGATCTGGGCGTCCTGGGGGGTGAACTCCGAGATCTGCACCGTGTTCCGGCCAGCCTTGGACGTGTACGGGCCGACCCGGCCGAGGACCATCCCGCCGATCTGGTCCTTGCACTGGCTGAAGACGACCTTCGGGAAGATCAACGCGTCCAGGTACTCCTGCGGACCGCCGTTGGGGTCGACGAAGGTCACGTCACCGGCGATGGCGTCGGCCGGGCCGTTCTTCGTCTCGATGCCGTGCTCGATGCCCTTCGGCTCGATGAGCACCAGCACGCCGATGTACTGGTCCCACTCGAACGCGGCACCGCCGGACGCGGCGCGGGGCTGGTTGAACTGGTACTGCTGGGGGGCATTCACTGGTCGTTCTCCTTCTCGGGTGTGGTGGTGAAATGGCTCTCCAGCTCGGAGGCCTCGATCCATGCGGTTATGTGGCTGATGTTTGCGTCGGTGACGCAGACGTCCTCGCCGGTGATGAGCCACCGGGCGAGCCGGATGACGTCAGTGGCGGGAACCGCGTCGTAGTCGTTGCCACGGAGCAAGTGCGCGGCCACCTGGCAGGCTTCGTCGCGTTCCGCGCGGCCAACGAGGCGGGTGATTGTCATTCGTCATCACCCACAGCCAGCACCGGCGGCACGTCGCTGATCGCCGACTCGGGCACGTCCACATCCACGTCGATCGCGTCGAAACTGCTCGCTGGCAAGGTGAGCCGGAGCTTGATCACCCGGCAGCCGCCGGGAACCACGTTCGGCTTGCTGTTGGTGACCTTCACGGCCGACAACTCGTAGGGGAAGTAGGCGCTCTTCTTGACCGCCAGATAGACGGTCCCGGTGATGGGCTTGGACATCATCAGGCGTCCTTGATGAGCCCGGCGAACTCGTTCTGGCCAACGATGGCCAGCCCGATGCAGTCGGACATGGGCGCGTTCTCGGCGATCAGGAAGCCGTAGTCGACGCCCCCGTCAGGGGCGGCGGTGCGGGCCACGACGATGTAGTTGACGAGCACGCCGCGTCCACAGGTGCTGACGTATTCCTCGATGGCATGCCGGACATGCTCGGCAGCCGCCTGGCGGGGGTCGACGTCGAGGGCTTCGTTCATGGGGGTGACCTCTCTTTCGATCATGTTTCTCGTTCCCTACTGCGGAGGGCTTCCCGGCCCACGTTGCCGCGTTTGACGGCGGCGGGCAGGTGGCCCAGGTGCCAGAAGTCGCCACAGGGGTAGGCGTTCATCCGGCCGAACTGTGGGTGTCGTCGAGCCGCCCGGCGTGCGGCCTTGCGGCTGGGGAACCGGACCTTGCCGTCCAGGGGGCACTCGTTGAAGAAGTTGATCTTGCCTTCACTCATCGCCGCCCTCGGACTGGGCCAGACTGGTGCGCAGGTAGGCGCGGGCGACGGCGAGGGCATAACGCGCGTCATTTGCACGCGCCGCCAGAACCGCGTGGTCGGGCCTATCGCCATACGCTCTGTCGAACTCGACCACTCGTTCCCACCGAGTGGCTTCTGCGTCCAGCCACTCGGCGAGGGCCAGCGCGACAGTCGGGTCCAATGCGGCGACATGCTCGCCATCAGCCGCAGCGTCCGGCCCTTCGCCAGCGATCATTCGTGGGTGACCATCGGCATTGCCGACGACCTCCTTGCCAGCCCATGAGGTGTCATGCATCGCCTGCCACCTGCTCGGCCAGGGCTGGCTTGCAGCTTCGGCCCGCTCACGCATCAGCGAAGCGGCGCGCCGCAGCGTCTCCACCGGGGACTCGGCCGCCATCACGCGCCCCCTTCGGGCTGGTCCCACTGGTCGTGGGTGTCCTCGTAGTCGCTGATCGCCACCACCAGCGCCAGCACCCACGGGGGCGCGTCGGTGGGGCTCATGAGCGCTCCTCGATGGCGGCGATGATTTCGGCGGCGACTAGGTAGAGCCCGAACATGCCGAGGAAGAAATAGGCGGTCGGCTCGGAGCCTGTAAGCACGCGCACCAGCGCGGCCCCGAGAAGCCAGATGTACGCCGATATCCGGGCGGTACCGGCCCGGTCGTCGAAGTACCTCACGAGGCACCGGCCAGCAGCTCGGCCTTGCGCTGTTCGGCAGCCGTCTGCGCCGTCTCGTCCCAGATGGCCTGGTTCTGCCACCACACGCCGTTCAGCGAGTCGAGGGTGCCGCACAGGCTGATCAGGCCAACCAGGTCGACCGTGGGCTCGGGGATGCGGAACGAGTTGGCGCGCATCGAGCGCCAGTCCCAGACCTCCAGGGCGATCTCCACGCCCTGCCAGCCGGTGATCAGGTTCACCCACACGATCTCGGCGGTGCCGGTACCGGCTGGCACGTGGATGACCGCGCCGTGAGCCGTGTCCACACCCAGCGGCGTCCGCTCGCCCGTCAGCGGGTCGTACCGCTGGCTGTTGGCGTAGACCGCGAGCTGCATCGCGATCTTGCCCAGGTCCCAGTCGATGGAGCCGGTCTTCAGGTCGGCGATGACCCGCCGCCCGTTGATCTCGACGAGGCGGTCCAGCGTGCCCGCCACTTGGAGTTCGTCGTGCACCACGAACAGCTCCGAGTCGACCACCTTCCACCCGGCGGTCACCTGCGTGTACGCCTGGATGTCCGGCTGGACGTGCGGGGGCACGAACGGCGTCTCGCCCCGGTCGATCTGCTCGGTGAAGTCGTGTATCGCCGTGCCGTAGGTGGCCTTGTCGGTGGTGCCTGCGCGGTCGAGGGCGTCCTGGCACAGGTCGTCGACCTTGCGGTCGTCGTTGATGGACGCGGCCACCGCCGTCAGCAGCGCCGGTGTGGTGGTCAGGCCACGGGCCACGCCGCGCATCTTCCAGGCCTCCAGCTTGGCCCGGCTGCTCAGCACGTCGATATAGGTGGTGCACCGCCGGTACGGCACGCCGGGGGTCTGCTTGTCGCAGGTCGAGCACATGGTCTGGCGGGGCTTGCCGTCGGCGCGCGTCTCGTCGGTCAGGACGATCGGCTTGCCCCAGCGGTCCCGGTGCACATGCGCCTTCGGCTGCACGAACGGCAGCACGACGGCGGTCATCGAACGAGCCCGGTGGCCAGTGCCCAGCCAGCGCCGAAGGCCGCGCCCAGCAGTGCGGAGATGAGCACGAATATCAGCCACCGGCCGAGTTCGTAGCCAAGGTGGAACGCGCGTGGATGCTGTCGTTGATCACTCATTTCGGGGCCTCCATGGGTGGTGTCATGTCGCGGATGGTCTTGACGTGGCGGCAGCGCCGGAAGGACTTGCAGGTGCAGAACCAGCCCTCGGCGGGCAGGTAGCCGACCCGGTGCACCACGTCCCCGGCGGTGACGTAGGCGCTGACGATGTGCCGGTGCCGGTCCACGCAGTCGATGAGGATCTGGGTGACCTGCGGCCGGGTCACCATTCAGTTCTTGTCTCTCCATCGGCCGCGCCGGATATCCGGGGGAATGTTTCGGGTCTCTCGTGGTGGCGGGCCTATTCCCGGCCAGTCGAACCCCCACGGTCGTTCCCTATTCGGCAGGACCCTGTGCACCTGTTCGTCTTTCATGCGCGGCAGATCCGGTACGTGGTCGTTATAGACATAGCCGGTACCGCAATTGCCATGGTCTTGTGGCATTGCCGGTGATTCTCCTAGATGGGATTCGGGAAGTTGTCGGCCGTCCAGCCGCTCTTAGGCGCATTGAGGCGGGTAATGGACTCGCCTTTCCGCCACTTGTTCCAGGCCATGACGATGTAGGCCATCTTGTTGAAGTCCACGACCGTGCGCGCCTTCTTGTCCTCGTGGGCGAGCCGGACCTTGAGCGCCAGCACCGGATGGTTGGCGGTCACGCCGATGCCGTCGATGAGCAGGTCCACGAAGAACGTCTCGGCGTCAATCTCGTCGATCCGGGCGCACACGTAGTAGGCCAGCCCGAGCACCGCCGGGCGGATCAGCCCCTTGAGCGAGCGGGCGTTGCTGGAGATCTCAGCGGCCCGGAAGATCAGCCGGTGCGCGGGGTCGCTGACGTACTCGCGTACCTCCCGGTGCGTGGCCGTGCTGGTGTTCAGCCAGCGGTGGCCCCGGTCCCAGAAGATGGCCTGACGGGCGATGGCAGCCACGTTGGTGGCGTTCTTCACGCCGTCCAGGACTGAGAGCATGTCGCCCGGCGTCCTGGCCCGGCCGGTGTCGATGTTGGCCTGCGCGTCCGGTGCCAGGTTGCGGACGACCATCATCCGCACGGCCACGCCCGCCTTGATCACGGCGTGCAGCCGGTGCTGGCCGTCGATGAGGTTGCCGTGCCGGTCGAAGCCGAGTCCCTGGTTGGTGACCTGCCAAGCACCGGCCTGCATGTCATTGGTGAACTGTTCGATCTTCGTGACGCTCAGCGTCCGGTTGCGCACATTCAGCCGCAGCCAGTCCCTTGCCATTTCCGGGGTGATGACGACGACGGTCGCGCTCTCCATAGGCAGAAGAGCGGTCGGCCTCGCGTCGGTGGTATCGGTCGTCATTTCCAGACCTCCTTTGCAATTACAGGGGCAAGTGTTCGCCCATTTCCATTCCCGAGCCGGGGCACTTGAATGTGTGTCCGCCGTACGTTCTCTTCGTGTGATCGCGCAACACAAAATGCGGCTGGAATACCTCGTCGGTCACCCGGATCACGCCGACCTTTTCTCGTTTGCATTCCGGGCACTGCTGCTGACGAACGGCCTTTGCCGCCGGTGCACGCTTTGTCGGTTCGGCGGTCACCTTGTTGTCGATGTCGAACAAGGGGTCCTGGGGAATGTCGTTGTGCCTCGCGCGGATGCGCCGAATGGCCGGGTCGTCGGGGATCATTGGTCGCCCTCGAACGCCTTCATGGCGCTTTCCTCACTCGCTCGATCCGAGCCTGAATCAGTGGGAGGTAATCCAGCTCCTGCTCGATCGCGATCACGTCGTAGCCCTCCAATAGGCACGCCTCGACGGTGGTGCCGGACCCGGCGAACGGGTCGAGCACCACACCGCCAGGCGGCGTGACCAGCCGGACCAGCCAGCGCATCAGCTCCAGCGGCTTGACTGTGGGGTGAGCTACTCCGTCGACGCGGGGGCGTTCCTTGCTCGGTGCCTTGGCCTGGTACCGGAAGACCGGGAAGAACCGGGACGGTCCACCGGAGTCGCCAAATCCGGGTTTGATGTCGGGCTGGGCGCCGATGACTCCATAGGCGCCCTGCCCACCGCCCTGACCTCGGCTACCGCCAGAACTCAGGGTGACGCCGTTCTGCGCGTCCAGCTCGTCGGCTGTGTCGCCGTCGAGGGCGACGTTGGTGGGCCAGCGGCCGACGGCGACCCTCGGCTCCGCGTCGTCGCGCCACCCATCGCCCATGGCGACCCGGGGATTAGTTGATCCCGGTGGATTCAGGCGAATCTCATCACCGACCCGGCAGGCGTCGATGTTCAGCGCCCCGGTGCTGTGCTCCAGGACGTTCGCCGCGACCGTGCCAGCGAGCGGCTTCCGGCCGACGACGACCGGCTCGAAGCCAGGCTTGAGTGCGGTACCCCAGCCGGACCACTCGCGGGCGGCGTCGGTGGCGGGGGCAGTAATGTCGCGTCGCGGTCCGTTGCCTCGGGTGTCGTCGGGGCCGAATCGGCCATGCGTTCCTCGTCGAGCTGAGATGAACTCACCCTCGGCATCGAAGACGCTCTGTCGCTCCCGTCCCAGGAGGTCGCAGAGTCGGTCGAACTCGTCCTGAGTGCAAATGCCCAGGCCATGCTCCCAGTTCCAAACCTTCCCGGTCGTGCCGCCGTTCCGGCTTGGGAAGTGGGCGGACACCTGGTCGCGCGTCAGGCCCGCTGCCGTTCGCATCTGTACGAGCCATTCCGCGAACCACCTTCCGTCGGTGCCGCCCCGCTTGTCGATGGCCTTGCTGACGTCGAGCGACTTCGGAAACCCGCTGCCGTACAGCCATGCGATCGAGTCGCGGATCTCGAACCCGGCGTCCTCCACGGCAGCGGTCAGCCGATGCCAGGTGCGGGTGCCGCCGAACGACAGCAGGTGCCCGCCTGGCTTGAGCACCCGCAGGCACTCGGCCCACATCTTGACGTCGTAGGCGATGCCGGTGCCGTCCCACCGCTTGCCCATGAAGCCCAGCTCGTACGGGGGGTCGGTGACGATGGAGTCGACGTAGTTGTCGGGTAGCTCCGGCAGCACGTCTCGACAGTCGTCGGGCACGCGCAGATGGACGAGCGGCTCGCTCACTTGCCCTCCGCAGACGGGTTGCCTTGCAGCCAGGCGGCAGCGGCGTCCGGATAAAGCCGCATCTCGACGGGCACCCTGGTCCAGCAGTAGATGCACGCGATCCGGTGCGGGAGCAGGGACCGGCCACACTCGCCGGGGCACCTTTTCAGACCTCGTAGCGGCATCAGGAAGCCTCCTTCAGGGGCCAGGCCACGCCGGTCATCGCGGCGAGGTTGAGCTTCGGCAGGGGGTCGTCGATCGGGAACCCGAGGTACCGGCAGCCCATGGCCGCGAGCACCAGGGCGTCGGCCTCGTCATTGCCGGTGACCTTCACCAGGTCGCCGTACCGGCGGTCCACGGCGAGCAGCACGTCGTCCTTCCCGGCGTTGCCCTTGCCGGTGGCGTACTTGGCCCGTGTGGTCGGCGGGATCTCGACGATGGGAACGTCGCTACTGAGCCGGACATCATCCTGGAGCAACCACCAGAGGCCGGAGCGGTCGTGCGAGTTCGGCGACTTGGAGCCGTACGACGGCCCCTCGATGGCCACCAGCCCGGCCCCGTCGGTCAGCTCGACGATCTGCCGGACGATTCCCGACAGCCGCGCGTGCCGCTGGTTGAGCGAGTCGCCCTTCGACCCGGCGGACTTGATCCGGTGCACGGTCGTCTCGCCGCGCGCCAGGTTCACCAGGGCCACGCCGGTGGATGTCATGGAGAGGTCGACGCCCGCGACGATCATGATTCGCCTTCGATCTTGCGGATGCGCCGGTCGATCTCTTCCTCGTTGCTCCGGGCGACCACCAGAACGGCCAGGCCGAGCACCATCAGCTTGATGTCGTCCACGAATAGTCCGATGACCAGGAGGACTATGCCGCTGACCATGGTCGTGCCGTAGACGACCATCAGCCCCTTCAAGAGCATGACGATGTTCATCTCGGCCCCCAGAGGGACCGCTTCTCGACGACGATCAGCACTTCGTGGCCGGTGGCCCGCACGTGGTTCTTGGCGTGCTCCCGGGCGGACACGCTGGGGCCTTCACCCCAGGGGCAGTGGAACGTGACGCATGTGGCCGACGGCCGGAACTCGGTCTCCATGAGCTTGATCGGGGTGATCTTCTCGGTCATGCGAGGTAACCGCCGCCACGTCGGTCAATCGACTCCTGCACAAGCTGGTGGATCTCGTCGTTAGTCAGATTCATCTGGAGCGACGGCAGCTCGATCTGACGCACTGGGTAGGCCTCGTGCATCATCCGGCTGTTGGTGTCGATCGAGGCGACGACGTTGCCGAGCGCGCCGATGAGGTCGACGATGATTTCGCCGCAGTCGTACAACTCGTTCTCCAGGGACGCGATGTCACGCGAGTTCTGGGTGAGCCAGACCAGGAGGCCACCGGCCGCGGAGGCGATGACGATGAGCACGATCGCCAGCCATAGGGGGATCATGTGGGGGTCCTCTCGGGGATGGTTACGCGGCCGGGCGTGCCGCCGTCGGCCGCAGGAGGACCAGCAGGCGGGACTGCTGGTCGTGGGTGAGTGGCGGGGCCTCGTCGGCGACGCGACGCGCCCGCTCGTTGATGCAGGGCCATAGCCCGCCGCAGCCGGTGCACGAGCACGCGTCCTTATCCGGCGCGTGGTCGCGGTGCATCATCTCGATGTCGTGGTCGGTGATCACGCGGCCACCGGCTCGTCTTCCTCGTCACCCTGCGTGATGTCGCTGACCGGCACCATCAGGGCCAGCGCGATCCGTTCCAGGGTGCCTTCGTAGGGCCTGGCACCGCGCTGTCCGGCTTCGATGTACTGGAGTGCCCGCTTCGAGATCTGAGCGCGTTTCGCCACTGCGGCCTGCGTCCACTCCAGGCCGTATGTACGGAGCTCGGCATGCTTGAGGCGAATACCTCGGATCGCTTGCGTATTCGCTCGGACTCGACGTGGGTTGTGTTCGCCGGTCGTCATGACCCGGAAATTAGCCGGAACTCTTCGGCGTGTCCATGCAGGTAAGCGAAGTGTTCGCCTATACTCCGGGAACTATGGATCATGACGGTTTGCAATACGCGCTGGGCAGGACCCTGCGGCAGCGGCGTATCGCCCTGGGCAAGACCCAAAAAGATTGCGCCTCGGCGGTCGGTTGCCATGTCGACACGATTTCCAACATGGAACGGGGCATTGTTCGCTCGTCGCGACATTTCGTCGACCTGTGCCGATTCCTGCGGCTCAAGCCGGAGAAAGTCATGTACCAGGCGGACCAAGGCACCGGCGGCAGCCCGTTCCCGGCGGTGGGCGACCTCACCCGGCTGCTGATGGACCAGCGCGACATGTCCCGCGAGGACCTGGCCGAGCGGATGGGCGTCCACCCGGACACCGTTGACCGGCTTCTACGGGGCGATGCGGGGCCGATCCTGTGGGGGGCTGCGGCGGTCGCGTTCACCGTGCCGCTGGCCGTCTACGAGACGGCTGTCACGGATGGCCTGGGACCCGCCAAAGCCGTTCTGGCACATGGCACGCGTCGAGGCAGGCACAAGAGGTAGTGTTCGCTCAAGTAATAATGAAGCGTTGGTGACAAGGCCGTCTGAAATCCTTCATCGGAGCGGTCGCATGGCTTGTCCCTAACGAGTGGGGTTGTGCCAATCTGAAGGGGTTCTTGAATGCGTCGAATGCTGTTCCCGGCACTTATCGCCGCCCCGGCGCTGGCGGGCTTCCTCTGTGTCGGATTTGCCCTTATGGAGTCGAATTCGACGCATAGACTCATCTATTTCGGATTTAGTTTCCAATTGTGGATATTCGCAGTAGTTATCTCCATTTGGGGCACACTTAAACGTCTCGCCACGGATTGGCCAGCAGGCCTGATGTTCGCCGCCGGGAAAGAAGCTGGCTATCGGTCAGCGGCCCGCGAGTCGCGACGCGGACGGCTGGAGGCAGTGCGTAACCTTCCCGACGACCGCCTTCCGCCGCGTTCGTTCAGAGAAGAGGATTTACTATGACTCCCATCAATGATCAACCGGCCGATGACCGGCACATCGATTTGCCGCCACTGGCCATCGACACGATGACTCTGCGTGCCGTTGCCGTCGACGAGATCGGCCTCACGAGGGCCGTCCAGGTCAGCTTCGGCCCCGACTTCGCGTGGACCGTGGATGCCGACGTCGCGCGCGACCACGCGCACAAGATGCTCTCGCTGGCCGTGCTCAGCGACTATCTGGTGGCCATCCACGACCTGCTGATGACCCGGATGAACATGCCCCAGAGCGCCTTCGACTACATCATGGCCGCAGCGAGGATCTACGAGCACGACCTGTTCAACTGCGCCCACACCCACGGCTGCCCGGTGGAGTTCCACCCGGGCACCGACCCGGAGGGCGACGGCCCGGCCATCATCATGGAACGTGTCGGCGGCGAGTTCATCGGCGGAATCACGCCGAACCAGCTCCGTGAGTACGCCTACGGCATCATCCGCGCCAGCGCGTGCGCGACCCTGGACAACGCCTTCGCCGCCGCGCTGATGACCACCCCCAGCGCCGAGGGCGATTCCGTGGTCTGGCTGATGAGCGACGTCGAGACGTTCATGCCGCCGGACATCTTCTTCCGGCCGCTGATGCCCACCAAGCAGGACCCGGTGATTTTGAACGTGCTCGGGCCGCTACTGGAAGGCCTTCTCAACCGCTTCAAGGAGTCGGAGCGGCACGAATGAGAGTCCTGGTCACCGGCTCCCGGGACTGGCAAGACGCGCAGGTCGTGCTCAGAGCACTAGACGCCATCAGGAATCGGCCACTGGTCGTCGTCCATGGAGGGGCGCACGGCGTGGACGCGATCGCTTCCCGGTGGGCCAAGGCGCACAAGGTGGAGGAGGACTCGCACCCACCGGACTACGACACCTATGGCGACCTCGCGCCGGGCATCCGCAACGAACAGATGGTCCAGCTCGGCGCGGATGTCTGCATGGCGTTCATCCGGGACTACTCCGGCGGCGCGACCGGCACGTCTGAGCGCGCCGTCTTGGCCGGTATCCCGACTCTCGTTTGGTACGAGTTGACCCCGGGCATATGATCCGCCGCACGGTGCAGTGGATTGATTATCACTACGAATAAACAGGAGGTAGACCGTTGAGTGCAACGGCGCACATCACAATGATCATCGACCGGTCCGGCTCAATGATCAAGACCGGCCCCGATGCGGAGGGCGGCGTCAACGCCTATATCGCCGAGCAGCGTCAGCTCCCGGACATCGACATCACCGTCTCGATCTTCCAGTTCGATGGCGTCTTCGAGACGGTCGCCGACAACGTGCCTATCGACGAGGTTGAACCATACCGGCTCCAGCCGCGCGGCAACACCGCGCTGTACGACGCCATGGCCAAGGGCGTGCTGGCCACACCGCGCGGTCGAGACAAGACGATCGTCGTGGTGGTCACCGACGGTGAGGAGAACGCCTCGGTCGAGTGGAAGGGCAAGAAGGCCCTCGATGCGCTGCTGGAGGACAAGCGGAAGCTGGGCTGGGAGATCATCTTCCTGGCGTCCGAGCCGCTGACGGTCGAGCTGGGCCGGGAGTTGCACCTGAACACCAGCCGGTACAGCAACACCCGTGAGGGCACCCAGGCCGTCTACGCCAGCGCGTCCGGGGCTACCCAGTCCTACCTCCGAGGGGAGACCCAGACCGTCGTCATGCCTGATGAGGTAGACGAATGAACCGGATCGACCGGACGCTTGAAGACTGGGAGATGGGTCCGGACGCCATGCGCTGGTCCGCTGAACCATCCCCATCGCCAGGCGGGCGGCAAGAGCACATCGATCCCGTTGCCGCCCAGTGGCTGGGCTGGTCCGAAGTAGGGGTCATCTTCGATGAGCTGGAGCGCCGCGAGGAGCCCCTGACGGCCAGAATCGCTCACGTCCAAGCTCGATACGAGGGTGCATACACGGAAATCTTCAACTGCTATGGCTTCGACGTCCGGAGGTTCTACGGGACCGACCGGTGACCGCTAGCCAGAACTTCGTCCTGCACTGCGACCAGCCGGGCTGCCGCGCGGTGCTAAACGAAGGCTTCAGCGCGCCGCAATACCTGCGGCAGTCGGCCAAGCGCCGGGGGTGGCAGGTGGCCATCGACCCGGACGCCACCGTCCGGGAGCGCAAGCCTGCGTTCTACGGGGAGAAGGACAAGCGGCTGGACTACTGCCCCCAGCACCGGGAAGAGGCCTTCGCGGTGAAGCCGAGGAAGAAGTAGTCGACACGCGGAAACGCCCCCCAAGAGACCCTGGGGGGCGTTCCTGCGTGAACCGACCCTGACCAACGGGGGGCCTATCCCCGCTTCCAGTCGATCACCAGGCGGCGCTGGTCGATGTACCCGCCGCCGGGCAACCGGCCACCGCGCTGGAAGCTCGGCAGGATGGTGATCGTCATCAACGAGTTGATGATCGCCTTCTTCTGGCCGAGGTCGAGTTCGTTCCACCGCTCGGCGACGTCCGGCCGTCCGATGAGACCGGCCAGCGGGTCGAGGCTGGTGGCCTCGGCAAGCCGCCGCTCGATGTCGGCTAGCTTGAGGTTGACGTCCTCGGTGACCTCGATCAGGTCCGCGAGCGTGAGTAGCCGCCGCTTGTACGCGCCCTTGGCCTCTTCCAGGTGAGCGCGCAGCGCGTTGCCCTCGCTGGCCAGGAACTTGATGTCGATCTCGTCGACCTGCTCGACCAGGTTGATGGCGTCCGGCCGGGACAGCCGCTCGATGATGATGTGCTCGACCTCGGCGTCCAGCTTGTCGGCGCGCATGTTGCAGTGCGCGACCTCGATGCACCGGTAGGACGGGTAGGTGCGGCCGGTGTTGCCGCCGCTGGGCATGCCGGTGACGCGCAGCCGGTTGCCCTTGCCCTCGCACACCGGCGAGCCGCAGACGGCGACGTGGCTCAGCAGCCACTTCGGGGTGTTGCCGGTGGTGGTCTTGCGGCGCGGGTCCTTGAGCATGGCCCTCAACGCCTTCCACTGCTCGACGGGGATGATGGGCTCCCAGGAGACCTTGGCACCCTCAAGGATCTCCCCCCGGTACTTCACCATGCCAGCCAGGGCCGGTCGGAGCATGATGTCGCGGACGGCGATGGCCGTCCACTTGCCGCCACCGGCAGTCTCGACGCCCCGGTCGGTCAGGTCCCGGATGACGTAGCGCATCGACTTGCCCGCCAGCAGGTACGCGCCCATCTTCTTGATCTCGTCGATCTCGAAGTCGACCATCTGGTCGTGGTCGATGACGACCTCGCCGGTCTTCGGGTCGAGCAGGGGCATACCCCAGCCGAACCGCCGCCGCCCGCCGCCGAAGCGGCCTTCCTTGGCCTGCTGGAGCCTGGCCCGGGTCACCCGCTCGGAGATGATCTCGGCCTCACCGGCGTCCCAGGCGGCGAACTGGCGGGCCACCAGCCGCCCGTAGGCGGTGTTCAGGTCGAACACCGGCGACCGGTCGTACATGTAGCTGATGCCGTGCTGCTCGGCCAGCTCGATCTGGCCCTCGACCTCGCGGGGCTTGCGGGTGAGTCGCCCGGTGGTGCAGGCGGCGATCACCTTGAAGTTGCCCGCCTTGGCGTCCTTGAGCATCTGCTGGTACTGCTTGCGGATCTTCCGGGTGCGGGTGGAGGCGCTGATGTCGTTGTCGCAGTAGCTGGCGACGTAGATCAGGTTGTGCTTCGCGGCCAGGGCGTCGAGGTCTTCGTCCTGCCGGGAGATGCCCAGCTCGCGGCCCTCGGGGTCGTTGGAGATCCGGCGGTACTTCGCGGCCGGGATCAGGCCGAGGGGGGTGGTGGCTGGGGCGGTTTCCGGTACGGCGGTCATTGGCCCGTCCTTCCTTCGTGGTGAGTAGGTCGACCGACCATAACCTATCCACGTCAGAAGACGCAATAGGACGTGACGTGGATAGAAAGATGTGTTCGCCACACACGAACCCGATCATCTCATGTAATGTCCACGCCGAGCACCATGTGTTCACCTTCACCTGACCAACGAAAGGAACGACTGTGCGCAAGTACATTGCCGCCACAGTCGGTGCGCTGGCCCTGACTATCGGGCTGGTTTCACCGGCATCGGCGACAACCGCCGACACGGCGGGGGGCATTGAGGAACTGACCACCGGTGTCCACGAGAAGCTGGACATCGACAAGGACGTCGCGTGTGGCCTGGTCACGCTGACATACAAGAACCCCACCGACTGGCTGTTCGTCGGCGACTACAAGGTCGACGACGAAGCGCCCTCGAACACCGACGATTGGGGCGACGTCTGGAACCTGGTCACCGTCGACGGTCGCGAGGACATCCACGAGGCCACCGTCGAGATCCCGGTGTCCGAGGACTCGGGCGAGCACACGATCTCCTACCGGTGGGCGCGTGGGGCCGAGTCGGACCTGTACGACCCGGAGCGGTGGTGGACCGTCACCGTGAGTAGTGACTGCCACCCCAGCGACCCGGTGATCACCCAGCCGACGTGTGAGGACACCACTGGCTCCATCACGATCCCGGAGTCGGACAAGTGGTCGTACACGATCAAGGAGCTGGGTGATGTCGAAGGTCAGCCGATCGAGGCCGGAGATCACGACATCGAGGCCGGGGCCTACGTCGTGGAGGCAGGGAGGGGTGAGTACACAAAGGGCACCTGGCCGATCACCGTCGACCCATCGCCGACCGAGGAGGACTGCGCACCGCCGCCCACCGATCCGCCCACTGACCCCGAGCCGAACGACTGTGACGCCTACGAGGGCTCGGACGCCTGGTGCAACCCGGACACGGACGACTACAACTGCCCGGACATCGACGACGCGGACAAGCCCGTCGACCTGGTAGACCCGGAGAACGACCCGTTCGGGCTCGACGCTGACAATGACGGCGTGGGCTGCGAGGTCACGACAGACCCCACCACGGAGCCGACGTCCGATCCCACGGACCCGGCACCCGATGGTGACGACGACGGCTCGCTCCCAGACACGGGCGACCTACCCGACACGGGGGTGAACTGGCAGGCTGCGGCAGCCTTGGCGGGTCTGCTGCTCCTAGTTGGTGCCGGTCTCACCGTCGCCCGCCAACGACGGATGAACGTCTAAGCCTCGTTCGTCCGTCGCGCTGAACGCGCCCCTGCCCGGTTTCCTTCTCCTCAGTCTGAGGTCGGGCAGGGGCGCTCGCGCGAGCACATCGCGGTAGTGTTCGCGTGACAAACCACCACCACGAAAGAGAGACAAGGAAATCCCATGACTGTCCAGAGCAACACCGACACACTCGCGTTCCTCGAACGCGCGCACACCCCCCGGAACAACATCAAGATGGACCGCCGCTGGGTGTCCTGCGGCAACCAGCCCATGTGCCAGACCATGGCCAGCGTCGTCCCGCCGGTCGTGATGTCCAACGCGCTCGAACTCACTGAGGCGCGCCTGCGCGCGGACCGGGCCTGGATCTCGAACCAGCTCAAGCGGTTCTCCGGCCCGCCGATGATGGAGCTGCGCGTCCTCGACGACGACGAGATCGAGTCGTTCGCCGACTACTACGCCGTCCTGATCGGCCTACCCATGCCGAACTCCAATGACCCGGCGCAGACCTTCCCGGTGCGCCGCCTGGGGTACGCGTCGGCACCGTTCTACGACGGCAGCGCCCGCATCGAAAGCCTGCGCACACTGGTGTTCAACCTCATGCAGGCGCTCGCCGTCCACGAGGTCCGGGAGTGGATGAAGTTCGACGACGAGCACATTGTCGAACCTCACCCCGAACTCAACTGAACCCCGCTACACTCCGATCTGTTCGCCTTCACGTTGGGGCTTGGCGGCATCGGCGTGAGGGCGGACCACACACCGAACGCCGCGTCACCGGGGCTGCCAAGGCCCCCGGTGACGCGGCGTTCGCCTTGGCCGGGGGCCTTGCACTGGAGGTAGGTATGGCGCTACGCGTCAGGGTCGAACTGGTCAGCGCCAGAGGGTTCGACCGGCTGGACGACTTCGAGATCAAGCGGATCTCGCCGGTGGGCACTCAACCGCAAGACGACGACCTGTGCACGTACGAGGTCCGGGAGATCCGCGCCGACCGGTCCCTCGGGCCGCTGGTGATGAAGATCCTCCACGAGTACGGGCTGGGCAGGCACCTGCTGGTCGCCCAGGTGCTCGACCGGCTGTCCGAGCTGGCGAGGAAGCGATGACCGAGAAGTCCCCCCTGGTCCAGCTCAAAGAGCTGATCGACGAGCAGATCGACTGCGCCTGCTGTGGCCGGATGGAGTGGGAACAGGCCTACGAGCTGGTGGAGAAGCTGACCTCCTGGCGCGGCCTGATGACGTTCCTCGACGAGCACTACCCCGAGTCGGTATTCCCGACCGCCGAGGACCGGCCGGACCGGGACCTGGGGCCGCGCATCATTTCGCTGGTGCGAACCGTCAACCAGCTCCGAGCCGAGCTAGATATTACGAAGGATGGTAAGCCATGACACGCCACGTCGCCATTGATGAGATCTGCACCACCGATCACGAGCCTTGGCCCTGTTACGACGAGTACCTCGCACGCATCGTCGATCAGGCTCCCCCGTTCAGCCCCGAGCAACGCGCCGCGCTCGTCGTGCTGTGGCAGCCCTCTTACGCCGTCCCGGCGTTCCCCGCGCCAGAGGAGAATTCATGACCAACGAGCCCAGCAACATCCTGCCGCCCAGTAGCTACGAGATGCCGATGCCCCAGGAATTGATCGATGCGATCCAGCAAACGCAGGCCGCAAGCCAGCCCCCGCAAGCCGACGGTGCGCGCCTCGTCATCGAGGTCGTGGCCGGGGTGATCCCACTCCGGCCGATGCCTGAACACACCCGACGATTCACGATCACGTCGTCGGCATGGCAACAGGCCGATGACCAACGACAACTGCTGATGCAGACGGTCACCGACGCTATGGCCTATGCCACGGTGAGGATGTTGCAACCTGACAGGTTCAACTGGGTTCGAGTCGACTGGATCTGGCCCTGATGGCCGACAATCGTCTCGCCGAGGCCATCGAC
>Ga0193742_1000674_pt1 | contig 22094 bp, 24 predicted proteins | sample L2c1metaG_FD_165511 | JGI IMG/M metagenome (GOLD analysis project Ga0193742, IMG submission 165511) | Soil microbial communities from a riparian zone of the East river system, Colorado, United States - L2c1 | ecosystem: Environmental > Terrestrial > Soil > Riparian zone | place: USA: East River... | reverse complement strand
CGGAGCGAATCATCGATATTCAGGACGCCATGGAGTCCGCGGAGGGCGCCGGTTGAGCGGAGCTTGCGGAGCGTTCCGGCGCCGCGCAGCGGGCGAGGTGGCGTCGTGACCGACGGCCTGCTGCTCGGCATCGACATCGGCACCGCCAGCTCGAAGGGCGTGCTCGTCACCGCCAAGGGGACGGTGGTGGCCAGGGCGAGCCGGGACCACGAGACGGCCACCCCGCACCCCGGCTGGGTCGAGCACGACGCCGAGGGCGTGTGGTGGGCCGACTTCCTGGCGCTGGCCAGGGAACTGGTCGCCGCGGCCGGGGAACGTGCCATCGCGGGCCTCGCGGTCAGCGGTATCGGTCCCGTGCTGCTGCCCGCGGACGGCGCCGGCCGGCCGCTGCGGCCGGCGATCCTGTACGGCGTCGACACCCGCGCGACCGTGGAGATCGCCGAGCTGACCGAGGAGCTGGGCGCGGAGGAGATCCTGCGGCGCGGCGGCACCCCGCTGTCCAGCCAGGCGGTCGGGCCGAAGCTGCGCTGGCTCGCGCGGCACGAGCCGGAGGTGTACGAGCGCACCGAGATGCTGCTGATGGCCAGTTCGTACCTGGTGCACCGGCTCACCGGGCGATACGTGCTCGACCACCACTCGGCGAGCCAGTGCGACCCGATGTACGACCAGGAGAACTTCGGCTGGGCGCACGACTGGGCGGCGGTGGTCGCGCCGGGAGTGCCGCTGCCGGAGCTGGCTTGGCCGACCGAGGTGGTCGGCACGGTCACGGCGGCGGCCGCCCGCGAGACCGGGCTGCTGGCGGGGCTGCCGGTCACCGCGGGCACGGTCGACGCGTGGGCCGAGGCGACGAGCGTCGGCGTACGCGAGCCCGGCGACGTGATGGTCATGTACGGCACCACGATGTTCCTCGTCCAGGTCATCTCGGCGCCTCGGCCGCACCCGGCGCTGTGGACCACGAGCGGCGTGTACCCGGGGACGTGGTCGCTCGCCGCGGGCATGGCGACCTCCGGCGCGATCACCGACTGGCTGCGCAGGCTCGTCGGCGCGGACTTCGCGACGCTGGTCGCGGAGGCGGCGGCGGTCCCGGCGGGCAGCAGGGGACTGTTGCTGCTGCCGTACTTCGCCGGCGAGCGCACGCCGATCTTCGACCCGTCCGCGCGCGGGGTGGTCGCCGGGCTGACGCTCGGGCACGGGCGGGCCGAGCTGTACCGGGCCGCGCTCGAGGGCATCGCGTACGGCGTGCGGCACAACCTCGAGGCGATGCGGGAGTCCGGTGGCGCGGCGAAGCGGCTGGTCGCCGTCGGCGGCGGCACACAGGGCGGGCTGTGGACGCGGATCGTGTCGGAGGTGACCGGCGCCGAGCAGGTGGTGCCGACCGAGACCGTCGGCGCGTGCCTCGGCGACGCGCTGCTCGCGGCGACCGCGATCGGCATGGATGTCGACCCGGCGGCGTGGAACCCGCCGGACCACGTGGTGCGCCCGACCGGCGGCGGCCGGTACGACGATTTCTACCGGCAGTACCGCGCGCTGTACCCCGCGACCGTGGACGTGGCACACTTCTTGGCCGAGGAACAACACGCGGCTGATCGGGGGAGCGGTGCAGAAGGAATCTGAGGGGACCGGCACGCAGGCGTTGTTCGACAAGATCAACGAACTGGTGCGGCAGGGGCACGTCCGGCGGATCGTGGTGACCGACCCGCGGGGCCGCAAGGTGCTCGACCTGCCGATCACCGCGGGTGTCGTGGCCGCCGTGTGCGCGCCGATGATCGGGGCGGCCGGCGCGGCACTCGCGCTCGCCGGCGGCTGGCGGATCAAGGTGGCGAACACGGAACCGGACGTGGTGGACGCGGGACCGGACGCGGAGCCCGCCGGCGAGTCCACTGCTGAGCCCGCGGAGCCGGCCGCCGAGTCGGCCGGATCCGCCGGGGCCAACGGATCCGGCGAGCCCGGACCGTCCCAAAAGGACAGTTAGGCCAGCATCATCGGGTGCTCGAGGTCCGCGTTGTCGATCACCATCGTCGCGCGTTCCTTCGGCTTGCACTCCTCGATGTAGAGCCGCTGCCCCTCGATGTAGCGCTTGTTCACCGGCGCGTCGGGGTCCGGGTCGCCGTAGCCGACGCCGCGGGGGATGGCCACCGAGAACGGCACCTCGAGCCACACCGAGAAGTCCCAGAACATCACCAGCTCGCGCCGGTGCATGAAGATCCCGTCCAGCACGAGGATCGCGTGCGGCTCGGCCATCTCGGGCAGCCGGTGCACCTCGCGTTCGCGACGCAGGTCGTACACCTCGCGGACGTACACGCCGGAGCCGCCGGACGCCAGCGGGTCGAGCAGCAGCCGCACCATCCGCCCGTAGTCGAACGAGTCGCGGTAGAAGCCCTCCGCCGATGTCTTGCCTCTGCGGTGTCTCGTTCGCGGTGGGTTGAGGAAGCCGACCGCCGACGCGCGGATCACCGGGGCGCCCCGTCCGGTCAGCTCCTTGGCGAGCTCGTCGGCGAAGTGGGTCTTACCGGCGCCGTCGATCCCGTCGATGGCCACGCGGCGGATCCGATCCGCGGGCAGCGCCAGTATTGCGGTCGCCACCTCGACAGTCGTGCGTTCACTCATCTACGCAGTCAACCCTCTTCGGACCCGATTTCCAAGGAATCCGCCCGAACGAGCAACGCATTCACCACGCGCGTCCGTCCAGCCGGCATGAAGCACGACTTACCTAGCTGGCCGCGCGTCGCCGTCGCGGCAGCCGTTGTGGTGGTACTTGGCGCGGGTGTGACCGGCGCGGCGGTGATCGTCGGCGCGACCGACGACGCCGACGACCCCGGCGGGACGATCGGCGCGGACGGCATCAGCCTCGTCTCCTACAACACCTGCGAGACCGCGCTCGCCGAGCTCAGGGACCGGGTGTTGCCGCACGTCACGCCGTGGGGCCTGGAGCTTGGCTCCGGTGGCGTGCTGCGCGACGCGGTGCCCATGGAGGGCGGGGCCGCGGAGGACCGCGCCGCCGCACCGGCGGCGCCGGCCGACGGGGACGCAGCGGCCGGCGGGAAGGCGTCGGGCGACTCCGCCGGGCCCGGGAACTCGACCGGCGAGCAGTCGAAGGAACACTCCTCGACCAACACCCACGAGGCCGGCGTCGACGAGCCGGACCTGGTGAAGACCGACGGCGCGCGGGTCATCAGCATCGCCGACGGCGTGCTGCGCGTCGTCGACGTCGCCTCCCGCAAGCAGACCGCGGCCGTCACGCTGCCCGGCGGGTACGCGACGCAGCTGCTGCTGTCCGGGGACCGCGCGCTGGTGCTGACCGCGGCCGGCATGGCGATGGATGGCGGCATCGCGCCGGGCAAGGTCGTGCCGGACACGTCGCCGCCGGTCAAGCCGATGCCGACCGGCTACGGCGCACAGCTGGCGCTCGTCGACCTCACCGGCGCCGGCGCGGTCCTCGGCACGTTGGCGGTCGACGGCGGTTACCTCGACGCGCGGCAGGTCGGCGCGGTGGCCCGGGTCGTGGTGCGTTCGCAGCCGCGCATGGAGTTCGCCTACCCGCAGGACGAGAAGAGCACGGCGGCCGCGCTGCTCGAGAACCAGTCGGTGGTGCGGAGCTCGACGATCGCGGACTGGCTGCCGCGCTACGAGCTGACGTCGAACGGCCGCACGACCTCCGGCCAGCTGACCGACTGCGCGTCGGTGAGCCACCCGGCGGACTACACGGCGAGCTCGATGCTGACCGTGCTCACCGTTGACCTGCAACGAGAACTGGGCGTCGGCGAGCCGGTGACGATCGTCGCGGACGGCAACACGGTGTACGGCACCGGCACGAGCCTGTTCGTCGCGGACGACCACTTCGCGCACGGCGAGACCGATATGCCGACCGCGAGCGGGTCGCGCACCGAGGTGTACCAGTTCGACATCTCCGCGCCGGGCAAGCCGGTGTACGTCGCGTCCGCCGGAGTCGAGGGCACGCTGCTGAACCAGTACTCGCTGTCCGAGCACGAGGGCAACCTGCGGGTGGCGACCACGGTGTACGACGGCTCCGGCTCGCAGAGCATGATCACTGTGTTGGCGCGCAAGGGAGATCAGCTCGCGCAGCTCGGCAAGGTGGCCGGGCTCGGGGTGGGGGAGCGGATCTACGCGGTCCGGTTCTTCGGCGACACCGGCTACGTGGTGACGTTCCGCGAGACCGACCCGCTGTACACAGTGGACCTTTCGGACCCGGCCGCGCCGAAGGTGACCGGCGAGCTGAAGATCACCGGCTACTCGGCGTACCTGCACCCGGCCGGCGACGGCCGCCTGATCGGTGTCGGTCAGGAGGCGACGGACGAGGGCAGGCGCACGGGCGCGCAGGTGTCGCTGTTCGACACCGCGGACCCGGCCGGCGCGCGGCGGGTGGCGCAGTACCACCTGGCCGGCGCGTGGACCGAGGTCGAGGGTGACCCGCACGCTTTCCTTTACTGGCCGGAGAAAGGTCTCGTCGTGCTCCCGGTGGCGAGTGGCGGCGCGATGGCGCCGGGCGATCCGGTGCAGCCGATGGCCGGCGCGCTGGTGCTGAAGCTGAACGGCGACTCGTTCACCGAGGTCGGCGTGCTCAGCCACTCCTCGGCACGCTACGGGGACATGCCGATGCCGCCGCGGCGCGCGCTGGTGATCGGCGCGGAGCTGTGGACGGTGTCCGAGGCCGGCATGCTGGTGAGCAACCTGGACACGCTCGCTCAGTTGGCGTGGCTGCCGTTCGGCTGACGGTCACATTGGGGTCGCTGCGCTCCTCCGCTTAAGTGGTCGGTTTCGGAAGTTCTTCTGGGTCGGTCTGGCCGGGTGTAGAGGCCCGCCGTGAAGGGCGCGTTCGGGACACGGCCGACGCCATGAAGGACCCTTCATGTCACTCAACGACATGAACGGGTCCTTCAGGACATGGGCTGACGTCTCGAAAGCGCCCTTCACGACACCGCGCGTGATCAACTCCCGAAAGACTTCCGACCTTGACCACTAAGACGCCGTCTTCCCTCCTCCGTGCTCGGCGCTGGCGCTGCGCGCCTGCGCGCGAGCGTCAGTCCAGACGGCGCCCGCTCCGTCGCTCCGCTCCCTGTGTCCGCAGGTAGGTCCACAGTGGACTGTAGGGGTCGTCGCCGCGGGTCTGCGCCACCCGCGGCGGCACGCCTTCCAGCGCGGCCCGCAGGCCCTCGTCGTCGACGACGTACTCCGGCTTGAGGTGATCGGTGTCGTAGTAGCGGTGGAACACCGGCGTGAGCGCGCCGGACATCGGCGGCACGATCCAGCTCCAATCCGCGGGACACGTGCGCCCGGCGCGTTCCTCCTTCGCGAGGTGCTTGAGGAACCGCGCGGACTCCGTGTGGTGGTCGCTGATGGTGGCGCCCGCGGCCTCGAACGAGTGCAGCACCGCCCGGTTCAGCTCGACGAGTGCGGTGTCGCGCCACAGGGTCCGCTCGCTGCTCGTGTCCAGGCCGAGGTGCCGCGCGACGGTCGGCAGCACGTCGTAGCGGTTGGCGTCGGCGAGGTTGCGGGCGCCGATCTCGGTGCCCAGGTACCAGCCGTTGAACGGCGCGGCCGGGTAGGTGATGCCGCCGATCGACAGCCGCATGCCGCTGATGGCCGGCACGGCGTGCCAGCGCAGGCCGAGCTCGACGAACCAGCGGTGGTCCGGGTGCGTGATCGCCACCTCGGCGACGGCGTCGCGCGGCACGTCGCGCACGTGGGTCTCGCCGTCGGCAGACACCACGATCGGCAGCACGTCGAACTGGGTGCCGGCGCCCCGCCAGCCGCGCGCCGTGACGGCGTCGGTGAACGCGACGTACCTCGGGTCGCCGACCACGGAGCCGTCCGTGGTGCGGTAGCCGGCGTACCGGATGAGCTGCTCGTTCCAGATCCTCGGCCCGAGCCGGTTCGGCGCGTCCGGGGCGAACACGGTGATCGCCGGCCGGATCCGGCCGCCGTTGTGGGCTACCCGCAGATGCTCGACGCAGTGCGCGCTCACCTCCGCCGGGTCGCGGACCGCGCGCAGGTCGCGCACGCGAAGGCTCTGCCAGTACAGCCGGCCGATGCAGCGCGCGCTGTTGCGCCAGGCGACCCGCGCGCCGAATGCCAGCTCCTCGCTCGTGTGCTGGTAGGTGCCGGTCAGCTCGATCTCGCCACGCACCCACGCGATGCGGTGTGCCGCGCAGCCCGCGTCGGGGTTCTCGGTGTGGTAGAGCCGAAGGAACTCGACGGCCTCGTCGACGTCGACCGGCGCGTCCGGTCGTGGCGGTGACTCCGTCCCGGTCAGGGTGGTCGGCAGCTCCCAGGTCTGGACGGTCACCCGGGAGAAGCTACCCGACGCGCAGCGTGATGGTCCACGGATTGTTTTTCACGGAAAGTGCGCGGACCGGGACGGTCGGGTGGTACCCGGGCGCTGAGGTGGGTAGACAGCAGAGGTGACCCGATCCGCGACGGAACCGACGAACTACGAGCCGGGCGCCGATCCGCGCCGCTGGCGGGCGTTGGTGGTGACACTGGCCGGCGGGTTCATGATCCTGCTCGACGTCAGCATCGTGACCGTGGCGATCCCGTCCATCCAGGAGGGGCTCGGCACGTCGGCGAGCGGCGTGCAGTGGGTGGTCTCCGGCTACCCGCTGACGTTCGGGCTCGCGCTGGTCGCGGGCGGGCGGCTCGGTGACGCGTTCGGCCGGCGCAACATGTACCTCATCGCGCTGACCGGGTTCGTCGCAATCAGCGTGCTCGCCGGGCTCGCGCCGACGCTGACGCTGCTGGTCGTCGCCCGGCTGCTGCAAGGGCTGGTCGCCGGTCTGGTGACACCGCAGAACGGCGGGCTCATCCAGGACCTGTTCCGCGGTGCGGAGCGGGGCAGGGCGTTCGGGTTGCTCGGCGCCACCATCGGACTGTCCACCGCGCTCGGCCCGGTGATCGGCGGGTTCATCCTCGGCGTGGCCGGCGAGCCGGACGGCTGGCGCTGGGTGTTCCTCGTCAACCTGCCGTTCGGTCTGGTCACGCTCGTGCTCGCGCTGCTGCTGGTGCCGAGGACGCCGCCGCGCACGACGCGGGCGGACCTCGACGTGCCCGGCGCGCTGCTGCTCGGGCTCACCGTCCTGTGCGTGCTGTTCCCGGTGGTCCAGTCCGAGGCGGACGGCATCCGCCGGTTCTGGTGGCTGTTCGTGCTCGCCGTCCCGTTCGGCTGGGCGTTCCTGCGCTGGGAGCGGCGCAGGGTCCGCGCCGGCCGCGCGCCGCTGGTCGACATGCGACTGTTCACCGCGACCCCCGGCTACCCGTCCGGGGCGACGCTCACCGCCGTGTACTTCTGCGGGTTCAGCGGCATCTGGCTGGTCTTCGCCGTGTACTTCCAGAGCGACCTCGGGCTCTCGCCGCTCGAGTCGGGCCTCGCGGTGGCGCCGTTCTCGCTTGGCTCCGCGGTGTCCGCGTGGCTCGCCGGCCGGCTGGTCGCGCGGTGGGGCCGGCTGGTCACGATCACCGGGCTGACGCTCGTCGCCGTCGGGCTCGGCGCGGTCGCGCTCATCGCCGTCCTGGTGCCGGAACAGCACCTCGTGCTCGCGCTCGTGGCGCCGCTCCTGGTCGCCGGTATCGGTGGCGGCGCGGTGATCTCGCCGAACACCACGCTCACGCTCGCGTGCGTGCCGAGCGGGATGTCCGGCGTCGCGAGCGGCGTGCTCCAGACCGGCCAGCGGATCGGCACCGCGGTCGGCACCGCCGCACTCGCCGCGGTGTTCCACGCCGCCGCGACCGGGTTCGGCAGCCAGGCCACCGGGTTCTCGATGGCCATGCTCGGCGCCGTCGCATTGATCTTGATAGCGCTCGGTCTCGCGCTCGCGGAGCGTCGTGGACGAATTGGGAATCCTGGGAATGGTGAGTTGGAAAATTTCTCATCAACCCCTATGACATCTAGTCAGTAACTACTACTGTTCGCTGCGGAAGCGTTTCTCGACCGTGGCGAGTGGCCCCTGCCAATTACCCCGCCGCGGTGGGTGATCGCTTTCTTTCGCTCATTTCCAATGTGGTGGTCGGCGCCAACCCGCCGGCGGGACCTCCCGCCGGGCGCCGAGGGCGCCGCCCGTGGGACGGAGAGAACTGAATGCGAAAACTGTTGGTGCGAGGGCTCATCGTCGTGGCGTCGGCCGCGACCGCACTGCTTGTCTCGACCGCGGCCGCGCAGGCGACCGCACAGGGCAGCGACCCGGTGTTCGACAACCCGCCGGCCGGCACGGCCAGCATCGGGATCATGGTCACCAAGCTTTCCCATGCCGATGCGACCGCGCGCCTGCGCTCGTCGAACATCACCTGGTCGTCCAGCGGTGGTTGCAGTGACCGCTACAACTCGACCTGCACGTCGTTCGAGCAGGTCAACCTGGCGACCATCCAGGGCGCCCAGACGCTCAAGTCCGCGAGCGGCTGCGCGCTGAACATCACCGGCGGCACCGAGGTCGGCCACGCCAGCGGCACGTACAGCCACTGGAACGGCTACAAGCTCGACTTCAGCCTCAGCACGTGTCTCGGCAACTACATCCGGGGCAACTTCACCTACATCGGCGGCAACAAGTGGCAGTCCGGGGCGGGCAACATCTACTACCTGGAGAGCAACCACTGGGATGTGACGTACTACAACTGCGGCGGCTGCTGAGCTGACCGCTGGACGGCGCTTTCCCCTGCTCCCCGGGGGAAAGCGCCGTTTCTGTGACATTGGCTCGCTCCGCTCGCGCATTCGCGGCCTGGACCCGGCGTCTTCCCTCCTGCGCTGCTCGGGCGGCTCGCTTCGCTCGCGGCCCTGCGCTGCTCGTCAGTCCAGACGCCGGCGGCCGCTCACGCAAGCCTTCACCAACCGATCGGCAGGTGCTTGACGCCGTGCTGGAAGTTGGACCGCAGCCGCACGGTCGCACCCGCCGGCTCGACCTCGCCGAGGCGGTCGAACAACGCGGTGAACAGCGCCCGCATCTGGACCTTCGCGAGGTGCGCGCCGACGCAGTAGTGCGGCCCGTGGCCGAAGCTCAGGTGGTCGTTCGCCGTCCTGGCCACGTCGAACCGGTCCGGGTCCGCGAACACCCGCTCGTCGCGGTTGCCGGAGGAGAACCAGACGACCACCTTGTCGCCGGCCCTGATCCGCTGCCCACCAAGCTCGGTGTCCGCGGTGGCGGTGCGGCGGAACCGCATCACCGGCGACCACCAGCGCAGCATCTCCTCGACCGCGCCGGGCAGCAACGTCCGGTCCCGCAACACTTTTCGGTACTCGTCCACATGGGACAGCAGGGCGTGCAGGCCACCCGGCAGCGAGTTGCGCAGCGTCTCGTTGCCCGCCACGGAGAACAGCCAGAACATGTTCTCGAACTCGGCCGTGCTGACGCCCTCGCGCACGAGGTTGCTCATCACGTCGTCGCCGGGCGCGCGCCGCTTGAGCTCGCCGAGGTCGTGCGCGTACGCGTAGAGGTCCGGCATGCCCGCGCGGGTCCGCTGGTCGGGCAGCAGGCCGTTCGCGTCCGGCTCCGGCCGCAACGCCATGGCACGCCTCGCAATCTCGGTCGAGCCGGCCGCGCTCGCCTTCGCGCTCCGCGCGTACTCCTGGTCCTGGTAGCCGATGACCCGGTTGCTCCAGTCGAACATCAGCCACCGGTCCTGCTGCGGCACCCCGAAGATCTCGGCGAGCGTCTGTAGCGGCAGGTCGGCGGCCAGCTCGGCGAAGTCGCACCCGCCGTCGTCCGCGACGCGGTCGACCAACTCCCGCGCCCACGCGGTGATCCGGTCCTCCAGCCGCGCGATGGCCTTCGGGGTGAACGCTCTGCTGAGCATCTTGCGCAGCCGCGAGTGCCGGGGCGGGTCCTGGTTGAGCATCATCTCGCGGACGAAGTCGAGCGCGGCCTGGTCCGGCGGGTCGATGATCTGCGTGGCCCGCGCGTACGACGAGTACGTCGCCGGGTCACGCATGACCGTCTTGATCTCGGCATGCCGCAGCACGCCCCAGAAGCCGGGCCCGGCCGGCCACGGCGGCACCGCGGGCTCGTCCATCCACACCACCGCCGACTCGGCGCGCAGCCGCGCGAACGCCGCGTGCGGCACGCCGTCGAGGTAGGTGTCCGGGTTGACGATCGCGTCGGTGTCGGTCGACATGATCGCCATTCTCCCGCGTCGTGCGGCAGTATCGACCCCGTGACCGACTTACACCTGGCCAGACACGGCGCCGGCGGCGAGCCGGTCCTGCTCCTCCTGCACGGACTCGGCGCCACCGCGGAGGTGTGGCACGGGCTGCTCGAACGGAACTGGCCGGGGGAGGTGCTCGTGCCGGACCTGCCGGGCCACGGGCGCTCGCCCCGGCTGTCCGAGTACACGCCTCAGTCGATGACCGCCGCGGTCGCGGAGCTGCTCGACCCGAGCAGGAAGGTGGTCGTCCTCGGGCACTCGCTCGGCGGCGTGCTCGCGCTGGAGCTGGCGAGCGGCGCGTACGGCGCCGACGTCGCGGCCGCGTGCGGCGTCGGCATCAAGCTGCGGTGGTCCGAAGCGGAACTGGCGAAGGCGGCCGACCTCGCGGCACGGCCGGACCGGTTGTTCGCGACCCGCGCGGCGGCCGTGGACCGCTGGCTGAAGGTGTCCGGGCTGGTCGGACTGGTGCCGGCGGACTCGCGTCGGGTCGACGCGGGCGTCGAGGAGGTCGCCGACGGTTGGCGGGTCCGGGTGGACCCGCGCGCGTTCGGCGTCGGCGCGCCGGACGTGGCCGCGCTGCTGGCCGCGGCGAAGGCGGAGACGATCCTGACCGCGGGCCAGCACGACCCGATGTCGCCGCGCGACGAGCTGCTCGAGGTGGCGCCGGAGGCCGCCGTGCTGCCCGGCGTCGGCCACAACGCCCACGTCGAGAGCCCGCAGTCGCTGTGGCCGATCCTCGACCGGTTGCTGGCGAGCGCCACCCCGCACCTCGGCGGGTGACGCCGCCAGCTCGGTCGCTCAGTGCCCGACGTCGATCACGATGCGGGTCGGGGCGGTCAGGGTGAAGGTGCGTACCCACGTCCTGCTCCTGGTGCCGAGCCCGATCGACAGGTAGGCCTCGAAGTCGCCGGTGATCGCGACCGCCATGACGTTGCGCAGGTCGCGGGTCCTGAACTTCTGCGGGCCGGGATAGGTCGGGTTCCCGCTCGCGTTGTGCGCCGCCGCGGGGTTCGCGACGACCTGGACGAAGTTCTCGCCGGTGAGCCAGACGATCTCACCGGAGCCGTCGGCGATCAGCTCGTCGACCCACTTGTTCGTGACGGTCGGTGCCGGGCCGGACAGGTCGAGCACGACCCGGTCGAAGCCGGGGTGCTGTCCGGTGCGGATGCCGGTCAGCACCGGAACCGTGGGGGCCGGTGCCGCGGCGGCGGCAGTGATGCCGCCGCCGAGCAGCACCAGCATGGTTGCGGCGAGCGCTCCGAGCGCGCGCCTCGGGATGGTGGTCATCTCGTGACCTCCTGCCGGGATGGATGACTAGGGCTTCCCAGCGCTGGGTCTTTCTCGAGACGTCCGGTGGTTCGTCCGGTTGTGTCCGGCTACCGGTGGTGCCGGCTCCGCTACTGGACGCCGAGCAGGTCGACCACGAAGATGAGCGTCTCGCCCGGCTTGATGGCGCCGCCCGCGCCGCGGTCGCCGTAGCCGAGGTGCGGCGGGATGACCAGCTTGCGCCGGCCGCCGACCTTCATGCCCGCCACGCCACGGTCCCAGCCGGCGATGACCCGGCCCGCGCCGAGCGGGAAGCTGAAGGCCGAGCCGCGGTTCCACGAGGCGTCGAACTCCTCGCCGGTGGAGTGCGCGATGCCGACGTAGTGGACGTTCACGCTCTGCCCCGGCTGTGCCTCGTCGCCGTCGCCGACGGCGATGTCCTCCACGACCAGGTCGGTCGGGGGCGGTCCGTCGATGGGGTCGACTACCGGCTTCTCGAGGGCCATGCGGGTTCCTCCTTGTTCGGATCTGCGCTTACCGGCCCATCCAACCAGCCGGTTTCGAGTCGCGCGGTTCGGGGCGTTGACATGTGACCTTTTGGTCACCTATCTTTTGTCGCAGACGGACGACCTATCTGGAGGAGCTCGACATGACGACCACGAAAACCAGCGCGACCGGCGTGACCGGCGTGACCGTGCAGGTGCACCGCGTCTACGTCAAGGCGACGCCGCAGGCGATCTGGGACGCGATCACCCTGCCGGAGTGGTCGGCGCGGTACGGCTACCGCGGCCTCGTCGACTACGAGCTGCGGCCGGGCGGCGCGTTCCGGACCATGGCCGGCGACCACATGCCGGGCATGGAGCGGACCGCGGTGGTGGTGGAGGGCGAGGTCATCGAGGTCGACCCGCCGCGCAAGCTGGTCCAGACCTGGCGGTCGTCCTGGATCGACGAGCCGGTCACGACGGTGACGTGGGAGATCAAGGAGGGGCAGGACGGCGTCTGCGCGCTGACCGTGAGCCACGACGTGACGGACGCGCCGCAGACCGCCGCGCAGTTCGCCGGCAACGTCGAGGGCGCGGGCGGCGGTTGGCCGGAGTCGCTCAGCGACCTCAAGTCGCTGCTGGAGACCGGTTCCGGCATGTACTCCTGACGGCGCCGGGACGCCTTCCGTGAACGTTGGTTAACACGTATGCTCGGGGACGGCTCCGCGATCAGCAGCCACGTCGTTGTCCACTGTGGTGCAAGGAGCCGTCCCATGCCCGCCCGCAGACTCCACGGTGTCAAGAGTTCTCCGGTCCGCGACCTGCTCGCGCTGACGCAGCGGCCGGAGGTGATCTCCTTCGCTGGCGGGCTGCCGGCCCCCGAACTGTTCGATGTGGACGGTTGGCGCGCCGCGTTCGACCAGGCGCTCGGCACGTCGGCCCGGCGGCACCTGCAGTACGCGCCGACCGAGGGCGACACCGTGCTGCGCGAGCTGGTCGCCGAGCGCATGACCCGGCGCGGCCTGCCGACCGAGGGCGGCGATCTCCTGATCACCACCGGTTCGCAGCAGGCGCTCACCCTCGTGGCGACCGCGCTGCTCGACCCCGGCGCGGTGGTCGCCGTCGAGGAACCGACGTATCTCGCGGCGCTGCAGTGCTTCCAGCTCGCCGGCGCCCGGCTCGTCCCGGTCGCGAGCGACGAGCACGGCATGGTGCCGGAGTCGCTCGCCGACGTGCTCGTGCGGGACCGGCCGTCGCTCGTGTACGTGGTGCCGACGTTCGCGAACCCCAGCGGCCGCACGCTGTCCGCCGCGCGCCGCCACGAGCTCGCCGAGCTCGCCGCCGCGCACGACGTGTGGCTGGTGGAGGACGACCCGTACGGCGAGCTGCGCTACCGGGGCGAGCCGTCGCCGCCGCTGGCGTCCTACGGCGACCGGGTGCTCTACCTCGGCACGCTGTCGAAGATCGGCGCGCCGGGGCTGCGGCTGGGCTGGCTACGGGCGCCGCGTTCGCTGATGCCCGCCGCCGTGATCGCGAAGCAGGCGGCGGACCTGCACACGAGCACCGTCGACCAGGCCGCCGCGGCGGCGTACCTGACGAGCGTGGACATGGACGCGCACGTGCGCGGACTGTGCGCCGCGTACCGGGAACGCCGCGACACGATGGTCGCGGCGCTCCCGGCCACGGTGCCCGAGGGCACCGGGTGGACGGACCCGGACGGCGGGATGTTCGTGTGGCTGCGGCTGCCCGGCGAGGTGGACACCGCCGAGGTGCTCAAACACGCGCTGGCGCACAACGTCGCGTTCGTGCCGGGCGCCCCGTTCTTCGCCACCACCCCCGACACGGCGACGTTCCGCATGTCCTTCACGACGAATACCCCGGCCGAGATCACCGAGGGCATGCGCCGCCTCGCCGCCGCGTTGGCCGAGCTGCCGACCTAGCGACCGCACCCCACGCCGGCCATGGCTCTAGCCCTTGCGGCGGGACTGGGCCTCCTGGGCGCCCTTCACCGCGAGTTGGTCGGCGCGCTCGTTCTCCGGGTGCCCGGCGTGGCCCTTCACCCAGAACCACTCCACCTCGTGCGGCCGGACCGCCTCGTCGAGCCGGCGCCAGAGGTCGGCGTTCTTGACCGGCTGCTTCGCGCTGGTCTGCCACCCGTTGCTCTTCCACTTCGGCAGCCACTGCATGATGCCGTTCCGCACGTACGTCGAGTCGGTGTACATCGCGACCGTCGACGGGCGCTTGAGGCTCTCCAACGCCTGGATCGGCGCCATCAGCTCCATGCGGTTGTTGGTCGTGGTCGTCGCCTCGCCGCCGTACAGCTCCTTCTCGTGCTCGCCGTAGCGCAACACGGCGCCCCACCCCCCGGGCCCGGGGTTGCCGCTGCACGCGCCGTCGGTATAGATCTCCACGCTGTTGGACACGCGGGGCAGCGTAGCGAACGACGCCGAAAAGGAGCTGCGGCGATCCTCTCCAGGAGGGACCATCGCTCGCATGGTCACCGCTGCCGGAGTGCGTATCGGGTGGGCAGAGCTGCCGCCCCGGGTGCGGCGCGCCGTGGCGCGGATCCTCGGCGGCGCGGTGGTCGACGCGGTGTCGCAGGTGGGTGGCTTCTCGCCGGGGTCGGCCGACCGGGTGCGGACCGCCGACGGTGCGCGGGCGTTCGTCAAGGCGGTCAGCTCCGCGCAGAACGAGCACAGCCCCCGCATGCACCGGCAGGAGGCGCTGATCACCGCGGCGCTCCCGGCCGCGACGCCGGCCCCGCGGCTCCTCGGCAGCTACGACGACGGTGACTGGGTCGTGCTGGTGCTCGAGGACGTCGACGGCCGCAACCCGGTTACCCCTTGGGACACAACGGAACTGGCGCACGTGCGCGCGGCGCTCGTCAACCTCGCGACCACGCTGACCCCCGCGCCGGTGGACGTGCCGACCACCGCCGAACGGCTCGCCGAGGACTTCACCGGATGGCACCGCCTCCGGGACGACCCGCACCCCGGGCTGGACACGTGGGCGCGCGAGCACCTCGACGAGCTGTGTGCGCTGGCCGAGCACGGGCTCCGCGCGCTCGCCGGCAACACCTTGACACACACCGACATCCGTGCCGACAACCTGCTCATCGGTCCACAGGGGACGGTCACGGTGGTCGACTGGCCGTGGGCGTCACGCGGGCCCGCCTGGCTGGACACGTTGCTGCTGCTGATCAACGTCCGTCTCTACGGCGGCCACTCCGACCTCGACGGCATCGACGCCGGCCAGGACGACCTGGTGGCCGCCCTGGCCGGCTTCGGCGGGTTCTTCACCGACGTCGCGCGGCAGCCGCCGCCGGCGGGCCTGTCGACGGTTCGCGCGTTTCAGCAGGCCCAGTCCGACGTCGTGCTGACGTGGCTGCGGGAGCTCAGTCCGTGCGGCTGAGGTGCAGCATGTCGCCGGCCGGCGCGAAGCCGACCCGGGTGTAGATGCGTTGCTCGGGCTCGCCGGCCGGTGTCAGGAACACCGTCCGGGCGCCGCGCTCGTGCACGGCGGTCGTGAGCGCCGCGGTGAGCGCGGCGCAGATCCCGCGGCGCCGGAACCTCTCCAGCACCCCGATCCCGGCGACCTCGGTCGTGTCGTCGGTGACGGCCTCCGCGACGCCGCCGCCCGCGGCCTCACCGGTCTCGGCGTCCCTTGCGAGCACGGCGAACCCGCCGGCCCGGAGCCGGTCCCGCGTCTTGGCGACCTGCTGCGCGGAGACCTCCGGCGGCTCGCCGAACGCCACCTGCTGCGCGGCGATCATCCCGGCGATCTCGTCGTCGGTGTCCGGCACGAGCAGCTCGATGCCGGCCGGCGCGGGAATCGCGACCGCGGCCTCCGGCGGGCACAGCATCAGCGGGATCCGCCGCTCGACCGACCACCCCGCGGCACGCAGCGCAGGGTCCGCGTCCGGCGCGGTGTCGACGAGGAACTCCACGCGCGGCAACAGTTCCCGGCGGCGGTACGCGGCGGTCAGCGCGGCAACGTCGGACGCCGCCGGCCGCGCGCCGTCGTCGGGAATGGCGTAGTTGAGGAACGGATTGGTCGAGTCGGGCGAGAACGTCGCCAGGAAGGGGCCGACCTGTTCGGTCGCGCGCCCGGCGGCCGCGGTGCGGCGCATGTACGACTGCAGAGCAGACAAGGTGATGCAAGCCTTTCGAGAGCAGGAGGGAAGGACAGCGACAACGGCGCCACCGGCACTACAGGCGACGCCCACCTCGGGCGTCAGACATGAGGCGTTCCCTTTGCTCGGACCTGCTGGTTCGACGACAGCGTGCCACGTCGTCCGCCGGCCGCCAACCGAATATCGGCGGCCGGTCCGCTAGTTGGGGCGCGCCACCGCGGCGCGGTACGTGCCGGCGCGTTTGTACAGGTCACGCACCGCGTCCTGGTTGGCGGGGTGGTCCGCGTACCTGGTGATGCCACGTTCGGACCACCACAGCGCCATGCCGGGGTTCCTGGCCCGGTGGTGGCGGATCGCGGCCTGCCGGTACGTCTCGAGCAGCGGCACCACCCCGAACTCGTCGACCAGCGCGGGCACGATGCGCTCCATCTCCGCGTCGTGCGAGCGGCAGACGTCGTCGTAGTCGCCGAGTGCCGAGGGCAGCTTGCCCCGCAGGTCGTACAGGGTCGACTCCAGCTCGGCGAACGCGTAGTGCCTGCTGAGGACGTCTGTCTCGGTGCCGAGTGCCTGCCGCAGCCGCCGCACCCGCGTCTCCGGGTCGGTGGGCAGCTCGGCGAGCCCACCGTGGCCGGTACTACCCGGCACTCCGAACGCGGCCGCGTCGAACGTCAGGAACACGCCGAGGCTCCGCAGCCGGTCGCCGTCCGCGCCGCCGCCGATCACGTGCCCCGGCAGCGCGATGGCCCGCTTGTGCTGCCGCTGCAACCGGATGAGGCCCGGCCGCAGCAGGCCGGCGTCCTCGCGGCCGAGGTGGCCGACCCGGTGTCCGGCGATCCACACGGACACCGCGTCCGGGTCGTGGGGATTGCCGTGTTCCGCGACGAGCAGTGCGTGAATCTCGTGCCGAACCGGGTCTCGCGTGCGGCCGCCGACAATTACCCACAAAATGTCCTGGTGAAATGACTCGCCGACCACCCGAAGGTCGTCGTCGCCGGAGATCTCGGTGGCGTGCATGCCATCCCGCAGCCACTCCGGCCGCTGTGCGGACAGCGAGGTGTCGGGAACCTGCGAACCATGAGAATCCGCCGTCAAGTTATTTCTCAACCAATCGGCCAAACCCATCCGCGGTCACCTCGAGGGTATTCGGGGCACGTTTCCCTCGAACTGTCGTCGCCGCCCGCAATTCGTTACTCCTGCTCGCCGTGCCGGCGACCGCGGCCGCGCGGGCAGGCACCCGGTGCTGGTCTACGCGCCGGTCGGGGGGCAACAGCCGCGCGCTCGGCACCGTGCTCGTCGAGGACCTGGCACCCGGACGTGCGGTTCGTCCGGTGAAAGGTCGAGACATGCACGTGGCCGGCAGGATCCACTCGTTTGAGTGAATTACCTGCCGGCCACGGGGCAGAGCTGACGTCAGACGATCGTGACGCCGGTGGCCTGCGGGCCCTTCTGGCCCTGGCCGATGTCGAACTGCACGCGCTGGTTCTCGTCGAGCGACTTGAAGCCGCCGCCCTGGATCTCCGAGTAGTGCACGAAGACGTCGGCGCTGCCGTCGTCCGGCGCGATGAAGCCGAAGCCCTTTTCCGAGTTGAACCACTTAACGGTGCCCTGAGCCATGTTGTCTCCTCAACAGGTCGGGTGGATACGGTCCGCTGCTGGTGCGGCGGACCGGGCTGTCTGCGACGGGGCCTTCTCCGACCAGAACCTGGAGGAGTGCGTACGCCCGCAACAAATGTTTCGCGAGCGCGCAGTGACACGAACACAAAACTAACGACCACGAACAACGTTACACGGCGGCGGGCGGCGACGCCTCAGAGGATCGAGTTCCGCCGCAAGATCGACACTGCGCTCACCGTCTGGTACCCGCGCCACTCGAGCGCCGCGGCCGGCGAGTAGCTGTCGAAGTCGACGCGCCAGCCGCCGTCAGACTGCTGTCCGCCGGCGAGTCGGCGCAGGTCGGCGTCGATGGCCGACGGGTCGAACAGCTTGCGCGCGGGTCGGTCGGGCGTCGGCGCGAAGTCGAGTGGGCGCAGCGCCTCGCCCGCCGCGCCGCCGGCGACCGGCACCAACCCGTCGTCTGGGATGAACGTGCCGAGATGGGCGAGCAGGCCGGCGGCGTCCGGGTGCGTGTCGTGGATCGCGTCGAGGAAATGGACGGCGAAGCACAGCTCGATCGCGTTTCGGGCCGACGTGAGCGCCGCGATGGCGTCGAGGCAGTACCGCGTCGCGGTCGCGAGCCACGGGTGCGCCGCGACCGCGGGGTCGCGCGCCGCGACCCTTTGGGCGACACCGGCGACGAACGCGGTGCTCTGCAGCGCGGACGCGGTCGGATCCGCCTGCGCCCAGAACGGCGCGCACCCGGCGGCGTCGGCCACCGGCAGCGCGAACGGCAGCCCACCGTCGGGCAGCGTGACCGTCGCGAGCCAGTCGCACAGCCGCGCGGCCCTCGGCGTCGGCCCGGCCTCCTCGAACACCTCCATGGCGTGCAGCGCCCCACCCGGCTGGCTCTCCGCGGCGCGCAGGTCGGGCTCGAGCCCCCAGCCGTACCCGCCGTCCGGGTTGCGGTACCCGTCGACGGCGGCGAGCACCGCGTCGACGTCGGTCGCGCCGAGCAGCAGCTCGAACCGGCGTCGGTCGAGCAGGCGGGCGTGTGTGGCCATGAAGGACGCGGCGGCGTCGAGATCTGTCGTCACACCCCCATCCTGGCGGCACGGCCGCGTCCGGTATTGAACGTTTCGGTCATGTCACCCGCCAGTGGTCGCCGCACCGCTGCCACCGGTAGCCCAGCGCGGCGAGGTAGCGGAGCTCGCGCTGGTAGGTGTTGCCGCCGGCGCGGAGCGGCCGCGCGGGATCGGTCACCAAGAGGAGCTCGACGCCTTTGTCAACGCGTCGGCGATGAAGCGCTTGTTGCGGGTCCACGTCCAGCCGCCGACCCCGCGCCGGCCGCCGGCCATGGTGCCGCGCAGGTTGAGGAAGTCGGCGGTGAGTTTGCTCGTCGGGTTGGCGGCGAGAAAGCGCTCGATGTCGCACTTGCGCCCCAGCAGCCGTGCGTCGCTGTGCCCCATGTCACAGGATAACTGTGTGATCGTGCGGTTGTCGCGAGCGAGGAGGTCCAGTTGGAGAACGTGATCGTCGTCCACGCGGGCGAGGAGCCGCCGGACCGGTGGACGGCCAGCCTCTTCCTGGCCGGCCCGACGCCACGCACGCCGGACGTCGCGTCGTGGCGGCCCGCGGCGCTCGCCGAGGTGGTGTCCCGCTGGGCGGGACCCGGTCCGCTCGTGGTGTTCGTGCCGGAGCCCAGCGACGCGGTGTGGCCGGAGTACGACCACCAGCGCACGTGGGAGCTGCGCTGGGGCGACCGGGCCGACGTAGTGCTCTTCTGGATCCCGCGCGGCCCCGGCATGCCGGCGCTGACCACGAACGACGAGTGGGGGCGGTGGAAGGACAGCGGTCGCGTCGTGCTCGGCACCCCGCCGGACGCGGCGAGCGTGCGCTACCAGCGCGGCTACGCGGCCGACCGGCACATCCCGCTCGCCGACACGCTCGTGGACACGGTCGCCGCGGCCATGACGGTCCTCGGGCCGGGCGCCGACCGTGCCGGCGGGCACCGGCACGTTCCGTTGCTGCTGTGGCGAACCCCGTCGTTCCGGAGCTGGCTCTGCGCGCAGACCGCGGCGGGCAACGTGCTGCGCGAGGCCCGGCTGGAGTGGACGCTGCGGGTCGGCAGGCGGCTGGAGCAGGTGTTCTTCTGGGCGCTGCACGTCCACGTCTACGTCGCGGCGGAGGACCGCGTGAAGGACAACGAGGTCGTGCTGTCCCGCCCGGACATCGCGTCCGTGCTGGCGTACCGGCGCGCGCCCGCCCTCGCCGACACGGAGATCGTGCTGGTCCGCGAGTTCCGCTCGCCGTCGTCGTCGCAGGACGGTTTCGTCCTGGAGCTACCGGGCGGCTCCCAACCGGAGCCGATGGCCCCCGCCGAGGCGGCGGCAGCCGAGTTCGCCGAGGAGACCGGCCTGAGGCTGCCCGCGGAACGACTGGTGCCGCACAACTCCCGCCAACTGGCCGCGACGATGACCACGCACCGGCAGCAGCTGTTCTCGGTGGAGCTGACGGAGGAGGAGCTCGCACAGGTGCGGCGGACCGGCCCCATCCGCGGTGGCGGGGGCAGCTCGGAACTGACACACCCGCGAGTACTTCGACTGGCCGAGCTGATCGAGACCAGCCACGCCGACTGGACCACACTGGGCACGATCACGGAGGTGCTGCTGACGACGGCCGAGCGGTGATCCGTGCCCGGGGGGTGTGGCGTCGCGGGACTGTCGGTGCGATCCGCCACAATGACGCGGTGGCCAAGGACCGACACAGCGAAGAGTCCACCGAAACGCCGCCCCGGCAGCCGTTCGCGCACCTGAGCGCACCGAACGCGTCCGTCTACCGCGACGTGCTGAGCGCTTTCGCACGGGCCAGGGACCGGTTCATCGTGCACATGCGCCCGGAGGACGTCATCGCCGACCTCGAGCGTCCTGGCGAAATCGACGAGGTGGTCGCCGCGCTGGACAAGCTCGTGGAGTGGGGCAACCTCCGAGCCGATCCTGACACCGGCAGGGTGACGAGCGTCGAGGACTTCCACCGCGCTCGCTACCTGTACCAGCTCACCACGGCTGGGCAGGCGGCCGAGCAGGCCATCGCGATCTACGAGGAGGCCATCGGCCGGCGCGGCTCGTTGCAGTCCGTCGCACTCGCCGACATCGCCGCGCAGCTGCGCTCGCTGGCGGAGCTGGCCGACCAGGAAGCCGATCTCGACCCCGCCAAGGTGCACCTGCTGCTGCTCGCGCTGGCCGAGCGGTTCGCCGGTCTTGCCGACAACGCCCAGGCGTTCATGGCCTCGCTGCGCCGGGTGATCGACTTCGCGGACGGAGACGTCGACGCGTTCGTCGCCTACAAACAGCGGCTCATCGACTACATCAACCGGTTCATCGCCGATCTGGCCAACCGAGGGGCCGAGATCGCCACCGTGCTGGCGCGTATCGAGTCGGCCGGGGTCGAACGGCTGTTGCTGCTCGCGGCTCGGCGGGAGGCCGCCGACGCGGTGCCTGACCTCCCGGAAGGTGACGCGACGAGCCAGGAGTCCGGCGACGCGTACGAGGCGGCCATCACCGGCTCGCTGGACGCGTGGCGCAACCGGTGGCGCGGACTGCGGGACTGGTTCGTCTCGGCCGACTCGCGCCACCCCTCACAGGCCCGCCTGCTGCGCGGCGCGGCGGTCACCGCCATCACACAGCTGATCGACACGGTCGCCGCGTTCAACGAGCGCCGGTCCGGTCGCTCGGACCGTTCGGCGGATTTCCGCACGCTGGCCAGGTGGTTCGCCGAGGCCCCGGACGATGCGGCGGCACACGCGCTGTGGCGGGCGGCGTTCGGCCTCACCCCGGCCCGGCACCTGACGGTCACCCGGGACACCGTCGCCGAGTGGGAGCGGGAGCGGCCGCTGCCGAACACCCCGTGGCGGGAGGCGCCACCGGTGCGGATCAGCCCGCAGTTGCGCAAGACCGGCTCCTACGAACGGCGTGGCCGGCCCAACCGGGTCGCCGACCGAGCTGAGCAACGTCAGTTGCTGGCCGCTCAGGCCGCTCGCGAGGCCGCCGAGACCGGCGCGGCGCGTGCCCGGCTCCGCACCGACGGGCCGGTGCTCCTGTCCGAGTTGGGCACCCTGGACACGCGGGCGTTCCGGTTGTTCCTCGGCCTGCTCGGTGACGCGCTGTCCGCCCGGCTGCCCGGCGACACCGAGGTCCACACGACGACCGGCGACGGCGCGATGGAGATCCGGCTTTCGCTGGTCCCTGGTGGCGGCACCGTGGAGATTCCGACGGAGGACGGGGTGTTGCGCGGCCCGGAGCACCTCGTCGAGATCATCGACCTGACGGCGGCCCGCAGCCGCGCGGGAGCGGCATGACACCCCCTGTGCCAACCTCAGGTCGCCACTGCGCGCAGAGCCTGCATGAGCCACGCGGCTCCCAACCGCACCAAAGGGGAACGAGACGCGTGGCTCATGCAGGCTCTGCGCGCAGTGGCGA
>Ga0193742_1000671_pt1 | contig 22143 bp, 22 predicted proteins | sample L2c1metaG_FD_165511 | JGI IMG/M metagenome (GOLD analysis project Ga0193742, IMG submission 165511) | Soil microbial communities from a riparian zone of the East river system, Colorado, United States - L2c1 | ecosystem: Environmental > Terrestrial > Soil > Riparian zone | place: USA: East River... | reverse complement strand
ACAAGAAGGCGTTCGATAACACCGCGACCGTGGACATCATTACCAAGGCCAAGGCTGGCATCGGCGACAAAGGGTATCAGGGAACCAGCATGTACACGCCAACCAAAAAGCCTCAATGGCGCAAGCTGACCGCGGACGAGGTGACGGCTGAGCTGAAGGGCAAGGGCCCGATGGTCCGCCGGTACGAGAACGGCGAGGTCAAGCCTGCCTGGGGCACTGTGCTGACCATGCTGGGCCTGTACGGCGCGGCGGCCGAGCAGAAGTCCGAGGCCGAGCGGCTGTGGGACGAGGTCAACGAGGAACCGCAGTCGGTGCGGTTGCCCACCGGCGCGAACCGCGCTTACCGCAAGCTCGTCAACGCCGAGCGGGAAGCTACTCGTGAGCGTGTCATCGCGCCGTACGTGCTGCCGAGTCTGCTGCAGATCGAGCCCTACGTTCGCGCGTTGATGGCGGCCGGGCACCGGTTGCAAGAGCCGAAGACCAGACCGGACAGTCTCACCAAGGCTCGACGCACGCGGCAAGAACGGCTATCCGACCACCTGGACCCATTGCGGCTGGACGCGGTGATCGACGAGTCGGTCCTTCACCGCAAGGTCGGCGGGGCTGCTGTGCTCCGCGAACAGCTCGCCCACCTGCTCGTTGTCGCCGAACTACCGAACATCGACCTCCGAGTTGTCCCGTTCCAGGTCGGCGCCTACGGCACTATGAACGGCTCCTGCGTGATCATCGACTATCCAGAGCCCGACGCCACCTCGGGCATCTACCTCGAGTACCCGGCCGGCGGTGCCTGGGTGGACAATCGAGACGACGTTCAACGCTTCACCTCCATGTTCGACGACGTCGTCCAGCTCGCCCTCGAGCCAGCCGACACCACCAACCTCATCCACGAGCAGATAAGGGCACTCAAGGAGCCATGACCCGTATCATCGACTGGCGCACCAGCAGCTTCTCCGGTGGCGAGAACAATGACTGCGTGCAGATCGCCAACACGCTCGAAGCACTCCGAGACAGCAAGAACCCGGACGGCGGCATAGTTCACGTCGACCTGCGACACCTGGTCAACGCCGCGAAGCACGGCCAGCTCGACCGCTGAAGAACCAGCTTCATCGACGCGAAGGGGATTGGCTCGATCATCGACTGGCGCACCAGCAGCTTCTCCGGTGGCGAGAACCTTGACTGCGTGCAGGCCGCCAACACGCTCGAAGCACTCCGAGACAGCATGAACCCGGAGAGCGGAATGTTGACGGTCGATCTGCGTCCCCTGGCCACGGCTGTACTCGATGGCTCTGCCTGCCGCTGAGCGAACACCTCCACCGTCCGGCCCTGCGACCTCACGACGATTACTTCATGTAGTCGTCGGGCCGTCGTGCGCATAATCCATCCGACCTCGGCTTCGACCAGATGGACGCCCGCAACGCGGGGACGGCCGCGTCGACATCGTCGTGTACACGCGCGTCGTCGAGGGCCAGCGCGGGGTCGTGCTCGTCTTGCTCCGAGCGTGAAGCACGCGGCTACCAGGCGTCGCGGCTAGTTCCTGCTGAGTTGTTGGTGTGCGGATCTGGCGTTGGACCGGTCGTCGGTGGTTCATGGCGCTTACGGCACGACCGAGGTTTCCGCTCCACGTACTCGCAGCCAGTGCAGACGCCTCCCGTGGGATCATCGAGCGAAGGTTGAGGGAGGTGAGACGATCCAGAACTCTCCCGCTCTTGGCCTGAGGCCGAGTTCCGCAAGTCCAGTTCAGCGGCGGAGAGAACAACAGCTGCGTTGAGCTAGCTTGGCGAAAGTCCAGCGTCAGCGGTTCGAACGGTGGTGAGTGTGTGGAGGTCGCTCGGGTTGAGACCGTGTTCGGTATCCGGGACTCGAAGAACGCGACCGGTCCCGTGTTGAAGCTCGACGAGTGCGGGGCCAGGCGTTCCTGGCGTCGGTCAAGCGGCTCAGCTGAGCTGATCACGCGTGTGCCCCGGCCCAATCCTGGTAGGCCGGGGCACACGCATCTGATCACCCGCTCCGATGATGCCCCACCGCGCCAGTGAACGAAAGTCGGGCCTCGACGGACGAAGGGCCCAGATGCGGAGCTGCGAGCATTGCTCGGTTGAGTGTGCTGCGTTCGTCAGCAGCGTGAAGGGTCATGGGGCTGCCAGGCGGTAGCGTGCCCAGGCGGTTGCCGCGGGGATGAGTTGGTCCCATAGAGGACGCGGTTGTTCGACGTTCTTGTAGGTCCAGATGCCCCAGATGGCGACCGCGAACGCGGTTCTCGTAGCGGGTGGGGTCGCGTGCCACGCGGGCAGGTTGTCCGCCCAGCGTTCGGCGGCCTCCGAGGTGTGTCCGGCGGCGATGAGGCGGGCTACAAGGAACGCGACGTCGACTGCGGCGGCTCCGGTGCGCGACCATGCCCAGTCCACGACGCGGGCGCTGTCCGCCTCGACGAGGATGTTGTAGGAGTGCAGGTCGGTGTGGACCAGGTTGTCGCCGTCGGCGAGCTCGATCGCGCGGGACTCCCAGCCGACGAACTGGTCGAGGTGATCGCTGGTCCAGGTGTCGAGTCCGGCGTCTTGGAGCTTGGCCAGCCGCCGCCAGGCGGCGAGGCGGTGCCACTGGTCCGCGAGACGGGGAGCCTCGGCTCGGCAGTGGGCGAGGTCGTCGGCCAGCGCGTTGACGGTGGCGACCACTGCGGTCAGGTCGGGTGAGGTGGGGGACAGGTCGGCGTGCCGGCCGTGGACGTGGTCGAAGCCGAGCAGCAGCCAGCCCTCGGCTTCGGCGCGCCAGCGCAGGCACGGTGCGAGGGCCGGGGGCAGCCACGGGTTGATGGCGGCTTCGTGGCGGTGCATGCGGCCGCGGCTGCCCTCCGCGTCGGCGATGCCTTTGCAGAACACGAGGCCGGTGGCGGTGTGCAGCGTCGCGGAGAAGTCGGAGTTGCGTCCGGCCGATGGGGTCTCGGCTGCGGCCACCGGGCCGGTCTCGTGTTCGATCGCGGCGCGCACGGCCGCCGGTAGTTCCTGCCATGAGCGGCGGGTCATCGGGTTCCTCTACCTGGGTGCCGGCGGCGGGTCGTCGTGGCAGCCATTGTGGCAGCCGGTGCAGGACCCGGTGTCCGCGTGAGCCCACAGCTCACGGTCGACTACGAACCCGGTTTCGTCGATGGCCGCGATCGTTCGGGCGAGCACGGTGTGCGCGGTCTGTCCGGTGGCGGCGGGGTCGTCCGGTGTGATGGGGACGTGGTGTAGGAATCGGCCCGCGACCTCGAGGGAGAAGGTGGCGTACTCGTGGGTGTGTAGCAGGAAGGTGTGCCAGCCGATGTCCACGAGCTCGCTGGGCGCGAGGGGCGCGGAGGTGTTGCGGGCGCATGCTGCGAGAAATGCGAGAGCTTGGTCGACGATCCGTTCGGCCAGACCTTGGTCGAGGTGGTCGTCGATGACGATCCGGTGGACGAGCCGGTCGAACAGGGCGGGCGAGATCAGCGAGCGGCCGGCGTGGCCTCTGCCGGTCGGCGTCGTAAGAGCTGTTGTCATGACGTCCTCCTGTCAGGTGTGGTCCACGGTGCGGGTTGACGAGTTCGGGGAAGAGGCCGATCTGCGGGGCAAGGACGGGCAGCTTGGGGAATGCTGGGGCAGATTCGACATCCGGTGGCCGAGCGAAGCGGGCTGGCTACACTGGGTGTGATCAGGAGGAATGCATGCCACGGCCGAATTCGCTGCTTCGTGCGGCGCGAGAGCGTCTTCCGTCGACGGTGGCGCCGGGCGAGCACGCGAGCCGCGCCGAGGTCGCGGAGGCCGTCAACGAGTGGCTGTGGCAGACGACGAGGCGGCGCTACGTCCTGGACGCGCACTACCTGGCCAAGCTTGAGCGCGGTGTGGCCCGGTGGCCGAACGCGAGCTACCGGACTGGGTTGCGGCACGTGCTGGGCGCCGCCGACGACGCGGCGCTCGGGTTCACGCCCGCGCGCCGCACCGTGAGTGGCCCGCGCCCTCAGGCCGCCGCGCCCTTGCCGCCGTGGGATACCGGTCTCGTGATCGAACGGGTCAGCTCCGTCACTGATTACGACCTGATGCCGCCGAGCTGCCGGCGGCTGCTCACCGGCATGGCGACACTCGTCGGTGCCGCCCTCGTCCGCGAGCTCCAGCCCCTTCTGTGGCCGGTCGCGCGCGAGGCCGCAAGCAGCGGCGCCGCGTTCTCCCCGCCCGAGTTGGACGCGGCCGACCGGCTCGTCCGGGTACTGCGTTCCTGGCATTCAGCCCACGGCGCGTTGTCGCGGCCGACGGTGATCGCACAGCTCGGCGCGCACGTGCGCCGGCTGCGCGCCGCGCCGCAGGGCACGCCGGAATCGTTGCGGGCGTTCCGGATCGGAGCCGAACTAGCCGACATCGCGGCCACCATGTCGTGGGACGCGGGTGAGCACGCCGCAGCGCAGCGCTACTTCATGCTCGCCACCCAGCTCGCGCACATCGCGGGGGACGACACGCTGGCCGCTGTCGCGTTGGCCTCCCTCGCCCGTCAGTGCTTCGATCTCGGTCGACCGGACGACGGGCTCGAAGTCGTTCAGCTCGCCCAATACGGCACCCGCAACAGCGCGACGCCCCGCCTACGGGCCGTCCTGGCCACCCGAGAAGCCTGGGCCCACGCACAGCGTGGGGAGGCTGCGGCGTTCCGCCGTGCCGTCGGTCTCGCCGAGGATTACCACAGCGAAGGCGTCTGCGAACTCGATCTGCGCACGCCGTCCACGAGAAGTCTCGACGGCGCCGAACTCGCCGGCATCATCGGCGCCCGCTACCGCGACCTCGCCCGCCACGACCCCAAACATGCGCGCACCGCACAGGACTACATCGGTCGCGCCCTGCGACTGCGGCCCGCGGATCGCGCCCGCAACCGGGTCTTCGACCTCGTGGGCCTGGCCCGAGCCCACCTGATCACCCGCGAGCCCGACCAGGCAGCCGCGCTGATCCACGACGCGCTGCCCTCCGCCGCGACCTGGGCGGCCGGTCGGGTGGGCGCACGGCTGCGCGACTTCCACCGTGAAGCTGCCGCGTTCGCCGCCGAGCCCGACGTGCGGGACGCCCGTGACGCCATCGCCGTGTTGGTTGCCGCCTGAGGAGAGGAACACCGTTGCCGCGTATCGGTATCACCGGGCATTCGTCGTTGTCGGATGCCACGGCGGAACTTGTCGCCGACGCGCTCAGTACCGTCCTCGCCACCCACGAGGTCGACGAGTTGGTCGGTGTGACCTGCCTGGCTCGCGGAGCCGATCAGATCTTCGCCCGGGTCGTGCTGGAGTTGGGTGGCTCCGTGGAAGTGGTGCTGCCGGCGGCTGACTACCGAGATCGCAAGGTCAAGCCGGACAACATCGCCGAGTTCGATGAGCTGATCGCCCGCGCGGCCAGTGTCTATGTCATGCCGCTAGCCGAGTCGAATCGCGCCGCGTACGAGGCTGCCAGCGTCCACGTCATGGCCAACGTCGACGAGATGGTGGCGGTGTGGGACGGCGCGCCACCCGACGGCACCGGAGGCACCGGCGACGTGGCGCGCGCCGCCCGCGAACAAGGAATGCCCGTGACGGTCGTGTGGCCCACAGGGGCCACACGGGCCTGAGACATTGACCGACCAGCTGCGATGCCCGCGGTGCGATCGGGGCTACGAACTGGTTGCTGACCTGCTGACTGAGGTCCAGCCCGGTCCGTAACCCGGAACCGGTCGCTGCAGTGCTCGACGGGCTCAGTAGCGTCGCCGCGCGTGACCCAAGTACGACTGCCACCCGCCGAGTACTACGCGACGCTGCCCAAGCAGATCACCGGCGCCGGCGTCATCATCCGCGACGTGCACAACCGCGTCCTGCTCGTGGAGACCACCTACGGCGCGAAGCTGTGGGAAATCCCCGGCGGCGGCCTCAACGACGGGGAGTACCCCTTCGACGCGGCCCGACGCGAGGTCAAAGAACTCGGGCTCGACATCCTGCCCGGTCAGCTGCTGGTCGTGGACTGGATTCCGCCACAGCCTGACGGCAGACCGGCCCTGACGAACTACCTGTTTGACGGCGGCATCCTCACCGACGACCAGATCGCGTCGCTGCACTGCGCCGACAGCGAACTGGAGCGCTGGAAATACTGCACCCGCGAGGAGTACGAGGTCCTTCTCCCACCGCACATGGTCCGCCGGGTCAACGTCTGCCTCGACGTCGTGCGCGACGGCCGAACTGCCTACCTGCACCACGGGGTCAACCCGCTCGACGCCGTGGACGCCTCCTAGCGTCAACGCGGCCACGTCGACGTCTTTCGGCCGCTAGCACCAGCTCACCGGGCGCTGATGAGCGGTCGCAGACCCACCAGGGTCGTCGCTGTTCGCGATGATGAAATTACGGGATGCCGGCAGGACCGCGCGACGCGCAGATCGCCAAGGTCAAGCAAACGACCGACGGCCACGCCACGCGGCTGTGCGGTGTACCGACCCGAGCAGGACATGCCCGCGTCCGCACCGCACGACCGGATCACCGTGACGTCAGACGCCCGGGACGTCCCACCCGCATGGATTGACCAGCTCACCGACGACGGACTGACCGTCGCGCCGCTTCGGTTCCCTGTCAAGGGAACGTGTTGAGCTTCTTTGTTCGGCCAGGCTGGCGGCGAGTAGGTGTTCCGGTGTTTGTCCAGAGGTCTGACGGAATCGGTGTTGGCGCTGGTTGGCCGAGGCAACCAGTCTCGCTGGCGACATCCTCACCGTCGCGGTCATCGCCCCTGACCTCTACGACGACCTGTTCGCCGACGCGGTCGCCACCAACACCTGGGGGCACCGTTCCCGCGCATCCGTTCCTGTTCGAAGGCAACACACTTCGAAGACTGTGGGAATCACAGCAGCTCTCACCAGGCGCGGCAGCAGCCCTGCACCTGGCCTGGCAACACCATCACACGATCCTCTGACCAAGTGGACGGTGTTCTGTGGTCGACGAGCGCGGCCACGACAGATGCCGGATGGACGGCGTTGATCATTAAGAATGCCCAGGCCGCGCTCGAGTCGGCGATGTGTCAGGCTTTGCGTACCGCAAAGGTGGCAGCCACTACAAGGATGGGCAGTTCTACAAGAAGTGAGCACCGAAGTCGACGACATCGAGCAAGCTGTCGAGGAACGCCGCGTATGGCTGGCATCTCAACTCGCCGACGCGGCTCCGCGCCTGGGTCTCGGGCCGGTCGGAGAAGTCGTGAACACCTACGACATGCGCTCGGCTGGTTCGATTGCACGCGACGGCGACCGTGACGTGTGGCTTCGGGTGGTGGTGGAGGACGAGGACTATCAACCGGCGTGTCGGTGGGACGGCAACATCGAGGCCAATGCCATCCACGGCATTCCCAAGCCTCACGTCCTGCGGTGGCTCGACTGGCAGAACACCGACGGCTATCTCGCCGGGCGGCGGCTCCGAGGCGAGGTGATGACCCTCGCCCCGGGAACGACCGTCGCGCCCGGCGGCGTGCTCCACGACGACCCGCGGCTGCCGGAAACCTGGTGGCGCGACCTTGGTGCCGCGCTCGACACACTCGCCGCATTCCCCATCAACCGGGACGACGAGCTCGGCGCTGTCCGCTACACGATCAACGGGGCGCGGCAGCACTTCGACGTGGCGCTGGAGGCGGAGGCGTTCACAGATCTCACATGGGCCACTGCGCACGCGGACCTGCACTGGGGCAACCTACGCGGGCCCGACCTGTGCGTTCTGGACTGGGAGAGCTGGCGGCCGGCGCCCGCCGGATATGACGTTGCGACCCTGTACTGCAACAGCCTGCCGCATCCGCCGACCGCCCACCGCGTCCGCGCAATGCCGGTCCTGAACACCCGCGACGGCCAGTTCGCACTCTTGTCCGCGATCTGCCGCTACCTGAACACCGCCGGAGAAGGCAGCGACCTTGACTACCTCGAAGACCAACTGCGAGCCGAAGCCGACACGGTCCTCGTAAACCTCCGCTGATGTCATAGCGTGTTCGTCGTATCGCAATTAGGTTCAGACAGTCCGGGCAGGGCTATTGCCCGATTGGTCAACATTCTTGCTATTGTTCGTGCACAAGCGCGCCACCCCCGCGTGTCTTCGTGCGCTTGCCGCAGAGGGAGAAGGTAAATGGCTCAAAAGGTGTTGATCCAGCTGGTCGACGACCTGGATGGCACGGCTTCTGTCGATGTCGCCAAGGTCGAGTTCGGACTCGACGGCGTCATGTACGAGATGGATCTCAGTTCGGACAACGCCGAGCGGATTCGCGCGGTGTTGGGGGAGTACATTCCGCATGCTCGCCGGACCGGCGGTCGCCTCAACCGAGGTGCGTCCGCTGGGCCGTCGCGGTCGTCCGATGCCGGCGAGGCGGCCGCGATTCGTGAATGGGCGCACGAGAACGGCATCGAGTTGGCTGCGCGCGGCCGGATCCCAGGTCACGTCGTCGAGAAGTACCAGGAGGCTAAGCGGGCAGCGGAAAGCCCGAAGAAGCCCCGGGCTGCCAAGCGGCGCGCCAAGACGGCCGTCAGCTAACACGCATCTATTTCAGCGGCTGATCCAGGGCGATTGATGCCTGCAACTTGTACCACGCCACGCTCGGGTGGCGTGTAGCGCAATTGCTCTGGATCAGTCGCCGTCTTTGTTCGATATTTGTGCCAGTGCGACACTATGCCCAACTGTTATGGTCAACCGCGGGTGCCTGAGACCCGCGTTCGCCTTCTCCGTGGGGCGTACTGCGTAGGCCGGCACGAGCTGGTTGACGAGCTGGACATGTTCGCGCCGTCCGTCCGCGTAGGACACCTCGTAGTCCACGATAACCGAGCCAGTCGTCCTTGACCGTCGGAACCAGCCGTGAAGGCGGCCCGGGACCTCGCCGGTGAGGTCGAGTCCGGTGTCGATGACGTGGGTCGGCACTTCGGGTAGCCGGACGAAGAGAGCGTCCAGGCGTACCCATACCAACGTGAGCGTTTGGCTGGCAGATCGTCTGGTGCCACGGGGTTTGGTCGGCATAACTGAGCGTCGTGATCGGACTCCTCGCCTGTCTGCGGCGTGACGGACCTCAAGACTGGAGAAGGTTTCGTGACGTGGTCTCGGGGTGCGGTGGAGATTTCCGTGCCGTTGGCGCCGTTTGAGGCTGGCTGGTGGACGATGAGATCGTCTGAGTGGGAGCCCGTCCAAGGAGGATGTCGTGGATTCGGTACGCCAGCCCGGTATCGACGCCCTGTCTCGCCGATACCGCCTGCACGCTGACGCGGTGCTTGTGCTGATCGCCTGGTGGGGCTTCGGCAACCTCTACGAGGCGATCGTGGTGATGCCGTGGCTGTGGCGACTGCCGCCCGGGTCGCTCCCCGCCGAATTCGAGCTGGGCAGTCCTGTGCTTTATTTCGTGCCGGCCGGCGTCGCTCTGCTCGCGCTCACCTGGACGCTGGTAATCCGCGTGTACCGGGGCCCCGGCGGCTCTCGACGTGCTGTGCTGCACGCCGCTGTCCTCATCACGATCGCGGCGGCCGGCACCGGGATCCTGGTCAGCACTGTTAATCCGACGTTCCGCGATCCGATGGCGAGCGTGGCCAGCGTGCACACTGCGGTGCTGATGTGGGAAACGGGCAACGCTGTGCGCCTCGTGCTCGCGGCACTCGCGGCCGTCAGCCTGTTCCGCTGGCGCGCGTCTGCATCGGATCCGGACCGGTAGGCGATCACCTAACTTCGCGACTCGGCCGGGTCGAGCTCGGCATCTTGATCTCGATCAAAGGGTGCCGAGCTCGCCACCCTGGACGGCGGCCTCGGCCGCGTGATCATCCCGCTGGGCTTCGCCTGGGCCTCGACCTGACCAGCAACTACAGCTAGGACTCACGACACGGTCATCCCGATCGACAGGTCAGATCAACGCAAACCACCAAGCAAGACAATCAGATTTCCGCCGCGGATCGGCATAACGGTGGGGTCCGCATAAGATCACTTATGGCGAATTTGCCATAAATCGTCGCCCCGCCATCGAGTGTGCGACTGGTAACCACGGCTTTAGGATATCGAACATGTGTTCTCGGCATCCGAGGTCAACAGCGGGTTGGGTCAGGCGATCATCGCTGCGAAGGCGCCGGTGAGCATGGCGGGTCCGTGTGGGACGGCGGAGCGGGAGCTGCTGTGACGGGTGGCGATCGTGACGGCCGCCAGTACGCAGGAGCCGAGGAAACTCACGATCGTCCCGGTGAGCAGGGTTGGCCAGTCGTGCCAGGCCAGCATCAACCCGACTGGTGCCGCGAGTCGGACGTCACCGGCGCCCAGGCCGCCGCGGGAGACCACCGCGATCGCGAGGTAGAAGGCGACCAACATGGCCGCCCCGGCAGCTGCCCGAATCAGCGAGGCGTGCTCGCCGTGGCTGGCGGCGCTCGCCGCGAGCAGCACGAGCAGTGCGCCGAAGGTCGGCCAGATGAGGGCTTTCGGCAGTCGCAGGTCGATGAGGTCGATGGCCGCGACTTGCACCCCGATGGCCGCGAACACGCTGTACGCGAGCAGATCGGCCACCGTCGCCGTCCGTGAGATCGACAGGGCGAACAAGACGGCCGTGGCGCCGGCCGATGCCGCCACGAGCAGTGGCGTCGATGGTCGTGAGGTGATCAGGCGGCGGCTGGCACCCGTCAAGGTGGCACCAGTCAGGAGTCCGAGCGACGTCCACACCGCCACTTCCGTAGGCCCGGTCATCACACTGCCACCACCTTGAGACCCGTTACGGTGAGTAGTTGTCTCTCCACCGTTCGGGTACACCTGGCTCGGACGGGTCCATGACCTGCGGCGAAGCACCTAACGTCATTTGTCGGGGTGGGACCTGTACGGCGGGCAGTGTCGGTTGGACGTGTGGGGGATCTATGAGTGTGGGGAGCAGCGTCGGGCTTTCGGCGCCGTTGCGGGTGCGGGAGTTCCGGTATCTGTGGGCGGCCGAGCTGTCGTCGGTGGTCGGCGATCAGCTTGCGCGGGTGGCGCTGGCTGTGTTGGTTTACGCGCGGACGTCGTCGGCGTCGTTGACGGCGCTCACCTACGCGTTGACGTTCGTGCCGTCGCTGCTTGGCGGCATGCTGTTGTCCGGGCTGGCCGACCGCTTCCCGCGGCGCCGGGTGCTGGTGGTCACCGACGTCGTCCGGGCAGTGCTGGCCGCGGCGATGGCGGTGCCGAACCTGCCGTTGCCGGTGTTGTGGGGCCTGGTCGCGCTGTTGAGCGCCGCCGCGGGCCCGTTCAAGGCCGCCCAACTCGCGGTCCTGCCGCAGATCTTGTCCGACAAGGCGACTTATCGGGCTGGGCTCGCGTTGCGGCAGGTCACGGGGCAGACCGCGCAGCTCGTTGGCTTCGGGGCCGGCGGCGTGCTGTTGACGGTGGTCGAGCCGCATCTGGCGTTGCTGCTCAACGCGGCCACGTTCGCGGTCAGCGCGGCACTCGTGCTCGCGGGAGTGCGCGACCGCCGCGCGTCTGCGATGCCCGACGGCGATTCGGCCACTGATGGGGCCCGCGCGCCCGGGCCGATCTGGCCGGTGTTCGTGTTGGCGAGTCTGGTCGGTCTGTATGTCGTGCCGGAGGGCATCGCCGCCCCGTACGCCGACGGGTTGGGGCTCGCGGCGGTGGGTGTCGGGGTGTTGATGGCCGCGGACCCGGTCGGCAGCGTGCTCGGCGGGTGGCTGGCGACGCGGACCCGGCTCCCGACCTCGCTCACGGTGGCAACGCTGCTGGCGGTCGCGGCGGGGGTGCCACTCGTCGTGTGTGTGCTGGCGCCGGGCCTGGTGTGGTCGGCTGTGTTGTGGGCGGTGTCGGGCCTGTTCTCCACGATGTACCTGGTGCAGATCCAGGAGCTGGTGGTGGATCGGGTGCCGGACTCGCGGCGGGGCGGGGTGATGGGTCGGCTGGCGACCTGCGTGTACTCGTCGCAGGGGATCGCCATCGTCGGCGGGGGTGTGGCCGCGGAGGCGTTCGACTCGTTCCGGGCGGTCGCGCTCGCCGGGATGCTCGCGGTAGTGCTGGCCGGTCTGTTCGGCGCTGTGTTGTGGGCGGCTCGTTCCCGGCGCGCACTGGCCGGGAACGAGCCGAATACGAACGGAATTCATCAGAGATCCTTGTTGGCCATCTCGGGCACCTCCTCCCCAGGTACGGACTGCCAGCCCAATCCCGGGGTCGAGGAAGTGGTGGGCGACCAGGGATCGGGTGGAGACACAAGTTCGCCATCTACCAGTGCAACACAGCACCCCACCGGCCGTGAAGTGGGCAAACAGGACGCGGGTCCGCGGCGCAGGCCGTGGCGGCTCTGGCGATTGCCCGGCCCGGCGCGCGCGTTCTTGATCGGCGTCGAGATCGTGGCGGTCGTGGCGACCGTCCTGTTGGCGATCCGATACCCGGTCACCGCCGACGCCGCCATTACCTTCGCGATCATCGTCGTGTTGGGAATCGTGGTTGCCGAGGCGACCAGGAGCGTCGAGCGGATGCGTCGACGGTTCTCCGACACACCCCACGTCAACATGAGTTCGGTGTGGACGCTGTCGGCGGCGTTGCTCACCACACCGGCGCTGGCAGCGGCCACCACGGTGCTGCTCTATCTGCATCTGTGGCGGCGAAGCTGGCGCCAGATCACCGGCATGCACCCGTTCCGGGTCGTGTTCAGTGTCTGCGCCGTGGTGCTGTCGTGCCACGCGGCTCTTCTGGTCGACCTGTGGCTGCCGGGGCCCCGGCTACCGACCGCCGGAGGCGGGCAGACCGTGCTCGGGCTCGTGGTGGTGATCGTCGTCTACTGGTTCGTGAACTCCAGCCTGGTCGGCGTCGCGATCGCCCTGCTGCGGTCGGTGCGCTCGCTGGGCATGGTGCTCGGTAGCTGGAGTGAGAACAGCCTGGAGTACGCGACGCTGTCGGTCGGCGCGATGACCACTCTGCTGCTGTATTGGAACTCGTGGGCCGTCGTGTTCGTCGGCCTGCCGTTGTTCGTCCTGCATCGCAGTGTGCTCGTCCGCCAGCTCGAACACGCCGCCACCACCGACGGCAAGACCGGGCTCCTCAACGCCGGCACCTGGCAGAGCCTCGCGGCCAACGAGGTCGACCGCGCGCGGCGGCACAACACCCCACTCGGGCTGCTCATGATCGACGTCGACCACTTCAAGTCCGTCAACGCCGGGTACTCGCATCTGGTCGGTGACCAGGCACTGCGTGCGATCGCCGACGTCCTGCGCAGTTCGGTTCGAAGCTACGACCTGGTCGGTCGGTTCGGCGGCGAGGAGTTCGTCATCCTGCTCGCTGGCACGGATCACGCGGGAAGCGTCGAAGTCGGGCGTCGGATCTGCGAGCGAGTCCGAGGCCTGCGTGTCGAGGACGCCATCACCGGCGGCGCTTACCCAGACCTCCACCTCAGCGTGTCCGTCGGTGGCGCCATGTTCCCGGACGCCGGCACGTCGCTCGACGAGGTGCTGATGGCCGCCGACAACGCGTTGTTCGCCGCCAAGGACGCCGGGCGTGATCGGGTGCTCGCCATCCAACCCTCCGATGGCCCGGCGGATCACGACGCCGGCAGGTCCCCGCTCTGACGCTGCCGCGCGTGCCGGTTCTGCTGGGCCCACTCGGCCAGCGGCCGCAACGCGCTCAGCAACGAGCGTCCGGTCGGCGTCAGGCTCCACCACGTTCCACCGAACTGGCCCGGCTCCGATCGCTTCTCGATCAGGCCGTCTTCCTGCGCCCGGCGCAGCGTGTCCTCGAGCACGCGGTCGGTGAGTGGCCGGGCGTGTGACACCCGCCCGGCGCGATCGTCGACCCCGTTGATCGTCGGCAGCAGGTCCTTGCGCCGCGTCTCGCCGAGCGCGAGCGCGGCGAGCACCGCGACGGTCCACTGTCCCCGAAGGACCACCAGCACGTCCTCGACGCCCTGCCGGTAGGGAACGTCCCATCCGCTCATAACGCTCTACCTAACACCACTGTCCACAAACACCGCCCGCTTTCCGCGGAATTGCCTTGTCAACAGAATGACACGGATTACGCCGATCGAGTGAGAAATGCGGGACTGAGCCCAGACTCAGTCCAGCGCTGACCTTGCACTCAGCCGACATCCGCGCTGTAGGACTGAGTTATCCAGGCGGACTGCCTGGAGACACAAGGGGATTGCGCGGTGGCCGGAATTGCCCCGACCCGCATCGCCAACGGGTCTCGGCCATCGCGCAATCCGTAAATCTACTTAGATGGGCAGAACTGTGGAATCCAGATTTTCAGTTGAGTCGACCGGGGTCGCCCTCGCCCGTTCTCGGCGGGCCACGGGCGCGTTCCTGGTCGTCGCCGGCGTGGTCGCATGCACCCCGACGCCACCGACCGCGTCTCCCTCCGCGCCGGCGTCCGTGCCGTCGATGTCGCGGAGGTCGTTCGAGAGGGCATCGCCCGCCGAGGCCGCCGGGAACCGGGCCGTCGAGGTGTACCTCGGGATGTGGAACAGCATGGCGGCCGCCGCGCGAACCTCGGACTGGCAGTCGCCCGAGCTGAGCAAGTTCGCGACCGGTGACGCGCTGACGACGATCTCCGGAGGCCTGTACGCCGACCACCAGAACGGGCTTGTGACCGTGGGCACGCCGAAGAACTCGCCGACGGTCTCCGGAGTGGACCCGGCCGACCGACCGAGCGCGGTCACCATCGCCGACTGCGGCGACTCGACCGGCTGGTTGAAATACCACGCCGACACCGGCCAGCCCGCCGCCGACGGGCCTGGTGGGCGCCGGGTGATCACCGCCGTCGTGCGGAAGCAGAGCGGCGGGTTGTGGCAGGTGTCCGACTTCGCGGTGCAGGCGGTGGGCACATGCTGAGGCAGACGAGGCAGACGCTGACCGTCGGCAGCACCACCGCGGCCCTGCTCCTGACCACGGTGACCGCGGCCGCGGCGGACGGGTGGGGAACCGTCGACTGCAGCCAGGCGCCGACCCCGCAGTGCCAGCTCGAGGCCGGTGAATCCGGTCCACCCGCGACCGGCGCGCCCGATCCGTCGAACGCGGGCGACCAGATGGCCGACGGCGGCGGCAACGGCGCGAGCGGGAACCTGCCCACCTGCGCCTACCAGCGCAGCGGGTTCCAGGGACACCCGAGCGCCGCCGGTATCGGCTGGTGGGTGCCCGACGCCTGGTACGAGGGCACCTGCTCGGCGACGGGCACGATCCGCAACCCGACCCTGATGCCGGAACTTGCCCCGGCCGACGTCGCACGGCTCGCCCGCGCCCAACTCGGTCTGCCGAAGTCGACGATCGCGGCGAACCCGGCCGCCGACCAACTGGTCAACCTCCCGACCTGGCTGTGGCTGGAGAGCGGCTGGGAGGCCGTCACCGCGACAGCGTCGGTCCCCGGTGTCGAGGTGACCGCGGCCGCCAGCCCGACCTCGGTGTCGTGGTCGACCGGCGACGGCGTCACCGTCACCTGCGACGGCCCGGGCACCCCGTTCCACGCGGGCGTCGATCCGAGCTCGCCCTCTCCCGACTGCGGGCACACCTACCGCAGCTCCTCAGCGGCACAACCCGGAAACACCTACCCGGTGACCGCGACCGTGCACTGGTCGGTCACCTGGTCCGGCGCCGGACAGTCCGGCACGTTCCCCGAGATGACGACCTCGAGCTCGACCCAGTTCCGGGTCGGCGAGTCGCAGGCCCTCAACGTCCCGGGCCCCCGCTAACCCGACCGCCATGGACACCCTTTCGCCGGCACACGTCGGCGCGGTGCCCCCTGCCCGAAAGTGATCATGTCGATGACCGCACCACCAACCGCACCAGCACCTCTGAGCCCGCGCTCGACGAACGGTCCGACCACCGGCCGGACCGGCACGACGCGACTCCGCGGCCCACACCGCCGATCCGTGCCCCACCTCGTGCTGGGCGCCCTGCTCGTCACCTCCTGCACCGCCGGGGGAGCGTGGTGGTCCCTCGCGGCCGGCGAACGCCAACCCGCGCTGGCGCTAGCTCGGCCAGTCGACCTCGGCGAGGAGCTCGAGGCCGCTGACCTCCGCGAGACCAGCGTCGCGCTCGACGGCACGGTCGACGCCATCCCCGCCGCCGAGGCATCCACCGTCATCGGCAAACGGCTGACGGCGAGCCTGCCCGCCGGCGCCCTGTTGCCGCGCGGCGCGCTGGGGACCGCGGCGAGCCCGCCGGACGGCCGCGCGGTCGCGGCGCTGTCCCTCGAGCCCGGACAGGCGCCGCAGGACATCGCCGCCGGCGTGAACGTCCTGGTCGTGCTCACCGCCGGCCCCACCGCCGACGCGAACGGCAACACCGCGGCCCAGCCCACCTCGGCCTGGCCGGGCCTCGTCACCAGCGTCACCACCGCACCCGCCGACCGCGGCCGGGTCGTGTCGATCGAGCTGAACGAGGACGACGCCCGCCGCGTCGCCGCCGCCCCAACCGGCCGGCTCTCACTCGTCGTGGTGCCGGGAGGTGACCGGTGATGCTGATCGCCGTCTGCTCGCTCGGCGGCTCGCCGGGCGTGACCACCTGGTCGGTCGCGCTCGCCGCCCGCTGGCCAGAACCCGCCCACCCGGTGGTCGTCGAGTGCGACCCGTCCGGAGGCAGCCTCGCTGTCCGCTTCGGGATAAACCCCACGCCGGGACTCGTGAGCCTCACCGCGGCCGCCCGCCGAGACACGACCGCCGGCCTGCTGTGGGACCACGCCCAACCGCTGCCCGGCGGCCTGCCGGTGGTGGTCGCGCCGCCCGGTGCCGACTACACCCGCGCCGCGCTCGCCACCCTTGCCGACAGCCGCCGTGACTCGGTGTCGGTCCTACGCAGCGCTGCCGCGCGGCCGGCGTCGATGGTGATCGCGGACTGCGGCCGCCTCGACACCGGCTCCCCGGCCGTGGCGATCGCCCGCGAGGCCGACCGAGTGCTGCTCCTCGTCCGTTCCCGCGCTGACGAACTGGCCCGGCTGGCGGCTGGCCTGTCGCTGGTCGACCTCTGGGCCATGCGCCCCGGCCTGCTCCTGGTCGGTCCGGGGTACTCGGCCGCCGAGGTGACCCGCGAACTCGGCGTCCCGGTCATCGCCACCATCCCGCACGACGACAAGGGCGCCAACGCCCTGTCCGGCATCGCCGGCCCACGGCGCGGCCCGGTGCGTTCACCGCTCGGCCGCGCCGCCCACGCCGTGGCGACCGCGCTCGTCGAACCGCGGACCGAAGCGCCCGCGAGCGATCACGCATCGATCAACGAACGAGCCGCCGCGCACCTGGTGCCGCGACACGAGATCCCGTGGCCGCCGGTGACCTCCGGCGGTCCGACACGTAACGGCATGAGGCTGGAGGACCCGCGATGACCCAGACCGACCACACCCAGCTCGGCGTGTCCGCGAACCATCCAAGCTGGCCCGACACCGACTCCGGTACCCCAGCCGACCGGCTGCGGAGCCGTCTGCGACGCGACCTCGCCCGCGAACTGCCCGGCCGAGTCGAAGAGGTCCAGCAGACCAACGACGAACCCGTCGTCCCAGCCGCGCGCCGGGAACTGGCCCGCCAGATCCTCGACCAGGCCATCCGCCAGCACAGCGAGGAGGAGCTACTCGCGAATCGCACGTTGCTCGGTCCGGACTCGGAACAGCAGGTCGCCGTCGAGGTGCTGCGCGAGGTGTTCGGCATGGCCGGACTACAACCGCTGCTGGACGACCCGGACATCGAGAGCCTCGAACGCACCGCTCCCGCCGCGATCCGCAGCGCCCGGTCCTCGGCGACCACCGCGCTGTCGACCGCAGGGGTCGCCTGCCAGTCGGTGAACGTCACCACCAACACCGCCGAGTTCGCACCAGGCGGCACGGTCGGGGTGACCGTGAGCTGCGTGGCCGACTTCGGCGACGCCCTGTTGCTCGGCGTCCCCGGATCCCGAACGTTGACCGCCACCGCACATGAACCGATCGACACCTGGCGGGCAACCGGGGAGCGGACATGACGAGCCTTCTCCCACCACAGTGGCAGACCAACGACCAAGGTGGTCTGACGGCGTTCGTCGTGCCGTTCGTCGTAGGCCTGCTCGTGCTGGCCGGGCTCGCTCTCGATGGTGGCTTGGCGTTGGCGGCCAAGGCCGAAGCCAACGGGCAGGCGGAAGCCGCGGCACGCGCCGGCGCACAGGCCATCGACCTCGCCGACTACCGGACCAGCAACCGACTGCGGCTGGTTCCCACCCAGGCCGTCGCCAAGGCCCAGAGCTACCTGACCAGCGTCGAGGCGTCGGACATCGTGACCGTCACCATCACCACGTCGCACACCACCCAGCTACTCGGCCTGGTCGGAATCTCCAGCCTGTCCGTGCGGGGCGCGGCAAGCGCCCATCCACAGCACGAAGTGGCGACTGGCCCGTGACTTCCGGTTCCACCGCCGCCACCGGGTGCGGCACGTCGACGAAAGGGAGAGCAGCATGGCAACGCCCGAGGAGATCCGGCAGCGCGTCGAGCAGGCCGATATCGCCCGTAGCGCGCGCAGAGCAGCAGCGGCGCAGCAGATCGGTGAACTCGTCCAGAGCCGGGCCGCGATCGTTGAGCAACTCGAGGACGTCGAGCGCGAACTCGGTGACGTCATCGCTGATGCCCAGGACGTCATCGGCGTCGAGGAACTCGCCGAGTTCACCGACGTGAAGGCCGCCGACCTCACGCAATGGCTCGCGGGGCGCAAGACGACCCGCGCCAAGCGCAAGAAGCCCGCCGCAAGCGCCTCCCGTGCGCAGGGCGAGGTGAGCCGCAGGCCCTCCGCGCCGGGAACGCCACCGGCCGGGCAGGCATCCGCACCGCGAGAACCCGCCCTGGCGGCCACCGGTTCCCCGCACACGGCCGAGCGGGTCGCCGCCGAGGTGACATGACCGCTCTCGACCTCGCCCCCGGGTCCTTCAGCGCTACCGGAATACCAGGGCGGCGCGCACTTGCCACCTCTGCGAAGTACCGACGCACGAGCACCAAGTCCCGTACTGCCAAGGAATCGAGCACGTCGTGACCGCAGCATCGCACTCCTCGCACCGGAATCCGCGACTGCCAGCGGGTTCGCGAGGTCGCACGTGGCGTGGCGCTGGACGCGTTCTCGGGTTTGTCGCGAGGCTGCTGCGGGGTCTGGTGGCCGCTGTGGTTCTGGTCGGGCTGCTGTGCGGGCTGCCGTGGGCGCTCATGCACGTCATCGGCTGGCCGCTGCCCGACCACATACCGGCGTGGGCGGAGATCCAGGATGTGGTGCTAGGCCCGATGACCACCACGTTCCTGCTGGTCTTCCTGGCTTGCGCCAGTTGGCTGGTCTGGGCGCTGTTCACCCTCGACGCGGCTCGCTGCGCGGTCGAGATCGGCCGCGCAGCGCGGATGCCGGACCTCTCGGCGGCCTGGCCGGTGCGCCGTGTCGCCGCCATGCTCGTCGGTGCGGTCCTGATCTCGATCCTGGGCCCGCGCGTCGGCTCGGCGCCCACGAGCCCGGTAGCCGCTGGGCCTGGTGGTGACTCCAAGGTGATGGCGACCGCCTTGGCCTGGCACCACCCGGCCGGTCAGGATGCCGCAGACGTGCGGCTCGCCAGCTACACCGCACCTCACCGGGCGGTTGGGCAGGTCGTCTCCGCGAAGTCGGCGGTGGCACTGGCACCTGACCCGAGAACTGGGGTGCACGACTCCTTGTGGCGCATCGCGGCACGCACCCTCGGTGACGGCGAACGCTGGCCGGAGATCTTCGAACTCAACAAGGGCAAACCCCAGCCCAATGGGGGTGCCTTTCTCACGCCGAGCTTGATCTTTCCTGGCGAGGAGTTCGCGCTTCCGGCGTACGCCACCGTGCCCGTGGCACCGTCCGAACAACCGGATCCGCCAGCGCTCCCGGCGCCGGTGACGCCGCCGCCGTCCACCGCGGCACCGGGCACCCCAGCCACGCCCGGTCCCTCCACCCAGCAGGCACCGGCTGATGCGGATTCGGCTGGTGAGCCGGGGTTCAGTTGGGGCACGGAGTTGTTCGTCGGGCTCAGCTTCGCCTCGGCGGTTAGCGCGGCCCTGGTCCTCGCCCGCCGCCGGCACCGCCGCCGCTACCGGCCGGGCAGTGGTGACCGCGCCGACCTGCCCGTCGCGCCCGTGGTGTACCAGCTGCGGCTCGCGCACCTGCGCGCCGACCAGGACGACGACCTCGACCTCGAGCTCGACGACGGCCTCGGCCAAGCGGGCGATCGACCGCGGCGCGCACCGGCGCCAGCTGTGGTGCGCGGCGCCGGCGATGGCGGGCTCGTCGAGCACGCGCCGGTCATGACAGTGGGCGTGCTCGACGGTCGGGAGATCGCCCTGGACCTGGCTGCCGCACACGGTCTGGGCCTGATCGGTCCGGGCGCGGCGGCCGCGGCCCGCGCGCTGCTGGTCACCGTGCTTACCACGACGACCGAGACCGAACGCGGAGCGACACGGATGGTTGTCGCGGCCGAGGACCTCGCGGCCCTGCTCGGCCGCCGGGCGGCCCAGGCACCGCTTCCGGCGGGCCTGCATGTGGTGGCCGACCTCGACGCCGCCCTGAACGCGCTGGAGGCCGAAACGTTGGTCCGCACCGGTCGGCAGCGGCGCCAACATGGCACCGGGTGGCCACCCCTCGTCCTGGTGGCCCGCGCACCCGAGCGGCAGCGCCAGCGGCTGCAGGCGGTGTTGGACAACGGATCGACTGTCGGCGTGACCGGCTTGCTGTTGGGGCAGTGGTCCTCCGGCGCCACCGCCTACGTCCGCGACGACGGCACCATCTCCACCACCAGCCCCGGCCTGGGTGAGCCCCTGCGCGGCACCCGTGTGTTCCGGCTGGGCGACGCCGACACCGCCGACCTGCTCACCCTGCTGCACCACGCCGATCCCGACGACGAACTCGAACCCGAGACCGCCACGCACGACGAGCACGTTCCCCTTGTGCCCGGACCCGATCTGACGGAGCCCGATGCCGTCCGCCACGTCAGCGACGCCACGCAGGAGCGCGGTGAACGGACGGCCACCGAGCCGAAGGTCGAGTCGAAGGTCGAGGCGTTGGCCGGCGACACCGACCTGGAACTCCGCGCAACCGGCGACGCCGTGAGTCAGCGGGTCGACACCAACCTGGAGATCCTCGGGGCGGATCCCGTACCCGCGTCTCCACTCGGCCTTCGCCCGCGCCCTTCCCAGCCTGCAACCGACCAGGCCGGGCTGATCGGCGCAGCCACCGATGCCGACGCACGCGATGTCGACAAAGGGAACCCGGCAGACGTCCCTGAGCACGACCGAACCGGCCACCCCCTCGGGGTGGCGGTCGTGCCGCTGCGGATCAGCGTGCTCGGGCCGCCGCGGGTGTGGTGGCGACCGGCGGCTTCGGACAGCCAGGCCGTCGAACGCGAGATCACCGCTGTGTTCCAGCCCCGCGTGCGCGAGCTGCTGGTGTTCCTGGCACTGCATCCCGACGGTGCCAGCCGCGAGGCGCTCATCGCCGCCCTGTGGGCCTCCAGCCCGCCGGAGAAGACCACCAACGCCATGAACACCAGCCTCAGCCGCATGCGCCGTGCGGTGGCCGCCGCGACCGAGGGCGGCCTGTCGGACGTAGTGCTCGTCGGCGAGGGCCGCTACCAGCTCGACCCCGAGCTGGTGGAGGTCGACTATCACCGCTTCGCGGCCGCCGTGGCCGCCCGCCGCGCCGTTGCCACCAACCAGGACCGGGTCGAGGCATACGGGCGCATCGTGGACAGCTACACCGGCCCCTTGGCCGACGGGCTGAGCAGCGAGTGGATCGAGACCGCCCGCGAGGCGGTCCGCCGCGACGCCATCGACGCCGTGGCCGCGCTCGCCCGCGCCTTGGTCGACCAGGACCCTCAGCAGACGCTGGACCTGCTGGAAGTCGCGCGCGCGTTCGACCCGCACAACGAGCTGATCTACCGCGACATCATGCGGCTGCAGGAACGCCTCGGACAGCTCGACGCCATCCCGCGCACCCTGACCCTGCTGACCACCCGCCTGGCTGAGGTCGACGACCGACCCACCCCGCAGGCCGTCAGCCTGGCCCAGCGGCTGCGGCGCCGCCCCGGCGACCCGTTGCTCGCCGATCACGGGCACAGCCAAGCCGGATGAACCGTGCACGCACCACCGGATCAGGCGACGGTGCCGCATGCGCGGGTTAGGACGATTGCTAGTACTCCAGCCGGACTTCGTGATCTTGGCTGGTGGGGCTCGTGAAGACGGATGCGGCCACCAGTTGATCATGAGTGGTT
>Ga0193742_1000670_pt1 | contig 22147 bp, 23 predicted proteins | sample L2c1metaG_FD_165511 | JGI IMG/M metagenome (GOLD analysis project Ga0193742, IMG submission 165511) | Soil microbial communities from a riparian zone of the East river system, Colorado, United States - L2c1 | ecosystem: Environmental > Terrestrial > Soil > Riparian zone | place: USA: East River... | reverse complement strand
AAACCAAACTTGTTCCCGTGCAGGGTGTTTGCATATTAGCACCCCGCTCGTCACATTGTGGCGTCCCCAAAATCTGCAAAAGTCGCGGTCTTCACTAGAGTCCAAGGTTGTCGTTCACGGCAATCTCGATATCCTGCTCCGACCCGAGATAGCGTTCGGTCGTCTGGATCGAGGAATGGCCCAGGAGGAATTTGATCTGCTCCAGATCCCCGCCACTTTTCCTGCAGAGCTTGGCGCAGGTGCGGCGGAGGTCGTGGGCGCCGAAGTGCTCGATCCCGATTTGCTTCGATGACTGTTCAACTACCGACCAGACCGCCCAGTCACTCAAGCTGTCGCCGACCTTCCCGCCCTTTGAGATCGATCGCAGCAGGCGCCCGTCCTCGATGCCGGCCGCGGTCATCCAGGCGTTGATGCCCTGCTTCACCCAGATGGGGATGGCGACGGTGCGGATGCGTCGGCCCTTGCCCTCGAGGTCAGCCAAGACCCATCGGCCCTCCCTTTGTTGGATAGTCTCGACGTCAAGCTCGGCCAGCTCATTCCGCCGGAGGGCGCAGCCGACCAGAAGCCCCAGGATCACGTAGTCGCGTTTACCCTTCAGCGCAGAGCGGTCGGGGACAGCCAGCAGCTCTTTGGCCCGCTCGCGGGTCAGCCAGTTTCCCAGCCGGGTTCCCTTCTGCCGGATGTTGGGGACGTCGGTCAGGGTGGCCGCCTCCTCCGATCCAATCAGGTTGTTCCGCCTGGCCTCGCCCACCAGCTTGCGCACGGCCGAGAGCCGGACGTTTATAGTCGAGGGGGACAAGGACTCCATGCCCGCCCGCCACTCCATTAATAAGGACCGGGAGAGAGGCCGGCTGGCACAGAATTGGAACAGGTCGTCCAGCGCCTTGGCATAGTTGCGCTTAGAATGAGGCGACGGAACCGTGTCCAAGACCATCTTCCGCAGCCTGGCCTGGGCCGGGGTGAGGGCCAGGGGCTCCCCTGCCGTGCTTTCGGGCGGGATAGGCGCCAAAACGAGTAAATTTGTCATGCAGTGATTTTACCCCTGACAATTTACATTGTCGTTGGTTAAATATACTCATTCTAAAATGGTTATACGGAGTTGCCGGTAAAGTCTACTAGACGAGCAAACCGACTGAATGACCGCTTTAGGCAGTCGATTCGTCGCCCTGAGCACATAGATGAAAGGTACAGCGATGTCGGTCACTGTCCAGCGATCTAGGCGACTAGGCTATCAACTGCTGACTACAGGGCAATGCACTCATCGACCCGGGGTCCATCGACGGTTCAGTAGGATCTAAGATATTGCTGCAAACTAATACATTCGAATAATGTAATATTCTTCTATGCAGGACTCTTTACGTCGATTCAAAGCCGACATCTTCCAAGCACTCGCTCACCCGACCAGAATCGCCATTTTGGAGCTGCTCAGCGCAGGAGAGCTTTCAGCGGGTGCCCTGATCGACAAACTCGGTATGGAGCAGGCCAATGTTTCGCAGCACCTCGCGGTACTGCGCACGAAGCAGCTTGTCTCTAATCGCAAGTCCGGAAACCAGGTCTTCTATTCGGTTCGAGACCCCCTCATCATTGAGGTCTTGAATCTGATGCGCACCTACTTCCATGCCCATCTCAAGGAGTCGTTGAGCATGTTGGACGAGATGGAGAAGCCGCTGGTGACTGCCCGATGAGTTCGGGGCAGCAGTGGCTTCCTCGCTCGATTGAATGTCTACACGGTTACACTGTCAGGCAACTTTCGCAGGATCTCATCGCAGGACTTACGGTAGGCCTGGTTGCGCTTCCCTTGGCGATGGCATTCGCTATAGCTTCCGGTGTGCCCCCACAGGCCGGTCTGTATACGGCCGTGGTAGCCGGATTCCTGATCTCCGCGTTGGGCGGATCACGAACTCAGATTGGTGGACCGACAGGCGCGTTCGTCGTTATCGTCGCCGGGATCGTCGTGAAATTCGGCGTGGCTGGTTTGGCGATGGTCGGAATCATGGCTGGCATCTTACTGCTGGTGATGGGTTTCACCGGCCTGGGCGTAGCGGTTAAGTACATCCCGCGCCCGGTTACGATCGGGTTTACCAACGGCATAGCGCTGTTGATCGCCTCTACCCAGATCAAAGACTTTCTCGGGCTACAGACTCCGCCTGTCCCCAGCGAATTCCTGGCTCGGATCAGGATGCTTATTCACTACATCGGGACCGTGCGATGGCAGACTGTAGCCGTAGCAACGGCGTCGCTCGCAATCATTCTGCTGTGGCCGCGGCTGACCAAGCGGCTCCCAGGTTCGATCGTCTCGCTCTTACTGTCAACGGCAGCGCTAGCTGCTTTCCACTTACCCATAGAGACAATCGGCAGCAAGTTCGGCGGCATCCCGCAGGGCTTTCCGCACTTCGCTCTACCCAACTTTCACGCGGAACAAATCCTGCCCTTGCTTCCCTCTGCATTCACCGTTGCGCTCCTCGCAGCGGTTGAGAGCCTACTCTCTGCGGTCGTTGCCGACGGCATGAGTGGAGATCGCCACAACTCGAACGTGGAGTTGGTGGCACAGGGCGTCGCCAATATCGCCTCTCCACTTTTTGGAGGCATACCAGCAACGGGAGCGATTGCCCGCACGGCGACCAGCATCCGCTCCGGCGCACTTACGCCGATGGCAGGCATGATCCACGCTCTCACGTTGCTGGCGATCCTTCTAGTCGCGGCTCCCCTCGCTCGCTATGTGCCACTGGCAACATTAGCCGCGGTGTTGGTCGTCGTGGCCTACAACATGGGAGAGTGGCGGGAGATCGGCACGATTCTTCGCTTGTCGAAGACCGACATCGCCGTCTGGATCACAACATTTGCTCTGACCGTGTTTGCGGACCTGACCGTAGCCGTGGGAGTCGGGATGGCGCTTGCCGCGCTGCTCTATATCTACCGAATCGCAGAAACGACGACCGTCGCGCCCGTAACACGCAAGTATCTGGAGGATGGGCAGGCGCACATTCTCCAAGACAAGGACATTCCCTCGAACGTGACCATTCTCCGGATTCACGGCCCGTTTCTCTTCGGGACGACCGAGAAGCTCGCGGAGGCCACCAAAGACCTGAAGCAGTTTGGGGACGTGGTGATCCTGCGCCTTCGCAATATGACAGCGCTGGACGCAACCGGTATCCACGCCCTGGAGCAGTTCTCCGACCGTCTGCATAAGGCAGGCAAAACGCTTCTGCTTTGCGGTGCGCGCGATCAGCCATGGCGCCTTATCTCACGCTCGGACTTTTTGAAACATGTGGGCGCTGAGAATGTACTGCCCCATGTGCAAGCAGCTCTAACCCGCGCAAAGGCGATTCAAGGTGACTTCGCGGGGATCGGCCGGGAGTTGGCTCATGAACTGGAGCACCGCCCACTCTAGCGACATGCTCAACACACGTAGGTGCCCTCAGGAGGCGAAGTGAAATCCTTACTCAAATTATTGGCCCATATCGCAAAGTCATTCGGAATATCGAGCCCCTCTGACAACGCGCGAAGATCTGCTTCGTGGAAACAAAAGCAGAGCCCGTCAACCTCAACTTCTCCCGATCCGCATAAGCCCTCCAGCAACGATCAACGCTGAGCGGTTGTGTTCCTTCCGAATGCAGCTTTTCCTTTGGGGGTAATTTTCGACGAAAGTGGACAGGAGCGAATGGAAGATTTTAGACCGGTTGATATAGCTTATCGCGATGACTCGCAAAGACGTGCTGTGGTTCCACCGCGGATCTATGAGGATGGCGACAGTGTGACCTTTCAGTTCCACATAGGCGAGGTGCAAAGTCAGATGTTGGCGAGCGATCCTAATTTTCTAGTACTCACCTATACACGAACGATGATGGCCTTCTTGCTCTTTAATAAGGAGCCTCATCGCATCGCCATGATTGGATTGGGTGGCGGGTCGATGCCAAAGTGGTGCTATCACGAACTTCCTAAGGCAGACATCACGGTCATCGAAATCAACCCGATGGTGATCTCTCTGAGAGAACAGTTTTACATTCCCGCAGACGACGACCGCTTCCGCGTCACGCGCGGGGACGGAGCGGACTATGTAGCTGACACTACAGATTCGCCAGAGGTGCTGCTTGTGGATGGTTTCGATGTTCATGGGCAGCCACCACAGCTCTGCTCCCAGGAGTTTTACGACAACTGCTATCGAGCGCTTGCCCCCGATGGCCTGCTGGTTGTAAATCTGTGTAGCCCTAGAGACCAATTATTAATTGACCGAATCCGGAAAAGTTTCGATGATCGCGTGCTGACCGTCACCCCACGAATCGATGGAGAAAACAGGGTTGTATTCGCCCTAAAAGGAGAGCGTCTCTGGATGGCAGACGAGCCGACCCATGAACTCGTGAAAAAGCTTCTGCAAGTCTCCCGCTGTAGGCCGGATAATTCAGACTAGTTCATAAGTCGTTCTTACTGACCGGCCCTACTGTGTTCATAACTGTACGTACTTTCGCTAACGATGCTTGATCAGCCAACACTGAAAGGATGTCCCCAGCTTTCAGTGTCGTGCTGCCTCGTGGCACCAGATGTTCGCTCGTCCTCGTGACCAACATGACATGGGCCCCACGCGGGATTTGCAAACTTACAAGCTGCTGGCCGACAGCGAGCGATCCTTCACTCACCGTTATCTCGGCAACCTGGCTACGCTCTTCGCCAGCAGGCAAAATATCTAAAGGAAATCTACGGTCGGTAGCCGGCGAAGGCTTCTGGAGTCTCAGCTTCCGCGCAAGCCACCCGATCGAGGTGCCCTGCAGGAGAACGGAAATCGATACCGTAAAGAACACGATATTGAAGTAAATTTCTGCATTCCGCACACCGGCCAGGAGTGGAAACGTCGCCAACACGATGGGAACCGCTCCACGCAGTCCAATCCATGAGATTAGAATTTTGGGGCGAAAACCAACCCGCGCGAAGGCAAGGCTGATAAACACCCCAACGGGGCGCGCAACCACAACCAGGAACAACGCCAGAAGCACGGAAACTCCCATGACGGGAAGCAAGCGAGACGGATAGACCAGGAGTCCTAAAACGAGAAACAGAATGATCTGCATAAGCCATGCCAGACCGTTGTGGAATGTCGTCAGACTGCGGCGATGGACGAAATCTCTATTTCCCATCACCACACCCGCGAGATAGACAGCAAGGAACCCACTTCCCCCGAACGCAGTGGTTATCCCGTAGGCAAACAGTACGATCGCCACGGTGAGAGCAGAATAAAGGCCCTCCGCTTCAAGGTTCAATCGATTGATGATCGGGACCGCTAATCTCCCGATTACCCAACCTATCGTGCCGCCTATCAGCATTTGTTTGAGAAAGAGAGACGCGAGCAGCCAGGGACTTTGCCCTGGAGATACGATCAGTTGAATAATCCCGATCGTTAGAAACACCGCCATGGGATCGTTGGTTCCCGATTCCAACTCCAGGAGCGGCTGGATTCGCCCCTTCAGGGAGATTCCCTGCGAACCGAGGACCGAGAACACGGCCGCCGCATCGGTTGAGGAAACTATCGCTCCAACGAGTAGACCGTGCAGCCAGTCAACACCAAGCAACACCGTCGCAAACCAGCCGACGAGAAGCGCAGTTACGAAGACACCGATAGAGGCCAGGCTCAGGCCTTGCCATAAAACAGGCGAGACGATGCGCCAATTCGTGTCTAGACCACCTGCGAAGAGGATGAAGGCAAGCGCGATAACACCTACGGATTGAGCCAGGCCTGCATTATCAAACGGAATGCGGCCAGGGCCTTCCGATCCCGCCAGCATTCCGATCAAGAGAAATAGCAATAATGCGGGCACCCCGAGCTTGCTCGACGCCTTGCTCGCCACTACCCCCAGGAAGAGTAGGATCGCCGTAATGATCAGGATTTGCTCGATCGATAGCATGCTTCGTCCCAGAATACCTATGAGCTACTCCTTGGTGTTACTCTTTTGCGCCTGCCAGGCCATCTCTCTGTCAACGAACGAGAGAAGCGTTCCGTTGCGTCACATTACGGCTTTGCAACAGCAACTTCCCCGCTTACCACGTTTCCAAAGCAGCGCAATCGAAAACAGTCCGATCAGGGTTCCAAGGATAAGCAATCTTGCTTCCTACCCCTCGACCTGCTCACCGGCATCTTCGTAGATCAGCGCCAAGCCGATAAATACGAAGATCACACGGGCCGAGAAGACCTGCAGGGACGCCTTCCCCAGTTCTGGAAGAGGTCCCCAGGAAAGGGCATGCTTGAGCCAGAAGCGGCTGGCCCACAACAGTAGACCTATACAGCTGAAGTTCAGCAGGCGCAAGGGGCCGAGACTCCACTTGTCCGCGAGATAAGCGAGTTTGCCGGTATCCAACCAGTCCACAGGTATGTCCCTGCGCAGGAAAGCAAAGCTTACAGCGATCCCCGTGGCCCAGTGGTATACGCGCCGGGGAATTAGGGTCGCGTTGCGGCAGGAACAGGCCGCGGAGGAAGTGGCGGAAGTAGTGCACGGCTAGGACTTCCGCCACCAGAGAAGAGGGGAGGAATTTTTGAGTTGGCGGGACGCCAGGGTTGCACCGTACTCAGAGTAAGAATCGACTATCCGAGCAGAAGTGACGTGGCTGAGAACAAATCGCGGGCCTCCGCGCTGACGATGTGATCCTACTGAAGGGCACCGCAACTTGCGCTCTCACGTACGGGTTTGACGCATCAATAGCCGACCTGTCGCAATGGAGAAAGACTGTAACTGTAGTACGTCCGAGGAGATATTCCGTCTCAGTTCCAGGGGCAGAATTCTCTCAAATTTGCAGGAATTACTATCTGATTCTCCGGTTAACGTTTCCAAAGAAGAGTTTGATGCAGCGCTGTTTCTGGGTCACAATCTGCGCAGGGGTCCAACTGTCTTCGAGAAAACCAAGATTTTCCGATTCTGGGCTTCTCTATTCTCCCGGTCTGTGTGCCATCGTAACTCCCTTGCGGAGATTCTTATGAGGAGAACGGGCTCCCTGTGTACAGACATGTTCCGCGCGGTCAAATTGCCGACACCTTGAGCCATCTTCGCGAATTGTTTCGCGAGATCAAGCCTAAGAACGATCAGGAACACCGCGCGCACGAGAGACGCGAGGTCGTGACCAAGAACCTGCTTTCGAACCTCTTCCGCACCAAGGAACATCCCACACTTAACGCCGTTCTGGAGATCGGGGACATCTTCTCGCTGACCCTTGATGGCGCGCACCGGCTGTTTGGTTACATTCTAGAAGAGATTCGAGAATTCGATCGCAAATTGAACGGCGGACGTACTCACATCATCGAATCGTCTCCCCGCTTGGTCATGGGCGCACCTCACATGTTCTGGCCGGTAAGAGAACCGATCCAGCCCGCGCCCCATCCCAGGATTCCGGCACCAAAGAGCGCACCAAAGAGGGCCGGTATCGCGTCCTGAAAGCGTCCGCTCTGCATACGGATTCCTGCGAAGATCAGACCGCCAAGGCAGATGATCGCGCCAGCATACATCGCGAACGTTCTAAAGGTCGCCATTAGGGTGGTCGCTCCTGAGAAGTCCATCGTCCCTTGTGCATGGGCCGCACCCGCAAACGCAAGTGTGGCAAGGATCGGCCACAGCGTACGCGCCGCCCGAAGGAGCTGTCGTTTGGTAAACGGTTGCGCCCATCGCTTGGCGCGATTGGCGGTGTGGCGACCTGAAGCGGTTCTGCTGATGCGGTACATTGGCACCTCCATGACTGGTTCCCAACCGGGAATATGCCGTGATGATTAGGCCGTTCTGCGCTCTCGTCCAATACGTTCTATTTATCGGGTGATAGCTCTCATCTATCACCCGGTGCCATTTCGCTGCTGCTCATGATCTTCGCGGAAGAATGTCAGTTGCACTGGATCGCCCATTGCCGGCTGCGGAGGACGCTTCGGAATGTCCACAAAGACAGATGCTTTGTGGGATTTGGTTTCCTTCACGTTTTGCTGGAACTGTTTTCCGAATTTCCTGACGAGAATAGGGACGGTCTTCGGATGCCGGAGCTTGTGATAGATCACCGCCGTATCGACCGTCCAATGCACTCCGGCAATCGGCCGCGTCGTCAGTTCATCGTCAAGGATGGTTCCTTCGCGGATCAGTGTGAAGCCGTGGCCTTCCTTAACCAACATCTGCATCTCGTATGGATGCGACGCATGTGAATATTCCGCGACCCTGATACCTGCATCTGCAAGCAACTCAAGAAGCCGCTCATGCGCGTCTGGATGACGTTGTGGGTGGTACAGCACCGCTAGGTTGTCCTGTAGGTCAGCGGTCTGTAATGCGGTCTTGGTTGCAAGCGTGTTGTCCCGGCGGAGGCACACCACGAGCCGGTCGCGACGAATCTCTTCGACGCACAGCTCCGCGTGCTTCAGCGGCAAGGTCACGATGGCGGCGTCAACTGCGCCAGCTAGAACTTCTTCGGCGAGTTGAGCTGTGTCGCCATGGGTGGGACGGACGGAACATGTCGGCAACATCTCCTTGTGCATGGCGCAAAAGCTGCGAAAGAGGCTCTGGTCCACCAAAGGTGCACAGCCGAAGCGAACAGCACTAATCTCTCCGCGCTCAATCGCAATCAGTGCGTTGATGACCTCGTCCCGCGTCTCAAGCAAGACCTTCGCCAAGGCGATGAAGGCGAGCCCGGTTTCCGTAGGCCGGATACGCCCATTCTTCAGCTTCTTGTAGAGACGAACGGAAGCGTTCTCTTGAAACTGCCGGGCCTGAACTGAGAGATTGGGCTGCGAGGTATGTAGCTCCTCCGCGGCAACGCGAAATCCTTGTCGCTCCAGGATCGCGAGCAGATAGCGGAAGTGGCGAAGCTCGGCCCAATCGTACATAGCTCCTACTCGGCATAGAAAGAGCGTTGAACGTGATGAGTGGAGCCGAATTGCTGCTCATTTCGAGCCCCGTCCTGTGGAAATCCTGACAGTAAGAACACGAGTGAACAACAGAAATTGTGCAGTTGGCCAAACTTACTCTAAGCGTAAGTCGGTAGATTTTCCGGCTACCCCGATAGCTCCCATTTATCACTTACGCAAACCCGATGAATAGAACGTATTGGACAGCGTCGCTTCTTCACGACACGCTAGGCACATTCCGGCATCCCCTCGATGCCGATACCTGACGTCATGGAGATGCCGTATGCCTCTGACCGCTGTTGTTCACCAAATGCCTCAGACAGACCGTTTGCTCACGGCAGATGAAGTAGCCGAAAGACTTAATGTCAGTACCGATTGGGTGTGGGACCACTCCTCACGAAAGTCCCCTTATCTCCCAGTGATCCGTATCGGCGACGGTACTCTCCGCTATCGCCGGAGCCAGATCGAAGAGTTTGTCAATGAACGGGAACGTCTCTCAGCGATGCGCGGTAGGCGGCGGTAAAATGAGGGAGCCCACTGTTTTCCGCCACAGAACTGAGAAATCAATGGGCAAGTCCAATCAATCGGGATGGATCGTCCTGCGTGGAAAGCGGTGGTACGGCTACTACCGCAAGCAGGTCATCGACCCTACAACAGAAGACGTCCGAGTCAGCATCGTTCCCGTTCGACTCGGCCTTAAATCGCAGATGACGAAGCTCGCCGCGCGGAATGCGCTCCGAGATGAGATCGCCAAACAAACCGGCAAGATCGCGGATGGCAGGATTTTGAAAGACGGAACTGTCACCTTCGAGTGGTTTGTCCGCAATCGCTACTTCCCGCTTCGAGAGGGGGACTGGCGACCGGAAACGGCGAAGGAGAAGAAGGCTCAAATTGAGATTGATTTGATCTCAAAGTTCGGCTCGGATCCGATCGAGTCGATTGACAAGTTTGAGTTGCAAACGCATGTGAACCATCTGGCAACTACGTATTGCCAGGATCGAGTGAAGCAGGCACGCTCCTATCTCAAGTCCATCTTCGACGAAGCAATCGAGCAAGAGTTTCTGGTCAAGGACCCGACCCGGACGCTGAAGATTCCCAAAAATCTCCGGCCGAAGGATAAACAGATCTTGACCTGGGAGCAGTTGAGGGCGGTCTTGACGAAAGCCGCCCGCCGCGACCGCCTCCTATTAATGCTCGATATGACCGATGCCCTTCGGCCGAGTGAGTTGTTCGCAATTCGTTGGCGTACGTTCGACGACGAGAACACCCTCGACCTAACCGAAACCGTCTACCGAGGGGAACTCAGAGCCTTCGGCAAGACACCCAAGAGTCTCGGCAAGATCCATCTACCGGATGACCTCGCCGCCGAGCTCAGGCAGTGGAAGCTGGAATGCAAACAGGTATCGGAAAAGAGTGTCTTACCCGATGCCTTCATGTTCCCGAACGCGGACGGCGGGTTCATGGACACAGCCAACTACCGCAGCAGGGTCTTAAAGCCTCTCGCGGATTCCTTGGGTATCCCGAAGCTGAACTTCCAGGTGATCCGTCGCACAATCGCGACGAGGGCACAGAGTCTTGGTTCAGTGAAGGACATCCAGTCGCACTTGCGGCACTCGCGCGCCGATACCACGGCTAACGAGTACATGCAGGAGCTGCCCGAAAGCGTGCAGCAAATGGTAGGGACGGTCTATGCGATGCTCACCGGCAACGCAGGCTCGCAGATGGTGAATTGAGCATTTGCTACCAAATGCTACCAAGCACCTTTTGGAATTGCCTGTAAGTTGTTGATTTTATGGTGGGCGCAGCAGGATTCGAACCTACGACTTCCACCGTGTGAAGGTGGTAATCGACGCTTTTAGCCTCCCTTCCCGTTCACTCCGTTTGAGTCTATTTTGCTCCGCTATCTTCGAGTTGACTCGGTTTTATCCGACATAAAACCCTTATATCCATTGGCTATTTGCATGGGGTACCCCTTTTTCGATGCTGACTTAGCGCGCGTCGTGGCGTGTGTCGTGCGGAGAAAAAATTCGCTTGCGTTCGCCTAGATTTCCGCTAGTCTATGACGTGTCTGTAACGTGTGGGGAAAAACAAGATGGGACGCACCGCAAAGAATCCGAGCATCACGAATCGCACCCAACGGGCAAAATTAACACCACTGAAAAATAGCGCGGCTTACTGGCACTTGATTGCAGAGGGCCAGCACCTTGGCTACTGCAAGACTGCTGACAGGCAAGGCACATGGCGCGCCCGCTACTACACGAAAGAGCGTGGGCGACGCTTCCAGGCCCTAGGCAATGCAGATGATACGGTTACGGCGAATGGTACGCATGTGTTGAGCTTCCAGCAAGCACTAGACGCCACCCACGCTTGGATAGTGAGTGTAGCGCGTGCAGACGGTGCCGGAGTCCGCATCGGGCGATACACGGTAGCGGACGCTGCAAACGATTGGCTGAAAACATGGCGAGGAAGCGAACGTGGGAAGCAAACGGCCAACGCCAACGTCGTGATGCACATTCTGCCAAAGCTCGGCACTATCGAAATTGACAAGCTGAACCGCGTTCAAATCGAGCGTTGGCTACATGATCAAGCAAAAAAACCACCACTCAAGGTGCTGCACCGTCTGCAGGCTACAAAGAAACTAGCACCTTCGAGGCAGAGCAAAATTGTTTACGACCCGAACGATCCAGAGACGCAACGCAAACGCAAAGACTCTGCCAATCGAGTTTTCCGTGATCTGCGTGCGCTGCTGAATCGCGCATACGACAATCAGCACGTTGCGAGCAAAGCACCATGGGAAACAGTCAAGGAATTCGAGAACGTAGGTGTTGCTAAGAACGAGTATCTTACGCTCGATGAAGCAAATCGCTTTATGCAATGTTGCCCACAGGACTTCCATGATCTGGTGCGCGCCGCACTCATTACGGGATGTCGTTATGGTGAGCTATGCAGCATGAAGGTTGCTGCATATGACGTAAACGTTGGCGCAATTTCCTTTACTCAAAGCAAAACAGGCAAGATGAAGCGCATTTTTCTCACCAAAGATGAGGCAGCATTCTTTGACAGTCACATACATGGGAAGGATGCAGATGAGCTAATGTTTCGTCGCAGCGATGGTCTTGCATGGGGCAAGTCACATCAACAGCCGCGCATGGAGTCTGTGTTGAAGGCAGCTAAGATCACTCGCAATGTTCGTTTTCACGATCTACGGCACACATTCGCAACACTGCTGATCATGAACGGTACATCGATGGAGTTGGTAGCTGACCAATTGGGACACAGTGGCACACGGATAACGACCAAGCACTATGCACATTTCTCCCCATCCTTCGTTGCCAGCACCGTGCGTAGCAACAAACCGAGTTACGCAGCCCAAACTAAGCCGAAGCCGGGGCCGAAGCTCGTTACCAGAGCGGGTTAGAGCATTAAATGAGAACGTTACCAATGGCGGTATGGAACGTCTGTGCCGACAACTGAAATTTGCGGCCTGCCTTCGCTGGCTAGAAATTCTTTTACCGCCTCCACTGTGAGATCGAGATTGGGCGAAGGGCCTACAATCACCTCAGAGATGTACTCGCCGCCAGCCGCCGATATATCCAGTACCGCATAGGGTATGAGGGTTGATTTACCTATTCGAAAGCCGATCTTTGTCGGTTTATTCGCCTTGAAAGAGTGCCCAAGTTGAAGCCGCCACTCGGCTTCATCTTCGAAAGTGTTACTTTTATAGAACGGTGCAAAACCGGTCATAATGGAATAGAGAACCGAAGTCTGCTCCATTGACGCGAGTGATTCCAAGTCTTTACTGAGCACGCGTTTGATCATCCCGTCGAAACTTTCGCCTGAATTCTTATCTAGGTAAATCACTTTCCCAAACTGCGAAATCCCGGCGTCAAGGGAAGTTTTCCGACGTTTTGGTGTTGGAAATGCTATCTCGTGTAATACGGACGACTTGAAGCCAATACAGACTCCCAGTCCTGGCGGACAATAACCGCGCCATTGGCTTAAATCATCTCTTCGTTCCGAAAACGAAATGACATATGCATCCATTTCTTTGCTTTCAGAGATTGTGCGAAGAAGTTGATGTAACGCTTTGCTCTCATTTTCGTCCTCACTCTGCTCCCATAGATAGCCCACTCTATTTCGGATGATATCGAGGACAAACGCGAACTCAGTCGAATCGTTCATATATCTCAGGTTCGATGCCCACAGCTCACCATTTCTCACAATCTCCATCAAGACATTCAATGACGTGTAGTGATACAAAAACCGCGGGGGCCTCTTGTCGAAGTGGTCAAGTAGTGTTCTTGCTCTCATGTACAGATGATTGTAGGCGAATCAGATCGGCCAGCTAATCCCTATATCGCGCGCCCATACCTCAGCCATCAATCCGTATCTGCACGCGTCAGCGCCATGATCTGGGCCAGTCGTATCCATATCCTCGCGCTTGCGCTGATCATACGCAAGATACGGCACGGTAGACCACCAATAGTCACACACACGAGACACATACAGCCCAGGCTTATCGAGCTTGCCAGCATCCGCAAGTAGCCGCTTCATTGTTTGCCAGCCTGTTACACGATCAGCTTTCTTGGCAGGTTGGAAGCTAACACCATGGGCAGCAAACTCGTCGGCAATAGAGCCGTTTGAATAGCCAGCCTTTGCGAAGCATGCGTCATCTGCTACACCTGATGCGTCAACGTCCCACTTCGCGCACAAATCCCGCCGTATCGCCTCGGCAGTAATTGCAGCGGTCCACCCTAAACCAATGTTGAGATTCGAGCGGGATACCGCCGCTAGCTCGTCAACGAGGATCAATGACCCATTCGGATAGAACTTGCCTTCGTGCGTGGCACCGGGCGAACGCGCAATCAGGTAGGTCACGGACGGTGCGGAACTTCCAAAATCATGTGCAAGATAGCTTTCCCATCCAGGGTCGTCCGGCATCTCTTGCCAAGGCGAAACTGCATTGCGCGATTCATCCAGGCAAGAGGCAAAGTATGCGCCACGGCTGATAGCCCAGTTTCCATCCACCCATGCGCTCAGCAACTCAGGATCGTCAGGGCAGGATGATCCAAGCTGTTCACGGTATTGCTCACGATCAATGAGGTTGTTGCCTGCAAACGTGGAGGGCGCATAGACCCACTTGCGTTTGCTGCGTGACTCAAAGAAGACTTCCCAGGGTGCTGCACCTGCGAACACGTAACGCTTGGCTAGCCAGTGATGCCCTACGCCGCCAGGGTTAGCAGCAATCACCATGCGCACCGGCATGTCTTTAGGCCCGCGCATGTTCGAGCGCATCATATCTAGCAAATCAGGTGTGGCAAACTGCCCGCCCTCATCGACTATCAATAGTGTGAAGCTGCGGCCCTGATACTTGGCGTAGTCTGCGGCACTCTCTAGCTGACCCAGCTCCATATACGCACCGTTGGGCATTCTCCAGACATGCTCCTGAGCGTTATAGCTAGCTGCCGTCCCATAGACCATGCCGAACACTTCCCGCGTAGTAAGCTCGAAATCGCTGAGACCTTTATAGCTCTTGCGAATATAAAGAATGCGCGCTTTAATCCCGTACTGTTCGGCATGACGCAGGGCAAGATATGCGATGCCATAGGACTTGCCACCTCCGCGACCACCGCCAAGGAAGATATCGAAGTCTTCGGGCACGCTAAGCAAACGTTCTTGAAAAGGATTCAGTTGCAGGGTTTCAGTCGCCATTGCCGTCAGTCCTCTTATTCTTCGTTGTCGCAACAGCCTCTATCGTCTTGTACTGGTCTGCTGTCATTGCTCCAGGCAGATTGAAGGTAATGGCGACGCGGTTTGATTGCTCAGATTGATCGCCCTCACGGTAGCCGTGACGCGCTTTGAGTAGAAACATCGCACTAACTTTGTCCTTCTCCTCGACGGCCAGCTTGTACAGCACGTTATGTAATGCCTGCCGCTCCGCTTCACGTCCCTGACTGAAGGCTTGTTGGAGCGCTTCATCTTCTTCGAACCAACGATTGAGCGTTGCTTCCGTAATCTGAAAATGGCGTGCGATGCCACGCTTCGTAAAGCCTGTGGAAGCCAGTGCGATAATTTGCGGGATCATCACAAAGTTTGGAAATGGGGGATTCACGCGGGATGCGTGACTTAGGTCTTTCATTTGTCACCTCGGTCGAAGGGGAGCGGAGCTGGGGCACTACTCCCAGCTCCTACACGTGAGGAGTGCACGTGATCTTGTTACTTACTGACAAGAAAGGCCAAGGGGATGCTCTTGCGCGACGTAGCCGCACGCGACCAATGGGCAGCAGATGCAAGCTCTGCAATGGTTGGGGAATCACCCGCAATTGCAGTGCCGCTCGTTCCATCTGACCAAGCAAATCCAAGTGGATGGATACCGACATTCATACGGCTGTGAAGGACGGTTTGGCCACCACCATTACCAGCACTAGGAACGCGGAATAGCTCAGTTCCGAAGCCAACGCGAGGCTCAGCAGCACCAAAGCCAACTGCGCCGTTGCCCATCAGAATGGTCGTATACACGCCCGCGCTTGGCGTGAGGTTATCGTCTAGGATCACAGCCATCCCGCGAAACGTCTTGATGGGAAGCCCTTGCGACTGCGGAATGAATTCGATCAAGTCATTCTTCAGCGCTTCTTTGTAGATAGCAGAGTGCATCGCAATTGCTTTCACGTCTTCAAGCCTGTCACCAAGCGTTCCGGCTGTATCAATGACAGCAGCAGCAGCGAAGCTAGCAGCAGCGCCACTCGCACCGGAGATGTCATTCACCATATCAGCGGCGTTGTTGGCAACGTTCGATGCCAGGATGCCAAGGAAGCTAGCAATCAGACGACGTTCAAACTGTCGATTCCAGTAGGCAAGCACGCGACCCTGCAGGGCTTCGATGGGATTGTCTCCTGAAAGCTCAGAAGCCAAGTCCATCGCAGACCACGATTGATGCAAGAACGATTTACGGATTATCTGTCGGCCCGTGCTGAACTTTTGTGGCACGGATAGTACCGTTGGGTCATCACTCGTGATGTCCGCTTCCGTTTCTCCCAAATCCTTCCAAAATGGGACGGTGAAGGACTGAGCGCCAGCACTGAGCTGTTCGGCAATTACACCGTTTTTCACGAGCACGCCGCTTTGGAAAAGTGCGGTCGATACAACTGAGTTTTCTACTTGATAGGCGGTGAATTCCGCTGGCACAACGACATCGGCAAGCTGAGTTACGGACATGATGTAGCTCTTTCTCTTGAATCAAATGTTGGGATTGATATTGATTTCAGAGCTTGGCTACTGCTTTGCACTGTCCGCGACTGCGGAATATTACCAAAGTTGCATCGACTGATGCGTAAGACTGGACACATCGCAGAGAGTCAGGTTCTACCCAGCTGCGATGTCGCCACGCTCAATTTAGCGCAGCCCAAACGAACTTGCAACCGCATCTTTGCCAGGAGCTTCAGAGGATGACAAAACTTTGCGCCCGATACCTCCTGACGCGCCCTTGTACTTCATGAGAGTTCGATAGGTACTTCTCCGCTCGTTGCTAGGCTCGTGCGGCAAACCTGCAAGCAATCGGTACAAACCAACGTGCGAGAATTCCACGGGCTTGCCCTCATGATTTAATGCTGGCTTCCCATCTTTGCCTATCAGACCAAGATTTCCATCATCGCAAGCACGCACGTCAAAATCCTTCTGTAACTCAGCAAGAAAAAGTTCAGGAGCGTTGGATACCTCGGCAGCAAGACGCTTCAGAGGCAATTCAATCACGGCTGCACGCATAGTGCTAACTGCCTTCTCGGCTTTAGAGTCAAGGTTTGCGGCTTCACCCTCTAGAGTGGCAATGCGGGCCTTCAGCGTATGCTTGGCTTGCAATAACTCCGCGTTAACGCGGCGCAGCGTAGCTAACTCAGCGGCATCATCAATGTTGGGCTTCGGTTCAATGATTGGGTCAGGCATTGTCATTCCTTTTCGTCACGTGGTGAACCCGGCTCATGCGTGATGCGCCGAACTTTGAATTGCGAGAGAAACTCAGCCATCATTCGGGACTTTTCTTCTTCCGCTTCTTGAGTCAGCTGGTTCCAACGGGCGGCTACCTCCGCAGCATGCAGTTGGCCGCTACGAGTCGATAGTGTCCTATCAGCAAGGATTGTCTCCCACATGAATTTTTCCTCGAAGCTGAGGCGCTCGGGATAGGTTTCAGCTAGGAGTTGAAATCGTCGGACAGGATCTTCATCCCATACGGCCTCATCACGATATTTTCCATTCGGGAGCTTAATCGTCGCTTCGACAGCAAGCTCCACAAACCTGTTAAGCGATTGCTTCTTTCCTCTTGCGGCAACGTCTGCAAGGTACTTATTTTTGGGTTCAAACCTCACCGACATGACAGCGGATCGGGCAATTTTCGCACGTGATTTCATGAACCTACCTCTATGAAACGTAGCATAGCATGTATTTGCTTTCTAAATTAAAAGCGGTTACAGTTTTTTTACCGCTACGGACGACTTAGAGGCAAACCACCATGAGCACCGATCTAAAGAATCGACTTACGTTATCGGTTGATGAAGCGATGTCAGCATTGGGATTGGGTAAAACCATGTTCTATGAATTGTTGGGTGACGGTTCTATTCGCAGCTTTAAGTGTGGCAAAAAGCGACTCGTGATCGTCGAATCACTGCGTCAGTGGATCACTGACATGGAGTCGTACAACATTGGCAATCTCAGCAAATGATCACCAGCTACAAGAGAGGAAGCAATTCATGCAGTTTCCTATTTTTGATATTAAGAAGTCGTTTGGCATGCCCGCGATATCTTTCATTGGCATGCAGCTTTACTACGAGCGTTACAAGCATGTGGATGATCGTATTTATAAGCGCGATAGACGGTGGTTCACTACCCATCCCCGTCAGACGCGCTTTATCCGTGCAGCCAAGGACGGAGAGTTCAATCATGCTGACGCGCACATTGACTATTTCGGAACGCGAATAGCAGCACCGCAGCTATGGGTGTGCGTTGAGAAGCGGCATGGCGGCATGGATCATGTAGTCACTCCTGTCTATCGAGGTTCGTGCTTCTGGCCTGTCGATAACGAGGGTTTCATGCTTGTGGATGATGCGAACGATGACGAGGGCAACTGCACTGCAGATAGATGGCTTTTTCGCATGCATCAGTCTGGAGGAGTGAACATCATAGAAACACAGCAGCATGCGGAAAGAGTTGCTGAAATCAGCTTAGCGTTGACTTCGCTTCTGGATAGTCAGAAGGCCCACTAGATGCTCAGTCCTACGGTTGTACAGAATCAACGAGTAGCCCTAAGCACCATGGGCTACTCGCGCGTAATAGTGGAAACAAACGGGAAGAAGCCTGTTGGATCAGAGTGGCCGGATCGATCGCGCCAAGCGACGCTAGCCGTTGTCATGAATCAATGGCCATCAAACGATGCGCTCAACACTGGTGTGCTGTGTGACGACCTGTGCGCAATCGACATAGATATCGACGACAATCAAGAACTGGTCAGTCAGGTGATTGCTGTAGCACGTCAACTGCTGGGACAGAATGCACCGATCCGGTATAGAGAGAACAGCACTCGTGTGCTCATACTCTATCGTCTGTCTGACTTCAATCCAGCCCAACGACATAAGACAATCAAAGGTCTGCACGGCAGCGTCGATATCCTTACCGGAAATAAGCAATTTGTAGCGTATGGCCAGCACGAAAGTGGGACTGAATACCGATGGGATGCCGAGTTGAAGTCAACACCGCGCAGCTCACTTCCTGTGGTCACGTATGCGGCGGTGAAACACTTCCGAGAGCAGTTGGGGCTGCTTATGGGTGAGGTTGCTACGCCTCTTATTGCTGCGCCTATCGTCCCGCAGTCGTCACCAATCGTAGCAATCCCCACATTCGTCTCGTGCCTAGCGCCTCATGGGTTCGCGCCCATCCCAGAACGCAAACCAGCCACTTCCCATGAAATGGGATACGCGCAGGCTGCGCTTAGAAATGAGTTGACTAAGTTAGCAACAATGGGTGTGGGGTCGCACCGCAATAAAGCATTGAATACAGCCGCTCACAGTCTTGGCACCTGCATAAGCGCGGGTTGGATAGATCGTGAACAAGTTGAACGCGAGCTGTTTCAAGCAGCATTTGATTGCGGCTATGTGGCTAAGGACGGCGCAGACGCCGCCCGAGCCACCATCGGGTCGGGAATTGACGCTGGCATGAACAAGCCGCGTGAGCCTTTGCCGTCTAACGAGGCTCTAGGGCTGTTGCCTACCAATCTGGTAGACCCGCGAACTGTAGACGGCACCAGGAAGACATCAGCTCCAAACTCGCTACCCCCAATGGGAAGGGCAAGGTCTGCTAGCAAGGTGGAGCTTATTGGGATGGGTTCGGTCGTAGAGAAGCCAATCACATGGCTATGGCCAGGATATCTGCCCGCTGGTGCGCTTACGCTGCTGGCGGGGCAGGCCAGCACAGGCAAGAGCACGCTGTCTTTTGGCCTTGCCGCTACTGTGTCGAATGGTGGTAACTGGCCGGATGGTACGCGCTGCATTCGCCCAGGCACGGTGCTCATCTGGTCGGGCGAGGATGACCTTGCCACCACCGTCAAACCGCGCCTCATGGCCTCAGGCGCATCCATGGGTAGAGTGGGCGGTGTCAAAGGCACAATTGATGATCAAGGAATGAAGCTGCCATTTGACCCTTCGATGGATATGGGCAAGCTACGCGAGGCTGCGATTGAACTAGGCGGAGTGGATTTGCTCATCATCGATCCCATCGTTAGCGCGGTGACTGGCGATATGAACAAAGCGAACGATGTGCGACGCAGTTTACAAGCCGTGGTGGACTTCGCTGCTGAGTTTGGATGCGCCGTTATCGGAATTACCCACTTTGCGAAGAACACGCAAGGCAATCGCACGACAGATAGGGTTCTTGGTTCACAGGCTTTCGCAGCTCTCGCCCGCATGGTATTAGTGACGGCGAAGGAAGAGGACTCTGAGCAACGCGTTTTTACACGCGACAAAACAAACATAACGATTGAAGGTGGAGGCTTTCACTACACTATTGAAGCTCTGACACTACACAGCAACATCATCGGCACACGAGTTGTGTGGGGCAGCGCAATTGAGGGTAGCTCTCGTTCCATTCTTTCAACACTAGAAGGGGACGACGTTCCGGTATCCGGCAAGAAATCAGAGGAAGCGAGAAACTTTCTGTATCGCGTGCTCGCCGATGGTCCGGTTCCGGTAGCCCAGGTGAAAGCCCAAGCTAGAGTGGAAGGGATTGCACAAGTCACTTTGCAGCGCACAAAAGAGGCATTGAATATTCGAAGCACTAAAAGTAAAGGGGAGTTTGTTGGTGGTTGGGATTGGTCTTTGGCTCATCACGTTGAGTCGCCAGCGGACTTGCTGCGGTCCTAGTGTGCCGGTAACATTTTTCTGATGGGACAAGACTTCGGACAACAGCTTTCTAAGCAGCTTTCTTTTCTGCGTCGTTCATGTGAAAGCTATGACGCTGGATATCAGGATGAAAGTGTCCGAATTGCGACTTGCATTCGTGTACTGATCCACGACACAAAGAGTTCAACTTCATTGCTCAAGCACTTGGGTGCGTTGAATATCTCACTTGCTAGCACTGCTAGGAATAGCGATAGATCAAAAACTGTAATTCTCTCTGCATTGGGACGAATGCAATTCACTTCAACCGGAGCAACGTGGGCACCAACGCTCGATCCAGACAGCATTAAGTGTTGGCTTACCATTCGGGATTGGTGGAACCAAATCGTCTATATTTCGGGCACGGCACGATTGAGTCGCAGGGATTTGGTTTTATCGGCTGCTGACAAGGATGGTGGGGCACACGTAGATGCAAAGCTTAATGCTGACTACGAATCGCTCATGAATAGTAATGGTTTTGGATTCTTCTCTTTGTCTCAAACGGGAGAACTAGGTACATTCACACCAATTATTGATGCTCATCTTGTATATCTTCGTCAGATGGGACACGAACTATTGAGCAGCCCCGAACTTTTGGAGCTCGGAAAGTAGCTATGCGGTTAGTGGATTGAGCACTTGCACTGACGCCAAACGCTTTCGTATCAGTTCTTCAAGTCCATCTATGCTCTCCAGTAAACGAAACAACTCCTGTTTTTGTTGGTCCCCCGCGTCAGCATCCATTGCTGGCAATTGTCCCTTCTGTCGAGCCACCATCGCTATCATGTGCGTTCTGTGAATTTGCTTTCCTAACTTGTGCATCTCTCCAGCGTTTTTGCGAATGTCGGCAGGGTAGAAGGGTGCATATTCGTGAATCGCATGGAGGCAATCTGTTAGGGCCGACGTGAACTTTTGGAGCACTCCAAGAACACGTCCGTTCATATGTTCTTCCAAAAGATCATTCTGCTCTAACCCAATCTCGGCAAGATCTTCGTCGATAAACACGAGTCTGTCAGCAAGGGTTACAACAGGGACTACTGTTTTCCAGAGTTCTCTGTAAGCATTGAACTCGGTATTCCACTGAGTTGAGCTTATTACCTGCCCATGCTCAAGCTGGGCTTTCGATCTTTCGCTGCCTTCGCTTAGTTCGCTCTTGAGCTTTTCAATCGCTAGTGAATTGCTGTCTGTCCCGCGTCTGTTAATGAGTCCAAATATCCCGGATACTAGCGCAGCAATCACGACTGAAAAGCCGCCAGCGAGAGTGAAAATTGTTATCGTGTCTTTGTCCATTCAATGTGAACCTTCGCCCTCTATATATACGTGATGATCTTCGGTGAAAATGATCATCTTCGAAGATAGTCATCTTCCGAACATAGTCATGCTAAGTCCTTTAGATATAGAAGATCATCAAAAAAAACTAATAGAGGATGTCCATCTGAATAGTGACATCGGCAGGGTCGAAGTTGATCAAATCAGGGATAGGGAAATCTATCGAAAACTGGCCATGTTGGGCTATAAAAACGGCCTGACAGATCGGGAAGGTAACACTCAGCGATGCTGTCTGCAGTACGTCGCATGGATAGGCCGTAGCAGTGTGTCGGATGAACCTGCATTGTGAACATCAATGCATCGCATCATGTCCTATATCAATCACTTAGATGCACTGAGGCGCGCGCCATGTTGCTCGGTACTGGTCGCCATGGAATGATCGGTTCTATGACGTGCGCATGACGTGTCTCTCTCGCCAATGTCGCTAAGTTATTTATTCTATGGTGGGCGCAGCAGGATTCGAACCTACGACTTCCACCGTGTGAAGGTGGCACTCTACCGCTGAGTTATGCGCCCGGTTTCCGGAGTAACCCATTCCCCGGGAAGACCTCTT
>Ga0193742_1000669_pt1 | contig 22154 bp, 22 predicted proteins | sample L2c1metaG_FD_165511 | JGI IMG/M metagenome (GOLD analysis project Ga0193742, IMG submission 165511) | Soil microbial communities from a riparian zone of the East river system, Colorado, United States - L2c1 | ecosystem: Environmental > Terrestrial > Soil > Riparian zone | place: USA: East River... | reverse complement strand
CGTGACGACGTTGACCGCGGCGGGAAGGCGATCCAGCGTGGCTACCGGCTCTGCTTCAAACAAGAGACCCGCGCCAATAGCAAGCACCAAGCCCAACCAAAGGGTCAGGCCGGTGATGGCCGCCAGTTTGCCGATCTCGGCAAGCGTCAAGCCCGCCGGCCTATACACGCGCCAACGCACAGCATTTGCGGTCACGACAGGAAGGCCTAGCGTGTGTCCGATCGCATAGCTCGTGAAAGCGCCAAGCGCGAGCGTTCGAAATGGGACGGGCTTGGCTGGAGCGGACGCACGCGCTGCGTGGACCTCATATCCTATCAGGGTGAGATAGCTCACCGCCGAGAAAAAGAATGAAAGAGCAATGTGCGTCCATGGCGTTTGCGCCATCGCCTGTGTAACCGCGGCCGGATGGACCCCCTGCAGCAAGTCCAACAATAGCGCTGCGAGCCCAGCGATTCCCGCGATGACGAGAACGGCAAGCGCCCACGGGTGATGGAACAGACCCCCCACATTGTGTGCAAGGATCGCGATCCAGCTGCGCATTTGAGTCCCGCTACTTGACCGAGAGACATGCTGGAGCGGGTGGTCCGCGCCAGTACGACTGGCATCGCGGAAAGGCCCATTGACAATAAATTGCTTCATTTTCCGTTCGGGATTGTGAGCAATTCGCTCAGTATCGCCTTGGCGTAAAATCGGTTTATCCATCTGCCGCCAAATAAAGCCCCTGAGGTTCCCAACGGTGCTGAAATTACCGAGCGAAATCAGAGAGCCGAAGTCCCGGTATGTGCACGGTCTGTTGCACCAAATGCGCGGCCTCCTGATGTGCGCGGAGAACATAAAGCAGAAACATCGGCATAGGCGTACGGCCGATGTAGGTTACCGACCCGCCGATACCATTAAATTGAATTTTAAGGAGTCAGAGGCCCGGCAAACGCCGGGGGCATTCGCGTTGAACAACGTGTGCTTCCAAAGTAAGCGCGCCGCCGCACGACTTTCATGCTCGTGAAGTTGCGGTCACGGTCGTTGAAGGCTTTAAACTTGCTACCGTCGATGGCGGCGTTGGCTTCGTCAGTAGGCCCATTTCGCGGCACAGATCGACGAAACGTGCGTCGGTGGATGCGGCGATGACTGTGCAGGCTGTGCACCTGGCGCGACGGTCGTTGGAGCTTGGGCGTCGCGGCAATAAATTAAAAGCGAGCTTTTTGAGTCGACGCGGAAGTTCTTACTCGATGCTGCAGAGTGTTGGGCGATCCGCCCGGCCGGCCTGCCGACGGAGCTTTTCGCTCCGCTACGCGCGGCTCGTTAGCTCGTGAATGACGCGAACAGCTTGTCAGGCTCCTGAATAGAGCGCGCCCCGAGTCTTAGTTCTCCGACCGCAAGCCACGCCATGCCCTTTACGGATAAGTTACCGCCGCTCGCCGTCCAAGTACTCAGGACGCTTATGCAGACTTACGACCATCGCGGTCCCAACGCTTTCGGCGAGGGATGCCACGAAGCTCCTTCTCGTCGTCGGCTCGATCATCGCCGAAGTCTGCGGAAGGGAGCGCATGTACGAGGCGATGGACGCCCTCGACCGCACAGTGCAGGCCGAGGGTATGGCCCTGCCGGACGGCAGTCGGTCGCGGTCGATTAACTGAATGCAGGCCGCAACGGCTCGGTGACGTTCTCTCATCGGGCGAAACCCTGTTCATCCTGCCCCGGTCACAAGGGTTAGCCCGCCATAATATCGGGGCAGGGAAGGTTTGCAAAATCCAGAGACCGCCGAGCAGTTGAAGGTCGAGGGCGTATTGCGTCGGCAGAAAGAGAATGAAGGCAAGCGCGCCGACCTTAACCACGAGCGAAGCAATCTTGGCAACCGCCGCTTCACTGGCGTGGCTGATGTTGGGATTGACGTAAGATTTCCATACGTTACGGGTGAATAGATTAGCGGCGCCAATGCTCATCACCGCCGCCGGCACCAAAGCGCCGATCGATGCGAAGCCGCAGTGCGGCCCGTAGTTCGGTGCTGTCCTTATGTGACCCTCGCCGCCGCGTGGTCGAAATAGTAGCGCGGCATCACTCTGCGCTCCTTAACGCTTGATCAATGCGGGTTGTTCCGGTTCGGAACGATTCGACCGTATTAAAGTTTTTGTGGCGTGGTGTCAGTATGGTCTTCGACGAAAAAAGCGGTGCAACGGCGTCCAGGCGCCATTCCTCGGATTCGTCGAACCGGCGTCGGCAAACACCGATCGATAACGTATCAGGCGGCGAGCAGCTACCGCGTCTATCCGCTCTTCAAAGGCATTTGGGAGGATTTATGATCCCTAAACCAATCCGAGAATTGACAAGGCGCGTTTCTCTTGCGGCGTTCTGTCTCGTCGTCTTCGCCAACGTTGCTACGGCCCAACCCAAGAGCGAAGACAAAAAGCCGGGCGACTCGACGTGGAGTACTGGGCGCACCGCGTTGCCTGAGAATAAGGGCCAGCTTCAGCCCCAGGGATGGACCGGGCCGAACTCGACCGGCTCAGGCGGCGCGCCGGCTGCAAGTCCACAGGGAGGCACGCCGCCGGATATGCAGCCTGCACCTGGCGGCGCATCAAAGACCATTGTCGATCCGTCGCCTCCCGGACGTTAGTGGACGCGAACTTATGAGGACCTGTCATGGACAAATGGTGCGGAACGGACCAACATGAATATCGACGATCTCAAGGCAGGGCCACGGGCATGGCGCCGTCGCAACAAGTCCTTGCTGCCGTCTGCGTCTGCCCATCTGATCCAGCGGCGAGTTCGCGATGAGTGCCCGCAACTCGTAAGCAATGCTGTGGTGGTATTTCGCCAGCGTGCGGCACCCTCCCGCTTTTCGGCATCGACCGCGAACTGCCAAGCAATTCGTTTCCGCTAGAAAGTGCGATCACGCAAAGAAGCCTGCGCCCATTCAGTTCCGTGGAAACCGAATGGGCGCTAGTCTGTGCGTCCTTGCAGATCCGAACGTGCGCTGCTCACGTCCCGGGCTGACACAGGCGCCGCTGCGGATCCCCACGCGTTGCGGATATATGTCACCACCGCTGCAACCTGTGCGTCGTCAAGTTGCCAGCCGAATGACGGCATTCCCGGCGCGGTCGGCTCAGCCGCCGTCGCTACGCTGCGCGCACCTCGAAGGATTATGCGGATCAACGTCGTCGGATCGCTTGAGCGAGCCATTGACGAATCGGCGAGCGACGGAAAAAGTTGTGGGACACCACGCCCATCCAAGGAGTGACAGGCTGAACATTGATCGCGATAGATCGCCTGTCCGCCGATCATGGACGGATCGTCCATTCGCACAGGCGAGGGATTGTCCGGCTCCCCCGGCACTGACTTGAGATAGGTCGCAATCGCAGCCAAGTCACTGTCGGTCATGTGCGAAGTCGAATACTTGACCGCTTCAGCCATAGGCCCGGTCGCGGCCGTCACGCGGTTATGGCCCGTCTTCAGATAGGTAGCGACGTCACTGGCAGACCAACTGCCAAGGCCCGTCCTGGCGTCGTTCGTGATGTTGGGCGCAAACCAGCCCTGAAGACGCGAACCGCGAAGATACTCGCTCGTCTTGTCGCCGCCCAGGAACGACTTCGGCGTGTGACAGGCGGTACAATGACCGGGTCCTTGGACGAGGAAAGCCCCCCGATTCCACTCGGCTGACTTTTGCTGGTCAGGCCTGAATTCTCCGTTGGTGAAATAAAGTGCATTCCAGACCCGCATCACGGCGCGGATATTGAACGGGAAGGGCAAGGTGTTCGTGACCACCTCGTTGTGTACCGATGCAACGGTCTTGAGGTAAGCGCGGATCGCCAGGACGTCCTCGCGCGACATCTTGGTGTAGGCGGTGAACGGCATGGCGGGATAAAGTCTCGCGCCATTTGGACGAATTCCCCTCCGGACGGCATTGTCGAATTCGTCATCGGTCCACGCCCCGATGCCGGTGTCGAGATCCGGCGTAATGTTCGGCGTGACGATGTTTCCGAAAGGCGTTTCGATAGGGCGGCCTCCGGCGAACGGTTTGCCTGCGTCGAGAACGGTATGACAGGCGACGCAATCGGCTGCGATCGCGAGATAGCGGCCTCGTTCGATTTGTTCGAACGCTTGGCTGTCAGGCGTAGTCGCTACGACGGATTTCATTGCAACAAGCAGTAGGACAAGCACCGCCGTCGCACCCAGCACAGTCGATGTGGCGCGTTTAGGCATCGACGAGCGGTCCCGGGTTCTTCAAATATTGATTGCGGATCGCCGCGGCTGACCAATAGGCGAGCGCACACAGCGTTCCGGTTGGGTTGTAGCCCGCGTTCTGCGGATAGGCGCTCGCGCCCATAACGAACAAATTGGGCACGTCCCAGCTTTGCAGATAGCGATTGAGCGCGCTCGTCGCGCGATCGGCGCCCATGATGGCGCCCCCGCACACGTGCGTCGTTTGGTACTGCGTGGCGTCGTAGGGCGCCTTGCGATACTCCTTCGCGACCTGGTTCGCACCCATCGCTTTGATGATTTCGCCGAAGTGATCGGTCAGAAAGGTATTCTGCTTGACCTCGTTGTCATGGAAATCAATGGTCATGCGCATCAGGGGACGGTCGAAGCGGTCGCGGTAGGTGGGGTCAAGATCGAGATAGATATCGCGATAGCTGTAGAAGCTGCCATGCACGCCGGTACCGGGCACGACGCTGCTGAGATAATTGTCGCGCACCGCGGCCTTCCATGCCGCGCCCCATTTCGGCGTGCCTGGAGGGATAGGCGTCGTCGAGATCGGACGGCCATTGGTCTGGACCTGCCCCATGTAGCCGCCGCCAACGAAGCCGTGCGGGCCATGGTCGAAATTGTCGCCGTTGAACTCGTCGATGCACATTCCGATTGAGCCGGACGCAATGAAAGGGTTGAAGTTGAACTTCTTGTTATCGAAGAACCCGTTCGCAGTCGAAATCGTCTGGTGGGTAAAGTTGCGACCAATCACGCCCTTGTTGGCTACCGGATCATAAGGTTCTCCGATCTTCGAGAGCAGCAGAAGCTGCACGTTGAAAAGTGTGTACGCCGACAGAATGACGAGATCGGCGGGCTGCTCCCATTCCTCTCCGGCGGTGTCGACGAAGGTTACACCCGTGGCTCGCTTGTTCGAGCGGTCGGTATTTATGCGCGTCACCTCCGAATTATCCCGCACGGCGAAGTTCGATTTGCGGACCAGCACCGGCAGAATTGTCGTCTGAGGGCTCGCCTTGGAGTAGTTGCCGCAACCGAACCATTCGCAAAAACCGCAATAGGTGCATGGCCCGAGGCGGACCCCGAGAGGATTGGTGTAGGCTTTCGACAAGTTTCCGGACGGCTGCGGAAACGGCTTGTAGCCGAGTTCGCGCGCCGCTTTGCCGAATAGAGTGTGGCTGAAAGGTTGCGCTTGCGCGGGCGTGGGATAAGGCCGCGAACGCGGTCCCTCGAACGGATTGCCACCCTCCTGGATCTTGCCGCGCAGGTTGCCCGCCGTTCCCGACGTGCCGCAGAGATACTCGAACCTATCGTAGTGCGCCTCCAGGTCGTCATAGGTGACGCCCCAGTCCTGAATGGTCATATGCTCTGGAAGGAACGATGCGCCGTATCGCTGCGTCAGATGCGTCTTCAGCACGAAGTCGGACGGCAAGAAGCGCCAGGTTTCCGCGTTCCAATGCACGCCGCCACCTCCGACGCCGTTCGGCGGCATGAAGGAGCCCCACGAGCGGATCGGGAGCGCCGTCTGATTCATCTTGTTGCGGAACGTAAAGGTCGTCTGATCGGGGCGCAGGAACAGTTCGTGACGAATGCGATAGCGGAGTTCGTCTTGCGCGTAGTTCGGAGGATACTCGGTGGGCGCATCGCGCCATGGACCGCGTTCGATAGCGACGACGTCGAGCCCCTCGTCCGTCAACTCATGGGCCATGATCGATCCGGTCCAGCCGAGACCGACAATGACGACATCTTTCTTGGGAAGTTTACGGGTCATGGGCTCCTCTCAACGACTTTTCGGCGTCCAGTCCGCTCGGCCTGCGATGCTGACGGGTGGAAGCGGAAAGCGCTCGTTGTGACGGTGGACCCAGTCGAGATAGTTGTAGCGCGCCCCCGGATACCCGATCATCCGCCACCCGACCATGTCGCGATTGCAGCCATAGATCGGGTCAGCAAAGAAACCCTGTTGAACGTCCTTGATCATTTGTAGGAAGAACGCGTTGCCGTCGGCACCGTCGAGTATCACGGCCCCCTGCTCGAGACCGGTTAAAATGTCATCCTTGTCGCTGTCGCCGAGCTCTGCGAAGACCCTACCCGCGTATTTCGAGCGGCAATAGCGATCGAGCGCCGCCAAGGCCTCACGATATTGCTGCGCCGGTCCTTCCTCGGACTGCGGCCCCTGCTCCTTCGTGCCTTTGAGAAACGGTGGACGGTTATAGAGGCCGTCCTGGCGCCCATAGGGACCGGCCATTTGGCGGTCGATGAACACGGCGCATCCGGCGTCTTTTCCGCCGGGCGTTTCTGGATCGACTGGAATTATGCGATCGGCGATGGCTTCGACCGCTCGGCCTTCAGGGCCGGTGAAGAAGAGCCATGGGCCCGGCTTCACGGGAACAGGCGGACTTCCGGCGTTTGGTGTCCAGGGAAGACGATCAACAATGACAGCCGCGCGGGTCGGCACACCGCCAAGCAGGAAAAGTGCTGTGCTGGCCAACAAATCCCGTCGACTTAAGCCCATGGCGAAACCGAGTCCCTGACGTTTCCAAAATTCCCAACGTTTCCAGTTCCAACTCGCCTGCAGCTCAACTGACCTACCTTACTCGCGTTGACGCCTCGGCTTCGTTTTGGTCGATTTCGCGATGCGCTCAGGTATTTCGTGGGCGACCCTGTAATGAAACTTCGCCAGCGTGCGACACTCCTCGCACTTCGCATCATCAACTGCGAAGCTTCCGAGGAGGTCGTACTCCGCCGCTCTGTTTAAAACTTCTTCCAATGGTCCGTGAGATCGGTCATAGAGGCTCCCAGCGGAACGACTCTTTACGCCCCGCCAGCGCTCGTCACCATTAAACAAAATGTTAAGTGCCGGGTCGGGGTCGATATTGGAAACCTCATCGATGCGGTCAGCCGGAGACGCGCCCCGATCCGATCAGCAGCCTCGATCGCCGCAGAGAGACCTTTGTAAGCCGGATACTAAATTCGATTTTAGAAGACGACTTGATGGCTCGGCGATCGCGCCGGACTACGCGCTCAGCTCTCACGTCGCGCCATTGGGTGTCGCCATATATACGGGCACCGATCTTCCCGCAAACTACCGCGGCGGCGCGTTCGTCAGCGAATACGGAAGCTGGGATCGAACGCCTCTTAACGACTACAAGGCGGTGCTTGTGCTGTTTACCGGCGGAAAGCCCAGCGGCTCGGCGCAGGACGTCGTCACCGGCTTCCTCGATGCGAACAATCAGGCGCGCGGCAGGCCGGTTGGTTTGGCAGTCGATCGGTCCGGCGGACTGTTGATAGCGGACGACCTGGGAAACAGCTTACGTTGATACGGATCTTTGAAGAGCTGCGCGAGGGCGGTTATGACGGCGACTACGATGCCGTGCGGCGTTACGCCAGACGGTGGAGCCAGGAGCGCGGGCAATCGACGGCCGCGGCCTACGTACCGCTGAGCACCCTACCGCGGAGAGAACAGTGGACTCGGCATGGATGATCGTTGGAGAGCTTGACACCCAGACCCGGAATTAGAGAACAAAATCTGCCAACAACGGAATTGGCCAATGAAAAATCGATCAGTCTGCGTTGCCGTGGTTATGCTACTTACTCCCTTTTAAATCAACGGATTGATCGAAGTCAATTGGGCTTAAAGTGTTGGCAAGTTGTCACGGTAACGACTGCCGTCGAGCATTCCGGAATAATACGCGGGCAACCACCAGCTTCCGCACGATTTCCGTCGTGATCGGCTCATCGGTGCTCTCGAGTGTGATTTCATTCCACGTGATGTTTGGGCCAATGCTCAAGCCCAGGTTTCCGACGACCTCGATCACGAACGCGACATAACGCTGGCAGTCCACGCTGCTATCCCCGATCTCATTAGAGACACCAATCGTCACGTCATACAGGCTGGTAGCGACTGCCTCATGGCCTTAGCGAGACGGTTCGAGTGGAACTCACGGGCGAAGCCGGTTCACAGGGAAAGATACAAACCGATCACCGCAGCGAGGCGCGGTTACAAATCGAAAGGCCCATTCGATGACAGATAGCGAAATTGCGACCAATTTTCACAAGTTGCCTGAAGTGCCAATGAATACTCACGACGAACTCCTCCTCTGGCACGCTCTTCATCGTCTTGAGGCGACATATTGGTACGACGTTGACGTCAACGAGGGGCGCACTGCCCATGAATTCTTCACCCCGGACGGCGTGAAGATGGTGGGTCACAACCGGTTCGAAGGGCGTGAACAGATCCGAGCATTTTATGAGTGGCGTGCTCGTCAAAGCGGCACGGAAGCAGTGCGTCAACTAGGGATTAGCGGCTTGAGAGCAGTGCGTCACCTGATCACCAATCTATATGTAGCGTCGAGCAGCGAACGCTGCGCGACAGTGCTGGGTATAGTCATTTTCTATGGTGGCACATCGAAGCATCAATCAAATCCCCCTATGGTAGCAGATACTGTCAATGAGTGTGTATTGAACAAAGACAACGTGTGGCGATTCAAATCACACACACTCCGGCCGGTATTCATGAGTAAAGTGACGCCTTCGGAAATGCTGATCGATCCCAATTTCCTAAAGCACACGTGAGCGAACCGTTGGATCATCGCCGCGACCGATCCGGACGCTACCATGACCTCTCTAGCGTGCAGCAGTCCGCCGTCGAGAAGGCGGTCTGAGCGATGACGGATGTCGTCGGGGGCCCCTTCTTGAGAGTGCCGATGTTCTGGTTTGAAGTGTTGTAGACTCCAACCCCGCTACTTTCGTAGCCAGGTTCATTTCTTCGAGGATGGTGGTAAACATACAGCCAGAGTTTTCCTACAATCTGGTTGGCACTTCGGCCATCGAATTAGGCGTAATGAACATCGTTTCCGGATTGCCCGATTTTTTGTGAATTGTAATTTCGGCCATCGAATTCGGTGTGATGAACATCCTCACCGGATTTCCCGATTTGTCATTGGCTTGGACCAGAAAGAGATTCGGCATGACCTTTACGTTGGTAAAACCGGACTCCTGCAAGTTTTTGGTCATCTGTTGCGAAAGCCCGGAAGCTATCGCCTGCGCGTTCGAGCACGCATTTGCCGCGAAACTCAATGTCGGACTTGCCAAGGTTATCGCGGCTGCCGTAGCCGCCGTCAGTATCGCCGCCGCAATTAACGGTGTCCTTTTCATCGCTGGATTCTCCTGGAAATTTTCGGCCCCTATGGAAAACCGGCAGAGCATCGGCTCGTTCCTGAAAAGCGACAGATAAACGAAAATTTATGGAAATGATGAGTTCGTCTTGATCGCCGCAAGCCTGACCTCGAAACAAAGCCTCTCCTGCCTCGGCGATATTCCCACTACCAGCAACAGATAGGTCGCTTTATGGGTGTTGAATATTTGTGAGGGCACCTATCGGGTGCTTTGGAACGAGAATATTCATCGAGTCAGATTTGTGCGATCGAAGCAAAATCCCAGGTGACGTCAGGCGGGTTCTCTCCGATCCGGATTGTCGTGTCGCTGAGAAGGCGATAGGGCGGCACGGGCAGATTGTAGGGAGCAGGTACGCCGTTGAAAACGCGGCCGGCCAGATCGTATTTTGAGCCGTGACAAGGACAGAAGTAACCGCCAAGCCAGTTTGCCGCAGGAAGGTTATCGCTTGGCTCGGGATAGAACATCGGAATGCAACCGAGATGGGTGCAGATGCCTACAAGCACGCTGTATTCCGGTTTTATCGAGCGATGCCAGTTATCGGCATAAGGCGGTTGCTGGGGTGCGCTTGAGCCTGCGTCGGATAATTGCGCCAGCAGTTTCGGGTCTTGGAGTGTTTTCACTGCCGAAGAGGGGCGATTGACGATGAATACCGGTCGCGAGCGCCAGCGCACGACCGCCTGCTGGCCCGGCTGAAGTTTGCTCAGGTCAAAATCAACTGGCCCGCCTGCCGCCAGCGTCGATGCGTCTGGGTCCATCTGGTCGATCATCGGAAACAGGGCCGCCAACGTGCCCACCGCGGCGGCCGCGCCGGTTGCAACGTAAAGGAAATCTCGCCTCGTGCCGGTCGTGGACTCCCTCGTAGATTCAATCGTCAATGCCACATCTTCCTTGAAAACGCTTCTTGCCGAGATTCGCGGAATCGCGCATTGCCGAGCGATCATCGGTCCCGTCGGCAATTGCGAAACATCCCGGTGATCCTAAGAGATGGTACAACGCGACGGCTTGATCCAATCCCTTTCATTCATACCTTCGTGAAGCGTCTTACCCTTCGCGCCAAGCTTCCTGGTTTTTGCCATCCGCAATTTCTATCTAGCAATACAGGCAGCTTCGTTCTGGCCACGGTCGGCGAGATCATCGGGTTCGGCTTTGTATTCGGTTTTGGCTACGGCACCATCCCCGCCTTCTACACGGAGAGTTTCCAGACCCGCTATCGGGCCTGGGGTGCGAGCGCCGCTACTAGATTTCGAAGTGTCCCGATTCTCTCGGGCTGATCTTAAGCGCCACGGAATTCAGCGGGCCTATATCTGTATCGGCCTACTGGTCATGATCTACGCCGTGCCGGCAATCCTTGCGATTCTGGCCACTCCGGATACCAAGAAGGGTCAATCTAGAAGACATGATGCCGCATCGTTTCTCGCGCATGACGTTATCGCGCCGAACCTTCCTGCAAGCCGCTTCCAGCTTGGTGATTATGACACCGGTTGCGAACGGCGACACGTTGGTCCACCATACCAGATCGGATAGTCGGCAGTGGCGCCACGGCCTCTCATTGTTCTCCGACCTGAGATATCCACCGCACTTTCCGCATTTCGACTACGTCAATCCGCAAGCACCGAAAGCCGGCACGGTGAAACGGGGCGTCACCGGCACGTTTGATAACTTCAACATGACAGTGGACGGAGTGAAGGGTGTCCTGGCCACCGGAATTGAGCTCATCTACGAGACATTGCTCACGCCGTCGCTCGACGAAGTGTCGTCCGAATACGGCCTGCTTGCCGAGGCCGTCAGCCATCCGGCGGACTTCGGTTCGGTGACGTACCGATTGCGCGCGACGGCCAAATGGCATGATGGCATGCCAATAACACCCGAGGACGTGGTCTTTTCCTTTAATGCATTCAAGAAGCACAACCCGCGACTTTCGGCCTACTATCGCCATGTCGTGAGCGCCCAAGTGACAGGCCCGCGAGAAGTCACGTTTTCGTTCGACACTGCAGGTAACCGCGAACTCCCTCAGATCGTTGGGCAACTTACGGTGCTGCCAAAACACTGGTGGCAGGCGACCGATAAGTCCGGGAACAGGCGGAAGATCGGCAACACGATGCTGGAGGCGCCGCTCGGATCCGGCCCCTACCGCTTGAAAAGCTTCGATGCCGGCCGCACCATGATTTACCAGCGCGTCGACGACTATTGGGGAAAGGATCTCAATGTCAGGGTTGGACAAAACAACTTCGACGAATTGCGGTTCGATTACTTTCGCGACGCCGCGGTAGACTTCGAAGCCTTCAAGGCCGGTGATTTCGACTGGCGCACGGAGAACGTCGCCAGGAACTGGGCAACCGGATACGAATTCCCGGCCGCCAGGCAACGGCGCGTGGTGCTGGAAGAATTTCCGATCCACAACGTCGGGATCATGCAGGCTTTCGCCTTCAACACCCGGCGCAGCAAATTTGCCGACGCGCGGTCGCGTCGCGCGTTCAATTTCGCCTTCGATTTCGAGAGCGTCAACAGGGACATATTCTACGGACAATACACGCGCATCGTCAGTTATTTCCATGGCACCGAGCTCGCCTGCTCCGGATTGCCGCAGGGCCGAGAACTCGAGATACTCTCTCCATTGCGGGATCAGGTTCCCACGGAGGTTTTCACCACGCCTTACTGGAATCCGGTCGGCGGCGGCCCGGCCGCGGATCGAAAGAACCTGCTCAAGGCCATGACATTGCTCGAAGCCGCGGGATTCGCGGTGCGCGATCTGAAACTCGTCGACATCAAGACCGGCGAACCCCTCAAAGTAGAATTCCTGTTGGCAGACCCGACCTACGAACGATTTGTGTTGTACTATCAGGATTCGCTTGAGCGACTCGGCATCACCGTCTCGGTGAGGACCGTCGATTCCGTTCAATACGAAAACCGGCTCCGCAACTGGGACTTCGACATTGTCGTCGCCAGCTGGGAGGAGACACTAACGCCCGGCAATGAGCTCCGGGACTATTGGGCCTCGCGCGCGGCGGCGACGCCGGGCTCCCGCAATCTCATCGGCATCGCCGATAAGGCGGTCGATCTGCTCATTGACCGTGTCGTCTATGCCACCGATCGGGCTGAACAGGTTGCCGCGACCCACGCACTGGATCGTGTCCTGCTCTGGCACCATTACGTTGTGCCGCAGTGGAGTTTCAATAAGGTCCGCACGGCCCGATGGAACCGGTTCGCAAAACCGGATGTCATGCCGACCTATGGCATGTCGGCCTTCCCGGATATCTGGTGGAGGGACGCGCAGCTTGCGGGGACCACGGATCGTCTCTCTGACAGTCGTTACTGAGCGTGCATCCGCCTTCAAGCCGCGGCGGGCTTCTGAGGCCGCAATTCTCCGCACCTCCATCTCGGACACGACGTTGTTCAGTGAGATCGGCCTGCTGTTTCGGCCATCCTATCGAGATAGGAGAGTGCGGCCTTGAGTTGCGCATCGTCGGATTTACCGATGAGTTCCGCCTTGATCGGCGGCGAATAGACGGACGTGGCTTGCGCCGCCTGGGCCTGTGTCCCGGTTGTCCCGGGAGCTTGCGTAGGTGGTCCCGGATTTGCGAATGCGCCGTGTAACGCGCTTTCCCGCAGCACGGCGCCGCCGCTGATCTGCTGATCCTTGGGTGCGTCCACGACGACATCCGGCGCTATACCTTCATCCTGAATCGAGCGCCCAGAGGGCGTGTAGTAAAGCGCGGTTGTGAGCCGCACCGCGCCATATCCCTTAAAGGGAATGATCGTTTGCACCGATCCTTTGCCGAAGCTTTGCGTCCCCATCACCGTCGCGCGCTGGCGATCTTGCAAAGCGCCGGCGACGATCTCGGAGGCCGAAGCAGAGGCGCCGTTGACCAAGACTACGACCGGTATGCCGGACAACATGTCTTCCTTTGCTGGAGCCTTGAAGGTCCCATCTTCGTTCGCTCGTCTGCCATGGATGCTGACCACGGACCCGCCATCGAGCAGATCGCCAGCCACGTCCACGGCCGCAGACAGCAGCCCTCCCGGATCGTCACGCAGGTCGAGCACGAGTCCCTTGATGCGCCCGTTTGCGTTGCGGTTCAGGTTGCCGATGGCCTGCTTGAATCCGTCGGCAGTATCGCCACCGAACTGGCTGATTCGTATATAGCCGATGCCGTCAGGCTCAAGCTTCGATTTGACCGACTCGACTTCGATGATCTTCCGGGTGAGCGTGACGTCAAACGGTGCCTGCTTGCCGCGCGAAATTGTGAGTGTGACCGTCGATCCAGGATCGCCCCGCAGTAACCCCACCACCTTGTTCAAGGCCATCCCCCGCGTGCTCGATCGATCAGGACAATTTCGTCGCCGGGCTCGAGCCCCGCGCGTGCCGCTGGCGTACCATCGATCTGCGAGATGACTTTTGCTATTCCGTTCTGTTCGGAAATCTGCATGCCAAGCCCGCCAAACCTGCCGGCGATATCCGCCTGGGATTGCTTGAACTCCTGCTCGTCCATGTAGTCGGAATGAGGATCGAGGCGATTGAGCAAACCTTTGAGGGCGTCCTTGGTGAGCTCGTCCGAGCCGACCGGATGCACATAGTCACGATGAACGACCTGGATTACGCCAGCGAGTAGACCGAGGTCCGCTACCGCCCCATCTCCGCGTTGCATCGCAAGGGCGGTGACAAGGGGAGCGGCCGCGGCGGCGGCACCGGCGGCGAAAAGACAGACGACGAGCAGGCGCGCTTTCGTCATGGTTTGAACTCACTTCATAATAGTTGTCTGGACCGAGAACGGACAGGGTGCCCTGCTTCCGGCCCTCCGAACTTCGGATAGCCGGCACGGGTCACCGTGGTAGTCGCAACAACAGGCGATAGAGCAAGCGCGCCCAATATTTTCAGTTTGTCCATTTCACTTCTCCGGTCTCATCGAATCGAAACAGAAGATATCTGTCTAGCGTTCCCGGATTACTTAAAGTTTATGGTTACTGCTTCAGCCAATTTGTCCACGAGGCTCCAGGCCTGTGAGTGGAAATCACAGATGCCCTCATGTTCGCGCCTGGCAGAAGGCAAACCTGTGCTCGACATACCTTTTATCGAGCAACACACGCACGGCTTCCACTGGGGCCGACATCGAAGATGCCGCGAACGCTTGTGTAAACGCCGACCGCGTGATCGGAATCAACGGCATGGACCTGACCCAGTATATCCATGGCGAAGCCATGAATATGCTGCCGGGTCGAAAAGCAGGCTGCACAGCGCATCCATAAGTCCCAACCGACGGCGGTGGGCGTAAGGCTGGACCAGAACTCGATCGCCTCTCGAACATCATTTGCGGCTTCAACGACCGGTGGTCCGAACGGCCCGTTCCTGCCGGGTTGGGTCTGGATGGCGGCCCATTATCGCAAGAACGGCTACTCAGCGACAATATCGATCAAGCTTTATCTCAGCCGTCTCCCCACGTCTCCATGAGCTCAAAATCGTAGCGGCGGCGCCATCAGCCGCTTGCCGATCGGATTCGAAACCGCGACCAACAATCGCACCCGCGGTACCGCGTGACGGATGTCCTCGGTTGGGCGGGTTTGGAAGCCGTCGGAAACCTGTCCAAAGACCGGCGCTATGGTCGAATGAGGATCATTGCCTGCCAAACGTGCAGGACAGACATGGAGCACTGGCCATGACGCGGATCACTTTAGCGGTTGCCCTGCTGACCTTAGCGCTACCCACCATGGCGGTGGCGCAGGGATCGCATTCCAGCGGTCCACCCGCTGCGCCGGCGGCGGAGACCGAGAACTTTGTTCACACCGCGGCGGACGCCAACACGTTCGAAATACAGTCGAGTCAAATCGCGCTGCAGAAAACCACGAACGAACAGGTCAAAGACTTCGCACATTTGATGATCAAAGATCACACAAGGATCGGCGACGAATTCAAGTCGATCGCGGAGAAGCAGAACCTCCAGCTGCCGAAGGGACTCGACAGCAAATCCCAGTCCTCGCTCAAGCGGCTGCAATCCGAGTCCGGGACGCGGTTCAGCCGCACATATGCCCGGATGATGTTGAAAGGACACCAGCAGGCCGTGAAGCTGTTTCAATCCTATGCGCAGAACGGCGATGACCAGCAGCTCAAGGAATGGGCGCAGCAAACGCTTCCCACGTTGCAGGAGCATTTGCGCCACGCCGAGGCAATGGAGCGCAGTCGTCCTGTCCGGACTTCGGCACGCTGAGGCTGCGGGGTAGTGTATAGCCCAAAGGATAGCCCGCCGCGCCAGCGACCGGCGGCCTGTAAACTCACGCTCGTTGACGCCGGCCAGAATCAAACAGGTGCTGTCATGGATCAAGCAGGCGCATGCGACTTCTCGGCCTGCCGGAAGCCTGCGCAAGACCTCCCGTTCGCGTGCCGTCCTCCGCGGCCTCGAGGGCGCTTGGTGGCTCGCGCTGTGACGCTGCTCGGCATCCCCTTTTTTTTGATCAAGGGCCTCGCTGTCGTCGCGCCCAGCGTATTGGTCATCCTTCTAATCGGGTCAGCATAAGGACGCTCCACGGCATTTGCCGCCTCACTAGTGTGCTCAAGAGCTCAGAGCTCGCCTGCGCTGCCGATGACGAGCGCCTCGCAACATTTGTCGGGCGAGCCATTAACATTGGAAGACCTGCGCCTGTCTCGATTTGCGGCCGCCACGGAAGTTGCTATTTAGCAGCCGCAGAATCGTCAGCGTTGGTCTCAGAAGATTAAACTCGAATTGAGAAGATTCAGGTTTGAGGGCGATTAAATATTCGATCGTTCGCATCGCGCATTGGGGCGCGGAGATGAACCCGTGCCTCTGCAGCGCAGACGCACGGATCGCCAGGAGGATCGAGGCATGCAGGACACTGGGTTGACGGACACGACTTTCACGGGCGGCACCAATGCAAGGTCAACCGCCAAGCCTAGTGGCCAACCGATTCATCCGATAGTGGCAGCGTTTTCCATCGCGTGCTTCGCGGGCGCCTTTGTCACCGATTTCGTCTATTGGCGGACCGTCGCCGTGATGTGGGAGACGCTCTCCGACTGGCTGATCACCGCCGGTCTGATCATCGCGGGCGTTGCGGTCATCGCGTTTGTGATTGACCTGGTCGGCAGGAAACAGGTCCGTACACCGGCCTGGCCTTACGCGGTTGGCTACGCGCTCGCTGTATTGCTTTCCCTGGTAAATGCCTTCGTTCACAGCCGCGACGCCTACACCGCAGTGGTACCAACAGGCCTGATGCTTTCCGGGCTCGTCGTGGTCATTCTGCTGTTCACGGGCTGGGTGGGCTCGGCCCTGGTCTATCGCCATCGCGTTGGAGTAAGCACATGATGCACGCTGTCAAAATTGCACATTCGGTGAAGCGGTCGCATCTGGACCTTCTCCTTGTCGCCGTCGCCGGGTTGGGACTAGCCGGCTGTAATTATGAAGGCGGCGACCCGAGGAAAGAGATCGGTGCCAATCCCCCGCTACCCGCACTGCAGCAGTATTTGATACCGCCGATACACGTCGCCAAAGTCGCGGCATGGGGAAAGGAAACTCCCACGGTGCCGGAGGGATTGCAGGTCCATGCATTGGCTACCGGCTTTGAGCATCCAAGGTCGCTCTACGTCCTTCCCAACGGGGACGTGCTGGTGGTCGAGAGCAATGGTCCGAAAGCGCCGATCTACCGCCCCAAGGACATCGTCACCAACTGGGTAACGTGGCTCGCCGGCGCTGCAGCCAAGGGCGGAAACCGCATCACGCTGCTACGCGCCAATGGCGATGGCACTCCCGAGCTGCGAACCACGTTTCTGGATCACCTCAACTCACCCTTTGGCGTCGCTTTGGTCGGCAATGATCTTTACGTCGCGAACACCGATGCCATCGTCCGCTATCCGTACCAGGATGGACAGACCAGCATCACGGCCCCCGGCACCAAGCTCACCGACCTGCCTGGCGGCCCGATCGATCATCACTGGACGAAGAGCCTGTTGGCCAGCCCGGATGGCTCCAAGCTCTATGTCGGGGTCGGATCAAACAGCAACATCACCGAAAACGGAATCGGTGCCGAATATGAGCGAGCTGCGGTCTGGGAGGTCGACCGGGCATCGGGCGCCCATCGCATCTTCGCCAGCGGCCTGCGCAATCCCACCGGCCTTGCGTGGGAGCCCGAGACCCACAAGCTCTGGGCCGTCGTCAACGAACGCGATGAGATTGGGCCCGATCTGGTTCCGGATTATCTGACCTCGGTACAGGACGGAGCCTTCTATGGCTGGCCCTACAGTTATTACGGTCAGCACCTGGACCCTCGGGTCCAACCGCAGCGACCCGATCTGGTGGCCACGGCGGTCCCGCCGGACTACGCCTTGAGCTCTCATGTCGCGCCATTGGGGGTAGCGATGTATGCCGGCACCAACCTTCCTGCAAACTACCGCGGCGGTGCGTTCGTAAGCGAGCACGGAAGTTGGGATCGGACGCCTCTCAACGGCTACAAAGTGGTCTTTGTGCCGTTCAGCGGCGGAAAACCGAGCGGCCCGGCGCAGGATGTCGTTACGGGCTTCCTCGATGCAAACAATCAGGCGCGCGGAAGGCCGGTTGGTTTGGCAGTCGATCGGTCCGGCGGATTGCTGGTAGCGGACGACCTCGGAGACACCGTGTGGCGGGTGTCGTCGAATGATCCCCGTTCTGCATCCAGCAATTGACGACAACAGGCGATCGAACGGCGTCGCGGCCGCAGCTGAACGAAACGGCGCGGCCAGAACGGGCCGCTGCCAAATACCGAGCTCAAGTTCCACACATGATCCGTTCCGGGCGCAAGGTGCAGCGAACAAGACGGGACTCCAGGCTATGCCGGTGCGCGCGCGCCGGGGCCGCGGCATATGCCGCCACGGAATCTGGACAAGAAGTCCACGGTCGTAGTAAGATATGTGCCCAAATAGAAAGAGCGCGTCCTGATGCACGACCGATAATGCCGCCAACAAGCTGGAGAGGCCGCCATGCCTGCAAAGGCAGCCGCGATACGGGCACGGCGAGGCAAAGCTGCCAGACTTGTTCTTTTGTTGGGGACCGGCCTGTGTGTCTTCGGGGGCTCGGCTTACTCCCAGACCGGTATCGGCGATACGCTGAGTTGCCCTGACCGGGATGGGATGCGCCAGGTTTCTCAAGGTCATTCTTCTCAAAGTTATTTACTGGGAGACTGGTGCGGCGAGCGAACACGCCTGCAGGACCGCGGCGTAAAATTCGACTTCCAGTATGTCGCCGACACCCTGTGGGGTTTCAAGAGCCAGCAGACGCCGCAATTCGCGTCGTGGGGCCGGTTCCGTGCGACCGTCGACATCGATTTTGGCAAGCTGGCCGGGCACGACGGATTGTACTTCCACGCGACTGGACTCTCGCAAGGCGGAGGCAATCTCGCAGTGGATCTGGGGCTCCTGACCGGGGTCAGCAGCCTGGTGAGTTTCGGCACGACCCGTCTTGATTCGTGGTGGATCGAGAAGCGATGGCTGGACGATCGTATCGCTGTACGTGTGGGACAGTTTGCGGGCCAGGATTTCTATGGAAATGCGCAATACGGGGAGTCATTCATCAACGGGCCAATGGGCTATGCGTTGGGCAATTTGGGTACGACCTTCGAGACCGCCAATCCGTTCGCGACCCCGGCCGCGGAAATTCGTATCGTGCCGATCGACCATCTCTATCTGAAATCGATGGTGATGGCTGGCGATCCGTCACCTCTCACGAGCAACCCAACCGGCCTGGTTCCGACGTTCCGCGGCAATCCAGTCCTTGTTTCGGAGATTGGGTTCACCCCGGGTCGGAACGCAACATCGGGCACCGTTGACAACATCGAGAGCCGGAAAGGATATTCCGGCCTCTATCAGTTCGGAGTGGCCTATAATCCCGGAGACTTCACGGCGCCCCTGAGCCCAACACCCGTGTCGGGCAACTATCTTGTGTATTGGAAGGCGAGCCAGGCGCTCTGGCGCGCTGACCCGAAACAAGCACGGGGCCTGGATGCGGTGCTTGCGATCGACTGGAGTCCGCCGAATGTCAACCGCAACTTCATGCAGCTCACGGCGGGGCTGCGCTTCAACGAGCCGCTGCCTCTGGGTTTTCACAACTCCATATCGCTGGGCTATGTGCGAAACAGTCTGAGCTCCGATTTCCTCCTGCCCGGCATGGCTCCTTGGAAGACCGAACACGGTGTCGAGCTCAACCTGTTGCTGAACTATGGACCATTCCTGGTCCAGCCGGTGATTCAGTACTATGCCAATGTGGGCGGGATCGGAGGGCAGGCTGTCGTCGCCGGGTTTAGAACCAAGATAGATTTTTAAGAAGCGGACATTCGTCTGAAGCTTTGTCGAATTGCTGGGGTTCCATCCGCGCCATTTGACCGGACGCAGATCAGGTCCGGTCTCCCCCGACAGGCAACAATTCAATTCCAGAGCCGGTCGAGGAAAGTGCCACACCTGGACTCGCCTTGCAGTTGAGCCTGCCATCTTCAGCCGAACACGCCGCGGTTCTTTCAAATGAAAGCGCGGTTGCTCGAGCGTGCATCTAACCTTCACGGCGAGCGAGCTGCCGCTGTTATCCGAAACCGGTCATACCAGATGGCTTTTAGTACGCGAACGCGATGACGATTAAGAGGGTAATCACAACAAAGGCGATCGCATTTCCATCTAGCTGTTTCCTATCGATATGAATACGCATTGATCAGCACTCCTCTTTGCGGAGCTACAAAACAATAAGCCCTAGCTGCCGCCGTTCCAACAGCGTGCCAATGCGCGAAGCACAGCAGCACGTTGGATGCACCGCACTCGCGCGACCCAGTTCGTATCTCGGAAACCACCAACCGTAAAAAGTATGGCCCTACTGTTCCTCGTTCGCCGACATTCTAGTGCCCGACGTCCGCAGCCGCGGCCATCGCCCCCGCACCGCCGCTGCAGCGGCAAGGCAGATTGTAATCGGGAATTCGACCGCGATCCGGTGGGCGAACGGTGGCGGGAGGGCGGCAGCTTTTGAGGCAAATCCAACAAGGGCCGGAGCCGGTCGCCGGCTGAAGAAGCATGAAAAATGGTTGCTTGCAGAAGCCCGAACCTGCCACAGGAGGAGATCCAGCGCCGTCCGCCCGATCAGCACCAACAAAAGGCGGGGATCGGTTCGGTCTGGATTCTTCGACCGCCACCGCATCAGCTTCAGAAGAAAGCGTGCAGGCGGGTGAGCAGGATCTCCAGCACGATGACGGTTATGAAGGTGATCACAATAAAGGCGATCGCCGCTCCATCAAGCCGCTTTCTATCGGTGTGGACACGCATCGAACAGCACTCCTCTTTGCGGAAGCTAAAAAGCAAATAAGCCTTGGCTGCCGCCGTTCAACAGCGTGCCAGCAATGCACGAAGCACAGCAGCACTTTGGGTGCGCCGCACTCGCGCGGAACATGAGCATCCGCCTGTTATAGAAGCCTGCAGTCTTATTCTAAATGACGCATGGGGGAGTTTACACACAGCCTGGGTCATTTCCGGACCTTGGCGGGCGCAGCCGCGATGTCCGATTTACACCGATGAGCGGACTTCGTCAGCGTGATCGCTTATGTCCGAAAAGTGCTGCCAATAGCGGACGTGGCCACCTCGGTGTCGAACCCTTTGTGCGGTCGAATTTACCATTTGCTGGCACATGAAGTCCTAAACTGAACAACCAGCGACCAAGGGTTACCCTATGAAGAACTTCGTTGCTGCAACGCTGCTTGTCCTCTGGCCGACGGGATCGTTGCTTGCCGATCAGGATCCGTGCGCCAACTACCGTCGAGCGTTGGCCTATTCGCGCACCTCTGATGCTGCAATCGCTACGTTGGCGCTGCGTGAGCCAGAAACAGGCGCCGAGATCGAGATGAAATTACCGCGCAACTTCACCGGCGTTTGCGGCAATCTTACCGATGGTCCTCAATGCAAGCTCGCTTTCGAGCTGATGTGGCCGCAGATGACCGCTGGGGGTCTGGCGCAAGATGAGCAGAAGCGGGTGCGCGCTCGGATGATGGGCGATGCACCGAGGTGGCGGTCCCTGACAATCGACGTCACCGTGGAGCGCAGCCCCTGGGCGCACTGGTTTGTCCCAAGCGCGTATTGCCATCAGCGCAGACGGGGCACGGAGCTTACGGATCGTCCGTATGGATTGCGAGCGCTTGACGATGGCCGCGCGTGGGGCCTGCACCGCCAGAGCGACGGCAGTTATCGCAGTTCAAAAGAGCTTCTGCCGTACCCACTGAACGCGGCGAATCAATTCTACTTACTCGCAGAGGACGCGAACGAGATGATCCACATCTCCTGTTCAAAGAGTGCGCCGCGCTGTCAGTTGCACGACCATTTCGCAAGTTTCCAGACAACCACGCTCTTCAACGCCGAGGATATTGCGGATTGGAAGACGTATCGCGACACTGTACGGCAATTTCTGACTACGCACACGGTGCGCATCACGCCGCCCAAGACGCCGGTCGAAACCGGATTGCACAGCAGTGGGCAGACACCGTTCGGCGCTTGTATGCGGGAGTTAGAGCCCATCGTCGGGCCTGGCACGCTGCGCCGAATGGGCTTGGATCGATAGCGACAATTGCCGCAAGTCTCTGCTCGAGCAACGACGATGTCATTGTCGACGATTGGCGGCACACCTATGTCCGTTAATGGGATGGTCCGGCCGTGCTCCTGCCCCGCCAGCAAGCGAAGCTGGCAAGGGGCGCCAAAGACGAGGAGCACGCCATATCTCAGACAGCCAATACCGCAATCGCCGTGATCGGCATCGATATCGGCAAGAACTCGTTCCACGTCGTAG
>Ga0193742_1000668_pt1 | contig 22175 bp, 18 predicted proteins | sample L2c1metaG_FD_165511 | JGI IMG/M metagenome (GOLD analysis project Ga0193742, IMG submission 165511) | Soil microbial communities from a riparian zone of the East river system, Colorado, United States - L2c1 | ecosystem: Environmental > Terrestrial > Soil > Riparian zone | place: USA: East River... | reverse complement strand
GGCTGTGTCTACGCCCTCGTCCTCGCGATCTTTCTTCGCGATCGCCGCGCCGAACGCTCCGATCTCACGGCAGCTCCTTCCTTGAGCCTGCGACAGGCCGCGGCGAAGATCTTTCTCACCCCCGGCTTCCGTCCCCTGCTTCTCGTCTTCGCCATCGCCTCCATCTGCGACTGGGCGATCTATACCTGGATGCCGCTCTATCTCTTCGAGAGCTTTCACTTCTCCCTGACCAAGGCCGGCTTCACCGCGACCTTCTACATGAAGGCTGGAGGATTTGCCGGGCTCCTCCTTGGAGGCTTCCTCGCGGACGCCTGGTTCCGTCGCTCCCCACACGGACACGTCTTTACCCAGACCAACGGTCTCCTGCTTGCAGCTCCGTTTCTCATCCTCAGCGGCCTCACCCATACCCCCGCCCTGCTCTATGTCGCGATGGTTCTCTTCGGACTCGGCAAGGGGATGTACGACGGCAACACGATGCCGGTCTTATGCGAAGGCATCAGCCCGCAACAGCGCGCGACCGCCTTCGGTATGCTCAACTTCGCCGGGACCTTCTGCGGAGGCATCGTCGCCGCCGGAGCAGGCGAGCTCAAGGGCCATCTCGGCCTGGGAGCAATCTTCAGCCTCTGTGGAGCGCTGTTGCTGTTCGCAGGGCTCCTCACCTTCCGCATCCGTATGCGTCCGATGCAAGCCGCTCTCTAAATCAGCGATGCTGCATACGGAGCGACTGCCACGATCCGTCGGCGGTCCATCCTCCATCCACGGTCAGCGTATGGCCATTGACGAAGCCGCTCTGTGCCGGATCGGCGAGAAAGAGCACCGCACGCGCAATGTCGTCCGGCGTAGCAAACCGCGCCATTGGAACGCGGTCGATGATGTCGTCATCCGTATAAGCGGCGCTTGCCTGGTCCACGTGGTCCATCTCGGTCTTTACCCAGCCAGGACAGACGGCATTGCAACGCACCCCACGCCCTCCCCACTCCGCAGCAAGCGTGCGTGTGAGACCGATGAGGCCGTGTTTCGAGGCGTTGTAAGCGCTGCGGTCTCCGATTCCCGTAAGCCCAGCGATGGACGCGATGTTGACGATGCTCCCCAACCGCTGCTCCAGCATCATGGCTCCGAAGCCACAGGCCAGCAGGAAGGGAGCAACCAGGTTGACCTCGAGCACTCGGCGGAAGTCGCTGGCGCTGACGGTCTCGGCAGGCGCAATAAAGCTGATGCCGGCGTTGTTGACGAGGACGTCGGCGCGGCCCCATCGCTCACGCACTCTTTCGACGGACCTCTCCACAAAGGTCTCCTCCGTAATGTCGCCGATGAGTTCTTCCCTTTCGCCTGTCGCAGCGATCGCGTAGCAGGGTTGACGATCGATGAGCGCAAGAGAGTATCCGGCCTCGGCGAAGAGCTCGGCAGTGCGACGGCCGATGCCTTGCGCGGCTCCAGTGATGATCGCGACTTTCAGGTTTTCAGGTTCGAACGGCATGAAGACAGTCTACGGTTTCGGACCACGGGCGGAAGAGCTGCGCACCGCCCCTTTCCCGCCGAAACCCCTTGGGGAATAGAGAGTATAGTCACAGCAGAAGCATCTTTTCTCGCCTCCAGCGTTCAAAGCTTAGCTCCTGACGAGTGTCTTTCAAGCACACAACCGTATCTCAGGAGTTCCCCATGAGCTTTCTAAGAAGCACCGATGTCAAAAAGCATCTTGGCCGTTCCGTGCCGCGGTTTGTCTCTCAGCCTGTAGAGGATCATCTTTCTCCGGATGAGACCACTGCAACTCCAATTCAAAAGGAAGAGCCCACCGAGCTCAACGTAACGACTGGCATTCCGGCGAAATCAGATGTTCTGTGAGTCCGCTGGCAGTGCTTCCTGGCGGGCAGTGTCCCAAGGGAAACACATCTAAGCCAACGAGGGCCCGGCAAGGGATCGCTGTCCGCATGGACTGCTCTCCAGAGGGAGCTAGATGATTCTCAAACAGTCCGCCCCAAACTGGTCCGGCAAGATAACGCGTATCTTGTGGGCAAAACCAGAGTGTCCCATGTGCACCTCCATCGAATTTCGTAGATCGCCTCCTCGATCCACGGATGCGATGCTGCGACTGGTGAACCTCGTTCCACTTCAATGTACGAATTGTTGGAGATATTTTTACTGGATGCGACGGGACAAAACACGTACGTCACTGGCCGATCGACCCGAGTGGCTGAATTGAAAGTGAGTTAAAAGTGCCGCTGAACTACAGCATCGTGCAACAGACAACCGATCAGTTGAAGGAGACCGAAAACTCTCCGTCTGTAAGCATGTGGCCTTACCTGGTCAACTCGGCTCAGACGCAGCTGATCAATCAGATCAGTATCTACGCGGAGGCAGGGGATACCGCAGACCGGGCCCGTGTGTTGTATATGAATGAAACTGCACTCCAGATATGGAAGAAGATGGACAGGGCTGCGGGATCGGTGGGCGAGGTTCATCGTCCGCCGAAGTCTGCTCTTCTGCTTTTCGGCATGCCATTCAGCGAATAGCGGCGCGTAAAGGTCTATTCGCTCGACTCACATCTTCATCGATGCAGAAGCCCCTGCGCGGCGACGGTTATCGTCATCGCGCACAGGGTTTGGGTTCTGCAACAGGTTTAATACTCCGGGAGGATGGGGAACGGCTCCGCTCTGCCCAACTGTTCGTTGGGTAAAAACGCCGGACGGCGCACCGGAGACGCAAATACGGGTTCCCACGCCGGTGAGAGCAGTTCCGGCATCGGCTTCGCCTGAAACAGCTTCTTGCACTGACGGGCCGTCCATCGCGCCGAAGCCTTCGATTTCTTTCTGCGGGCGCTGTCGGTCGAGATCCCGGTTCCTGCATACATCTGCCGGTAGAGCTTCGACAGGAAGATGAAGGCGACGCGGGATCGCAGGGTGGGAGTGCAGGCGGAACGCTGCCAGATGGCTTCCCAGTTGTAAAACCTGTCCCAGACCTTCTGCGTGCGGTCGCGAATCTCATCCGAGCTCATCGACGGGTGCGGGGTGAACATCTTCGGACGAACGGCGGTAGGGATCAGCCAGTAGCGTGTGATCGGCACATCATCGACGAAGCTGGGATGGCTCTCCTGCTCCTTTTCCCAGCGGCCGAAATCCACAGTCCCAGGAAACGGCGTCATCATTACAAACTGCGCGAAGGTCACTCCTGCTTTAAGCGCCATCTCTACCGTGGCATCGAAGGTCACAGGCTTATCCGTAGGCAGGCCGAAGATAAAGGACCCGAGAACATGCACGCCATGTTCCTTGAAGGTCTGCAGCTGCTTCGCAAGGGCGTCGCCGGAGTAGTTGAAGTCCTTGTAGACCGACTTGAGTCCTTCAGGCGTCACCGCCTCGACTCCTACCAGCGCACCTTTGATATTGGCCTTCCGCATGGCATCCAGATATTCGCCATCCTCTCCGGCTTCCATCGTGATCTGCGTGAAGAAGACCATGTCCGTGGGCAGCTTGGCCAGCTCTTCCATCAACCGAAAGCGCTCAGCGCGAATCGCAGTGAGCTCTTCCAGCTTGGCCACGTTGTTCTGCTGATGAGCCAGGCGCAGATCGGTCAACGTAACCGGATAGAAGTTGTCGTCGGCCAGGGCAATGAAGCGAAACCCAATTCTCCGCAGGGCGATGATCTCGTCGATCACGCTCTGAAATCCGCGCTGTCGCGGCTTCTGTCCGTCGGTCCGCCAGACGCTGCAGAACGAGCAGTGCTTCGGGCAGCCCCGGATGGTCTGGACCGACGCCCACATGTATTTGGAAGTCTGCATCAGGTCCCAACGCGCCGCCAGAAATTCATTTCCCTGAATTCTGCCGCCCTCGTAGATCTTGTGGGGCGTGCCGGCGATGCAATCATGGACGACCTGGCCCCAGGCGATGTCTCCATCCCCCTTCACGATCGCGTGGGCCTGACCGCGCTCCAACGCTTCCTCGGGAAAGAGCGTGGCATGAATGCCGCCATAAATGACCCACGCGCCGCGCTCGCGCGCCATCCTGCCGACCTCATATCCACGAAGCGCATTTCCGGTGTGGACGCTGATGCCGACGATGTCTCCCGGCAGGATGCTCTCCGGCACAACCTGTTCCAGGGATTCATCCACAAGGATGGGATCGCCGACCGACTGCGGCGTCGCTGCCGCGAGAACAAAGAGCCATCTTGGAGTAATTACTGCAGTGCCAAAGGAATTGTCGCTTGGATTAACGAGATGAACGCTCAACGAAACCTAACTTTCCTCTTACGGGTACGGGGGCTCCAGAGAGGCTCAACGTTGTTGGGCGGAAAGATGCCGGAGTTAGTTCTGGCGGCCGCCAAAAACAAGCTTTTCTGCCGGACTATGTTGTCTATCATACATAACGTTGTCTATCATACATAACGCGAGCGGTTATCGTGCATAAATTTGCCGTTAAGCGCGCCATGTCTTTTTACAATAATTACTTACGAGGCATTTCCTCGGTCCGGGGATAGCGGGCCTCGACTACGGTCGAAATTCCACCGCGAGGGCGGAAATCGCCGACAACAATCGCCCAGACGGGATCGGTTGCCTTCACCACATCATCCAGAACCTGGTTGACAATATTCTCCTGGAAGATGCCAAGGTTGCGGTAACAAAAGAGATATTCCTTGAGTGACTTCAGCTCCATGCAGTGCTCCCGCGGCATGTAGCGGATGGTGAGGCGGCCGAAGTCGGGAAGTCCGGTCTTCGGGCAGACACTGGTGAACTCAGGGTCGTCGATCAGAATCTCATACGCCTTGAACTGGTTCTGCCAGGTCTCAATCTCAGGAAACTTTGTGTCGAGGCCGGCGGCGGCGTGATCGTCCGTGTAGCCGGTCGTGTACTTGGTCGTCATAAACCCATTTTATCGGGTTTTTGAAGAATGCCTCGCGACATCATGCGGGAACGCGGCGGGGAGATTTCGCGTCCTACACAGACAGAAGTCCTCCGGTTCGCGGAGATCTTCAGGATTCAAAGGAGCAATCGATTGAGTGACATCAACGGCAAATCTGAGGCGATGATGGCGATTCCGGACGACGAGCTGCAGCGCAGGCTGGTCATCGCGAAGCCCGAGGAGATAACCCACATTGGGCTGGTGGGGGACACGTATACGATCTTGCTCCGCGGCGCGGACACGGCAGGACGCTACTGCTTGATCGACATGCATGTGCCGCCGGGAGGCGGGCCGCCGCCGCACCGGCACGACTTCGAGGAGACCTTCTCTGTGCTGGAGGGCGAGGTGGAGATGACCTTTCGCGGAGAAAAGGCGATCGCCAAGGCCGGCGAGACGGTCCATATTCCCGCGGGTGCACCTCACCAGTTCCATAATGTTTCGGGTAAAGCGGCCCGGCTGCTCTGCATCTGCGCGCCGGCAGGACAGGAGAGATTCTTCGAAGAGGTCGGGGTTCGGGTCTCAACGAGGACAACGCCTCCGCCGGAGATGGATGCAGCGACAGTGGGGGCATTCAGGAAGAAGGCTGAGGATCTGGCCCCGAAGTACCGGACGGAGTTGCTGAGGGAGGCTTGACCGGGCTAAAACAATCTACTTACTGCTGAGCTTCAGAAAACCACTCAAGCCGGCCGAAAGTGGAACTGCGGCGAAATCTAAGTGGATAACCCGGCGATGTCCAGGGACCTGCGGACGGGGAAGATGCATGCAAGAGGAGTGGCCGCATCAGCAAAGCTCCACCAAGCGCAACGCCGCAAACTCGATCAGGTAATACCCTTTGGATGGCGGAAATGTGTTTTTCCGCAATTCAACCTGACGATGAGATCCAGGAATCACTCTCAGCGCTCCGTTCTTCTCGGAACAATCGTCAAGATGGAGACGGACGGAAAGCATAATTTCCAAAATAGACGCTGGCGGTTGAACGTGCGGCACGTCAGCTTTGATGGACCAGGGTCCGTAGCCATCCATTTCAACTTTTTCTTGTACGGCGATCGTCACATCTTGATCCGATGAGCCCAAGATGTCATCCACGATCTCAAGCCTTGGACTGCGCAAGGACCTGTACAGGATAAGGCTCTGAGAACCAGAAGGAGTGCGGAGTGGAGCCGTGGAGCTGATAGTGCTCGAGGCGCTGGCGACCCTCGGTGACGGTAGGTGCGTGACCGGCCGGGATCCACCAAAGGCAGTAGTGAGGTTTGTCCATCTTTTCGAACCAGGAGCGACGCTGCTTGAAGATCTCGAGGTGGCGTGAGCGGTAGATGTAATCCTTCAGGGTGTCGAGGGAGACCCAGACACTCATGTTGACGATGACGAAGGGGTCTTCGCTATAGGCGATGTCCGTGGCATTGCCCTCGGGAGACTTAAGCCGCCAGATGAAGCCGGGGCTCTGCTCGGCGAGGGCGTTGATGGGATCGAGTTCGCGAACGAAGTCGGCGATGCGAGGGTCGTCGATGGGGTGGAGCAGCCGTGCGATGTTGATCTGGGCGAGGTGGTGGTCGGGCATACGCTAAGTCCTGCCGATGAGATGGCAGGACTTAGCGCTGGTTGCTTTTTTTCGGGTGCAGGGAAAGACTTAGTCGCGACGCCCCAGAGTCGGACGATCATCCGTGTTCGAAGGATTGCTGGGGTTGTTCGGGTTTGCGGGGTCGTTGCTTCCCCCGCCCACTCGCCGCAGCGTAGGCCGGTTGCCGTCCTTCTTGTCGTTGAGCTTGCGCTTGTTCTCGAGGCGTGCGAGGCGGGCCTTGACGTCGTCGAACTCGCTGGTGGAGACCATGTAGTCGGGCCGCGCCGGCATGATAGTGGCGATCTCCTCCTCCGAGCGGCCGATACGGTCGGGGGTCTGGGGATGGTCGGAGAAGACCTTGGAGAGGGTCCCGGGCTTGTGCTTCTCAAGGGCCGAGATCTTCTCGAAGAACTGGATGAAGGCCTGGGGGTCGTAGCCGGCCTTGTACATGTACTGGAGACCTAGCCAGTCGGCCTCAGATTCGTCGACACGGGAGAACTTGAGGAAGGCGATGGGAATGGCGAGCTGGGTGGCCTGGTAGATGCCGTAGCCGGTCCAGGAGCCTGAGGTGAAGATGATGAGCGGGATGGAGCCGATCTGCGCCATGTTCATCTTGGTCATCTGGCGGGCGGCGTGGTGAGCGCAGACGTGGGCGGTCTCGTGCGCCATGACGCCCGCAAGCTCGGCCTCCTCATCGGCGGCCATGATGAGGCCCGAGTTGACGTAGAAGAAGCCGCCAGGCAAAGCCATGGCGTTGATCTCATCCGAGTCGATGACCTTGATGGTGAAGGGAACCTTGCAGTCGGAGTTCTTTACGATGTTCTGGCCGACGCGGTTGATGTACTCGTTGATGACCGGATCGGTGACCATGTGGGCCGACTTTTCGATCTCCATCGAGTAGCCCTTGCCGGTACGGATCTCCCAGTCGGTGGAGTACCAATTTCCAAGGCCGCGGCCGCCGATGTTCCGGGTTCCAATGGAGTTGACGTCATCCTCACTGCCGGCCTTGATGTGGGGGTCCAGAGCCTCTCCCGGCGATGGCAGCGAATCAGCCTTCTTGCTCGCCTCGTCCTTCGCGGTCTTATCTTCAGCGGGAGTCGCGGTCGTGCTGCTGGGAACCGGCTTCGACTGCCCAGGAGGCGTCGGCGTGGACGGCCGCGTAGACGAGGGTTGCGTGGACGATGGCGGCGTCTGGGGAGTGCTCTGCCCGTAGGAGACGGTGGAGAAAGCTAGAAAGGCGGCCAGACCGAGGTGCGTTGCGGAACGCATGGGAAGTCTCCTGTGGAGCCGCTTCCTAGGCTTGTGGGGCGGACGCAGCTCTGCACTCTTTAGACGTAGTATGCGCCTGAAAGTTACGGTACGGCAAACAGGTGGCGGTCAAGGAGCTGCCAGCAGATCAAAGAAGAAGGCCCTCACTTCGAGCGCCTTCTTCTATGAGCGAAAGGAGATGCCACGGCTTAGGCGTTGAACAGTCTCCGCCGAACGAAGCCGGCAGCTCCCAGGATGCCTGTCCCGAGCAAGGCCAGAGAAGACGGCTCCGGGACGGCCGGAGTCGAAGCAGGGGTATTGATTCCCGACAAGCCCGTGTTACCGCCAGCGTTCATGATGTCCGCAACAAAGAAGTAGCCGCTGCTGTTGGCGATGAAGTCGCTGGAGGCGATTCCGGTGGCATCGTGAATGGTGAAGACAAGGGGTCCGTCGTTATGCTTGCTGGCTCCCGGACCTGGATTGTCGATGAAGTAGTCGAACGTTCCGAGGCTCGGTCCATTGGTGCCAGTAGAGGTCAGATGGACGTTGCTGAGAGCCCATGGACCGCTGATGCTGGTGACCGAGATGGTGGGATCTCCCTCGAGATTGAACGCGAATCCAGGATGATTGCCTGAACCTGTGCTCACGAAGTATTGAGCCCCCGTCGTGAGGGAGACGGTGACTTCCATGTTTGTGGAGTCGACCTGGTGGAGGTTAACGTCAAAGCAGCAGAGACCGGCCTGGGAGCCTGTGAAGAGAGTGTCCGCTTTCGCAGCCGAGACGGTGAGACATGTCACGGCGAAAGCGAGGACAAGAAGAGACATGGATCTAACGCGCATGGTAAGCCCTTTTCGAGATCCGTTTTTATTGTTTTATTGAACGGATATTCTATCCATGAGCATTCGAATGACCATCCTGCAAGGATTATGGTTGTCTCCCTAAACGATAGGGGAAGAACTACTTACTTCTTTTTCGTCATTACGGATTTTTGCAGTCCGATAGGAAAAAGACTTCCCACTGAGGCGACTCCAATTCCCTTTTGCACGGGTAATCAGTTCCTTTTGAAGGAAATGACCTACCAGCTTGAGTAGGTGGTCCCGTCCGAGGCGACCTCCTGGGCTCCCGAGTGGACATCATTGATCCCGGCGTCCGTCTGATCGATGCTCTGAAGGGTATCGTCCTGGGCTGGAACCCAGGTATCGGTACGATGCGTGAAGGGATCGAGGGGCATGGTCTTGACGTAACCGGACTGGACGAGATCGTCGAGGCTCTGGGGAGCCTTCTGCTTGTCGACCGTGTAGGAATCGATGGCCGAGCGCAAGGTACGGAGATCTTCCCGGAGGACGGCCTCGCGGGCATGGCGCACGCTCTGGACGTACATCGGGACGGCGATGGCGGCGAGCAGGCCGATGATGACCATGACGATCATCAGCTCGATCAGGGTAAAACCGGAGGCAGATCCCTCCCCCTGCTGAGAGCCGCGGCCGCGCCAGGAGGGTAACCGGCAAAGTCGAGTTTGGTGGTTAGCTACCATGAAGCGTATTTTGAACCGTCCAGGGCCGTTCCCGTGCTCTTGGAATGTACATCGAAGACGTTCTGGCCGCCGAAGGAGTCCGAGTCGGGGTCATCCTGATTGGAACGCAATCCCCACTCACTGTCACCCGTCATCGGATCGACCGGGATGCGCCGGAGAAACCGCACTTTCTTGCTTTGAACTTCGACGCCATCCACAAGTGTCTGCAGATCCGGCGGATAGCCGAGGGAATCGGCCTTGATCTGAAAGGCTCCCTTGTCAGCGGCATCCTTGTAGCGGTCGATCGCTGTGCGCATCTCCCATAAGTCCTGGCGAAGCTGGTGCTCCTTTTCGCGCCGGACCTGGAAACGCGCGATCGGAACGGCTGCGGTGGCCAGGATCGAAAGGATCGTCACGACGATGATCAACTCCACCAGAGTGAGTCCGGCTTCGGGATCGGTCACGCCATGGTTCACCTTAGAGGCGACCTGGAACCCCCGCAGAGACGAGACCTCCGGTTCTATGTCGGCATGAAAAACACAGGAACGGAAGATGCCCGGAGCAACGGGCCGTCCAGGCGCCGAGTAATTGCTGCCAATCACTTCACATGCACCACGGACTGGGAGCCGACGGCCGGAAGGTTTGCCTGCGTGCTGTTCCGCGCACCCACCTTCACGAGGGAGAGATTGGAATCTCCCGCCGCGACCGCCTTGAAGGTCAGCATGGCAACGCTTCCCTGCCCGCTGACCCCCTGCACATTGGGCGGCCGCGAGGTGGAGATCGTCACCAGGCCATTGCCCTCGTCCCGATGGACGATCGAGACCGGCTGACCGTCGCGGCTGAGCAGGCTTCCCGCGTCCACATTGACCAGCTGCAAGACCGCCGGGTTGAACTGAAGCTGGAGAGGAACCGCGAACAGGTCCTTCGCCTCCGCTGCATTGACCGCGACCTGGAAGGTGCTTCCTATGGCCTGGGTTCCCGCCGGAGGCGCGACCGTGAGACTTATCGGAGGACCGGCAGGCGCAGCCGGCTGCGGGTTCGTGACTGCAGGCGCGGGTGTGCTTGGGAGCAGCCCTGGATCCGGAGGCGGCTTCGGAGGCTGTGCCTGCTGCATCAACTGTTGTGCAGCGGCCGAGGCGGCGTTTGCAGCCGTCGAGGGCTGGCCAATCGGTCTCTGTCTAGGCGTCGTAACCTCGTCATACTGGCCCGTAAGCGACGGATCATGACGAAGCTCGAACGAGGTGCTGGTCCCGGTGTCGATGGCCCTGCGATTAAGACGCGTAAGGATAGATTCGCGGACGACATGAGGGATGAGAAGGAAGACGATCTCGTTTTCCTGGACCTCACGTGAGTTGGAGGCGAAGAAGTATTTGAACAGCGGAAGCTCGCTCAAACCGGGTGTCCCGTTCAGGGCGCGGGTGTCCGTCTTGCTTACAAGGCCTGCCAGAATGCTGGGCTCGCCTTCCTTGAGCTGAATCGTCTGCTCGACGACGTTCTGTCCGATGACAGGCTCGACGACGCCGGAGATGGTCACCTGGCTCTGTTGGGAGGAGACCTCCATATGCATCTTGAGGCCGACATCACGGTTGTAGTGAACCGTGGGGGTGACTTCGATCTTCACGCCGACATCGATATAGGTGAACTGGGTCTGCACACCGATGCTGCCGACTCCGGTCGCGACACCCGCGTTATAAGAGCCCGTCGCGATGGGAATCTTCGATCCGATGGTGATCGTAGCCTTCTGGCCATCGGTGGCGCGGACCCGGGGATTCTGCAGGATGCGCGTGTCGCTATCGGTCAACAAAGCATCGAGAGTTCCCGCAGGGATGGTGACTCCAAAGTTGTTGGCGTTGAGATTCGCCAGCGTGTTGAGAGTGAAGGTGGAAGGAGGCGTGGTGGTTCCGGTACCGGTGGAAGTGGAGGTGCTGGTCGTGGTCGTGTTCGGGTTGGCCTGCGGGGTAATGGTTACCTGCTGCGGCAGCGTGATACCAAGCTTGCGCATCTTGTCGCGGTTCACCTGGAGGATCGCCACGTCAACTACAACCTCCGGACGCGCACGGTCCACGTCATTGATCAGTTTTTGCGCCAGCAGGAGCTGGTCGGGGGTGGAGCGCAGAACGATGGCGTTCTGACTGGGAATCAGCGTGATCTTCGAGCTGGGATCGAGCAGATTGCGAAGCGCGGTCAAGACCTCGTTGGCATCGGCCTGCTGACTGGCGTTGGTCAGATAGAAGGTCTGAACCGCCAGCTCGTCGAGGTCACGGCGCTTGGTGGGATTATTCTGCGCCACGAAGATCGTGTTGGAGGTCACAGGCCTGTAGAACGTCCCGGAGAGAGTTCCGACGATACGCAGGGCATCGGCAAGCGAGACGTTGGTCAGGTCGACAGGAACACGCTTGGAGGTGTAGTCGGGGTCAAAGATCACGTTGAGGCCGGCCATCTTTCCGATGGCCTGGTAGATGTTCTTGACGTCCTCGACCGCGCGGAACGTAATGGGGTCGTTCGAGACCGGCTTAAGACCGATCGGCCCTGCGACTGTGCTGATGCCCGCATCATCCTCACTTACAGGCGGAGGCGGGGGTGCGGTGGAAGACTGCGCGGCGATCTCATGGTTAACCTGGTCCATCTCCTGCTGCGCCGTCTGATTACCGCCGTCGATCGCAAGGGCGCGAGTGAACTCCAGGAGAGCACCCTGGAGATCCCCATTCTGACGAAGGACGCGGCCCCGATCGACATGGCTCACCGAAGCCTGGAAGCGCATCAGCTCAAAGTGCGCCTTGTAACGGAGATCCTTGGGCTTCTTGAGCGAAGCCTGGCGATAATCCTCAAAAGCCCCGTCGTAGTCGTGACGCGCCTCGGCATCCTGCCCGCGTTTGTCTAAGGTTTTTGCGGATTGTGCGTGAGCCGCGGATCCGCTGAAGATCGCAAAGAGAAGAGCCGCGATCGCCTGGAGGGCGCCCGAGGCGAGCCTGGAGTGAGAGGGGGAGTTCTTGCCGCGGCCCATGCTGCGTTTGTCTGCGTCCTTTACACCGTTAAGAGTGAGGCGTCTGCCGGAGTACACGCCTGCCCCTGGGTTTTCGCAGGAGAGGACGCTGCCTGAGGAGGCGTTCCCTGCCAGGCTCTTGCGCTCTGGTGAGTATAGCATTCGGGACAACAATTCCTTATGTATGGAGCAGATCAGGCTTAAGCCGTTTCCTCGGCGTTTCGGCACGCGACAACGGGAAGTATTTGAAGAGTATGACTCTAAATGAGTCGTTGAGAGTTAGACGAACATGGAGCTCGCGGGTGAGACGGCATTTTTGACATCTTAGAATCGCCCTCCCGGCCATGTTAAAATCAAAGATTCATGCCTCGTTCCCTGTCCAATCCGACTGCGGCCTACCAGCCGAAGGCCGCTGCCGCAGCCAAGCCGAAGGATCGCGATCCCGTGGCCGCAGGTCAGCGGGATGCTTCGTTCAATCGGGCTGCGAGTCATAACTACTTCCTGACGGACAGGTTCGAGGCAGGAGTCGCGTTGCGGGGGACCGAGGTCAAGTCCATCCGGGAGGGCAAAGCCAACCTGAAGGACTCCTACGGCCTGTTAAAAGACGGCGAATGCTTTTTGCTGAACGCGCACATCGGCCCCTTCTCGCACGGCAACGCGATGAATCACGATTCCTTGCGCACGCGAAAGTTACTGTTAAACAAGCAGGAGTTGCGAAAGCTGGAAGCCTTAACCCGTCAGAAAGGCTTTACGCTCATTCCCACCCGGCTCTACTTCCGCAACGGACGCGTGAAGTGCGAGCTCGCTCTGGCAAAGGGCAAGCAGGACTGGGACAAACGCGAGACCGAACGCAGGCGCGAGGCCGATAAGGAAGCTCGCGCGGCGGTAGCGCGGAGCCAGCGAAGTTAAATCTTAGTCATTTCAATCGTCCGGTAATGTCGAATCCAACCTCTCTGATTTTTTGCCTCTTCTGTGGTGGAGCAGCGGCTTCCGCTCGCGCTAGGATAGGTAGCTATGGATACGAAGCTTTTATTTCAGGACGCGGCCGGATTTGCGACGCCGCTGCTGGCGGTGCTCGCCGTCGACATCGCGATAGGGAAAGACGCCGACCCGCTGATCGCCCTGCTTACGACCTCCGATGCGATCACAGAGGCGGCGGCGGCGGTCATTGCCTCGGGCGAGTTCAAGGGCACGCTGGGGGAGCAGGTTCTTCTGCATGCACCGAACGGGCTGAAGGCCGAGCGGCTGCTGATCGTCGGCCTGGGCAAAGCAAAGACCTTGTCGGTGGATGAGGTCCGCAAGGGCGCGGGAGCGGCAGTCCGGTATGCCAAGCCACGCGGTCTGCGCCAGGTCGCGATTGCGTTTCCTGAAGACCACGCGCTCTCTGACGAACATCTCGAAAACCTTCCCTGCACTCTGCTCTGCCGGGCTCTAGTGGAAGGCGCGATCATCGCCGAGCCGGACTGGGACACCTATAAGAGCGACCGCGAGGACTGTGAGATCGATGGTCTGACCGTCATCTCTCCCGAGAGCGAAGATTCGACCACGCGGGAGATCCAGGCAGGCTTCGACGAGGGCCGGATCATCGCCGAGTCGCAGAACTTCGCGCGATCCCTGGTCAACGAGCCTGGCAACGTCCTCACCCCGACTGAGCTGGGAAAGCGGGCGGCGGCGATGTGCTCGGAGATGGGCCTGAAGTGCGAGGTCCACTCCACCGCGAAGCTTGAGGAGCTGAAGATGGGAGCCTTCGCGGCAGTTGCAAAGGGCTCGGCACAGCCTCCGGCGCTGGTAGTGATGACCTATGAACCGAAGCTCGCGAAGGGTAAATCTCTGCCGGAGAATGCGCCCGTGCTCGGCCTGGTCGGCAAGGGCATCACCTTCGATACCGGCGGCATCTCTCTGAAGTCGGCCGACGGCATGGAGAAGATGAAGTACGACATGGCCGGAGCCGCGGCGATGATCGGGGCGATGCGCGCGATCGCGCAGTTGAAGCCCGCGGTGAAGGTCATCGGGATCGTCTGCTCGGCTGAGAACATGCCCAGCGGGACAGCATACAAGCCGGGGGATGTGATCACGGCGATGTCGGGAAAGACCATCGAGGTTCTCAACACCGATGCAGAGGGGCGCATGGTGCTGGCCGACGGTCTGCACTATGCCAAAACGCTGGGTTGCACCCACCTGATCAACGCCGCAACTCTTACCGGAGCCTGCGTGGTGGCTCTGGGGATGATTAACGCCGGCATCTTCTCGAACGACGATGCAACCTACGAGCAGTTCGCGAAGGGGACACGGATCTCAGGCGAGAAGTTCTGGCGGCTTCCCTGCACCGATGACTATAAAGACCAGATCAAGAGCCAGATCGCGGACATCATGAACACCGGCGGAAGCCGCTGGGGAGGCGCGACCTCGGCAGCGATGTTTCTGAAAGAGTTCGCCGACGAGACGCCGTGGATTCACCTCGACATTGCAGGCTGCGCCTGGAACGAGGAGGCGAAGCCATGGCATCCGAAGGGGCCGAGCGGAGTTGCGGTCCGGTCGGTGATCGAGTGGGTCAAGAGCTACTCGGCTTAGTTTGCCGGTTGGGGAGAGGGATTTTGCTTGTGCCCCCTCCCCTGCTTTGAAGACAAAGTCTCTTTTTCTTTTACTTGCGAGAGACCCTCTCTGTAAAGTCTTCTAAATAAAATACTTCCTTGTAAAGTCTTGAATAGGAAGGGCTTAACTCTGAGGGTTTAACCCGGGTTAAAGGCGATTCTTCAGGGTGTGTTCCTTCCCTGGAGCAAAATTCGGTTGGATGGATGCCTCAGCCAGAACCCTCGAGGGTGAGAGCGAAATACAGGGATTCTTCGCTTCGCTCAGAATGACGGCGTAACTTCATCCTCGGCTCAGCTCACTTTGTCCTCGGCTTAGCTCACTTCGTCTTCGGCTTAGCTCACATCGTCTTCGGCTCAGCTCACTTTGTCCTCGGCGGAACGACGGCGTAACTTCGTCCCGGCCCAGGAGGACGGAGGATAGCTTCTTAAATTTTAGATTTAAGAGAAAAGCCCCGGATCTTTGTCCGGGGCTTTCTTTTGCTGCTTCAATTCTATCAGATGGGTGGAGACGAATCGGCACTGTGTATGCTGATTGGTTTGTTCGGTTTAGGTCATTTCGGGACTTGACAGGCTTCCGCCGGTCTCCGCCCTCACGCCGCAGCGTGGTGCGAAGAGGCGCGGCTGAACAGGTTGATGATGGCCTTGTTGTAGGCCGGGATGTCGTCAGGCTTGCGGCTGGTGACGAGGCCCTTGTCCTCCACGACCTCGCGGTCGACCCACTCCGCTCCCGCGTTACGGAGATCGGCCTGGAGGGATGGCCATGAGGTCATGGTGTGGCCGCGGACTCCATCGGCGTTGATGAGGGTCCAGGCGGCATGACAGATCGCCGCAATCGGTTTTCCTTCCTGGATGAAGCTGCGGACGAACTCGATCGCCTGCGGCTCCAGCCGGAGATAGTCGGGGTTCATGACGCCACCGGGAAGATGGATTGCGTCGTAGTCTCCGCTCTTGGCCTGGGCGAGCACGATGTCGACATTAATCTCGTCGCCCCAGTCGGTCATATCCCACGCCTTGATCTTTCCGGACTTGATGCCCGACTGCGGCGCGATCACATCGACGGTCGCTCCCGCGTCCTCAAGAGCCTTTTTGGGTTTCGTAAGCTCCACCTCTTCAACTCCCCTGGTGGCGAGGATCGCGATGCGGCGACCCTTGAGCTTGTTGCGTTCTTCGCTGTTGAACATGGCTGTCCCTCTCCTTCACCGTCCGGACGCAGCGAACGCTCCGGACCGAATTAGCAAGATGAGATTCGCCGTCGAGCACAGCCGTTGTCCTCAAAGCTGTGGACAAACCATCCTCCAGGCTGTATCGACAAATTCAAATCCGCAATCTTTGAGGAAAAGAGGATGGCCTGCCGGCTGGGCCCACTTCGCGGTCGGCGGTCACTTCGTGACTTGTGTACTCCCTTCGGGTCGCGGCTCCCGTTGGTCGCTTGGGAGATTCTCGCACCGACCAGCGGGAGGCCCAGGCGAAGCCGGTATACACGTCACGAAGTGACCGCCGACCGCGCAGGGCGCCATCCCATTCCGACCTTGATCTTTCTCATTCCAGCCGAGAATTGATCCGGTGGAACGATAAGGCTTACGATGACACGTTCTCTTTCGGGCATCCCATAGAAGCTTCCAGGATGCACGATCACATTGTGCTGCAGCAGATCCTCTGCACCTATCCCGATTCTGGGCAGGCGAATCACCGCGCTCCATCCGGCATCCAACCTGAGAGCCTCAATCCCATTAAGCCTTATTTCATTTATATTTGCCGACGTTCTTTGAAGTATTTGTTGCTGAATCTTCCACCGCCCTTCGAGCCAGCGTGGAAGAGCCCATTGCGCGGGGGCGTTCATGGAGAGGAAGGTATCGGCGATGATTTCGAGCCGCGACAGCGCCTCCCTGCGGTCCTGTTCCTCCGCAAAGGCTGCCATCCAGCCCACTTTCATCTGCGGCAGGCCGGCGATCTTGCTCATGCCGCTCAGGACGAACGTCGGAACGGGATGCGGTCCGCAGGCGAAGCTCTTGAGAGATGCGTCCCCCAGGGGATAGTCAAGAAAGACCTCGTCGACGATCAGGGCGAGTCTGTATCGCAGACAGAGCTCTTCGAGCCGAGCGCGCTCGGCTGCACAGGTCCCATGGCCGGTAGGGTTGTTGGGGTGCACCAGCACGATGGCCCTGGTACGCGGTCCGATCTTTCGCTCGAGCTCGGCAAAGTCGATCCACCATCCGAAGTCGTAGAAGAGAGGGTAGGGCCGGAGGCGCACATCTTCGAGCTCGGCGAGAAACTCGAAGAGCGGATAGCTCGGCTGCGCCACCAGCACCTCGTCTCCGGCATCGCAGAGCAGGCGAAAGAGATAGCCGTATCCCTCGCTGGTGCTCGTGGTCAGGACGAGGGCGTCGGGGTCGACCTCGGCTCCGTGGCCGGCGTAGTAGGCTGCTACGGCCTCGCGGGCGGAGCGCATTCCGCGAGGGTCAGGATCATAGACCAGGGCGCGCGCATCGCTCAAGGGAGCGAGAATGTCCTCGGGATCGTAGTCGAATCCGCAGACGGTGGGATTCGAGAGGGTCAGATCGACGAGGTTGCGACCCTCGGTCCTTGCACGCCGGATCGCTTCGGCGAAGGGACTCTCGCCGAGGTCCCATCCAGTGCGGGATGAAAATCGCTGACTCACACTTTCATGCTAATGGCTTTGCCATCCAGCTCCCCTACAATGGACTTATTCATGAATTCCATTGAGGCAGTTCTCTTCGACTACGGCATGGTTCTCTCCGCTCCTCCCGACCCCGCAGCGTGGCAGCGGATGCGAGAGATTTCGGGCTTCGAGGAGGGGACGCTCGAACGCGGCTACTGGGCTCCCCGGCACGCCTACGATCGCGGCGACCTCACGGGCCTGGAGTACTGGGAGAAGGTCGCAGCCAGCGGCGGGATCTCCTTCACCCACAAGCAGGTGACGGAGCTGATTGCAGCCGATGTCGATCTCTGGACCCGGTTGAACGCCCCCATGCTCGAATGGGCACAGAGTCTGCAGCGTGCGGGAGTCCGTACCGGCATTCTGTCTAACATCGGCGATGCCATGACGGACGGTCTACTCAAAAAGTTCGAATGGATCAACGGATTCCATCACTGCACCTGGTCCTATCGCCTGCGCGTGGCCAAGCCCGAAGCGCAGATCTACAGGGCCGCCGCCGAGGGGCTGGAGACACCGCCGGAGAAGATTCTGTTTCTCGATGACAAGATCGAAAACATCGAGGCGGCGCGCTCCACCGGAATGCAGGCGATCCAGTACGGCGATCATGAGACGTTCAAGCGCGAGATGGAGGACCGGGGCTTCGGGGCTCTGCTGCGACCGTCGCCGCCGATACAGTAACGTAACTGCGGCCCTCTGACTTCCCATTTTGGGAATCGCATGTGACCTTTGTACACATAGCATCCACCAAATCACTCAAGCTGCATTTATCCATGGATATTGAGGGCGGGCTGCCAGCAGAGCTGTCACCGCAGCCACATAACCATGAAGCGATCTCTCGGGCTCCTGAACCTTTTTGCGCTCCTCTACGGCCTGATGACGGCCGCAGTCCCGGCGTTGTTGGCGCAGAATGCGCAACACCTCGCGTTCGCAGGTCTGCGCGCGGTCGCGGGCAGAGGACAGTTCAACGCTGTGAAGAGTGACGCGGCGGGAGAGCTCTACCTTCTGCTCGACCAGAAGGACGGCGTTCGGGTTCTGAAGATGGATGCGAATGCCACCGAGGTGCTGGCCGAGGCCCATCTTGGAGCGCAGGGAGATATCGGCGTGGCGCTCGCGCTCGATCCAGCAGGGAACGTCTACGTGACGGGAACGACGGCTTCGGGGGCGCTGCCGACGACGGCAGGAGTTCCCTTCCCCTCTGCGGCGGACAGCTCCACAAACTCTTTCGTGGCAAAGTTCGATGCCGGACTGCACACCGTCTTCGTGACCTATGCGGGAAGCGGACGGATGGCGGCGACGGGAGTTGCGGTCACAGCGGATCGAGTCTTCATCACCGGGAGTATCTTTGCGGCCACGCTTCCGGTCACGCCTTCGGCGATTATCCAGATGCCGGCGTCGGGGAGCTCGGGTGGCAATGGCTTCGTGGAGTGCTTCCGTGCGGACGGGGCGTCGCTGTCTATGCAACGTATTTGAGCGGGCTCAATGGAGACACCAGTCCCACGTCCGTTGCGACGGACTCGGACGACCATGCTTATGTCGCCGGTTACACCACGTCCAGCGGCTATCCGACGGTCGCTGCGGTGGTGCCGGAGAGGATCGGTTCGGGCTCTGGATTTCTTACGAAGCTCACCCCGGCGGGCGATGGCATTGTCTTTTCGACATTCGTTCCGGGATCTGGCATCACCTCGCTTGCGCTGGAGGCCGCGAGCCAGACGCTTCTCTTCTCGGGAACGATCGCGCCGGGTGCATTTCCGATTGCGACGGTCACGGCTCCGATGGTCTCCACGGACTACCAGAGCGTGGTTCGGATGCCTCTCGACGGCAGCCGTGTGCTGGCCTCGACGCTGCTGGCCCCGGGCTCGCAATCGGTTGTCACTTCCGCACCCGATGGCGCGGTGTGGGCGGGGATGCCGCTTACGTCGCCGCTGCTGCCGCTGGCGGCGATCGCAAATACGGGAGGGACCGCTGCATTTCGCATCACGGCGCAGAACACGATCGACGAGAGTATCCGGTTCGGAGGCCCGAGCACGGAGTTTTCAAGCCTGCCCGTAGATCTCCTTTCGATTGCGGTGGACACCAGCGGCCAACCGGTCTTCGCTGGGAGTGCAGCGCCTACGACCAGCGCGAGTCTGCTGGCGACCCAGACGTACGATCTGCCGCTGCTGAGCCCGACGGCGGCACTTCCCTCCACGCTTCGCGATGCAGTGCTTGCTCCGGGAACGAACTGCGGAAGCCTGTGCGCGGGCTCGGCAGCCTATCTTGCCAAGCTCGATCTGAGCGGAGGAGCTGCGCTGGCATTGTCCACTGACGCTTCGCCGAACATCGTGCTGCGTAATCTCGGTTCAGTTACGGCGATGAACCTGCAGATCTCGGCTGCTGGTTTCACGATGACGCACGACTGCCCAACGGAGCTCGGCGCGGGGGCGGAGTGCGACATAGTTGTCAGCGGTGGACCGGGGAGCATCACCGTGCAGGGTGCGAATGCTGTTGTGCGAACGGTGAATCTTCCCGCCACGACGAGGCAGCCTTCGACCCTGGTGTACTCTCCGCGAGAGATCGACTTTGGCGCGGTCACCGCGCTGGACTCTCCGGTAGCCCGAACCGTCACGGTTACAAATCTCGGCGCGACAGTGCAGACGGGTGCGCTTCCGGTATCGTTTCCTTCCAATGCGAACTGGATGATTGCAACGTCAGGGGATTGCCCGGGATCTTCGGCTGCGCAGCCGCTGCAACCCGGCGCAAGCTGTCATCTGGTCCTCAGCGCCTCGATCTCATCCAGTGCGAGTGACGGTGTTGCACTCCAGAGTGCGTGGTCCTCGGGAGCGAGTTCGATCGCGCTGACTGGATTCACGGCGCTGTCGGCGATTCATCTCTCCGCGAGCGAGGTTGAGTTCGGCACGCAGTTCATGGGTGGTCTGCGCCTGCCGCGCTACCTCTATCTCTCGAACAACTCTTCCGCTGCGATTCAGCATGCGCCGGTTGTGCTTGCTTCCGGGTCGCCGTTTACGGTTGCGGACCGCTGCCCTACGCTTCTCGAGCCCCACACCGTCTGCCAGATCCAGATCGACTATGAATCGACGCGCGCCTCCGCCGATTCGGTGACGATCTCGCTCGATCAGGGCACGAGCGTGCTGTTGACGGGAAAGACGATTCCGCAGCCTGGAATCGGTGGCGCGAGCGCGAACCCGAATCTCGTGGTCTCGCCCCTGGCCATCGACTTTCCCAATGCGGTGGTTGTGACCGGCGCTTCGCCGGATACCCATACCGTGACGTTGACGAATAAGGGGAGTGTGGCCTTCCCTCTGAGCCTCACGATGGCGGGAGACTTCACGGACTCGACCGACTGCGCTTCGATGCTTTCGGCCGGAGCGTCCTGCACGATCGTCGTCAGCTTCACGCCGTCGCAGCCGGGGGCGCGGCAGGGACTTCTGTCCGTCTCCTCGGGAGCGGCCACAACGCCCGCCTATGTCAATCTCAGCGGAACGGGAACTCCTATCTTCGCGTCGAACAACGGTGCGCTCGACCTGGGAAGTACGCCGATCGGACAGCCTGTCGTGCAGTGGACGAAGATCACGCAGAGCTTCAGCCAGCTGACGGCGTCGACGGGAGGAGACTTCGGCGTGGTGCTGGTCGAAGACATCGGCTATGGACACGGCCAGCCCGCGGCCTCCGCCTTCACGCCTTCGGTCACAGGCTCCTTCTTCAACTGCTGGCTGGGAGTGCAGTTTCTGCCTTCGACAGACGGACCACGAGCAGCTTCGCTTGCGCTCTCCTCTGCCGGCGCTGGAGTGCCCGACATGCTTGCTCTCACGGGCAATGGGCTTCCTCTCACGGGCCTTCTACTCACGCCGGTTCAGCAGGAGTTCGGTCCGGTCGCGGTACACAGTTCGAGTGCGCCAACCCTGTTCACCCTTACCAATCTCACGTCCACGACGGCGAATCTCACCGCGCCTGCCGTTACCGGCGACTTCGTCGTCAGCAACGCGGTCACCGGAGGCCCTGCATGTCTGGGTGCGCTTGCACCGAACGCCTCCTGCTTCGTGCTCATTGCCTTCGCTCCAACAGCGACTGGCGTGGCCGGCGGTAGACTTACCCTGGCCTCGGACACTGCAAGCGTGGCCGCGACGCTGAGCGGCTTTGGCTCTCCTGATTCCGGACTATCGCTGAATCCGAGCGCACTGGTCTTCCGCAATGTCCCCAGCCCCTCCGCGACGCAACAGACCATCACGTTAGCCAACACCGGTCTCTACAACCTGCAGATCGGTGCGCCCATACTTGATTCAGCAAATTTTCGGGCTGCGACGACCTGCGGCACGCTGGTTCCGGGAGGGACCTGCACGGTCGCGGTGACCTTCCTTCCCGCAGACGCTACCGTTACGGGAACGCTCTCTCTTCCGGCTACCAGCTCAGCTGCGGGGGCACCGACAATCGTCTATACGGTTCCGCTCTCCGGCGCTTACACCGTTGAAGACAGTGGACTCCAGATTCTGCCCGGAGAGGCCGACTACGGACCAACGCCCGACATCAGCGCTGGGAGTCACCCGCCAGTTCCTGGTCAACAATCTCACGACCAGACCGGTGACGCTTTCGCTCTCGCTGCCGCGGCAGTTCGTGCTGAATCAGCCGCCCTGCGCGGCGCTGGCTCCGGGCGCAGGCTGCAGCTTCTCGGTCGCGTTCCTTCCTCTCACCAATGGCGGGATCACAGGGACCGTATTCGCC